>JGI24021J15306_10003610_pt1 | contig 17564 bp, 14 predicted proteins | sample Ectturendosymbi1_FD_15306 | JGI IMG/M metagenome (IMG submission 15306)
TTAGTGTCAACCCTCGAGCTCTAACGGCTTGAACAGCAGGTAGCATGTCGTCGTAGTTCTTGCGAGCCATGAGCAAGACGATCACGCTCGTGCTGTCCACTGCTCTCTGACGGGGGCTTGCATCGACTACGTTGTCTAAAACAAAATATATAGCTTTGCCCACGTTGGCAGGGTTAATTTGACCGCTGTAGTGAATGCTGTCAAGTGCCTTGGCCACTTGCGGAACTGTTAAGTGCTGGCCCAAGTTAAAGTTCAATTCTGGGCTCTCACCGTAACTAACTGCAGCAAATCTTGACCGTGCATCGAGTCCCCGGTTAGAGAGCACTTTGGCTGTTTCCTTCATAAACGTTAACACTTTGGCGATATCAGCCTCTGGACTCAACAAAATGGCATCGTAAAGGAACACAACGTCCGCTGCGGGGCAATTTAAAGGTGGTGGTGGAGCTGTAGTGAATGCCGGGGGAGGTGTGGGTGGTGGAGCTGGCTTGCAGACAAGGGTAACAAGATCGTAAGCAGTGTAAGGCAAAAATTTTGCGGGTCTCACGGGGAACTGACGATAATTATACTTTTTAATAGCGTGAGATTCCAAAAAGCTCGTCTCAACAGCTATAGCGTGAAAGCTGACATCAAGCGATGACAGAGCATCCCAGATTTCCTTGGTTATGACGCCAGAAACCAAACGGTGAACAATCAAGATAAGTTCTCGTTGAACGTACACGTTCGAAGGACGCTCGTAATTAAACATGTCAATAGCGGCTTGAATATGGGCCTGGATTGCGATGGGAGCAAGCGGGCGTCGAGGGCGCACGCTCGATATTCCGTCAGTAAGCTTATATTTATAAATAGGCCTGTTCAGATATAAGATTCTGCGTGGAGTGCGCCCAGTCACTATCAGACCACTTCGCGTTGTGTCTTTTTGATAATCGATGAGGTCGCTCATCTTTTGGAAGTACTGTTTCGTGTAAGCGAGCAACTCGTCATCAGCGAGCAATTCTTCATCTACAATGAAAACAATGTCCGCTACAGGCGTGCAGGGAGGCGGTGAGGGCAGGGCTGGTGGGGTTGGCTCGGTCGGAGGAGGAGTGCTGCCGGTAAAAGCGAGGCAGAGCAGATCGACCAAGTTTTTCTCAACGGTGTCAATGCCGTGCCCGTGGTCAGATGTCAAAACCAAGGATTCGTTTGGCGACAGGTAAGTGTAACGGTCGGATACCGACTTTTCCGTAGCAACGGTGACTATGTCTATACCGTGACTTCGAGCTTCGGACAAAGCTCGAGCAAGTTCGGGTGTTTCGTTCGGACTGCGCGCCACTACGTTCACGATGAACTTTCCGTATGTAGCATAACGTCCTTTACGTGGTACGAAAACCTCCCTGTCAATGAAATCAACCGCTTGCGCCAGGTCCAAAGAGTCGGTTACGTCGCTTTGGTACGTAAGCCAGACGATAGCCTCTTCAAGAATCGTCTTTTCAGTATAGTCGTTCAAAGCGATCGATAAAGTTTCAGCGTTGGAACCGCCGTACAACACCACTGCGACTCGAACTTTCTGGCCGATGCCAAAGTTGTCGATGATGTTGACTAACAACTCGCTTGCGAGGGAGCCGTTGTTGACCAGCAGCATCCTATCGACTAAGAACACGACATCAGCGACAAGATAATCGCATGGAACGTAAGGTGTGGGGGTAGGCCCGGACACGCAAACCGCTTCGTAGACATGCGATCCAGAATCAACCAGTTGAGATAGAGTCATAATGTGCGTGTGGTATTTCGTCTGCGTGACGAGGTTCCTTGTGGCAGCGTTGACTGCATCAGGATAGCGTGACAAAACCGATACAGTAACCATCTGAGTGTTTATTCTGCGAATAACATCTCTCTCCACAGCAACGGGTTTCCTCTCAAGCAGGAGCTGCAAAAACAAAGAGCAAGTCCTTAGTCTTCTAATTAATAACTATGGTCGATTTCGTGTTTAGCATGCCGCATTTGCATCGATTAAATGGTACTGCATTTTCAAAGCACTGCGGTTGCTTGGCTTACGCATAACGACCAGACAAAATTACCACGAAATTTTTTGAAAAACAAACTTGGCTTTCATAATTCTTTTTGCAAGGCACACATGCAAGTTAGCATACTACCATACTTGCTGAAGCTTACACCTTAATTCAGACAAATGCAAAAGCTACTTGTTGCACGACAGGTTTCTTGCGGCATTCACCCATAGCAACAAGTAGCAAATCACATTATGGTTGGTTGTTTCCCACCCAGTCCCACACTAATTCAGTCTTCAGTTACTCATTGCACTATTGTTGCATTACACTTGAAACTAAACATATTGATCTCAGCCGAGTTTCAGCTACATCAAAAACTTGGAAAAACTGAGTGTCACTGCATATGCAGTGTAAGTCTAACCGCTGGCATTCAATTGTTTCGCTTTCATTACGAGTAATATCTGCTGCTTTTTGAAAAACAACTCACGATGATGGAGGCACGGCCGGGTTGGGCTCTTCCAAGCATATTTAGTGCTCTGTTGATTGCATAGTTAGTTTGCGCTTGACCAGAACTTGGTGCTCGATACATTGGGTTGTTGGAAAAGAACTGCTTAATCCGAGCCATGGTTTGATCTTTCGTAAGCGAGGGATCGAATGGAATGGCCACTCTTGGATTTCGTGATTCGATAACAACAGCAACCTGCAACGAATACCATAACATACAAACGATTAGTCGCCCTCACAAAATATAAACGCACGGACCTGTACACACTGAATGCAGCATATTCATCAAGCACTGGGCAGGTAGAATCTGCTGCACCCGCACTCCAAATTAATTTTGTGTTACTTGTAATATTAACAGTCCACACAATCTTAGCAATATAAAGAACAACCAAAACAAGGTGCTGTTGCCTACGCCATTCGGATAGTTGATGGTACAAAAAGATAATAGGTCAATAAACCAATTCATACGAAAATAGGTTGGTCGCTCTGTCTTGTTGGTAACATCAGAACGTATGCGCTGCGGTCGGGAGAGTTTCTAATCAATCTCCACACAAATCTGTTCCGACCTTTGTGGTCTCATCAGTGGAACATATAGAGTCGACCCTTGCGCGACGGCCGTTGCCGTCAAGTTTATTTCCAGCTGATGTTACCTTGAGTAAATATGGTTGCTTCCAGTTCACTAGGATCGTAGCGACTGCGCAAGTCGTCCTGCAGCAACCGTGGGCGGTTCACATACTGCTCAATGTTGTGACTGATAGCATAGCTCATCGTAATGTATCTCATCGACCAGTGTTGCCAGTTTGGCTTTTTTGAGGTCAAATTTGTAATTTTTGGCCTGTTTTCAACTCCTTTGGATGTTTTGGATGTTTTATTTTTGAAAAGAGGTCAAATGAAATTTGACTTTATTGGCCAATTAAATTTTTACGTCACTTTGGCATATATCTGGACACCGAAAGATAAGCTTTTATTGGAACCTAGAATTTTGTAATTTTTGGTTGTTGTTGTTTCATGATTTGAGTTTTGCTGTTTTAGGTTACTCCTTAGCAAGACCAAAATTTTCGAGAAGTTTATGAATTGAGTGAGCTTTATTCTTTATATACAGTATATATATATATTGCCTTTGAAAAGCGCGTTTGGGTGTTTGAAGTGTCGTTGTGTATTTATCTTGTATTTTGCTTTTTTTGGTGCTATCTGGCTGTTTACGGTTGATGTGACTATTTTTGATCATGACAAACTGGCAACCCTGTCATCGACATTGGGCAAAATCACTACGCACAAAAACCATGACAGCTTTCATTTGTATTGATGGTATGTGCCATCACACGCAATCAGCGTGTGGCCACGTTTGCTATGACTCAACGGTAACTGCACTTTCTCGCTTGTGAGATACAGTAGTTTCTCCGGCATGAGCGGCTTCCCGTGTTTATTGCGAAACCCTTCGTCTTTTCCTAGGTCATAGTGTAGGGTGAATGACAAGTTGATACAAACCAGATCTCACGTACGGAATGCAATAGCGAGTAGGGAACGGCAAGTCGTAATGCGAAAAGTTAAATCCACTATAATAGCATCGTTATATAACTTTGTTTAAAGTAAAATAAACCGGTTGGAATATGCTTCTGTTACAGTTATTTGCACGGCCCTGAACTACTGCCGCGAGTCCAGGATTGGGAACTTTTTACGGCCAAATTGTGAAAACGTGGCCGTTTTCAGAAGTGGTTTTTGTCGCAAATGTTTTGTTTGGCCTGTTGGCCTTTTTGAGTATTTTTGAAAATTTGGCCGAATTATGGCCTAACCTGCATGTGGTACCACATTCCGGAATTTAAGCACTCAAATGTCTCCATGTGTGCACTCTCACAAGCACGCTTCCCTTGCTGACAGTTGAAATTATCCAGGTTAACAATCCAAACCCAGAGAATGGAGATACACCAATCGATCGATATTCTAATCTGCAGTTTATTTCCTGAACACACCAACTGAACCACAAGCTGATTGGCTTCAGCAGTATAGTAAGTTAATGGTGGGTTGTTGGGCACGGTGAGATCTGTCGACTGGTTGGTCTCTAGTATATTCAGACCAGGTATTTGCGATGGCTTCGTGGAATTGTGTTAACGGAAATATTTGTTTATAAAAGTAAATAAAAACCACCTTTGGCCTTAACGACGAAGTTTCGGCGGTTTGTGAGAACTCTTCTGGCCACTGTATCTACCGACCCTGGGCGAGCACAAGCGAAAGATGTTAATTCGTGGCATTTAACTTACAGGAAAGCATTCAGAAACAACAGACTTCACCCATATGATCACTATTCGTCGCCACGAGGCTCAACAATCGTTAACAAGGACAATCAACTTTTTACCAAGTTCACAAACATTAGAGGTCACTCACAAAGATTACCGTAAGCTTCCACAAATCAACACATTTAATTATTAACCATTTATATCAATAGAAATGGTAAACCATGCTAACTCTACCAGGATCGCTCTGCCGACGCTACGTTGCTCTTTTGTTATGCAAGGATATGTGAAGTTTGATCTTTCGCTTGTGGTGTCTATCACAGTGATTTGTTACTCTTGGGCACCATTTACCGGTGTTTACTTTATTCACATGTGGCACCATCTCTGGGTCGTCAAACGTCTCCTGGCTAACACCATGATAATATAGTCGGCGCGGGAGCGTGCAGATGGGGCTGGGGCGGTGGCCTGCCACCAGCCTGGCACCAGCAAAGCGTAACAAGGTACTTTGTTCGGTGTGTTGACCAGCAACGCTTGGAACCGTCAAGCAATTCTTTAACCGCAGCTGCAAAAATGGCAGTCTGTCCAAACAAGGCCTCATAGAGAGAGAGAGATTTTAGAGAGAGAGGCGACCTTGGTTCAAAGCGTGCTTTTTCCATTCTTAGCATTTATGCTACGCATGTAGGGTAGTACTCCGTTGTTCAGACTTTCCTTGCGTTTAGATTGGCAAGTACCACTTAACAACCGACCTGTACGTGAGTTCGCCCGATGTCCAGTTTTTCGAAGGCGCGGCGGAAAAAGCTTATCAAGGCGTTTCGTTTGAATTGATTGCCGTACGCCAACTTTCGGTCAATCACGAACACTGCATTCGTTCTGTCGTTGCAAAGGTACGGAGGTGTGGTCGTCGGTGTCGTCGTAGTTCCTGCTCATTCAGCAAATTGATTGCAAGAACAGATTTAGTAATGTACCTAGCACACGTCATGACATGCTTGCAACACACAAGTTTTGGTCAGCTGAGGATAAGAGTCTGCATACACAGTCTTTCCTGTTTCAAACAGAAGACGATGTTCAAGTCTCCAGATTTCAAACCATTTCCAATTTAAAAAGAAATTGCTTTTGCTCAAAAAACTGGTGTCCTCTGCTTTTCAGAATGAGATTTAGATTTCAGTGCCTATTTCACACCATTGACAACCAAATTAATGTTTTGTATTCTTAACACCAGGTGGAATATTTATGTAATCTTGTATTTCATCATCGAAAAAAGGGTTGCGCTTACGAACATAAGGCGAATTCGGAGGACGAGAAAATCTGCGCCGATTGGTATACGCAAAGTTATGTGATTCAAATTCACCTTTGTAACACATAAGACAACCTTCAATTTGAAATTGCAGACATAAGCACGAGAAGTATGTGAATAATAGGCACTTTGCGAAACTGACTCCATACAGATCAACCAAATTTTGTTTTTCATGCAGCTAACGAAAACATCATATAAGCCAAAAACTTAAAAACGGTTTGGCACTGGAAGTTACCACCTGTGGTGAAGGTAACACTAGGGGTCGTTCCAGTGTACGTGACGGGCGTCGAGGTCAATCCCGGCGTTGTTGACATCGTGTAAACCACAGTGGGCGGCAATACATAAGCTGCGCCTGAAAAAATTTTAGTGTTTCGCTGAAAGCATTGTGGCTTGAAATTGAAACAGCTGTAAATATTCTACAAACACGACTCACCTTTACATAAATGAGAGACGACTTTTTCAATCAACCGAGATTCTGCTAATGCTTCGTAACCACCGTCAACCAATGTGTAAGAGATGTTGGGATAAGATGCATTGAGCAAATTTGTCAGTTCTACGAGTTTCGGATCCGGTGGCGATATCGCATATCCGATGTCACTAAGACCATCTCCAGCGGGTGCTGCGTCATTTACCTGACCGCTGAGGTCACCATTGACACCACCATTCAATTGACCGTCAACTTCCCCGTTGACCTTCTTCGCAGATTTGGCGGTTGACTTTCCGTTGTTGACCACAATTACGTGCATGTAGCGGTTCATGTCCGTGGTCTGCAAAGCTTCAAGACCTTGCCTGAGCGAATTCAGCCTGGTCGATTCGTCGGCGTCAATCACCACGACCAGAGCGCGGCCGAAAACAAAACGATCGAAATCCGTTAAGCCGGTTACTTGGAAATCTGAAAACGCAGTGCAACGTGCGTGAAGGTTTGCGATGGGTAACTGTTGACCGCCAGAAAATCTTAGCAAGTGCACACCTTTAGCCACAGGAGATGTTGAGCCTTATGAGATCGAAACATGTTGTACCGTGGTTTTGGTTCTTGCAGGCCTATACAAGGCCAGCGAATATTTAACTCTTGGACGCTACAAATTCTGTCCTAATGAACTCATTGGTTGCTGATTTTTCAGCTTACCGTTGTATTTATTCGAGAAATCCTCCATTGCTTTTCCAGCGTTGCGATTGCGATTTGCCGGAATCGACAGTTGTTCAACCTTGTGTCTCAGTTCGGAGGAGTCGCCGTTGTACTCGTTGGCCGCAATAAAGTTAGGATGTGATGCATGAATTGCGTCATCGTACGTGATAACACTGAACTAAACATCACAAAGTATAAGCGTTAAATAACCGATCAAAGCAAAAACAATATTCGATGACCAAATCGACATCTTCATTACCAAGGTCTTTTCGTTCGACAGCACGAAATTCGAAGACAAAGTGTTGACGAATTTTCGCAAAGGCGCAATGCTATGTTGCAGCTTTGTGTTGATTTCGGTTGACCCATCCAACATGACAATCACGTCGTTTTGGATAAAGTCGCATCCAGCTGAGCACAAATACGCAACACGTTAGATGGAGGTGTTTCTTTCCATTCGAATTACAATCGATGAACTTTCGAATGATTTACGATGCATCGCTCAATTTTCTTTCTACTTAGATGCACAAGCACAACGGTGGTGCTAATGCAGCAGGAGTTTAAAGCAATGATTAAATCATTGGTCGCACAGTATCTTGTAGGCTACTTGACGGATAGAGTAATCGGTGTCCCCTCAAAGAACGGTCAGACCCAGTGATTTTTAAGGTGTTTTGACTTTTGAGGGAACGAAACGGTCTCTCAATTTTTTCCAACGGCCCCTCAAAATACCGTAGAATCTCGCTTTACGACCACCACCAAAACACACAAAAACCTCGCTTTATGAACACCACCAAAACACACTAAAACCTCGCTTCATGAACATCTCGGCGAAATAGTTGAAGTCCCTCAAAATATCTTAACGGTCACCCAGGTCAAATCTTAAAAAAAACTGTTTAGACCTTCAACCCCCTTAAGGTGAATGCCTCAGTTTTCCTTCAGTCTTGCGTGACAGACAAATCAGGTGCGGCTACTGTAACAGTAACAGCTGTCTTCAAACCAGCAATCTTTTTTGAGTCAGAAGACCTGCCAGCCAAGCAAATGGGAGTCTACCGTACTTAGAGTTTTCAAGCTCACTTTTTGTTGCTCAGACGTGTAGTGAATCATCTTCTTTGCAACTACAGGCACATTTCTGAACGACTACTGTGCTTTCATGTCATGATTTTTACCTGTTGGTACCTGCCTGGAGTTGGCATGTGTTGCTCACGCATGCTCCTTCAGTTTCAAAGGCATCAAAGTCAAATTTTCATAACCCTCAAAATCGAAGGAGTACTTTGACAGAAGACATTAAAGTCAGCTTTGTTTTTTGTAACTTTAATTCTTTCATTAAAAAGACATAAAAGCACACTTTGATTTAATCCCCTAGTAAGCAACAAAACAAAGTTATGTTGAAGGCCCAAATTATAGTAATAGGCAAGTTTGGGGTGCACAGCCAAGGTTGGAAATGGGCAAGGAAACTGTGAGTTTGTGTATTGACTGTCGAAGCAAATAACTTAGAAAATAAAACTTAAAATTAAAACTACATCGCTTTTGATACATCGCAAGAAATTAGATTGATCTTTCACTCATTCAGTGCTTTGGAAAACCGGCAGAAACGTGGGAGAATAATATTTTTTATTAAGTTTTTACTACAAATCAATCGTTAAACATAGAAAATCAAACAAATTCGTAATTTTTGGTTTTCTTACTTATTGCTTCTGTTGTTGTAATCTCAGGTGCGGTTGCAGTGGTCGCGGATGCAGCTGGAATAGAACCAAAATCATTATACTGTTGTAATGAAAATGATCTGCATGTGTTTGGTCACTGGTGCAGAATATTCAAGGAATATGGTTTTGAAAATGAACGAAAATAGCAGTCAGGAAACTAACCATCACCCATTGATATAGTAAAAACCTCAAAATCTGCCTTTCGATTCCCTCCAGCGGTCATTTAAAAATTTTAAAAGCTTTGTCTCACTCTCAATTGTGAAAGTTTCATTAGATCACAAAAGTCTTAAAGGCAGGAAACGTTCACACTCCGCCCAAAATTTACCTCGTTTTGTGTGAATGAAAAAAAGGTTTGCGTGAAGTTTGCGGCATGGCGTTCATCAACTAACGAACCCATAACGTGTGTGCTGACACACGACATGAAATATAAATCACAGATATTCATTAGCAATACTGTGTGGTACCAAAATACCTTTTACGATTTGTTTTGCCACCCCCACTGCAGTTTTGTATTCGAACCGTAAACGTTGATTTCTGCATCAATCAGCGATACCAGTATCACTCTTTTGTTTTAAAAAAATCCCATGGATTGTCTGAAAGCTCCATCGATTTTTGTCTCGCAAACTGTCGAAACAACCCACAAACCTACGGGCAATGCGAAATAGTTATGTTTCGCTGGGCGTAGGCTATGCTCGGAGCGGGCGTTCATCTTTAGGTAGGCTGAGCATCAATCTGAGGTGGAGAAATCCAAGAACGTATGTGAAACGTACTCATTTAAAATTTGGTTTGTGTTAGCAACAGGGCTGGCTGAGCAACTGACCCATAAGGTCTTTCGCCAATCTTTAGTGATTCAAACATGTTAGATCACATCAATTTGCTAAACCTGAAGTTTTTGATTTTTTGTATTTCCAACAGCAGGCAATTAATGTCTGCTATTTGATGTCATATTTTTCCTTCCTGTTGCATTTGTGTTATTTCGTGATTTGAGTCGCAAAAATGCATGAATAAGCCATAACCATTTTGAATGTGAGTTGTTCCGTGTTGCTTCAACAACGAGAACCCTCAGCTTGCCGTAACTGGGTATAACGGACTTTGCGTGTCATTCTATGATAGTTGTTGAAACGAGACGCATTGATTCTTATTATTACAAGACACCTAAAAACGGTTGGAATTTTTTCGTAGAACGTCTTACCTTCGGTAGAAGTTGTAGCAGTGGTGGTTGAAATGGTTGGAGGTGCTGCAAACCAGCAGTAAACATTAGACAGAGCAAAAAAGTTTTATATTGCCAGAACTTAAGCCATTAAAATGCGTTTTGATTTTACTAATGGCAAACAGTCTCCTTAAAGAATACCTTCCTGACGTGAAATCAGAATACAAGCGTGATGTTCTTATCGTAGATGAAAAAAGCAATCAATAACCGCCACAATTTCTTACGTCCGCATATGCGGTTGCGAAGACTCTCAACATATTCCGGCAATTCCGGAAAGCCCTTCGGTAAGGTGAAGGTCTTCACTATTGAACCGGCAGAATCGGTGATGCTTTTCACTTCGTCTGGAGTTGCGCGGGGATTGCCGGGCACCACAAGCACGATGACGTCAGTGCCCTGAGTCATGACTGGCGCTGAGAGGACGCTTTCCACGGAAGGCAAGTTGGTATCCACGGATGGCGCCTCAGGCGAAGTCAACACAACGACAGCCACGCGACGCACGCCCGGTCGGCCACCGGCTTCAGCTGAAGAAAATAATCCCCGATTGGTTTGCTCTTCCATTGGATCGAAAAACTCTATAATGGTTAGAATTGACTGTCTGTCGAAAGGAATCCTTTCGCAGCTAAGACGCAGACACTAAGACCTCACAGAGTATATATTTCGCCTACTATGTACGCATGATCAGCTCTTATTCAAATAGAATCAAGTAAATTTGGTTACAATTCACTGGAAAAGCACACCACTCTGCGTGCGTGGTTCTTGAAAAGAAACGAGATCTTTGGCGCTTCTACGCAGTCGTGTAACCTACAAAAGCGGGTGTTTTGTTTTACTCACGCAAAAATGTTTGACTGAGGGAGTTTTGCAGCTGAGGAATGGAATCAATTTTGACAGAATCTGGCGACTGTATGCCATCGACTGCCCGGAGGAATGCTGAAACATTTCCGTAGGTTCCTAGCGGAAACCCGTTGGGGTAATTGCTGTACAAACGATCTCCATAAAAGTATACGCCGACCTGCAAAAGCATGAAACGTCGAGCTGGTTGATGCTGCATGTTACGAAAACTTGGCAAACTGATGCAGTGATTGATTGATTGGTTTATTGTTCCATATTAATCAGCTAATAAACAAGAGCAATACAAAGAGCCATCGCGCAATAAGGAGACCAATTGTCAGTGAACATTAGAATAAACGAAAATACGATGGCATAATAACTGATCAATGTGAACAAAGAGTGGCACTGTGTCGTATAGGATTGATGAAGGACAATGGCGGTCATCTAAACAACCATGAACCCCGTTTATCACTTTTTGAAAAGTGTTTAAAAACAACAGTTGGAAATCAATAAGCGCAGTTAGAATAATAAACTAACAAACACATAACATGGTGAAGTAAATTTACAGATGAAAGAGCATGCCTGCGTCCACAAAGGAGTGGATCAAGTTTAATTGAGGAAATTTGGTGTGGTTAAAAATGGTTAAACCATAAAAATTAAAAAGTAAAAAACTAACAAAATAATTGATGAGGTACAAAAGAAAAGCAAACAAAAAAACTGTGAAGTGTAATTTCATGCCAAATAAATGTGATGTGCACAGGAAAGAACAAGAAACAAAAAAGTGTATCTATATATATACATAAAAAACAAACAAAATTACATTATACAAATTATTGTAACTCACAACATTTTGTTCTAGATAAGTTAAATGTTGCTAGAGTACTTAATTATGTGTCTTTTTCATGTAGGAAGTGTTTCTTGAGTTTCCATTTGAAGGTAAAATTGGCAAAGGACTAATTGAAGACCACACTTTTGGGCCAACAAATGTAAGGGACTTCTTTCCTGAGGAAGAGTTAACCCTAGGTAAAAACAAATTATGAGAAGTTCATAGTCTTGTGGAGTAAGAATGAATTGAGCTGATTGGAATAACGTAGTCATCAAAATGGTTTGGAAGCAGTTTGTTGTAATAAGAGTGCATTGATTTGCCTACTGATAAAGTATAAAATTTGGGAAGGCATAAGATGTTTGGATGCTGGCAAGATTTTTCCAGAAAAGCTGGGTTAGTTGGTCTTATTAGTTTTATAGTGATCATGCTTTTGTAACACTATGGATTGGTCTGCACTGCAGTGTTATTTAAAAATGTTGAAAATATTTCGTTTGACTTGCAATGAGTGTTTTTGAAATACTGAAAGTTTTGAAAGCAATAAAGTCATACATTTTCAACCAATCAATAACTACAACTTTCGCACACTTTCATCTAGCAAAATAGCGCAATGAAAGACAGGAAACACAACTAATGCATTTGCTAAAGAGTTCAAGATGAAAAATAGCACGTTGTTAAATCAATAGGAAGCTCCGGCAGTTTCTTTTTATGTGTGTTCGAAAAGTTTAAGTTCTGGTGAAAATCAGCCGTATCAGAGCTGGGTATAATAAACTGAAATCAAAATAAAAATCACTGGTGATCAACTTTAATCGATACTATTGCACACAGACACGGGCTAAGTGCCGAAAATCTGTGACAACAATAAGAAACTAAAATTTGTAACAGGTCCAACTTCATATAAAGTTAAGACAACGGTCAAAGACAAAGTACAAAAATTCCTTGTCAATGTCAACATCAGAACAGCAATAAAGTACTTGTTTGGAGTAACGTACAAACTATACACCTTTTTCCAAAAAGAAACTTACGCAACCATCTGCAGGAACTGCAAAAAGCAACTCTCCTGATAAGGAAGCCCACAGCTGCTTTGTAGAATAATCGCTTTAGCAAAATGATAACTTAATCAAGATGCTGAACATCCGTAGTACACAGTATACAGTAACCGAAGATCCATTATTACCACACAGTGGCGTGCAGAGGGGGGGCGAACGGGGCGCCGGCCCCGGGCATCCAAAGAGTGAACTTACAAAAATTTAAATGCTGGAACTAGATGATTTTTTCTATTGTAAGTCTGCTAATACATGCTGCATGGATTGAGTTTTTCGAAACTTGTTTTGTTGTCAACACTAATTTTTACGTATTGCGAACCAGTAATTCTCACAGTCTTCAACACAGGGACTTATTCTTTCAGTGTGCGGCGCACACCAAAATGATAGTGACATCACTTGGTCCAGATCGTGCGATCAAGGGAAAATTACAAAAAGGATTGAAATATTATTATCAGAGTTGAGAAAAAAACGTTTTTTTGAAAAAAAACACCCCACCTGCTTTTTGTTTTATTTTAATCGGAACTTTTTTGTTTTTTGAGAAGAAACAGGTTTTTGTTCTTTTTTTATGAAAAACGCAAAAACCCCATTCTCAATTGTTTTTATTGCAGCAAGCAATATCACCATTTTCAGATTTGCACAATATTAACTTCTACATATTATTGCATTCAAATTTGAGGGTAAAGAAACGTACCTCATCTTTGTTTTCGCAAAGTGTTGTTGGTCAATTTACTCCAAAGTGGTAAGGCTTGGCAAGAACTCGCACAGGAAACAGAGAAAAGCCACTACCACACAAACTCTGCAGTTTCACGTCAAGTTTATGTACATGCCCTGCTAGTTCAGCATCTATATAGTGCATTTTTTCAACATATGGTTTGGTATGGTCCAACATCAGAAATAGCTTGGATGCAAAGAAGACAGAAAAATTGATTAAAATCCACCGATTTTGCGGAGTTGAAGAAGATAACCAGCAGAATTTACTCAAACTGTTCGAATTATTCTTCACTTTTTTTCAAGTCCTTCAAATTTCGCACTTTTTTTCAAGTCCTTCAAAGACACAATAAAAGCCTGCAACAGAGGTTCCCAAACTGGGGTACACGTACCTCTAGGGCAGGTTTTTTAAGGTGTTCTATGGACCCGGTTCGGGTCCCTAGATTTGAAAATCGGGTCCCTAAAGTCAGAGAAAATTATCATCGGGTCCCTAGTATCAGAGAAATCGGGGCCCTACAGGTAGATACCGGGCATCTATCCTTTTCCTTAAAAAACCCTGCCCCAGGGGTACATTTGCCTTTCCGAAGGGGTACATTTAAGGTTAGCCATAGAAGAGAAATATATATCTACATATCTTTTATTTCCAAAATTTTATACATATATCAGTAAACATTACTTTAAAAATCCGTTATGTGCTTATTTTTAAATATATCTGTCATTAATCATGCTAAAATATTTTGTCATAAGAAATTAGGGGTGCATGTTCATCTGCCGAAATACTGAAGGGGTACATGCTTATCTTTCGAAATGCTGAAGGGGTACATGCTCATCTGCTGGAATGCCGAAAGGGTACGTGGTCAGAGAAAGGTTGGAAACCCCTGGCCTGCAACAACGAGTAAAGCGTGTAGAATAATGTGCACAAGGACGCCGGAGAATGGAGGCATGGCGAGGGGCTTTCCCCCTCTGCCCTTTCAAAAGAGGGGGAACAGATTTTCAGCAAATTAAAACGTTTGGGGGTGCGCTTGCAACCCCTGGATCCCCACCTCCACCACCACTGCTTTTCATAATAGTATCATAGGTAATTTCATGGTTTATCAAGATCGACTTGAAACAAATTTATTGTAGCTATTCCGACACCCAGAAAATTCAGAATGATTTTCTATAATTTCTGTTGTTATTTTTGAGGTCAACATTGTTGATGAACAGAACCAAAAACAATTGGTAACGATTTTCTATAACTTTGCATTGCCCTCAACTGTTTTACTGCTCCGCCTTCCCTACAGAACCGTCGCGAGAAAGTTTTCAATAAGGGGCTTTACGTCTGTTCAGGGGTCTTGACATTCTGAAATTTGATAAAAACTCCACCGATTTATAGTGCTTCATAATTCAATTTGAGGGGGCTTGGAGCTTTGCTTGTGGGGGCTAAGCCCACAAAAGTCCCCCGTGGCGACGGGACAGCTTCCCTACCGCTGCTCTGGCGTCCCTGAATATGCATGTTGTGTCAACAAACTTCGCCATAACGTTGGTTTGCAAACGTGAATATGACGTCACAAAGAGCGTATATCCAATAACAATTACCATTATACGCCACTGCTGAATACCAGAATTTGGTAGGGGGGCATCCAATCAAGCAGTCGCCCGGGGCATCACCAGACCTCTGCACGCCACTGTTACCACACAAAACGGTTCTTTACCATTTTGTAGTTTGAGTTTTTAACCAAGTAACAAATTTTACCCAGCCTCATTGTGAACTTTTTCCATTGATGATAAACGCAACTCACTTGGGTGTGACTGTTGCTGATCTGCAGAGTTCCCCCCAAGTCTTTAAGTAGCTTTTTGTACATTTGCGTTGATGGGACTCCTTGCAGTTGTCTCGATCCATCGAAAACGAACAGAATATCGGTTGGTTCCATGTCAGCACAAGCTGTCAAACAAAAGAAATCTCAACGTCCAGTCGACGACTAAGATTGACAAATACGATAAAGTATACGGAGCTCAAGATGGTGTTTTTCCGTTTAAACACTAGCTGTTATGTAATTTCAAAGTTAATTTCGAAGCACTAATTGCTAGTGTGGAAATGCTTAAGTTTACTCAATTCCGCGTTACATCCTCTGTTCTTCACCTGGACTTGGAGTTTCGATTGTAGGAGTGGTGACTTCAGTAATTTCAGTTGTAGCTGCAACGAGCAAAACACAATTATGAGATATCAAATACAAACGATGACCAATACAAGACGCAACTTGCATCTGTAAGCAATAACACCGACCACAGCAAAATACAATTTTCCAGAATTTGAAGTGATCGTAGTCAACTTTTTTAACACCTGGTCCTACTGCTGCAATGAAAACTACTATAACTACATCGTTCCAATTTGAATTCGACAAAACATAAAACAAAAGTGGCAAACATTTTTACAAAAGCAACGTTTATCGCACCAAACTCGGCCTCAATCTTACACAATCTTGCGACCGTTCATCTCAAAGAGGAACCTCACATAACCTAATTGTTCGCAGTAACTGTGCGACACAATAAACTGAACATTGAAAACTTGCAAACAATGCGAGCAGGGTTGACAACTGTTACAGCCACAGATGTTTATGAACTGCTAAACTATAGTAGGAGATAATTTTCTAGCACCAACACAAATTTAATTGCATGATTTCTATTGCATTTTAAGATTTGTGTACGTGTCCAGATTTGGTGAATTTAGTTCGGGCAGGAGATGTCTCCACAATCACACCAAACTCGAAAACAGGGTTCTCGTGCTATGGTATTCTGATGCACAAGTTCAGCATCCTCGTGCTCGTGATCAATCCTAGGCTTGGGGTCAATCTCCAGAATAGTTTTCAGACGTTTAGCATCTTTATCAACAATTTTAACAACAGACTAGTTTTAGCACAAATCCAGATCTCGACAATGGTCTTGGACAGAAGCGCAGCAAAGTATTTCTTTCGAGAGGGGCCAGTCAATGACGTCGACAGTCACTGACGTCATCTTGAGCCCTACTGTTACTTCAGTTTGTTTTCTAACAGTTGAAAATTGATATAGAGCACCAGTGAAAATCTTGGCAAGCTTGCTTTGGGGTGGCCATGGCCTCTTCGGTTTCATTCTGGCGGCGCCACTGGTCTTGGAAGTTTTCGACTTGGCGTCAGTCTTATTTTTAGCTTCAAATTTTTCTGTATTTTTCAAAGTTCCCTCAGGCACCCAAGTGATCATGCAAGAAGTACTTTTCGCCTATATTGACCGTTGTGCGTTTTGTTAAAATTTGCATGAAAAATGATTGGGTAATTTAGCTTTCCCGACGACAAATTTTTCATTATACCGTATTAATGTATTACCATCATTAGCATCGGTTTTGTCATCGCGTCTTTACGCCTGGTATCATCGCCGGCTTTCGCCAAGAAAGATATGATTCATCTCCAGTTAAACAACCAGCTCGATTTTTGACTTTGGGTGTTTTGCTCCCGTCCGCACTATTAGAGAAACTAGTCTAATGGTGCATGTGGTAGAGAAATTGAGTCTTGATGAATCCCTACGTTTTGTTCAAAGAGCAGCTTCATGTCATACAGCTTCATGTCATACACAGACAATATCAGTACTTTTACATCGTGCGATGAGATATTTTAACATATCTGTAATTGTGGCTTCTAAACATACAATACAAGCATTTACAAAACGCAGAAAATTAACTACAACTAAAAGATATTTATAGCCTTAAAGTGGCGAAGGTCGTATACAAATACAATAACTCACATCTAGTGGCTACATTCAACGATTATTTTATGCTCATCACAGATAATCATCCGTATTATACCAGACGAACTAACAGAAGAAAGGAAAATTGTGAGAGAAGAAAGGAAAATTGTGAACCTAGAAGAAAGGAAAATTGTGAAGAAAGGAAAATTGTGAATCTAAACTAACAGAAGAAAGGAAAATTGTGATCTGCCGAGCGGACAAAGACGGGAAAATTGCCATTCTTCATTACGACGACTAAGACGCTATAATGACCACGGAACTGCAACAGTTCGAAAAATTAGACGTGTCTGTAGATGGAAGCGACACCTACCTTGAAAAAGTGAGAAAAGATTGCAACGAACTCGTGGTTAAACTCC
>JGI24021J15306_10003209_pt1 | contig 17563 bp, 16 predicted proteins | sample Ectturendosymbi1_FD_15306 | JGI IMG/M metagenome (IMG submission 15306)
CAACCTGCACCCCCCAAGCAAAAAATTTTTTTTCGAGTCTAATCTACTAGACTGGCCACGTTTTTTGAGATTTTCGCCAAGTCGCTAGAGCGAACAGGAGCAGAGATATTCATCCACAAAGCCACGTTCGAATCAGCTGCTTTTTGTGAACCGCTTGATTTAACCCGGCAGCCAAAGTGTTAATAAAGACTAAGAAAGCAACAAGTTTGTCACTTCCGTTGTTTGTGGTTTTCAGTCACACTTAGTCCGTTCACATGTCCACTTTCAATGTGGCAAAATTGTGGCTTTTACACAATTTTAGCTTTTTTCTTGTGGAGTAACACTGCAGATTGTGTTTTTTTGGGGACCTGTTGAGTAGGTTTGTCTACTAAAGCCACAATTGCTAGTGAACATGTGAACAGACTAAACTAGGCCTATATGTTACTCGATCAACAGGAGTAACTGTGATTAACCAAGTGTTGTAGCAAATTGTCTCATATCAGCAGTATGACTTTTTATGAAAACATGAATTCTTATACACGTGGTTTAACAAAACAGGTTTCAACATTTCAGCACCATTATTCTGAACAATTCTTTACATTGTGCAAACACACAAAATTCGGTTTTCTGCAAATCCTTTAAGAGCATGCAGATCAGGCATGGTCTGCGAATAAAATGAAAACCATGCACAGGAAAGAAGTTTGCATTAGTGTTCTACATACCACCTACCACTGCTTTAGAAGACATTAACTAAACATGAAAAGTGTCATAACAAGCATTTGGTAAAATAGCAGTCAAGCACACAATGTGTTGTATGACAAATACAAACAATGGACACCACCAAAGACTTTGTGAAAGAAAAAATCAAGTTCACTTGGTGTTGTATGATAACCAGGAACTCTCTATCTGATCTTTTGATTGGGTAGACAGTTCATACTGTCCCTGAGTGTTTACCAAGGAAGGTGCGCTAGTTGTGCATTCTCTATGCCATCCCAGGACCATCCCATTCCTTTTGGTGGCCAGAAAAGCAGGAATTATGCTGGGTACCGTTCCAGCATAGAGTATCTGACAAAAGCACTAATCTTCGAATTTGAACAAATAATGATTAAATAAAGAAGTACAATAAATTGAACTTCACCATGCCTAACATCAACATACCTAACTATTTTACTCAAAAATGAACTAAACTCAACCCCCACAAAAAGCAAGCACTGCCTCAAATGGAAACAGTTAAAAATCCCTGCAAAGCATGTACTAAGTGGAAACAACTTTCTGTGCATTGCGCATAGCACATTGAGCACACCACACTTTTACTGCCTTGCCTTAACCTTGCATACAGCATGGCAGATACTTATCAGAGCTTTGGCTAGCTTAGAGCTTTGGCTTTTGCAGCCATTTTTAGCTCTTGTTAATCTGTCCATGTTAGTGGCCATGGAACCCTGCAGCAAATGTTATCTTGCTTGTCAGAAATAATGATTATGCTTGTACATTCGCTCCTGTTACCTTTGCTTTTCAAAGAAATTCGTTATGGACCCATGATGGGTGCCCCCCCTCCAGGATCTATGCCTCCTAATGGACCATCTAGTGGATATGGTCCACCTCAAAGGACTGGTTATTCGAATGGATATGGTCGTGATCGTCCTTCTGCCCCCCCTCCAAGATTCAATGACAGAGGATATCAAAACCAGGAGAAGCATGGTGAAGATTGAAAACTTCTTTGCTTTGAACAAGATTTTGTCAAAAAATGACGTTTTGTGGAATTCTAAGCTACTTGCTCTGCTGATAAGATGCAAGTTTGTTGATGCTGATTTCCCATTGTTCCCAGGTTACAGAATGCCTCCACAACAGGGCTACATGAATTACGGAGGTTACAATGATAGAGGAATGAATAGAGGCTACAATGATAGAGGTTTCAATGATCGTCGTAGTTGGAATCAAGGTAACTAGTCTCAGTTTGTGTCTTGTTCTTACCTTCTGCTTGTTTTGGAATTTTGGAATTTATGTAAGGCCCACACTCAGCAGGCCTTAATTTTTAGGAACGAAGCTTTTCTTGCTATAGATTTTTGTGAATTGCTTCTTGCTGAACCCACTGTTAGCATAACAGTATAATTGCCAAAAATCTTGGTGTTTGGACTTCTAATATTTTGATAAAAATGACACACAACCTTTTTTGCCATTTACACTTTTTGATTTTTCTGAGGATGAAGTAAGAGAAATACACTGTTTTAGTGCTTATTTTTTACTATTTTTGCATCTGAAGGCCTTTGTCGGTGGCCAAACCTAGTGTGATAATAACTGATGTTTGAAATTAACACTCACACTTGTTCAATTTTTAATAATACTGACAGTTCCACTGAAACCTGTGCCAGAGGGTAGAGATGAGCATTCTTCGCAAAAAGATGTATTTATGTGATAGGTGTTTTGATTGACATTGAGTCGTTGACATTAAGCCATGTTCTTCCAAGTGCTAAAAGTATCAATGCCTGAGTGATTAACCTTTTCAGTGAGGCACAACTTTTTAGTGCTTCTAGTACTGAATTCTCTTAATCACAATTATTAGGATAATAACGAAATCCAATAGAAGAAATACTGTATTGTTACTATAGTATGCTAAGCTTGGGGGTTTGTTGTTAGGAGGTGGATATTGGGATGTCCCTCCACCACCACCACAACCCATTCCGGACCGATGGGCTAGACTGGATGATGGAAGTAAGCAGCTGGTTTTGTTTAAACAGATGACTTGTTTTCTTTGCTTGGTGTTTTTAACAGTACCGGAGAACTTGTTTTTCAACGTGAAAAGGGTTTATGTGTTTTATGCCAAATTCCACTACATCTATCTAACTTCTGAAAAATTTTATCTGTGTGTAGCAGTCAATTTGTGTTGTTGTCAGTTGGAATGCCTAGTGGTAGATACGGGCAGCACCGTGACGGAGACGATCGTCTAGCCAAAAAGTGGGATGAAAGACAGGGAGGAGGAGATGCCTTCGCGGATACGATAGACTGGAGCAAGCCATTAAGCCGAGATGAAAATCTAGAAAAGCAAGTTTAAAATTATTTTATGCCTCTAAATAATTTCTGCGAATCACTGTTTTCAAGTGCAGTGTTTTCAGAATAGACCGTTCATTAATGATTAGCGAACTGTCGCATCCGTCTTATTGCTGTTGGTCGTATGGCTTAATGCTGAATATATCAGGTAATGCAATGGGTCGAGATACTGGGAAGCTCTTTGAGCTGCAGTTTTTTCCCTGTTTTACGGGGTCCTTCACATTATTCGCGGTGGCGATGTTTTATTTGCGCATATCTCTACATTAAAAGCTGTTCTCGGTTTCCTATCAGAATCGCAAATGCTTTTAACAGAATGAAATTTATAACCGCTTACACCAGTGCGTGGTGTTTCTTGGTAATGTCTTCAAAAAACAGTTTTTTGAACCAGTGTGACGAACTGTCGCATTTTAAGGGATTGAGCCTTCCTTCCACTTTTTCTCCAGGTGACTCAAGTTTGCTTCTTTTTCGTTAAGCAAATTTTGTGCAATGAAACCCATTTATAGGTGCCGTTTTTATGGTTGAAATATTCTCAGGCCAAATTTGATTCTTTAGTGAAGTGCATGACTCGGTGATAACCAGCGAATTTGAAATACGTTAAAAATGACTCGAACCCTGCATGATCTCGTATGTCCGTAATCACTGCTCGGCATTTTAATCATAAACCCGTTCCTGTCAGTGAAAATAAGTTATGGACAGATTTGTTCTTCGTCATCCGGCCATCAAAGGAAACTAGTGTCTTCATTAACTTAGGTCACCGGCACAACTAGCCGTGTGGTGACTAGTGATTAATTCCCTAGTTTGATGCAAACTGCGCAAGACGTGCGCAGCAAATTACTGAGTGAAATGAAATCTGAATTGAACGCATTTCCACCAACGGCCGAAAAAGTTAAATTTGAATCGCACATTTCTTTCATGCATTGCCAACATGTGTGTTAAGTGTTGCGTGTGCATTGCATTAAAATAAGTTTTTAAACCGCTAGACTTTTAAAGCGTTACGTATTCAGGACACTGTTTTCTGGCTCAAACACTGGTATCAACTTCGACAAGTACGAAGACATTCCTGTCGAAGCCACTGGAGAAGATGTTCCAGACCACATAGATAACGTAACTATACCTTGGCGCTTTTCTTTACACTCAAGTTGCTTGGTGTGAAATGTTTATAGGTAACATTTTATACTCATGGACGCCATTTCAGACAGGACAAGTTCGTTGTTGTAAATGTGTGAGGTGAATGATATGGATAGAATCTTGGGTGTTGTGCGGCTCATCTTTCCTGGTTGTGTGCGCAAATGATGCAAAAGGAAAACCTTTCGAGTTTCAGTCGTTGTTTCGCTCGCCGTAAATAGCTAATGTGAAGCCGTCCTATCCTGGTGTTGGTAAGCAATTTACTTCCCTGTATTCAACGAATTGTAGTATTGCGTGTGATTTTTTTATGATACGGTCTGATTTTTTTTATGATAAGAATTTTCTGTCCGCACCGTGTCGTATCTGATGATAATTTTTCGTAGCACAACAGTATATTAACATGCCTAGAGCTCGCGCGTCGCCCAGATGGGTCTCAGACGACATCAGAACACGTAGATGGGAAGTGGTTGTGGAGTCGCCAAGCTTTAAAATGAAAATAAGTATTTCGCATTGCATCACAAACGTATATTATGCAAATGTTATTGTCCCGAGCAAAGATTTAGAATTTGACGTTGCAGCGTAGATAAGAATTGATTGAAAGCAAAGTGCAAGTTTAGAATAACGCTTCGTCAGCTGATAGGTTACATTTAACGGAATGTACTGTGCTGTTTTTCTGAGTTTTTATATCCGGAGAACATTTTGTACCCGTTGTCTAAGGAATTAATTATTTTCTCAACTAGCAGTTTGCAATGGCCTTTTCTTGTTAACCAATATCCTTATTTCGAAACCGGCTGTTAAAGAAGTTGCAACTGGGTATCGGCATCCTGCAATTTGCGCCGTCGGGTATCAAGAGTTTTGTGAAGTGCCATTTCTGTGATGTCTGATACAGATTAGCAGACCGTTGCGAAAGACGTTGGTTAGGTGAGACCTAGAAAAAGTTCCGCCAACCATGTTATTTTGATTTTTCCTCCGTCCGAAAGATATAACTTTTCGCTGTTGTCGTTTCCTCCGCACTTCAAGCAAACTTGGGGCGATGGCACTTGGCTGAAGGAATGCATACTTGTGCAACCGGTCCGAAAATAGGTTTGGAAGAAAACCACTTCGCGGTCAATTGTCGTCAATTTGTCTCTTGTCAATGTTGCCCCGAGAAGGCTTCAGGACGCAGCATCCGACACTTTCAAACAACTGGCAAGATAGAAATTAAAAAATTATAGCGGATAAATGAATGGTGTGACAAAACGGTCTTAAATGTTAACTGTGGGAAGTAAATGATGGAGAAGATTGGCAGCAGTTGTTCACCTGCCGTGTATTCGTTAATTGGTTTAAGTTTGTGTTCAACAAATATATAAACTTCTGGTTGTCAGTTTGAAGTGCTCCCATTTCCGTTTTTCTTATCCACATGTTACAGGTAGCTTCTCAAAATAGTCTTGGCGTGTGTCAATAGAATTGCAAATGGTTTTTGTTGTGAGACATATCAGTGTGATGTTGCAAAGCAAACGATATCAGTGACAGTTCGGCTTTGTGCGACGTTAGTGTGCAAATTGCTGCAGTGACAATTAAAAGTTCTAGGTTTTCTGAAAGATTTCGCGGAATGAGCCGACTGGGCTCTGCTTTCATCTTTTTGCGATGATTCAAACTTGCCCATATCTGTATTCAAGTAACTTCATTTCCAATGTGAAACAAGCAAGGAATCTAAAAATTTGCGATAGAATCCTTGCTTGTTTCACATGTGGAGTGAAGTTGCTTGCCACAGTGAAGGGTACATTGTCCAACATTTTCATTTTGGTGAAGCGGGATTTGTTGTGTATCAACCACGGTGAGAATCGTGACCGTTGCGTGTTGAATCATTGCGTCCAGACTGAAATGGGTAAAAAGTACTGCAAACTTTATGCTTTCTAAAAATGAAAAATCTACATGAGTATCAAAAGTTTCGTGGAGTTTTAGTGATGTTTATGTCACATCCAGCTATTACCTTCGGCAAACACTGAGTGAAGATCAAGGCGTGTTTTAATTTACGCGCCCTCATGGACGGCTTCAGTACTTTCTATTGTCAAAATGGGTGTTGTCTTCTGTTATTGAAATGAATTTCAAAGGTCTATACGACTGGCAATACATTGTTTTTATTGAAGAAAATGCATTATGATCATAGCTTGCATGATTTGACAGTGGTCACCTTGTTTATGAACAGTAGAAATTATGGTTTTGATACTAAATGATGGAAAACAAAGATTCTGTAGCTTGCCCACGGAGGAAATATTTTGTCAGACACAATGCACCAAAATGGGCATTACAAACAAACTTATGGACAATCTGGTCGAATTTTGCATTCTAATGTCTTCCTGCTTGAAGCTAGTGCAACTGATTCAAGTTTTAACTGGACTTCGTGATCTTACTGCGTTTTGTCATATGTTTCAGTTCAAAGAATCCGACTTGGGCGAAATTATCAATGAAAATCTTGACATGTGCAACTATTCCGTTCCGACGCCTGTGCAAAAATATGCCATTCCCATTATAGGGAAAAAGAGGGATTTGATGGCATGCGCCCAAACAGGTATGATTGGAACGTTGGTACGAACCAAGGAATCCAGCGTTTTGTTGTTTGTCGTCAGTAAATAAATACTTCAATCCCTGCCTATAGCGTTTTCACGTCATTGCGAAATGTTTTGGACCCCATCACAAATTTTGTTGTTTTTCCCGAACATGGCGCCGATTTTTTGCGTGCGGTTGTTGTTCCAAACAAATTTGTGGCCGTGTTTGTCACTGAAGTAGCTGTTAGTTGAAAGATCCCTGTTGCACAGCGACCTTCTTCCGCGTGGAAACCGGAGATGCAAATGCAACCTGCTGATCTTGACGTTGTAACATTTGCCGGTTTTATTTCGTAATAGCAGCAAGTCATTGCGCTGTCTTTTAGGTTCTGGAAAGACTGCTGCCTTCTTGCTGCCAATTTTATCCCAGCTCTACTCTTGCGGACCGGGTGAATCTCACAAAGCCACCATGAACCAGCGGGGACGACGAAAGCTTTTCCCACTTGCTTTGATCCTGTCGCCCACCAGAGAATTGGCTTCACAGGTGATGCTTTGTAACGGCCGATCGCCCCTATTCTAAGTGGTTAGTCATGCTCTCGGACCGTGCTATATCGCAGTGTGTTTCGCTCCAGTAACGCGCTGTTGTGGTCTACTGTAAGTCATGCGCGTTGTACAGACGTCTACATTGAAAAGTGCACGTTGAGTCGTGCATTTCCGTGGAAAATTACAATGTGCAGTGAACCAGGCTCGTCGCCTGGAGTGACTTACTGGTCTTTCTTCGGCTACGATTCCGGACGTGTGCTGCGTATCCAGCTTTGTCTTCTTGTCTGTGTTGTTAAACTTGGCCCTGTTCAGTACATGTCATTTGCTTAAGCATTTGGCAAACCATTCGTACATCTTGGTGCAGATTTACGACGAAGCTCGGAAGTTCTCCTACCGATCCCACGTGCGCGCTTGTGTCATTTACGGAGGGGCGGACGTCGGTGCGCAGATGAGAGATTTGGACCGCGGCTGCCATGTACTCGTTGCTACGCCGGGACGTTTGGTAGACTTCATCGAACGCAGCAAGATTGGCCTGAACTACATCAGGTCAATAACGTTTTACTTCATAAACACTGCTTTTTGCATTATTTTTTATCGAACTTCGTTAGGACTAGCGACACACTCAAAAGCACACAGTCAAAACGATGCTGTCGTAGTTTCACCCTAACCTGTTAAAAAGACCTGAGTTTTCAAGAAGTGGATCACTCTAAATTTTAAAAAATTGCTCTTTTTTACAAGTTTTTCTCCCGTATGCTAACCCGACTTAATATTAGTCTTTTTTATAGCGTCTTGCAGCTGTACCAACAAACATAGCGAGGTGTGGGAATGTCGAAGTGTGTTACATCACCATACAAATAACATGTTCAGCACAGTTTTGCAAAAACTGAATAAATCAGTCTCTGAGTTGAAATGGTTGTGTGATTGATTGCAGAGCTGTCATGTTGTGAATACCCCGTTTAATCTATGTCGTCTTGTCGAAGCTTGTACGACCAGGTGCTTCCAACATGGACACTGAGTGCTCTGTGAAGCTAAACAGTTGTCCTGATCATTTTGTGGAACAGATACGTCGTGCTGGATGAAGCTGATCGAATGTTGGATATGGGTTTCGAACCTCAGATTCGACGCATTGTAGAGCATCAGGACATGCCAGATAAAGGTGCAAGCTTCCGCTGGTGAAACCGTGTTATTGGCGATTGAACTGGTTTCTTTAGTATAATAAGCTCTGCTCAGCCGCGCAGTCATTAACGAGAAAGCTGCGCATGAACACGCTTTGATCCGAAGTTGCATTATCGAGCGAAGTTGTGCTGAGCAGTTTGATTTGATTGACAGGCGTTCGGCAAACGCTCATGTTCAGCGCAACGTTTCCGAAAGAAATTCAGATCTTAGCCCGGGATTTTCTGGAGAACTACATCTTCCTCGCGGTCGGTCGCGTGGGATCGACATCGACGAACATCACACAAAAAGTGGTTTGGGTCGACGAAGATGACAAGCACAAGTTCTTGCTCGATCTTGTCAACGCGACAGGTGCAATACGTTTTTCACGTGTGTACGACATAATCAATGCTTCCCGTTGCTTTAAACCATGTTGGGTGGCTCAAAAGCTTTTTGTATACATTACAAGACGCACAGGTTTTGGTGATTATATTGTTGACTAAGTTTAGCTGAAAAGAAGCAGCCTCTTGATGATCAAGTTAAGCTGTAGATGTGAGGTTTTGCAATTCGAAGCCAAGGTGACGTCACGGGCCGTTTGGGTGTTGTGCGCACGTGTCGTATATACTGTACGTTGGCGAGTGCTTGAAAATTTAACATTTTGCAGATTCCAAATCCTTGACCTTGATCTTCACCGAGACAAAGAAGGGAGCGGATGCTTTGGATGAGTTCCTGTATTCTCGGTGAGTGTGCGATGTTTGTCAGAAGTTGTCGGTTGTCACGTTACTGGTGGTAACGTTGCCCCCCGTTTGGTTTCGCTTCATCAAGAGTGGACTGCACTGAACAAGAGTAGATTGTAGTGATGTACGTGTTCTCTTGTTAAGTACGAATTATGGGCTGGTGAAAAATCGGATACAGTGTACAATGGAAAGTTGATCCAGATTTGTGCGAAGAAAATCAAGTGTGTACATCGATTCAAGCCAATGATCAAATTATATTTGTGGTTGCCAGACCCAATGACGCATCTTTTCTGGGGATGGGCTTGTTCAGTACGAACCTTAGCACATCACTACCATAAAGTTGCAAAAAAATAGTACCGAGTTGGCGTTTGCATGCGTTGCTGGACGTGAGCATAGCACGTGTTTTGGTCCTGGTGCATTCCTAAGGCGATGTTATTTGCGTCCGACGTAAGAGCTTTCTCGTTCTATTGTCATTGCAGTGTCTTTAAGCTTCGCACAAAGTAAAACATTTCTGCGTAAATGCCATTTCGCAACGAGTGGATCGTAGACGCTGACGTGCTGGTGTGTTTGAAAATAGGCACAGTCCAAAAAAAATAACCCTTCCACGGAAGTGGGTCACCTGATTGTTCTTCGATTTTGACGACATCTGCAATAATTGGGATAAAGTGGTGATTTTGGTTGGAAGTACCTTTGTGTCTTTTAGAACAATGTAAGGCAAGTAATAGAGTGTAACGTCGTTTGAAACGGTGTTAATGGTTTTAACCCTTCTCGTCTGACTGTTCAGCAAATACAAGTCGACCAGCATTCACGGCGATCGCAGTCAGCGTGAGCGAGAAGAGGCGTTGCTGGCTTTCCGGACCGGAGAATATCCAATCTTGGTCGCTACTGCTGTAAGATTTTACTTTGCGTTGCTGCAAACGTTTCGTGGATTGCATAATGAACCATCGCGAAGTGTTGCGATTGAGGGACGGCATCATCGATATTTATGTAATTTGTTCGAGCCACAGCGTCATGAAGCAAACAACCATATCTATTGCGTTGTTTGCATTATCACTAATCCACCGCTTCGTTGCGAAGCAGCGCTGGAGCTGCTGCATTACCTTATGGATTGGTCAGTGCGATATGAAAGGGATTATGTGCGCGAAGCACATATATTAAATTTTCGTTCCGCAGGACGAAAGCTGCGAAGAGCTTCATTCAGTCGGTGAATTATCTCGCGTGCTTCGCTGTTCAGGCGCAATTGATCATTCTACTGAGAACTTACTTCACGCTTAATTGCTTGTCGATGGGAACGCGAACCCCGTGCAAAACAAATCGTCCGATGTTTTACACTAATTCACGTTTGAAGCGAAGCAAGATTAGCTGTTCTGGAAAAAGTGGTTGAACTGTTAACCGACGTTGCGCTGCTTTCACTTTGCGCTCTAGTCTAGCGTGCAGAGAACATCTTGATTGTGTTGTGCTGAAGAATGGGACGAACTGCCGCTGCTGTGGTTCAGTGCAAACCCAGACTAGCATTGCAACCGTGACTGAACGCTGCTGTCGTGCACAGCACAGCCGTGAACAACCTTTTCTCTTTTCCAGGTCGCTGCTCGCGGTCTTGATATTCCAAACGTGCGTCACGTGATCAATTTCGACCTTCCCAGTGACATCGATGAATACGTGCATAGGATCGGGCGAACAGGGCGTGTTGGAAACATCGGTATGTTGGTTGGTGTCAAATCGTTTGAAAACTGTTCAGGTCCTTTTCATCAGAAGTGTTGCAAGTTAATTCGTTCTTAGTGCATTTGTAATAGCAAAATTTACTGTTGCTAAAAAATGTCACCCTGACTGTTTGCTAATCGCCAGGGAGAAAAAGAAACAAATGTTTCGTGCTTAATTTTGAAAACTTTTCCATCGTTAATTTCCACAGTCTGCATTTTTACATAACCTCGTAGGTGTTAATGACTTTTGACTGAGGAAAGATGACGAAGATTGCAGTGAAGGCTGATAATGCTTTGGTTATTTTGATATTCTTTCATAATGTTAGAATTTTTTTAACTTCTGTTCCGGCGCAACAGTTAAGTTGACATGTCTTCTCATTACGTGTTGCCGTTCAGTGATTGATTTTTTGTTGCCAAACAAATATGCATCGTGTCCCGGATGAGGAACAGTATAAGCGGTACAGATCGAAACCGTGAAACGTTGTACAACTGAAAATTCTACCCCCTTCAGTTCATGACTTGTTTGGGCTCATGCTGTCATCAGAGCTTAATGATCTTAAGCTTTGAACGATGTACCCACCCACAGCGCCGTAGTAATGCAGCATAATTAAATAGCTTGCTAAAAAAGGATTTTCGAAACAAGACTGTCTTATGCTCAAACGCTTGAGGGTACGGCGTGATTTGCGAATCAAAGCTCTGCTTTGTTATCACCACAAACCTTGTGCGCTACAGCAACGTGCGAAGTTAAGTTGCGTTTAATCAGCTTTTCATACATTCCTGCCAATAAAGATACAACAGGTTTAACGTTTATAAATAAATGGTGGATTGCGTTTCGTGCAATACATCTGCCACGCAAGCTGTGTTGGCATTTCCTACCAGTGCGTTGGGGTTCTACTACCTCAGGCTCAGAAACGCGCCGAAGAATTATTTCGGTCACAACTTGTTTAGAGTGCTTAGTGGAAGTGGTTTCAAAAGTTACTCGCGCGTCTGGCACCACGATTGACCACATAGGCCTTGATTCGTCAAGCTCAGTGCGTTGATTGTTCGTTCAGGTTTGGCGACGTCATTCTTCTGTGAGAAAAATGTCAACATCGCGAAGGACTTGGTCGACCTGCTCATGGAGGCAGGCCAGGAGGTGCCTCAGTGGCTTGAGACCATGGCTTTGACTTACCAGAAGGGTCGGCCGCGCACCCAGGGCAAACGATTTTCCGGTGGATTCGGTTCCCGCGATTATCGGCAGCAGCAGAACCGCGGAGGCCGAGCATCTGGAACAGTCGGTGGACGTGGCGCACCGATGCACACTCGGTTCGTAAACGATGTTTTTGGTTTAACGCTAAATCAGTTGTCGTTGATTTTTTTAAATCATTTAAGCAGACTCAGCCATCGACAGGGTTCGTTTTCGCGACATGCAGTTTATAAAAGTCTTCAGATTCTATTTGAATAAGATTTCAGAACTTGAATGCGTAGAGTTACGTGAAATCGATTTCTTGTTGAATATTTTTGTCGACTGATTGGACTTCGTCGCCTTCGTGGAGACTTGTTACTCGTCTTCATTATGCCTGATGTAGACTTTGGTGAACACGAATCATTGTCCGAAACAGGTGCCTTGTTTTAATGGGAATATTTCCGCACGTTGCCCGGTTCGTGTCTCATTTCTGGGAAACCGCTTTGACTTTGGATTTCCTTTATGTTTTGTTAAAACCACCTCACACTTGCGCCTTCTGTTCCAGGGGTGGCGGCGGTGGATGGGGAATGCCCCCGCAGTTCTACCGTGGCAGCGATTACGGCGGCTCTTACGGCAATCAGTCGGTTGGGCCTGACTGGTTTGGCAACTGATCGCCAAGAAGCAAGCTGCCTGGCTCATTGTACAGCATTGCCGTTTAATGTAAATCAAGCGTTTGTTTCTCTGAACAACCGCTCCACAAGGTAGTGACAGCGTCGTTTTTGAAAAGCGTCGCGGCCAATCACGGCCCACATTGACGTGAACGACCGCTTGCGTTGATAGGTTGTACATAAAAGACTTGTTCGGTTTATGGTTTGCGGCCGTTACTTTTTCTCAGTTGGTTTTTCTTCGCGTCGAAAACTAAACATTCGATTCGTTTCCACGTGTTTGTACAGAAGCGCCGTTCCAGGACAGCGCACGTCATTCCTTTGCGCCGTTCCTGCTGCTGTATACTTTGTACATATCTCGTTTCGCTGTAACCGAACTGCGACTCTTCGGCTTCTCCTCTCTCCCGCGCCGTCGTCAAAACGGGCGGCGTGCGATTGACGTATACGGCGGTTCTCTTCGTGCGCTTGGCGGCGCTGGTGCGCACCACCACTGTTTTTCTTGCCACATGACTGTGCCTAGCGATGGTTACGCACCGAAACGCGTTTTGTAGGAAATTTCAGAAGCAAACTTTTTGTTTCACGACGGCGCCTGCGTCCGCTCGGCGGGGCGCCAACGGTCATCCTTCGCTCCCGTCCCGAGCGCCAGTTGGGAAATTGCCAACTGCTGATTGGCTTGGGCGTCAAACCGATAGATAGTGGTTCTCCTGAGGCGATCTGTCTCTGGCGGGAACGCGACGAACAGCATTGTTTCGATGTGCCTGACGAGAGATTTCCGGTGCTTTTCGTAAAATGCAATTTTACACACGCAGTTTCGCCGAACGATTTGGCTGCAGAAGCAATTTACCTATTTGCCGTTGCACACGCGTCTCTACGTCTGCCCGGAACTGGGCCGAGTTCGTGTGCCGAGCTGCGAAACTGTCCTGGCGTGTTTAGTTATAAAAGTTGTAGTAGGCTGAAGGCTGGTGCTGGTTTTCGTGCGAGACCTCGTGCTGCTCATCATGCTTTCTCTCTCGTGTCTGCCGACCCGCATTCGAACTGCAACAAAATAAGCACAGTGTCCTTCACCAGCGTGTCAACGTCCCTCTCGAAAGAGCGCCAATTAACGCTTAGTACTCTGACAAGCGAACGCATGTCAAAAGCATTGTGCGACAAATCTTCGCGCGCACCTCATTCGCTGGCTTGTGTGTGTTTGTGTTGAGCGCTCATGCGTCGCGAGCGCTTCCTTCTATTAGTGGTCAGCCATCTCTTGCTCGCAGCTCGACGAGCAAGCTTTATTTCTTTACCGGAGCGCATTGCGTGGCGCCACTCATGTAACATGTCGCGCGCTCAGGCACGCGATTTGCCGCACAAGCGTAAGGGGCTCCGTTTACGTTGACTTCTCAACGCCAGTTAACGTTTAATGGTCATCGTGGTCCTTTTTAGCGAAGAAAATGGACAGTCATCGTCCTAAGTTTAACTATCGTTGGTGTGTAATATACAAAACGTCACGAGTCCAAACTTCATATTCGTCGGCATAAGCGTTATTTTAAGTTCGAAACTACTCGACTCGTGTCGAAGAAAATGTATTCAAAGCTTTTGTGCTAGTTAGGTAATGCCGGGAGTTGATTGTTCGCCCTGTCGTTCACACTCCAAGATTTAGTTCATTGGCGAAATACGCAAACCCTGCTCAACACTGTGCTTTTTTAAGTTTTATTATTTATTTTACATCCTTGTCTGCGTCGAGAGAGAAAAAGTGAAAAACGGACTTGAGCAGCAGTATGGAAAAAAGCTCCACAGCACGCCATTCGTCAGGCACATTGTTAATTAAAAGTAATCTCAAAACATTGTTTTGGCCAAATCGAGTGACCATCGCCTCGAATTCTGCGTGACCTTCAATCGGATTTCAGCAGCTCATTCGTACAGTCGTGTGGTTGTGAGCCTTCGATGCCGGACTTGTCAGTAAACATTTGTTCGTAAGTTTCGTCGCTAGTGGATAAAGCAAAAAACTGATAGAATAAAACTCGAGTTGCGGAAGCTTTTTGCATGGTTTGTTTGGTTAAGTCAGGTTGATATTTGTATCTATGCACAAGTTGAAGCACCAGAATTCTGGTACGAAAGGAAACTTCAAGTGAGTCTAAAACAGCGGTTCTCAAACCTTTTTAAAGCGCCACCAAAATCTGAGTTTGATGAAAATCTCGCAACGAATGACAATCATGGTTGATTGTTGCCAAGTTCGTTTTCAATCTCAGCAATCTACTCTTCTCAACTACCTGCGTTACAGACAAGCAGTGGTAGTGTGGTCCACTCCACCCACTATGAAACAATTCATTTTTGGAAGCACAGGGTTCCTGCGCAGTCTTGAAAATTATGGAAAAAAAATTTTTATTTTCCAGTCTGGGAAAAATTGATTTTGGTTTGCTGGTATGGAAGAAGCCACACTTGATCTGTTGACGTAGATTTTCATAATTTTTATTGAAGATTAATGTGATGTTACTTCTATCGTGTTAAATATTATAGTACCAGTATTTGACCTGGATAGGTCATACGAAAATGTTAGGTCGGGAAAAGGTATTGAAAAAGTCTGGGAATTGTTATTCAAAATTGCGAAGGAACCCTGGAAACATTGTTTCAGTGCGATTTGTGAAGTTGGAATTTGTCCGTCATGACATCTTCAATGCAGGGCTCGATCTTGCCGAGTGCAATACGCATGTCGCGGCCAGGATCAAGACGCTTGCGAGCCTTGGTTTTGATGAGCGTCAGTGCTGAAAATCCTTGCTCACATGGATACGTGGTCGCAGATCGCCTCGGCGCGACCCATACTTTGGGAACCAAATGAGCAGTACCACCGGAAAATTTGCGCAATGAAATCTCATTCTCGCGCACTTGCAACATTCCAAACTGAATAATGTATATACAGTATATCGCATAGCCCTTCTACTACTTAAAACGCTTCGTCATGCAGTTGTGTCTCTACAAGGTTGCGAATTGCTTGCTCGCTAAAACAGGCATTTGCTCAGTGCAAAATTTTCTTACGATACTAATCTTCAGAGAACCTAATCTACTAGTTTGGGTACTATATATTCTGTATATTTAAAAAGTCAGTGATATTTAATTAATAATGATTATTATTCGTTGTGAAACAAATCTTTTTGTGCTTCAAAAACCTGATAGAGAAAATGGACGGAAGCACGCCTGTTCGATAGATTTAAATCGTTAATGCAGATTTAGGCAGCAGCAGACAGAATTGACTCACGATCATCAGATTCAGTAGTGCAGAAACTGGAGGTGCGTAAAGTTTTGATTTGTCAAATTCGCGCACATAAATTTCGACATTTTTTAACAATATTAATTAAACTTTTTTGTTATGGAGTGCATAAAGAAGTTTATTAGGTCACAGAAAGCACATTAAATATACAGTATGCAAAATCAACGAACTGTTTCTAGGAACTCCGTGTTTTAGTTTGTGAGAGTTGATTAGTAACCAACAGCTACAGAAAATTTGTCGGGGAAGGTTTGTCGCGTAAAGTTTTTCGGGTAAATTTGGGAAAAAACTCTTCGCACCCCCAACAATTGCCTTCCACGTCTGCTGTTCTAAAACTTTTGAATCCAGATTTCAAATTTGAGAATCCGACTCCTGTTCAAACTCCGAAAGCATCTATGCAACCAAAACTAAGCAATGTTTGTTAAAGAAATGACAGTTACAATGACTACGCAGACTACTGCTACATCCAAAAGTAAAAAGTGACTTTGGATCCGATTTTTCAAAATTCTTCCACTCCAGCTCCGAAAAAAAAAAACAAAATCCTTCCTGAGTCGACTCCGGATCCGTGGCCACCTCTGCAAGATACCGCATCAATCTCTATGTAGAGTTTCGCATACACTTAAAAGTCACTTTTCTGTGATGACCATTTACGTTTTTACTACTTTGAAAGCTTGCACGTTGAAAACAAGATTCTTGGCGGATTTCATACCGTTGTTCGGTTGAAAGGAGCAAGAAATCTCACCAACGCACTACCCCCGTCGCTTTCACGAGATGTGAACTGAAATTGCTTCAAAACAGTAGCCAAAATTTAACATTTTTAAGGATTTGCACTGAGTGTTATGGCAAGTACTTGTTTGTGTTAAATTGTTTAGCATCGCGTCAACTGGTACTTTTTCATTTTCGTAGTGTACTTAATTTATTGCAGAACCTGCGTAAAGGAGGGTATCACATTTGTGCGAGTAGTTTCGCAAAGAGGACCTTCCGGTCAGTGGCGTGCGCAGAAAATTTTCATGGGGGGCTTCATTCAGTGGCATATGGTGATCATTTGTTTCTGGTGTGGTGTCTTTGTGACGTCACAATTTGACGTCATATTCATGTTTCCAAACCAACGTTTTGGCAAAATTTGTTGACATAATATGCATATTCTTTTACACATCCCCCCCCCCTTATTTTAGGACCATCAGCGCTCCAAGTTAGGATATCGGAGGAAAATACACTCAATGCTGCGACACGAGTTCATAACTGCAAAACTTTGGCTGTTTGTCGAAAAAGGGGAGTAAAACACACTCATCACTGCGTCAGAGCAATTTACAACTTCAAAATGATGCGCTAATGTCTCGTCGAATACGAGCACTCGAGCATGAATATTCTTTCCCCGTAATTACACTGTCGTGCATTTGTTTTTTATCGATAACGTAGATCATTTTTAGGACAATAGAAAAAATTTTGCAATATTCTGTGGACCCTGCATGGTAATAGACCCTCGTCGCAAGAGATTTGTAATGAATATGCAGCTCAGACAATGTTTTGCCAGAGCCAAGCCTATCCGACTGAAAATAAGACAGAAAAAGCCAGATTTTTCTGACATTTTTATTTCCATAAAAAGCCAAAGGTGTTCAAAAAAAGCCAGAATTTCAAAATCTGGCTTCAAAAAAACCAAATTGGCAACCCTGCTACAAAAGANTT
>JGI24021J15306_10003613_pt1 | contig 17561 bp, 15 predicted proteins | sample Ectturendosymbi1_FD_15306 | JGI IMG/M metagenome (IMG submission 15306)
GAGCCTCTCTTGCCACCGCAATCGGTTTGTTGGGATTTGCCTTTGCGACCGGACTTGTGCCTTGGTCTGGACGGCGCGACGTTATTGGTGGTTCGGAGGGTGTGCTGAGGCAACTTGGCCTCGGCGACTGACGGGAGTTCGTCGCTTTTGAAAACGTTTTCGAGATCTTCCACGGCGGGCGAGTCGCGCTTGGTCGGCGAGCGCGAAGCCTTCCGCCTCCAGGAGCGCATTGCGTGAAGAATGACGTCGCACATTCTCCTAAAAGCGTTTTTGAGTGAAAGCCACCAACCGTGACGTCGGGAGCTGTTACGAAAGTGTGACGGGATACGGGGCCTTTTTGAACTGAAAAGAAAATGAAAGCAAATCGCGTTTGCAACACGTTTCCCGATACATATACAAGGTGGTACTACTTGGCCTAGAAAAAGCATAGAAAAACAGTGTTTATCGTTACGAAGTTACTGCATTTGAGCAGATTCGGTATGAAGGCTTCTGCATCAATATCGTACTTGAAAGATCAGTTTGATGACGTGTCAGTATACGCTTTCAACAAAAAAGCAACAGTATCATTACAACTATTGAACCAAAAACATTTCGAAGTACGAAAAATGAGGCGAGTTGTCACCAGGGTAATAAACACTACCAAAAAGTCAGTACCAGCATGGTAGAAAACCGAAACGCACAACCTTTGGAAACAGTTCTGCTTCAACCAATTTATCCCTGATGTTTGAAAATCTAATTTGACTATTCTTAACAAGTCGTGCTGGTTTCTTAAAGACCGATTGCTTGAGGCTGCAAGCTCGCAGCGACGCTCCGACAAGTTCTGAGCGCACGCGATATCCGTTGTGTGATAAGCGACAACGATGCAAATGCACGAATTAAGCATTTAAAGACGGCGAACACCTATGCGCAATCCGATGCTGCCACCCCGCAATGAGATGTAGTCGCTGACTTATCGCCGCCCCGGCGGGAGATTGGATCAAAAAGTTCGCGTCAATGACGAGAATGCTTCGCATGCGACGCGCTGGACGCGGTGAGTGCGTCATTGCACAGCAACCGCAACGCAGGGACGTTATAACCACGGCTTGCGCTGACGGTGGGGCGTTGAACTTTGTTGGCGTTCAGCACGATGTTAAACAAGTGAGTCGTGATCCGCCAGCAGCTAACAAACACGGCTCGAACAAAGCCTGACCTTTTCGGGAGATCGTGAACTTGCACATTGCTGATGTAGTTCGTAGCGATTTGTTGCAGATTGAACGGCCTGAGCTTGTTGCTCGATTCCGCGCCAACGTCATTCTCCCCGCAATGCTTGGACAAGTCGTACAGTCGAGAAAACGGCTCCCAAATGTTCAAGGCCTGCAAGGAATCAAAGCCCACTTACTTGCTGTACGTTTCCACTGTGCAGAAAAATGTTTACAACGTCGAGTCATCGCCCAGATGCTTTGTTCAGTGAATTGCATAGTCGTCCGCGCAGGAAAGATAGCACATTGCAAAATGGCCAGAACTGACATTGCAGTTTTAATGCAGCGTTGATTTACCCGGTCCATTAAGTCGGGCATTCATGCAGCTTTGGTTAGTCACGGACAAATGCAATAAGACTCTTTTCGCACCATCTTTGTTTGTCAAACCTTAGCATTGAACGTGATTTCGGCAAGTTTTAAAGGCATGTACTCACGTCATTAATATCGATAACATCAATAAGGGTTTTCCTTGGACGGAGTTTTGAATAACCTTGCAAACTTCAGCAATTAGTGTCAGTGTTTCTCATGCCTTTTTTGCACCACACCCATTTTTCATTTTCAAAACATCGTACAACGTGTCATGATTCACTTCATGACAACACTGGATGTAAAGTGGCAGCGCAGAAATTTTCTTTTTTAAAATCTGTTCCGATAGCGATTCACTAAATGCTCCACCAAAAGATTCCCGCCCCAATATGCTGTCGCTTTGGTAACTTAATGCTGTCGCCTTGGTAACTCAAACAAGAACATTTACGTTTACATTACCTCAAGCATTGATGCGCTCATCACCCCCACGAATATGACCACCATGCCTATGATAACAATCCAATAAAGGTTTCTCTCCCAATCCGGACGGGGAATGGCTTTCTGGCACGCAGGCAACATGTGATGAGGCAAGGTCACGTTAAGGTTAAAGGTCAAAACGTTTCCTTGTTGAGTCACAAGACGGAGCGTTCGGTGAACTTGCGAAGTTGTGAAGTCCGGGGTAAATCTGTGTCAAACAAAAAACGCAATTTTTAATGTTTTTTTTTGCCAGAACGCAGTGGAAACTTCAAAGATTGAAGGGCATCGCAGCAGAACGTCACAATAAGTACTTCGATCTTTACTTTCAAAATTCGACCGACACAGGTTCTCTGTTATGCCACATCGCGTCCGTGTTTCAGGGGGTTCGCGGCCAAGGCATAGATGCACACAAGCCTGCGACTGCCGCAGGAAACTTACGCGATGATCACGTCTCGCGTTTCGTTCGGTTGCAGCAAGAACCTTTCGCACTCGAGGACGCGAAAACCGTAGCCTTCGCACGGGTAGTTGTCGACCATCACGTACATGACCTGAAGGGGAAGCAGGCCTTGGTTCTTGGCGGTGAACGATTTGCGCACGGTGAAGTTGGGCTCTTGGCCGCTTTTTTCTGCAAAGGCAAATTCCGCGTCAACACGTCGTCGCTGCTCGCGGCAATTCGGAGCGCCAGGCCAAGAACCGAAAGCAGTCCGCACAGCATCACCACAAACCCTATCTCGTTCAGAGATCGGGTGGCGAGAACTTCGTGCAGTGAATTCGTGCCATTTACAAGTACAAAAGCTTTCGGCAGACCCACCAAACTTGCATGTTTCTTCGACAGACAGTTGCCTGCAAGTTTTTCACAGACAGAGCTCAAGTTCAAAATGCTTTATTAGCAACTACATAATGTTTAGGATTGTTCATATTTTAAGATATCTATGCTGCGCAAACAAAACGATTGAAAAACAAATCGCAGAGCAATGAAATGAAACGCAGCAGACTCTTGAGACAACACCGCAGCAATGCTGCAGAAGCGTGCAACAAAGCTGTTGTGCGCTGCGGTTGCAATTGCGAAGCCATCAATTTTCTATTGTGCTTTCCTTTTTCCTCCAACAACGCCTATACACGGAAAGACTAGGCACAACGCAAGTCATTAATCAGTATTTTTCAGAAACACTTAATGGCGATACATTCTTTATCTTAGACTTAGAGCGAAGTGAAAAACATCGCCTTTACTGCGACACAAGAACGAAAAATTCAGCGATGCTAAAATTAAATCCGAAAATTGGGTTAAACCCGATTAGTTGCAAAGTCTCAATCACTTCAACAAAGAGCTACACTTGGGGCTACCATATTTTCATCGGCAAATGGGAAAATTTACGACTGTCACTTACTTGACTGTACTATCTACACTTAACAAGTCAAATAACAAATGTTTGATGAGTTTAAAGTATTGAAATAAAAAGTCAAGTATGGACGATAAAAATTGGTCTAAGCCCAACTGGTTGGAATCTCTAAGTATTTCCAGAGTGAACTACGAAACTACGCGTGGAAACGAATTTTGAGGAATTCGCCCACCAAAAATATTAAAAACATTGATCATGATTTTGAAAGATATGAAATGGAAAGGGGCTGAACAACCAAATACAGCTCTTTTGTGAGGAGGAAGATGTAATAGTGAGAGATGTTTGGCACAGCTTACATTTATAGCCTGTTTCACGATCCGTAGACTTGACTCAGGCCACCAATCACTTAACAGAGAGAAAAGTAAACGACAGTATTAACTTAATACCATATTGAAACAACTGCAGCCACAAGCCAAGCAAAAGCATACGAACAAACCAGTTTGAAGTTGTAGAAGTCTGTGCGGAAACACTCCGGGCCTGTATCATGCACCAGAAATTTTCTAAACTTTTTGACAAAACCAAGTTTAAGCTATTTCTATTCACGTTGTGGACAGTACTGTGCCCCTGACGGAACCACAACCGAACCGCTTCAACATTATTGCGCCCATTGTTACTTAATTACTCCCTACGCTTAACCTAACTATTTATTCTAAAGGGAAAAAAATGCTAGGATACTTTTGATATAACCATGTGCTGGAACCAGTGGAGGTAAAGGCTACAGTAATACGCTGCTTTGTCCGCTAACCGGGAGCACAAAATGTTCTTGTAATGCTCCTCGTATGTAATATGGGGTTATTGACATGATAAAAAAAGCGATCGCAAGTTGCCACCGTATCGTATGGTTTGATTCACAGTGGCTAATAAGTTTCTGCATAAGCTCGTCCAAAGGAGTTCCTTTCGATATCAGCGCCCCGTGCACGAGCGCATACGCATGAGCTGCTGTGTTTGCTACCCGACGCAATGTGAAACAAGCCACGATATCACAATCCTGATTGCGAGAAATAATAAAAAGATTTTTTTCTTACTAATGTCAGCTTTGACGAACGCTGAAACGCAACACTAAAAATGCCTTCCATTGCAGCGCCAGGTTTAGCGGGTGGCGAAACCGGATGAGGTAACGAGCGTGTGACGCACAGCGAGGATATGAACAAAGCATCACATTTCGTCTAGGTACTAGAAACAGGTGCGTCGTACCCAGGCAATCACGAAGCAGACTTTCGCTCATTCGAAATCGAAGAGACTCGTGTCGGTTGGACAGCTTTCCGCCAAGTCTGAGCTCTTCCGTCACGCCTGTACCCTCTACTAGCAATGCATCGAGGACAGTAAGATTGTTCCTGGGTAAAAACGATTAAAAACGTGTTTCTTATCATATGTAATTCGATGATAGCGTTATATCAAATAACCACAAACACATCTAGCAGCCAACGGGTGCCAGACAGAAGGAATGTAAGCTCAAAGAGAAGTATAACTTACAATGGGTTCATTGATATATCAAGATAATTGCGGTTATTTACAAAACACTGAAGGTGGACCCGATGATGACGGCCATTATAGAATTAAGTCTTTGAAATTCCCACTTGTTTCATCTTTACTCAAAAATTGTCAACAAGGAGTTTGTTTCAGACAATGTACGGTAATAAGAGATAACTATTAACGTAAAAAACAAAATAATGCTGTTTGTTACATGCATTTTCTTAAACAACATGGTTGGATCAAATGAAAAAGATTTAAAATGAATATCGGTACACAGATCGAGAAGCGTGAATTTTACAGGGTTCGGCTGATGAGAGCTTGATGATTAAGTTTAGTTTCATCGCTTTGCACGGAATTTTCACGTCCATGACGTAGTTAAAGCGTGGTATATATTTAGAGACACCGCAACTTGAGAATGCGCATGCCCGGCTTTAAGTACTAGCTAAAGGTTTGGCAAGAAACGTCTTAAAATAATGAACGTATTGTAAAACATTATTGCAGTTTCGACCCGTTGCCGAATGCGCGACGACAGGCGGTCACTGCAAGAAAAAAGGAAAAGGCGACTATTTTGCCACAAGCCATGCTTCCAACCAATCAACGCTCTTAGCTGTAATCGGTTTGCCAGAAGCGAAACGCTCACCTGAGTAGAATCACAGTGGAAAGATGTGTGGCGCGCTCGGGAGAGAAGATGATCTCGATCTTCTGCTTCTGGCCAGGATTAAGAAACATGTTTATGCAGCTGCTGTTCGTCTTGCCATTCAACGTGTATTCCAACCAAAGTATCTGGGACGCGCTGTCCTGAGTCGACTTTAACAAAACGAGAACATTCACTACCAAAATGCAGAAGCAAAAATGCTCGTCTGCCGTTGTGTGCAGCGTTTAAAACTAAGTTAAGATATAGAATGCAGAAAAGAATGTGGCACCAACGCGGCAAACGTATTTGTTTGCCGAAACAAAATTGCTATTACTTAGCAGCGAGGATCCTATGTTCAACGTGTTTACACAGCGTATGTAAATAAAGCTAGGGTTAAGCGTTCTCAAACAATAACAAGTATCTAAACTAGTTCATCCATGATTTATTATGAGAAGATGGCGGCGTACTTGTTTTCAAAGGCCTCGTTCGCATACACCGCATGTAAAAATATTTTCTTGCGCCGACAAGCATGCAACCTGTCAGCCATCAGCAGCCAAGCTTAACAACTATGGCTCTCGAGCACGTGTCAATACACTATCTCGTTTAACGTCGTTAAGCTAGTCTAAAGCGGACGCAACAATAGCTGGTATTTAGTTCAACGACAGAACGACTTATTATTCACAACATGCCTGGCGTATATCACACCTACAGTACATTTAGTTCGCTGTAACAATTTGTTAGCAATTTGGTAATGTTAAGTTCAACAAGCTAATTTAAACTGGTATTTGTGTTTGTTTGTTGATTGAACATGGACCAGAACTTTTCCGCCTGCAGAGGACACCAGACCACTTTCTCGATCATTACGGACGAACTGCGAAAGATTAAGTTGCACATAAACTGCGTTCGTAGCTGCAGCGACAGCCTTACAGCGGAGCAAAAGCTTCTTTATATAAAAACCCTAACAGCATCGGAATAAGCCCACCGTAGGCAAAACACTCGGCAAATTTTCATGTCACAAAACGGTTGCTTTAAAACAGAACTAATTAAAAACAATGCACCGCTGTACACTCGCAACCTCAGCAAGCACTACTAGAACAATAACAGTTCGGGGAAAAGTTCTGCCATCGGAACTACGTAGAAGCCCTAAGAGCCAATGCAGCTTCCGCCAAAACAGGTACCTGAAGAGCTTCACTTACGGAGTTAGGCGCAGAAACCGAGAACGTCTTTTGGTTCCCTGTCACAAAACCTTCCTCCTCAAGCAAGTGCTCCCAGCCCAGAGAAGCTAAGGCAGATCGCGGTTGGGGGTAGACAGTGATGGGGAGGAGCTGCAGGATCACCGGGAAATCCCCAGGGTTGTACAGTACGATCTCCGTAACCTGGTAAAGAACGCAAAATAAGCGAGAAACTGCACGGAGCTACAAGCAAGTAATTAGGCTTGCGACGACAACCACCCAAGTTATAACAAGTTATAAAAGTGAGCGCAGACCAAAGCACGGAGGGATGTGACAAAGAAGAAATATCCAATCGTCGTAAAACTTTCGGGTATAAACAAGGCCGACAGCAAACAATGCCAATTCAAGTTTGTAAACTGACAAAAGTAAAAAACGGCTCAAAGAACTTTCTACGAACCGACTGTTTCCCAACGTGAGTTAACGGAAATCGTAAGTTGGTTCCGTCCAGATCCACCAGCAGCGATGGCCAATAAAGCATGGCTTGCGCGACGACGGGAAAATCGCGTACCAAACTTGTGCTTACGTCGAACGTGACGTTTAAACTGCAAAAAGAAAAGACACTTTTCCTAATATCTCACATCGTTGCCTTATCTTCAACCTCTCTCTTAGCTAAGAAATCTCAGCAGCATGGAAGCGTTTTGTGTTTTAGAAGGCGTTTTGCCTGCTGGTTTAGGATTTACATCAGCTGACGAGCTAAGAAACATGTGCTTGCAAACGCAAGCGGGAGGTGCGCCCTCAGCGTAGGTGGTGAGGGGCAGCACAGTCTGGCTTGACAAACCAAGTCACGCGTTAAATGTCGAAACAAAAGGCAGCCTAACGCAAAAACAACAGATCATTGTAAAACTTCAGCCAAGCAGGTAAGTCGCGAAGGCATTGATCTCTTCCTAAAACCTCTCCTTTGACGATTCGGATATTCGTCTCGACTGACAACCCTCGTGATTTTTGACGTCATTACCGACACGTAAAACCCAGATACGAAATCTTGCGACACGCGTTTAATGCGATATTACTTTGCAATGGCGCCAATGAAGGTTACGTCACCATACTAAATCTTTCACGGAGCAATTAAGCTCCTTCTATTGTTGGGAATTTGATACGGCAGCGGTGACTGCTGATCGATCAGGTCGGTTCTTCGCCGTTGTTAACAAAGCAAACAATCTGCGAAGAGTTTTCTTCGACCATCAGCTTCAATTGCAACACATGCGCTCCAGCACGGTGCTTACCTTGTACCGTCATTGGATTGCAAATTCTTCCATCTTTCGCGGAGCGTCGCGTAAAGCTTCGCGTCAACGTCGGGCGCTTCTTTGCCGAGGTTCAAGGTCGTCAACCAATGATATCCGACTGCAAAGCGTTTGCGGTTCATATTTTGGCCAACGCCACATCGAAACTTTATACAACTTGAACAGTACCTGCAGAATACTGTACAGTATGCACCTATACTACCAAATCTTGGCCCATTCATCCAGCGAAAAAATGTTGAATGTCCAGTCATTAAGATGCAGCCAGAAGCCGAAAAATATAATAGCAATGGGCACCACGTGTTTAAGTGAAAAAAATCGCTACATAACGTGCTACGCACAGGGTGCGTGATACCTCATTAGACGACAGCAAAAAAGGACATAAAGTAAACACAGAAAATGAATTGCCAAAGATCATATTCACATGTTTCAGAAAAATGCACTGCTGATTGGGCAAGACCATCATCCACATCGGTACTTCCCGAAAGAGACTCATGAGCAGTTTTACTTAAAGAGTGAGACCGCTCTCATGAGAAAAGTAGCCTTGCTCTGCTACATTTTTAATCTTTACTCGCCGTTCTTCTTCAGTTCAGCCTTTCAGACAGTGCACCCATCTCCGCCAACCCACATCCAACTGTTCTTCTTGTTTTCTGTTTACTTTTTTCTGTGGCACTACACCAGCTGAGTGAAGCAAAAGCTTCGTCTCCCAGCACCCAGCCAGTATAGAATTCGTTTAGAAATTGAGACCCAACTTACAATTAAGTCAAACTGTAAATAAGCTTGCTAATAAATCCCTGCAAGCTGTGTTCGTTTTAAGTAGGCAAAATAATAAAGCATGTCAAAATTATTTGAACTTCCGTCACATAAGGAACAAAAACATAATGGAAAGTTAGACAAGGTTTAGAAGCAGATATTAGGCTAATATCACACAAAGACACAATAGATGGTGGGAAGTGTTTAGTCACCAGTGATACAGCAAACGGCAGCGTATGCTAAGACAATAACCTAATTGCCATTTTATTCATCAAGCCATGCGGCATTCAACCTTAAAATCTGGTACTTTTCAAGGACGTGGGGGCACCGGTCATGAAAGACAAAGAGAGATGCTCTTGGAATCGGGAACGGGAACATTTATTGAAAATCCAAGGAAAATCTTGACTTTTCTTCCTATTGCCAGGTATATTTGTACCATTATGCACCAAAAAGAGGTATAGCAGTGGTCATGAAACCCAGATTTAATACAACACACCGTGAACGCAGCAATAACCTGCTCCAACGCCATATTAGCCATACCTGTAGTTGACGTCGGCAGACCCACGTAGCAGCGATCAGGTTTACAACCCTGGCGCGGATCGAAGTAGAGTTTTCCAACCTTGGTCTCCTTCTCGGGTTCCAGTTCGCTCGCAACATTTTTTAATTTTCTGGTGAAAACACAACGCATTAGGACAACTCAAGAACACAGCTGAGGATGAGCGCACACTTTCTACGCCAGTAAGAAAAGGTGTCTTTCAAAATTACACAAAAAAGAGCTCTTAGAATAATTATAAAGAGAAGAACCTTTTTAGAATAATTCTATGCGAACAAAAGTTGAGATGCCTACTCAATAAACGAACTATACATTCTGTAAACAACATATAGTGTATGATTAATCGCTGTGAAAGGATTCCTTTCGACAGATGCTTTCAAACGCCAGACACTTGTTTTTGTAGAAGAAAAGCAGCATTTGATTTCGATCTAGCATTGTTCAACACTGAGGAGCTTGGATTGTTTGGTGGATCGAAACAAAGATTTCTAATCTAGAAAAATTTATTCTTCCGAAGGACGCCATTTTTTTCCTCACAATGTTCGTAAGTGAAATAGTGCATTTAATCACGCACACTGGAAACGTACTGCAAATAAAAAAACAATTTTTCTAGCAGATGGAAATCACTCTGTTTTTAAAAAGTTGCTCACAGCCCGCCGAATCACTTTCTGACCATAATAAACGTCGAGGCGCGTTTTTTGTCGCGATACGCAGAAAAATTGTGTCTTAATGGTTGCAAGTCTGCGATGGCGCAAAACTATCCATGAAAAGCACATTGCGGTCCATTTTGGAATTGCCAAAAAAGAGGTGAACAATTAACTAATCTATCTCACAGGAAGCTGGCGATCCATCTGTTAACACAGCTCAGCACGACTGCGAAGAGTAGCTCACCGGTAATAAAAACGCCGGTCGATCGATGTAACCGATTCTATTTTAGCAGGTTGGGAGAAGGTGCTAGTGAAAGTTACAGCTTGATGTACCGTCATACCCTGCACAAAAAAGCACCCTGAATACAAAATACACATCACGGAAATATGAAGCCAAGTATGACAACAACACCTTACAGATCTACGGGTTACATGTTAGTCCAGCCTTCTCAATATTAGCATGCTAAACTTTCATTTAAAAACAAATGTTTTTTTCAGTTTTTACATCTTTTAAGCCAGGGGTGTACAACCCGTGGCCCGGGAGCTAAGTTTTGTGGCCTGCGAAAAGGTCCAGATTTTAAGCCGCAGAGCTTGACACATGCAGCAGGGGCCCCTGGCCTAATCTGGTTATGTGCATTTGACCTGACAGTGCTGCATGGTTGCACACCCCTGTTTTAAGCAGTGCAACTGACACATACTGTATATGAACACAGAGATACACGAAATGCACACCACCACCTAATCTGCTCCGAAGTGTGGCATTTAAAGCACATGTGATAATGATGCGGACTTTTACTCCATGTAGCACTTGCTCTAAATTAAGAAAGATAATTGAGTAACCCACAGAATGAAGCAAAAGAGAAAGTCGACTTCGGTTTGAGGACACTTGGCCTTGGTTGAAACACGGAACGTAACCGTCGTGACGCGGCACAGATTGCATCACAGCAAAACTAACCTTCAGGTTTTAACTGCGGGCCAGGCTGGCAATGATGAACAGCTTTTTAATAAAGTTTCAGCTCAACACTTCGAGATAATTTACCCCTTCACCAACCCCACGTGCGCGCCAGTTTCGTGATTTGGACACGAGAATGAATCGTTTCTTAAGATACGGGTATTGCTCAAGGAAAACCTGTGTTCTAAGAAACATACCGGGAACGTAGGAGGGAACTTGATTCTGGCCGGCTTCACGGTCAACGCGCCGACTGCGATCTTGGCATGAAGAGCGATCTTCAACGTCTGAAAAAACATCGAATTACACGGCGCTGTTATTTTCTGCCGCTGCCAATTGCGCAGTTTCAAGTACAGCGTATGCGTAAACGGGATGAATAGGTCTAAATAAGAACTAAGCCATTTCTGCACGTGAAGAAAGTGCTGGCAGTTTTATTAAGGGCAATAAATCTTCTTGGTACGAGCGACTGCGTCCAGATGGAAGCCTTGTTTCCGCGCGCATCGTACAGCGACTCACCTCGTACTCCGTGTAAATGTTTAAAGTTCCGTTTAGAACAGTTTCTACTTGAGGCGCTGTAATCTCAACTTGCAATACCAGGCAAGAATCAGGCGGAAGACGAATCTGAAAAGGAAATGGGTGGGGTCTGGGCGGGTGCAGGAACACGACAAAAGCGTTGGAACAGCGCATTTTTACGCTGAACAGCATCACAAGCGCTTATATCGACATTTAGAGAATCATTTTACTCAGCACGGTAAGCTGAGTCGTTTTGCAGCATGAACGTACTTTGAGGTGAGGCTTACGTTTTCAAACAAAGAATTTATGATAGGCTGCGCATCTCCACGACTCCTGGCTAGCGACACGATTTGAACTGAAACGCCTTCAACAGTGCAGTTGCAATTTGACAACGGTATCTGAAAGAGAAACGAGTAGTTTAAAACACGATAGCTGAAAAGACTGAAAGATTTTGCTCATGTAATATGAAGAGTCGACTTCACGACCGGATTCTTGATGCTCGTACAATGAGAAGTAATTATTTCCTACTTGTGCGCAATGAAGTGCAGAGTTAACCCATAAACAGATTATGGCTGAACCTTGTTGTGCAAATAACCTGCCAAAGATTTGCAAATATGGTACTGTAGTTCAGAATAAATTTGAACAGCAGTGTTGTATTCGCTTGCTGTTGCTTTGGTTTATGGAAGTTCTATACATTGAAATCTACGGTCGTAGCGTAAACTCTGAACGAAAAAAAAATCAACATATTTCCAGCCGTTTCACATGAGACAAACCTACTATGTACAAAAATGTGCGGAGTTTTATGCCACCACCAACCACCTGAGCAGCAACCTTATGAAGGAAAATCGCATCTTACACGTTGTTTCGAAAGCGCACCAATATTCAAATCGAACCTTCAGTCACTTTGACTTACCGGTAACGGGCTGTGATTATATATTTCCAGAAGCATCTTTCGCTTGTCTGAAGTACCCATTATGCCGAAATTCAAATTTCGCACGCTGCCCTGTTCGACTTGAAACTAAACGGCACGAAAACAAACAGACCTTGTTGAGCTTAGAACAACATCACGATTCGCCCGAATGATTAAATTTTCTGGGGACCGTGAAGACAAAAACAAGACATTATTCTCATATTATCGGATAATGCGAACAAGATTAGGCGGTGACGTCGCACGACACTTGGAAGGATTAGCTTAACGAACGCAAGAACAGCCCGCAATTAATTCGTTCAGCTGCGATGTTCGCGGGGCCGACGATGGAACCAGCTAATGAACAACTGTCGCGCTGACCTTGAGGAAGCCCGTGAAAGCTTGGAGAGGGAGCAAAAATGCGGATGCGTTCGTGTGCAAAATAAGCTGATGCATTACGCTGATGTGTCCGTCGCTTTTTTTGTTCAGGGCGTGCACGGCGGCGGGATGGCACTCGATCTCAAACGTAGGAGTCGTTTCTTGCGGCGATATGAAGACAGGTGATGAGAAATTTGATATCTGACAAAAAGTAAATATACACGCGCGTGGCGGCCGCCTGAGTGATCGCAAGGTCACAGCAAAGGAAAAGGCGCGCAAGAAAAGCAAAATTGTTTGCTTGAGAAAATATTGCGCAAACGCTTCACTTGGGCAATGGCAAGCGCCAGGCAGAACTCAGCTTTTGCTGCATACGCTTCTGCGTCTGGATATACAGAACGGAACTGGCGATGATGAAGTCACGTTACGCTTAAGCAAGCACAATGCACAACAAACCGTGTAGTAGGAGCCCGCGTCGTCATGGAGCTCGAGCTTGTGCAAAATAACAGGAAACGTGAACGTATTCGTCAACGACACTGCTCGCCTGACGGGAGTGGAAGATGGCGCGGGAATGTGAAAGAACGTGTCGTTTTCATTGTACCCCAACGTGCTGCGAAAGAGGGGCGGGATCACGTGGGACTGACAAACCAAAGTATTTAGTACTTCCGCGTTGGAATTAAACATCGATTACGCGCACGGAGCGTGGCAAGAGCGCTTTGTTATCGAACAAAGGTGTATTCCACCATGCGCGTAGCAAGGTTTACAGAGAAAAAAACACTGTCTGAGCACGATTAATCAAGTGTCAAGACCAACGGACAAGATTACCACGACAAGTGATTAATCTGAGCAGAGCTAGGCTGGGATAATAATGTAAGTCAACGGTGATAACGACGCCAAGATTTCAGGTTTTCAACAATGCAGTGAATTGCAGCAGCTTTAATCACGACTGAATGTGTTGAGCCGGGTGGTGCACATAAGCAGCCTCCTCGTCAACATGTCGCCGCAAAAGGTCAAGCGCCCGCGAATATTGCAAAGCATGCGGAGAAACGAGAGTGTTTTGCCGATCTGCGCATTTTTTCCGCATCGCAAGTATGTAGCGAGCATAATGGCGGACGTCAAAGCGGTGTGACGAAGCAAATACGTACCCGTTTAATACATTCGCCTGATAAGGAATGGTGAGTTTGGAGATGCTTTTCTCTTTAGTTTTGACGATTATTTTCCCGCTCCATTGCGATTCGTTTTTTACTTGTTTAACTGTCAATTCGAAAAAGTAGGGTGAATGCGACAAAAGGTAACTGGCACATCGCTTTTGACAATTAATCGACCAAAAGTTAGAAACGTGTCCTGTTGCAACCAACAAATAAATTTTGGAAAGTAATTCAAGGAAACGAATTCGCAGCTGCAGCTCAACAAAAAGTTCGCGCTACAAATACAATTAACAATGCAAATCAACACTTGCCTTCAAGCGCTTAAAACAAGGCCTCCTTGTTTGCTGAGAGGCCTTGCTTAAAACCAGCAACGGCAATGATAAAATTAGATGAACAAAAGCAGTTAACCCTTTAAATGCCTGAACGGGTCGTTGCTGACCAGAACGAAAATTTTGAAATAACTATAACTCATAATACTTGGCGCACCACTGTTACCTCATAATACTTGGCGCACCACTGTTACCCTCCATTTATTCCTAAAGTTGCTCATGGCATTGTTTTCATAAACACGAAATGCCGATATTTGTAACTTTAACAAAAAAATTGAACTTTTCTTCAGAGCCAGCGTGGGTCGCTGCGACCAGCATGCTTGGTTGGTTGGTCGTCAGCGTATCTGGTGTGTGGGTTGCTGGAGGCCCACACACTCTGGTCACTTTATACAGGTCGCTAGTGACCCAGACAGGTCATAATAAGTAACGATCAGCTTAGGCGATCAAGAGTTAAAAATGAAAAAATACACAAGACAACAGCACCGATTCAACAGGCCTGAGGTTTTACCGTGGCCCGACCATTAGGAGCGCGCCATGCATGCACTACTGACCATTAAACGAAACGTTGGCAATTCTCGTGTACAGTGCCTCCGATGGTCTTAATTTTACTGGCTTGAAGTCGATGAAAATCGCGGGATTTGCGGGCTGACACATAACCGATGTTATGTGCACGTCCCTCTTTCCAGAATTCAACAAAAATAAATGGAGCATCTTCGGATCATCTGCATAACAAACGATGAATTCAGAATCTTACGACGCTCCACTGCGCACAAACGTAATATAAGGTTTATTTTTGCCATGATGGAACTCATCAACGCACGAAAGTAGCTTATCCACAGGTCCCATCATGGGCGCCGAGTTTAAAATTTCTGCGGGCGTGCGAAATCCATGACGTCACATTATATATGACGTCAAAACCTGCTTAAATTGGTAAAATAATATCGGTTGAAATATCCCAAAGCGGATCTCACACAGTAACTGTATTCGATAAAGGTACGGTCTGCTTCACAGGTAGTGCAGGGTAACGCGAAACACATGAACAGCACAACACGTTAAACTCAAAAATAAATGAGATAAATTCGGTTTTCCGCAAACACTTTCAAAACAGCGTTTGGAGTGAAACTGCTTAAATCATTGCTTGCTAAAATTTGCTAGATTTTGTTGTACAACTGTTCCTCGTTTACACTGTCTTTGCAAAAGTCACATACACCGGATGTGGTGCTTCTCTTTGCAGTACCACTTAGAACTGATTCAAGCTGTGTTGCGATGTTTAAGTCTTCCATTCCATATCTATCCGAAAACGTTTCACTACATTTCAGAAAAATGCGTTTATGCTTGTTAACAAAGAACTGCTCAATCAAAAAATAATAACAAACGGGAGTTCCGCATTCCCGGCAAAACTTCATAGGCTTTTTAGGTGCTAAGGTTGAATTCTCTTTTGCACTGGATTACACCATTGACAAAATTCCATAACTGTTTAGTAGATTGTTGTGGCAATGTTATTTAGCTTTCTTTTTCAACATGTTTCGGTTTGTTTCCTGAGTTTTGCATGGTGTAGTAACTTCTTGTGATCTTACTGTCTTACCTTTACTCTTTTTGTCAACTTTTTCAGTGGGGCATGCTCGTTGAAAATGGCTTTATAAAAATATTAATGAATTCTACGAAGGCACTGTCTACACATTTTTTAAAAACATAAGATGTGTCTTGCATAGCTTCTGATTAGTTTGAAATAAAAACTTCTGCATAAAAATGATTTCATTTCTCTATTATTGATCATGGCTGCTGCTTGCGGTTTCATGCTTCCCAGAGTCACGCATATTGGCCAATTATCTGAAATGTCTGCGTAAGAACGCAGATCTTTATACCTGGTGAAGTGCCGTTTACGAGTGTGGCACTAGTTGATGTCATACGTGTTGGACATTTGATTACAGGATACATCCAGTACCATACAGCATTTAGACACAATTTGAAACTGAATGACTTTGTTTATATTTGATGAGATTATTAATTTGTCTGTGCAGATAGGTTCTATCTTACCGTGTCTTTGACATGTTTTGGAAATCTTGGTGCATATGATGGGGGCTCCTGCAACCTAACTCCTACAGAACAATTCTGCTTAGTTAACTTAGATTCAACCCACAAGTCTTGACAACTCTTCACACTTAATATAGATTATCATGAAATGAACATTCTAAATCAGGTCTGCACAACTCTGAAAGCTCCAAGGGCCAAATTATCAGCATAAATTTGCCGCGGGCCGCAAAAGTCTTATTTCATTTTGATGTAGAGATTTGGTTGAAGTATTGAAGAAATTCTAGAATGACAATTACTGACTCGAGGTCCAGTTTTGCAACATTTTCTACAATTGAGAAAGCTCTCGCGGGCCGCATGCGGCCCGCAGGCCGAATGTTGTGCAGGCCTGTTCTAAATGGTTAATGATAAATCAACACCTCCAGAATTTCTCAAAAGAATCACTATGAACCAAGGCAGCGGTTCCCACACTGTTTTGAGCCCGACCCCAAGTCTGACTTTGATGAACATTTCGCGACCCAAACCTTTAACAACAATATGTTAACATGAAAAAAATAACGATTGTGTGGATGCTTTTTGATAGGAAGTTGCTAAGTTCGTTTTCAATGTCAGCTCTTTTGGTTCAGTGATTCAGTCTATGATGAAAGAGATTGAAAGAACTTAATAAAAAAAAAGAAATCCCATACGTCGGGAACCACTGAACTAAGACATAGCCTTGCAAGTTGTATGAAGCAGAGTGATCAAACTGCCCCACTACAGTGTTTTCATACGAACAGTGAGTCAAAACAAGCAGAGAGCATTAAAACGTCGATTAACGGTGAAGGGCAACGTCCTGCAGCATGCTGATATATCTGTTCAAAACCACAGCTTAAATCGATAATTTCACGTCGATTTCTAACCCTCAGCCAAATCGACCGACAATGCAACACAGTTTATACTGTATTACCACGTGCTGTGTGGTCAACGATGAGGGTCATCGCATGTATAATTTACGTATGTTTCACCCATTGAATCGCAGTTACAAAGAATCGAAGTAATTCATACCTTTCGTTCTTAGTGTTCCGAAGTCAAGCAAGTCTAAAGACGAATACAGTCCAGGCGCTGAAAACAAGTAGCACACAAATGAGGTATGTAAGAATGTGCCACTGGTTCCAGGCATTCGCAAGAAGTGAACACAGTAATGATTAAAGCACAAACTTTGTTGCACACAACGCCATTGTGAAGAGCTTTAAGCGATGCCTACACTCACGAGAAAGAGGCTCAGAGGCCGACCAATGTTCAGGCCGTGTGATAACATCGCCGGCCTTGCTTGGTCCCGTCTTGGTGTGGAGGCAGCAAAACTATCAGAAATTGCTGAAAGG
>JGI24021J15306_10003615_pt1 | contig 17559 bp, 13 predicted proteins | sample Ectturendosymbi1_FD_15306 | JGI IMG/M metagenome (IMG submission 15306)
GGTAGTATCTCCACTTCATTCTGACGATATCCCCTGAAGAGTGTCAGACGAAAAGCTTTGGGATGAATCTCCTACTTCACGCCATAAACTTTTGATTGATTTCATTTCAGTAACCCGTTTTTCCTTTCGTTATGTTGGGCAAAAATGGGGTCCGACAAAAGCTTGGAAAACTACCGGCGTGTTTGGAAAGTTTAAGAACCGCAACCACTGCAGTAAAGAAATGCCCATATAACATGGCTGAAGTGCGGGTTGTAATTTTGTTAAACAGCTTATAGTGCGTAGCGGTTAGTGAGTTAACACAGACGTTGTCAAGTCCTGGCAGGCCAAAAAAACGGATTCGCTCGGAATTTAGCAGTGGTTTCCAACCGGGGTGGTACCTGGGATGCCAAAATGTTACCCTTTCAATATACTGTATCATTAAAATTCGTTTTCAAAATGTCATCAAACCTTGAAGAAAATTTCTATGGGTTCGCCACTTGGTGCAGCAAATTCTATTTCTCTTCAGTAGGGTACCGTAAGCCTAAAAAAGGTTGGGAAACACTGGTCTATCGTTTTATTCGTGAAGCTTGAGCAGCTTGACCACAAAAACGTCAGTGACAGCGATCTTGCACTATGCCTTAGCCAACGAGAAAAGTGCTGAGTCGATTGTAAAATGCGCACCTGGCCCTGTTCAACAACTTTGTCGTAGGAAGCCAGTTCCATGTCATAAGACGATTATGTCAAAATGCACTTGCAGCTCACAGATCCTTTAAAATGTAAAGATAACCTATCGCAGGAAAGGTATACTTGTGGTTTGTTGCCTTTCGTGGAGTGCGCCACATTTGATATCTGTTTAACGCTAGCCTGTTTTCAGTGCTCATCGTTATTGCCTAGATACAATCAAAGGATTTNTTCCTAAGGTTAATNTAAGTATATTGTCCAAACGGGGAAGTTGTGCAGTTTATATTGAAATTTTCCCCATAAATGAAGTAAAGCAAGAAAAGGTCACTGTCTTTTTTCCTGTAGCCTGCTGCTGGTCTGATTTTCCAGTTACTCCTGGGGTTAGACCTCAAACAAAGGCTGTCCCGGACTAAACACGACGTTCGTTCACTTTAATGTTTTGAAAGATGGAGTGTGTGTAGATTAGACGCATGTATCGCTGCTAATTGCTCGAAATAGGTTAATTTTTAAATAGACTGTTTGCATGGGCGTCGGAAAGATTTTTTCCAGGGGGGGGGAAACTAGGGGATTTTTCCAAAATTTTTCCAGGGGGGCAAAATTAGTGAAATTTGTTTGTTACCACTCAAAACTAGGAAAACAACCTTTTTTGCTACAAATTTCAAATTCCAGGAGGCCACCCTTCCGACGCCCATGACTGTTTACTAATAGCATTGTGGTGCTTATCTGTTTCATTTCGTACGAAAATGTTACCCTAGGAAAGGACTTACAACGTAAAATAACCGAATTTTATGTCACTTAAGCGACCATTGGCAAAAAGAATACAGTGTGTGTCTGACTGCCCATGCTTGTCGTGTGCGCTTGGAGCTTTTGAGCCGTTGCATCTCCAGTACTGCCACGTAGCGTACCACAGTGAGTGTAAGCATTCTAAATTGTACAGAACGTCCCTAAAAGGCCAGTTGTCAACGCTTTGAAAACTGACTGGTAATAAATTCCCGAAGAATTTGCGTTTCGTTTCGTAGGTAAACGTGACAAGGCTGTGAAATTTTAAGAAAGCATGGCACTTCCGGTTCTGGTTTTGTAAGACGTACGAGTTAATGAAATTCCCTCATGCAGTTCGTTATTCACTTTTAGGCGACAATGAGTGCTATATCAAACAGCACCGTGCTTCGGCCAACGAGTGATGAAATCATCTAGCTCCTGACTTACTGTACATAGGTAACTGATGTGGCAACTTTTCAGCTTACTATTTCATTAGTCTATTCAGTTCCTTTCATTCAAACATTGCAGCGTATGGAAATAGATTTTATAAACCTGCTTCACAGAGCTCAGTTTTTGGTATATTCAAAATTTTTTGAAAACACAAGCTGTTAACCTGGGATCCGTAAATCCCTAAGGCGTCCATGAAGGTGGTTAAGGAGTTTCCGTGAATGTGATGTAAAGGGTTAATAGACTTTGATCTGCCATTTCGAAAGAGTTAATTTGCAGGCTTTTCGATTGCTACTATAATGATAAGACGTAATTTCAAATATTCATTGCCCAATTTCTTCTTGAGGGGTCCGTAACCTTTACTAGGATGTACTAAGCGTTCGTGACGCACAAATTTTAAGTTTCTGTGCTCTGTGTTATACCACAATCTATCTGATGATTGATTAACTCTAATGTAAAGTTTTTTGCCGATTCTGGAGTTTTATCGAGAGATCTGGTACGATGTAATCGCAAATGAACTTAGCAATAACTAGGTGATAGGATGTATGAAGACAAAAAATGACGTTCTACCCGTATGCAATCGCGATTCCAATTTCTGAAGTACCCTAGGTTGCTACGCGGCGCTTTAGTTTGAAACAGCCAAACAACCAGCTCTGCTTAAACGCAACAGCGGGGCAACGGCAAACAAACGATTGCAAAGCTGATAGCGCTTTCAGCTAAATAAAAACTACGGTAAATCTGAAATGCTCATGCGAATAGTCGGTATTGAGACTAGAAGCTACAACGATGTAACAGTTGATTTACCAGCACTTGGTACACAGCAGCAGGCACTGTTTTAGGCACAAGGGCGTCTATTGAGATGCCACCCAATGCACGGGGTGGCGGAGAGGCAGTGCGCAACAGAAACAAAGCACTGTAGAAGTGACCTGTCTTATTTTCTGCCGCATCACTTCAATACACTTCTGAAGCTTACTTTTGTTACTTTCTAAATGTCTAAAATGACTATTCGCTTTTCAACACACACCAAAGCAAAACAAAGAGCTAGATCTGGCTTTATGCCATTATCATGTTTCACTTGATTTTTTAACGATGCTGCTCAATGTTTTTCATGCGTTCTAACGCTGTTTCCAATGCTGCGCCCTGCAATCCAGCGCACCGAAAACTTGTGACCGCCTGGTCCACGCATTTTTCTCTGCAATATGCTCCCAACCACACACCACAACGTTTGTATGCAAGCAACCTGCTGCAGAATCTGATAGGTGCTTCCACGTTTGTGGTGTATCGTGTGTGCAAACTGGTACACGTTTGTTTTCTCTGTTGTGTTACCACCACAACCAAATGTCTATTTCTTCTGCACGGTAAATAGTATGGTGTAAGACAATGTAGCCCAGTACTCCAATGGCTACCAGCAACGTGAAGTGAGAAAGCGAAACTCTTAGATGTAATCGAAGTTACTGTATTATGCAAAAATGTTTCGTTAGAAGCACTATGTGTTACAGCTAGTAATTCAGAGATTGCTCGATCTTTGTCTGTAGAAGGTTTTGATCGATAAAACAATGAAAAACGATGCCTAATTACAAGAAATATTAATGTTGCTCCTTCGTGGTATTCATGATTAGGTTTATATTATANGCGTGTCTTATGGCGAAGTTAAAGATATTTACGTCACTCCAGTGCGAAAAGCGTGCGGAACTATGTGCAGATTGTGCATACAATACAAACATTCCCAACTGAAACGCAATTATAAACCGTAATAGCTGAAGTACATGCTGAAGCAGCAACGCGTCAACAATCGTCCAACCGAAAGTTATGTTGCAGGCATGCCGTACCAGCAGATGCCAGTTTTGGAAGTCGATGGTCATAAAATAAGTCAAAGTGCTGCTATTTTCCGCTACCTCGCCCGGGAATTTAACTTGGCTGGAAAAACCTCACTGGAAATAGCGAGGACCGACGAATTTTATGAAGCAGTGATGGACATCATGAAAGAACTGCCGTGGGCAGAAAAAGACGAAGAAAAAAAAGTAAGACTGCGGTTCATTTGGGACGTCTTGTTGAGAGATACTAAAACATATGCTGTTACGACATGTGTATGATGAACAGGAAAACAGCTCAGATGCGAAAAATGCAAGCACGTGCACGTGTTCATTTCTTACTACCAAACGTGTTGCTTGGATGGGCGTAACCGCAAGCTTTGCCTTTTTCTTATCTGAGCAATGATACTTGGGCGTCATCGCACTTTGAAACGCAAACACTAAATGCATTCTTGGCCCTACTTTATTTTAAAACACTTAAAGGTACGGTGTTGCCAGGGCATAGAAGATGTAGCTAAAGAAAAGTGAAATAAGTGAACACGTAGTTAGTATCTCTATTTTTATAAAAAACTTCATGTTTATGGCGTTAGCACAATTCAGGTATTTCACAAATATGGTATCGCACTTTATTACGTTTTTGTTATAAGCCTCTTCACTGCCATACAAGTCTGTTGATTTCGAGTACAGCGCTTTGTCGAACGTCGTGTAGTTACCAGTGTTTCACAGCGAAGATAGCGGCGTTTTATGGGTGGAAAGTTTCTTAATAATCGCAGTAAGACAACTGTTGCATGGTCATTTGCATGTTTTCTTGTCAAACGTTCTCCCAGAAATTCCGGAAGGTGCGTTAAATTCCAAATAATGTGCAAAGCCTTCGAGGGCCAAACCGAGTCAATGACGTGTTTCTCGTCGTTGCTGTCACGAGACCCACTTCATGCGAGAAAAGCAGTTGAAATAGGTGTCTCTTTTTTCACAGAAAGAACTGATGAAAGTTGCTCTTTTTGAAAAAATGCCGCCCATGCTGAAGCTGGTTGAAGAGAGGCTGGATGGAGATTTCATTCTGCAGGAGGTAAGTTACCAAAAAACACGCACGCGTTAGTTCATTGGGTAGTCATAACCTTGATTACATTATCTTAATGGCGATAGCCTAAGCAAGCTTTTCCTGTGTGAAGCAGAAGCTTTACTACATTTTTTACTTTATTCGCAATAAGCTCCTATTAATACCGTGCAGCTCCACATCCAGCAATGACTCTAACTACAGCAGTGCCAAATAAAATATCTTTCGCGAACAAACACTTTATGACGAATTCATCTGTTTCAGACTTGAATAATTGATGGAGCCGCCATATAGTTATAGCATTTGCAGAATGTTTCTCAGTGAATGAGAAAAATGGCAGCATAGTTATTTCCAGCAGGGCAAATTTAGTTCCAAGAAATAATCAATTCTACACAAGGTCAAAACGTTTGAAGCCAGACCTTCATAGACAAGCCTTGTAAGTGCTACTTCCTGATAACCTCATTGCTGAAACACGGCACTCCTTTGTACAAGTTACCGTGCATATGTTAGATAAATGCTTCCTAACTTTGGTGGGAGCGTCAATAAATTTCTGGGGGACGCATACCATTCCGCGTCCTACAACATGGAAATTTGATCAATAAATTTACTAATAAATATATTTGTTTTTACAGGTTATTTAAAATCAGGGGTTCTTGAAACAAAGGACAATTACTTAAAGGAGGCGTGGTAGAAAAAATGATGAAGAACCACTGTGTTAGATAGCGTTGCATTTTTGTCGTGCTGCGTTTTGTTGCGCTGTAAACTGCATTTTACAAAATGGGGCTGCACGCTTTTTTCAGGTACTACTGTTATTGAAATAAATTGCAAAATATTCGAAAATCGAGAAACATTGTTGGGGACATCAACATGCCCGAATTAAAAGTGGTTCAACCGGGAAACTGTAAAGCTGAACTGTTTTGAAATGCGGCAATTTTTGTAAAAAACAGCATTTCTCAGCGTATATCTCGACTGCCATGCGTTCCGTGGTAACAGCAGCAACTTGAAATGTTGAAAGATACTGTGAGTTGCAGTTAACAGCCAAAGCTCCTTACGTGTGAAGCGCTACGTGTCAGATCTGTTCTGCTTAAAACACTTCAAATTGAAACGCCAGGAATGCGATCGCCTGTGGCAGAGGTGGATACATCCGTAATTTTCAACAGCGTTACAGACAGCAACGCAATGAAATACTTTATTCAGCGTTGGCAAGCCTCTATTGCAATTTCGACAATGTGCGAGTGACAAGTCATCATGTTGTAGTGTTTTATCGTTATATTTAGGTTATAACATGACTATGTGGCCCTAGAAACAGGGCTGAAAGTTGACTGCAGTAATTATTTACGTTTTGAAACAGAAAAGCACATTCTACCGTCAAACGTTCGTATGGTATCATGTTTATAAAGTAAGCTTTCGGGGTGCAGTATGGGATGAAGATTTTTGCAAACAGAAAACGCATTGGAGTCCGAATATCATTGCCTGCACAATAATGCTGAAACTAACCGAGAATATGATGGATCTTTAGAAATGGGATTTTGTAGGGAAAGATAACGAAAGAAATGTTACAATTTAAAAGCTGATTGTAAGCCTCTTGCAATATATCCATAAATAAACTACGGCAGTTTTGGATCTGGTTGAACATGAGTTGTAAATCCTATTCGTTTTTGTAATCATTAGGGTGATGTTAACAGCGACAGGCGAAACCTGAACTTCACGGTTCATGTCGTGACGGTTGAGATTACTGTTCTTTCCCAAGCGCCAAGGAAGATCACTTAATGTCTATGGATCGATTGCTCCATCCTCCGACTGCGATGCAGACACTTTTGCCACTTAGCTATACACGAGCCTGTTCAGAAAACAATGTGACATCCTTTGTTTGTATTTAACTCAGGCCCGCAACCAGGTTTTGAGATTAGGGGAGAAAAATACATTTTTACAGGGAGCAAGATTTTGGTTTTATTGTGTTTATAAAAAATTTTAGGAGGCTCAAAAATTTGGAGACAATTCCTCACATTGCTGCGGGCCTGATTTAACTAATGCTATTTGAAATTGTATTTTGTCTACAAGCAATTCACTTTGCTAATGTTTTAATTACTGAAAAGAACTCGCTATGTTATGATCCTGCTGTGGTTAATCTTCGCTTCCGTACCTTTGTTACTGAGGATCGGCCGTACTTTACTTTGCAGAAATAAGATTTTTGCTCCTTTACTGTTGATTTTTATAAGTTCTCTGATTAATTGTTCTCTTGTGTTTCAGATGTCAGCTGGCGACATCATGTTAGCAAGCAGCACGGACTTCCTTATTTCTTTGCGAGCAGACATTCTAAACGAGACACCTCGCCTCAAAGCGTTAAAGGAAAAAGTGTTTGCTAATCCTGGCATTGCTAAATACGTGAAAGATCGACCCAAGACTGATGTGTGAAACATGTTTTCATTGTTTTTGAACATTTGACTCTCGATGTCAGTGTTTGGTGTTTGGTTTTAGTACCGAAGAGATCAATGCAAAAACTTGACTTGGAATCTTCTAGAAGATGTGATGAACCTGCAGATTACGCTCCCGTGGTTTATTAATGCCACGTGTTACTTTGTGCCATATTTGCTGTTGTGTCTCAAAATGAAAGTGGATTGTACTCAATTGAAAACAAAGTTCTGGTCATCGTGAGTATAACTGCAAAATCACACGCGTTGTGATGAATATAATTTGATTGGCACTTACTTTAGCGATCTTATGGCGGGAGAAGGTGTGGGTGGTGTACAACTCACAGCTGTCTAAGAAAAACAGGCGCTTGATCTACATCGTTCTGAGTAGGGTTAACGAGCCTGTGTTGGAAGTGGGCTGTGCATTATACGCTGATTTAAAGGCATACCCAAATGGAACATAGCGGGCTCATCCTCGTAGTTACAGCACTCGTCTCCCAACTAAGCGACCTGACATTTTAAGTAGATGTAGTGGGGCTCTTACCACTCAAGTTCTTTGACAGGTTTCCAAATGGCGTAATAATAAATCGATGTTACGCACGTTTTCTGCAGAGCGGCAGTCGTGCGATGACCAACAGCCCGCGCACACGCAGTGCACCCAACTGAACCGAAACGCGACAAGAGTGCGCACACACATGCGCGACGGTTAGGAACGAGGCGGACGGGAACTTTCACGTGCAGGAAATGCACTTCCTGACGAAACAACTGCTGAAGAGGAAACTGTTAGTGTGGAAAAACAATGATAAGTCCACACGCCCTTAGTCAACACAAATTTACATATGCATCCTCCATAACGTCGTGTTTAGGACTGAACCAACAGATGCGCAGGTTTCCCTACTGTTTTTGCATGAACTACTACTACCTCGGAAGTTCTTGGCTACAGCACTGTCATTGTTTCAACAGATTAGCTTCCCAATTCGCATTGGCACATGTAACTCGCTAGCTGTAATGTTAATAACCAGTGATGTAGTCGAGACAGTCATTCTGAGGCCGAGACCTGGTTGAAGCTCCGAGACTTGTAATTTCGAGACCGATACCGAGACTTCAAAAAATGTCACTTTATCTAATTTTTTTCTAAAATCTGTCAAAAAATACTACCACAATTTACAAGTTGTAATTCTTTCGAATTACTGGCAAATTTACCACCTCTTGGTTTATCCTTACCGCATATGCGGGAAACAGGTCAAATTTCAGAAGCTTTACTAAGCCACAGCGTTGGAGTATTCAAAGTATCAAGACAGAGACCTGAAACTTCAAGAGCGAGGCCCGCAAAAATAGGCCTCTAGACTCATCTCGAGACCGAGACCAAGTTTCGCGAGTCCACTGCTAATAACCATCAGTTATGCGTTCGAACAGTATTCGCCTGTGATGAACGTATTGCTGGGAAGCACTGTCGCGAATACGTTTGATGATTTTTTACACATGTAAAAAGATCCACCTATTACGCTAGAGCAGTGGTTCCCAAACTGGGGGTAAATTACCCCCCGGGTGTAACGCAAAACCACATTGGTTTTCTGTATTATGAGCGATCACTGGAAAATAAATTTTCGACCTGAAATGCGAAAAGTTTTTATTGACGGTAACGAGACAGAATAGCTACATTGATTTTGGTAACGGTTCGAACAAGTTTGGGAATCACTGCGCCAGGCCACTGTATCGCATCAGGTCTCTTCGAGCCATCCGTCCGAATATTTTTCTTCTGCCTTCTTGCGTGAGAGCAGCGGTTCAGACAAAATCCACAAGGTCCTCAAGCCATTTAGTGTTTTAATGTCAGGGGACCGCAGGTCATCCAGGTAGTTCGGATGGCGAAGGATGTTACAGTCAAATATTATACGATTGGCCGACTGCTCCTCAGCGCCACAGATGCATTTGGGTGTATCTTAGATGCCGCAGCGGTACAGGCATGTACCAAAGCGGCCGAAGCCAGTTCTTAGTCCATTCAGTGCCATACCCACAGACTACGGGGCAGCTCTGAGCCAGACGGGAGACAAACGGCAGGGGTGACCAAAAACTTGGCCCTTTCCCATGCCACTCTCCATGACTCGAGGATATTGAAGCCGGAGTTAATTAACGCCGCAGCATGGCGGCAGAAGGGGCGTCGTGAATGCAGGCGCTGTGTGCCAAGAAACTGTACACTGTGGGCAAGGGTATGAAGGGGGTGGTTAGTGTTTAGTTGTGCCTGGAGCGCCAGCTTGAAAGTGGAATGTTTCCTGCGCAGGTGGGCCGGTGGAATGCCCGACTGTACTGGTAAAAGCTCCCTGCAGGTCGGATTCAGGCACCCAGAGATGATGCGCAATCTAGCTTTTAAGTGTGGGTGCTCCGGCACCAAGCTGGGGCGGCGTATTCCGCAGCACTGTAGACCAGGCCCAGCGCTGAAGTTCGCAGAACAGAGGCATGGGCACCCCAGGTTGAGCCAGCCAGGAGGCGTAAGAAGCAATTACGGGCTCTGACTTTGCCACAGAGGGCTTCCAAGTGTTTCCTGAAGGTGAGTTGGCGGTCAAGCGTGACTCCGAGGTAAGTTGGAGTTTGGGTGTAGGGGATGGTGGTACTATTGACGGTGATCGCAAGCTCACGGCTGGATTGCCTATTATTCAGGTGGAACGCAGTGCATGTAGTTTTGGCTGCGCTCAGCCTGAGCCTCCATGCAGATAGGTATTCAGCAATTCTTTGCATATCCAAAGAAAGGACCTCTTCCACCTTACTCCAACACTTGTGGGAAAACAGGATGGCCAGGTCATCAGCATAACCACATTGAGTGGACACGGTGTCGGCGATGTCTCTGATATAGATGTTAAACAGCATAGGTGCAAGCGTTGACCCTCGGGGCACTCCGTTCTTCAGACGTCGGAGGCGACTGCATTGCCCATCGCCAATTTTTGAGGATGAAGCTGCGGTTTGAGATAATGTTGACAATGAAGCGGACCAGGTGTCGATTTTTCAGCCTGAGATTGCTTGACTCCCTCCGGTCGCGATTTTTGTTACTCAGTTTGTCACATTTGTAAGTTGTTTGAATGTAAATATCTTGACGCGAGTAATTTTTTGCCAAAGTGATTAAGTCGATGTCCGTCAGATGCATGGACATCGGAAGGGGGGGGCATGACCACCTAGACTTTGAAAATTTCAGCAAAAAAAGGTTATTTTCTTAGTTTCGAGTGGGAAATACAAAAATTTCACCACTTTTGCCCCACCCCAGAAAAACGTTTGGAAAAATCCACTAATGGCCCCCCCTGAAAAAATCTTTCAACGCCCATGGTCACATGATTCATTTCCACAATAAACGTAATTACAGCCAGTGTTAGTGCTGGTTTCGATTCCCTTTCCAATGATTTCTTGATTTGTCTACACCTTATCTGGTTTTTCTTTTCAAAGACGTACGGCAGACACAAGTCTAGTTACAGAAGCTGCCAAACTATATCAACATATAGCATTTATAGTCTCAAGACGTTTGGCTCGAGACCAAATCTTGACGATACATCACATGCTGTAGTCCTACAACTACTTTGCTCCCGGAAAAAAGTTATTTCACACATCTAAAAATATTTTTGTGTCAAAATTAATATCTTTTAGTTGTCACATTGTCTTTTCTATTATTAATGGGTTGAAAGTTATATTAGATGTGTCATTAAAAGTTATTTTATAAACAATTTCGAAAATTTTATCTTTCCGCAAGAACATACTTTACCGCGCAAAACGCTGAAGTAACCGTAATGTTTTTGGCTCCCACACCTGTGATTATAAATTTGTATGAAATCGTGCTGCAAGTCCATATTTTGTTAGTATATATATTTTTTTTTCTTCACTTGACAGTGTTAAGCGTCGTGTTATATTCGTCGCAAGGCTACCAGAAATGGAAGATGTCTCATTTTTTGACTCCGCATTCGCTCTGACTCCAAAACGCTTTTCTCCGCATCTGCTCCTCCACAATTCATGGAAATATTCATGTCCGACTCCGTGAAGTTACAAACATATATGCATGTTGACATGTTGCAGAACCAGCCAAGAGAATAACAACAGTCGTTGCTTAACTGTTGTATAAATTTATTAGAAACAACACCGACGTTTCAGAGCCAACTAATAATTAATCTTTCATCAGAGCCAATGGCATTGAGAACAGGAGATCAACAGAATTCAGCGAACGAGCGTGATTGCATGACGTAATGATAGCAGCGATAACAACGTTGAAAAGGCCAGGTAGACAACGGAGAGTAGGTTGTGAAAAAAATAACAGCAGTTGTTATAATTGAGTGAATATCAGATTCATGGCCGGCCCTAGCAGGTGCGGGGCCCAATGCAAGAACTAGGCGCGGGGCCCATCTAAGCAGTGGTGTTAAGTCATCGTGCTTAGTCAACCGTGCTATGACCTTTTTGATGAAGAGATTTTAGCAAAATAACTCTACGTGTATGAATATCAAAAAAGAGGCAAATTATTGGAGATGTTCTTTATGCAGGCTACATGATAGCACGACAGTTTCTTTTATGGGGAGTGGGCATAGCTCATGTGTCCTCCAGCTGCGCCATGTTTATGACTACTGGTATGCTGCTGTGGTGGACATTAGACAGTGTACCGCTACCACTGGTAATCTAGCAGAAATTTGCAAAAGAAGCTGTGCAATAGCGCTCCAAGCGGCAGCGCCGGATTTAGATGGTGAGGGGCCTGGGGCCCAGGCGTATTGGGAGGCCCCATGTTTGGATACAAAATGTTTTGGTAGGGAATTATCGATGAAGTCACTAGCATTTCCACGTATCATTAACATTTATGACGTAATCTTGTGACGTCATATTTGTTAACTCAACAATAACAAAACTTTATGATGCAACATGGTATTTAACAATGATTACCGATTTGTGAAACTTGCAAAACCAGTCGCTAGAAGCATCGCATCTTTTTTTAATATTTGCTTGAAAAATGTTTTGAAAATTTTTTGGAAAGACTTTCTTCAGGGCGATCCAATGTTTTCGTCATCTTCAAAGTCCAGTCCTCGCTCAGCAATAAATTTTACGACAGAAACCAAACGTTGCTGGCAGAGGCAATTTCCAATATTGGTCGCATTGATTGACCTGACTGGCTAGTTCTGTATCAATTCTTCATAGTGATTAATTACATCTGCGACTAAATGTAATTGTGGCATATATATGTTCTGAAACAGGTCATGCGACTCCGAAGGGTGACATGGACCTGCTTTTGACTTTGCTATAAAGCCTTGACTGTATGATCTTTATAGCAGAGTCATGGATTGTATTCGCAGCTTCTAATGGCTGGTTGACAACCCAATATGCCTGGCTTAGACTTCTAATTCCTTTCACAAGGGGTGTCTTATCCTAATGAAGTCTATTTTATTATAACCTGTGTACTATCAACCTTCCTATTCAAGCCTTCGACAGCAGAATAATTATTTATTTATCATCGTAATATTACTTAGGAGCTGAGTTTTCCTATTTAAGATTTATTCTCATTGCGCTTAATTTTCACTTTCTTGTTCTGTGATACATTTTCTGCACTGCGTACTGTCTGACTATTTGTATCTAACGAACAACGCTACTGCCTGGAGAACGAGACGTTTTCAATCGTGAGGAAGTTTTTCATCAATCAAGCCTTGGTAGTGTTACTAAGAACTCGAAGGGAACCTCTGTCAGAAGGGTGATTCGGAGTAGAATCAAAGTATTTTTGTGACCTCTGCCAATCTGGTAGCGGAAAGAGGCGAAACTTCTAACGGCAAAGAAATAACTTACTGACAATAATTAGACTCAAGCAACAGTCACCAATGTTTTATTTCACACTAAAATTTTACAACTTTAACAAGTTTATCACTTGTCCTTTTTGTCCTAACTTATACCTCACAAACTATATACTATTTATTTAGGCGACAATGTTTTATTTACTTATAAAAAAAGGTTCTAAATTCATTTAACAGAGTTTCATTCGTGCAAGCCAATTTTACAAGTTTGAGTGACAGAGTTTTATCCGGACAAGCCAGTTTTTTTATCATGCTGCTCAAAATGGATTAACCCGGATGAGTTGTTTGAAGTGCCTGCACCGTATCTGGCATGCTTAACGTCAAGCAGGTTTTGACGGTACACAAAAAATAACGAATTACGACTGCTCTTTTTGTTCCATTTGCAGCTCTATTTAAAGCTGTCGTTTCTTTCAGAGTTTATTAACACCTCTTTGTTCCTTGTCTGTGATTGGTTCCTTTCTTTAAAGGCTCATTCTCATTGGTTGAATTTGTATTATTCTCGAACGTTCCTTGTGACGTTCTTGCAAGTTTTGCCTTTTTCTTCAGTTCTGAACGTGTTCCGTTGTCACCTGTTTCGTCATGTGTTTTCTTGTCATGGGTTTTAAGTCATGTGACCTTCCTTTTTCTTTTCCTTCCATATATGGTAATCCTGTGTTTTTGTTCCACATATGGTAATCCTGCTTTTAGCTGTTTTCTGTTTTCTTACCCGGGTTTACTTGGGGCAGTTGCACTTTGGTAACCGCCTTGTTCTTCTGTAGTCTTAACAACGCTCTTGTTCTGTGTTCCAATTGGTTGTTTGTCCTTCTTTGAATTTAGTCCGTTGTTTGGAGTGTCCTCAGACTGCTTGCAACGCAAGGTTTTTGTTAGGCAACTTGCCTGCAACATTCCTCCGGGGCTCTAATAAAATTTGATTTTTTAATCAATTTTTCGAAATAGCATCTATTCTGTAATTGTCCATACGCTCGTATGTTTTCTTCATCAGGTCTGACTGGAATCTTCATATTTTCGAGGGTTTTCCGTGCTTTGGTTACTTCGGCTTCCACCCATGGAGACGATGAAGAGATATCTTGAGGACGGTGCTTTCTCTTGAAACTAGTCTTCAGGTAGGGTATGGTTCGAGTCATATGTTGTAGATGGTAGTAGGTTATTAGCTTCGCTTTTTATTGTTTTCTTGATTTAAACTTGTTTGACTTTTATTGGATTCTTGTGCTTGTCTGAATTCTTGTAATTATTTAAATAAAAGCTGCTCCAACGATGATTAGTATAACAACCGTAGTTCCTGTCACCAAAACAGCTCGAATGACGCAGTCGTTGCAGTCAAGGATATGCTGAAATGCACAATTTAAGATCTCATATTTTTCTTATGACCTTTGTTGTTACTTTTCCGTATGTGAGGATGCTTGCTAATATTGATCAATGTGTTAATGTGAGCAGGTTCTGGGGCTTTAGTCATGAAACATTTATAGGTAATGAGGAGGAGTATCAATCCTCCAGCAATGCTTGCCGCAATGATGACTACTTTTATTGGTTCGCTTAACACGTTAATTCCTTTGTCCACTACATTATTAACAATCTGGGCTCCACGGTCTATGACCTGTTAACCCAATTCGCTTATGTCTTGGACAATTCCTCCTATTCCTTGTCCTAAATCGACACCCGGGAAGGGCATGGGCTCATAATTATTGGTAAATTCAAAGATTTCAATAGGTTTGATCGTAAATGTTCCCATTTCTTCCAGAATTTTCATATCTGGCATGTTTTCGTATGATTTTTTATAGGCTTGCTGCAACCGATCAAAATTTCTCAATCTTTGTGATTGATTTCTTGCTGTTAAAGGATTTTATTTCATCCAGTTAGTAAAGTTATCGCGATTCTGTTGAATTATTCTGTAGATTTCTGTATTGTATATTATTCCCTTGTTTATATGATTTCGATAAATAGTATCGTTTCTCAGGTAAGGGATATTTTTTAACGTTTTCAATGCGTTCAATATTAATTTTCGCGAATAGTATTCCTCTATGGAACGTTGGGTTTCTCTTGCATTGTGGCTCATGATGAGCTTTCTGTTCTCAATTGATCGCCTTGTAGTTATGATCTGTTGTTCCAGAAGTTGTCTATTAAATGAAAACATAAAGTTTTCGAATCGCTGTTGACGATTCGCGAGGTTTGCCGTTACTCTAGACAATGTAGCAATATCATTGGCCAGTTCGACTTCTTGCTCTTGTAATTTTGCTACTTGATCCTCGACTTGGTTTAACTGTTACGTAAAGCGACTTTCTATGAAGTCACGACAACGAGCGATCTGTGACAATCAACAACGAGCGGTCTGTGACAATCCACACCGAGCGATATGTCCAGGTGCTTGGCAAGTTCTGGACAGCACTTGGTCAACGGAGAGGGGTTGTCAGGGTCCTCCAGTGGTTCCAGCAGGATGGTGCCACCCCCCACTCCTCAAACGAATCATTGGCATGGCTACAGCAGAAAACGATACAAACGACATGTTGCAAACGTTTCGATAACTCCTGTTATCGTCATCCAATTTTCATTATAAGGCTATTTAGCACTTCCGCTTTTCACGTACGCTAAGTTTACATGCATGCATGATTGTTGATCATATTGTTTTTTATGACATTTGGTCACTCAAAGTTAGTAAGACAACAGAAATGTAATTATTAGCTGGATCTCCTATCGCGCCCCAACCGCTCATTTCTGCTTCACCGCCCCTAGAGTTTCTCACCGCACCCAGGGGGGCAGTACCGCCCACTTTGGGAACCACTGGTTCACTAGATTGAGCACATTGTGAACTCGCGTTTTTCTTGATTATTCACCTAGAGTGAACATGACTGGAATTCCTAGCTATTCAGCTCATTTTCATTAAACACTTTTGTTTACATTGTTTTATAGTTTGCGCAAAGACGGAATGTTCTTGGCGTTGCCAACACTGGCCGCGTGGATCCGCTTCTTGCATTTATTTCGCTCGAAGTTCCAGCGAAAGCTAAGAGCGTCGAAGCCAGCAACAGTGAGTGGCGCTTCCTCAAGACATTTCCGGCGATGATCGTTGTCGAAACCGATTAATTTCCAATTATTGGACAGTCTTTCTTGGAACTGACGTATGAACCGTTGTGAAAACTAAAATTTATCAGATCTCACTGAATAAAACTAATAGTGTTGCGATCGGAAAGCCCGAGCAACAAGTGCCTGAAGCTTAACACTATGGCAGCAAGCAACAATAGAGATCACTCTATTATTGCTTCTTCGCGCCACATATGTATTGGTGTTGTATTTCGCGCACATTCAAAGCAACGCCAACGGATAGGTTGCAACAATACAGAGATCTACGAAAATTTGATGAAACAACACGACCGGCAATCGAACGCGAACCAACCGAGAGATTTCGTCGATTTGTTTCTATTCTCAGAGTCGTCAGTTGACCTTTTACATCAAAACCTCTCGCTACTGCTGGAACTGAAACGAGCACGAGCAACATAAGATGGATCCTGTTGCATCTCATCAAGCAACCCAAGATACAGGAAAATGTTCATGAAGAAAGTTAATCGAGTTATTGGTAAATTTGCAATGATAGTAATATGACCATGATTTGTGGAATTTTGTTGTGGCCCGAAAACTGCACACAAGCTTCACAGACTAAAATAGATGGTCTTAACAGAGAAAATAAGAATTTGAAATACAGACAGGCAGTTCATGTTCATATTACATGGCCAACCAACGGACTCGGAGGTCGTGAGGTCAGCTTACCATGCAGACGTATTCCAAAAACAAATTTGTAATAATGAACGTTCTTCATGAAGTATGACAAATATAGAAAGTTTTAGTAAAAACGAAAGATTCCAATTTGCGAAAAAGCGAATGCTGCGTAAATGTCAAATTTTGAATTAAACTGTTAAAGAAAAATGCGTCATGAAATTTTTGTGAACTTTGTCTGTTTTCAGCATGGGCTCCATTGACGGTATTGCTTGTTAAGAAAATGCTATACATTTTTTATATTTGAAGAGAGATAACAGTTTACATTCACTGGTGATATTTGAAGAGAGATAAAAGTTTACATTCACTGGTGATATTTGAAGAGAGAACAGTTTATGTTAACTGGCGTAGCGGCCTGGAGATGCCACCACATGAAATAAATGGTCACCGCCAGATGGTGCCCATGAGTAACAAGTCACTGTGATAGTCACCACAAGCGAATTATCGTAGTTCACTTATCCCTATATGATGATAGTGCAACCTAATAGTAGTAGAGTGAAATTGCTAGGTAATCTACTGTTATTATGGTTGCAATTGATATAGTTGAACGTGGTGACTAGAGGAAGCAAAGAGTGAAGTCAGTGATGGATCTCTATTGCTGCTGATTGCTTTCCTGTTAGTTAATGCCCCGAATTGCCACCTTTCTCTTGTGCTTGCCTCAGTAGTTCAAGACGATGCAGTAAACTGCAACACTGGTGATATGTGAAGAGAGATAACAGTTTGCATTCACTGGTGATATTTGAAGAGAGAACAGTTTATGTTAACTGGTGATATTTGAAGAGAGATAACAGTTTACATTAACTTGTGATATTTAACGAGAGATAACATTTCACGTTCACTGGTGATATTTAAAGAGAGAT
>JGI24021J15306_10003618_pt1 | contig 17551 bp, 12 predicted proteins | sample Ectturendosymbi1_FD_15306 | JGI IMG/M metagenome (IMG submission 15306)
TTCTTTATCTCTTTTCTTCTTTTTGTTACTTTTTCCATACGACGCACGTCATCCATCCCAGCTCCTCAAGGAGGTGTCCGTTATCGGGAGCCATTGAAGCATGTGCGACCCGGTTGTGTTCACACACCTTCAGTGTGGGCTTGATCCTCGAACCTCTGGAAGGATGGATTGTGACGTCATCAATGTTAACTCCGCGCCAGACAAATCGGCCAAAGAGAGCTCTTACTTCCATCTGCATGGAAGTCACTTATAAGTGTCGCTTGCTTGGTCTTTCCCTTCTCCTTGCTTTGGCCGACTTTGCTCACATGTAGCGGTCGCGGTAGTGTGACTGCTACACACTCATCAACTGTAACCTCTACAAGCTAAGCCAATTGAAATGGTGAGAGCAAAACCAACGAACAATCGCACAGCAGGCATAGGCACTAACCACTCAACTATGTTCACGTTGCTACTAGAACTCAACGTTATATGTGAACAAAGGTGGATACAGTTGGATTGCAAAATAGTCCCAGCAGAGTTTTTGCATTTGATGACAAAATATGCACTACCATTTAGCAAACCTGTGAAATCGGATCATAACTAAAATTTTTGATATTTTCAGATTAATCACATTGAAACAACAAAAATTTTCGTAGTCCGATCCAGTCCTCATCCGCCAATTCTGAAAAAATTGCAGTCCGATCCAGTCCTGATTCGGTTAAAATTGGCTTCAGTCCTGATCCAGTCCTGTCCGTGCTCACTATGATCAGTGTTACCAAAGCCATTTGGGAACACTGTAAATGTGCTTGCCTCCCGCAGGGGAGTCCTGCTATTGGCAGGCAGCCTCCCAAGAAAGTGAGACCGTTGTTTTGCCGGTGGAAAAGAGAGACCTAAGCAATTTGCTATAGCACTTAATCAGGAGTATTTACGGCTGTTGTTATTTTGTAGAAATGTTCTTATCGTTAGAGCGGAACTTGCAAAACAAACGCACAGACACCAGGCACGAGACAGGTCCTCCGAGAAAAATTTTAACGGTGGTACAAATACCGATGCCGGGCCCTCGTTGAAACTTGTATAACTGTTTGTATAGTAATCAGGATAAGCTGTCATGCTAAGATTTACAAACAGATCAATTGCTGTACTGGCAACTGGCTTATACTAACAATTTGAATTTTTATTTTGGGCTCGATTGCAGAAAAACAGAGCATGCGATGCATTGCATGGATGTCACTTTCATTTTCCTGGGCCCCAGTACGATGTACATTATCGATTATGTTGACTTGTAGTGTACCCCCCTCTCGTAGGCGCTAACACCAGGAGTTGAGCCATCCGAAGGCAATTTTCAGTTGTTTTTTGTTGAATTCAAGGAATGAAACACAGTAGGCTACTGTGGACTTCAGTGTACACCTCTGATCAAACTTGTAGTCAAACTGAAAGCAGCAATGTGAATGAATGTAGATTAAAAGCGATGTGGTAGGCAAATGATTTTGCAAGAGATTTTCAAGTTTTTTTTTTATTTTAACTTTTGTGGACCATATGTATGTAAAAACATACAGATTGATTGATTATTTCATTTGTATGGCTCAGCTAATAAACGGACAATACAAAGACCCATCACACAAAAAGGAAACATATTTTTTAGTGAACATTAGAATTATGGAATAAATGAATGTGCAATGGGAATGGCAAAATAACTGATTATTTCAAGCAAAAAGTGACACTGTGTCACATAATAAGATTGGTGAAGGACCATGCCAGCCATCTAGTCAACCAATCCCATTTATCACTTTTTGAAAAGTGTTGAAAAATGATAGCCTACAGGTCTAACTTTCATACAAGACCATGAACATTAACTGATCAAGCTATAGATATTGCAGAGTGCAAACCATTAGGTAAAGCTTAGCAGTATATGTAAAAGTACCGAGACACAAAAACAATATCCATTTTATCTATTCATCATAGACATTTCTTTGAGATATCATATATGAAGATTGATGTAGGAATTCTAGGCTATAGTAGTTGACACACTTTACATGGTGCCCACGGTGGATGTGTGATCATGTGACATCATGATGGACCAAATATAATTGAATTTAGACTAACACTTTAAGAGCCAGCGTACGATATACTAGTTCTTCAATTTTGGCCTAAAAAACAGCAGTTTTTGGTTGCCTTACCAACGCCATAGCTCCTCCGCCGATTTCGCTTTAGAGCTGTTCAAGGGCTCAAACGGATCAGCCAGTCTAGTAGAGTGCACTCGAAAAAAACTTTTTTGCTTGGGGGGTGCGGATTTTTTGTGAGTGGCATCATAAGTGAAGTAGTTTTGGGATCATTTTGGCTCATGTTGCCTGGCCTAGGGTTCAACCGCTAGGCCAGTGTTCTGCTGAAGTTTTCATTGGAAACCAGGCTCGAGTCCTTTGAACCTTTCATCGACTTTTTAGCGTTTCTGGTTCAAAAGTTATGATCTAAAATAAACAAATTAATTAACTAATCAGCTAATAAGTCAAATATTTTTACTTGTTTAGATCATAACTTTTGAACCTGAAACCCCAGCAAGTCATCCAAGGTATCAAAAGACTCGGATTGTAGCTTAGTTTCCAGTAAAAACTTCAGCGAAATCCAACCACGTAACAGTTGGCGCTCAGGGCCAGGCAAAGTGGGCCAAGGTGGCCTAAAAGTCCTCCACTTATGATATCACTCACAAAAAAACGCACCCCCCAAGCAAAAAATTTTTTTTCGAGTGCAGACTAGAAGACTTGCCGCATCTTTTGAGACTTTTACCGGGTCTGCAGAGCATACCGGACCGGAGAAATGCCTGCGCAAAGCCACGTGCGTTTAGGCGGCTTTTTTTCCAAAAATCCCCGAATCCTAGCGGACGCCAAAGAGTTAAACTGTTCGATTTATTCTTTTTTTTTCAAGTCCTTCAAATTTCATTGCTGTTTGTTTTGTTTGATTAAAAAAAATTATAGTTAACTGTACAAGTGTCCTGCTTACTTCATTTTTTACTTAATAGATTTTTCAAAAGAAATGTAAAAAGTGGGTTTTATTGTTTTTTTAAGTGTTTTTTTTTTTGGTCAGGTGTTTCACAACAACCTTGGTCACTACTGAACAAAAGCATACAAATTGTTTCTGATGAGGACATAAAATATAGCTTGATGCTAACAACTCTTTCATTCCTGTGTGTAAAATGCAGAATTAAATTGATGTTGTTATAGGCAGTGTGGGAGGCATTTCATAGTCAGGCTGTGTGGACTTGTTCTGTAATTGGTCGATATACATTAGCATGCAAGCAGCAAGTTACAATAATTTTTCCTATTGTTTCTGTTAAACATGGATTTAAGATGCCTCTGAACTTGTTTGCTTTTTAATAAAGTGGTTTTACTTTTGTCTCTGAATGCCATTATAATCCCTCAGTGGGGCATGAAGTAGTATACCAAGATATCTAGTATGGATGCCAGGTGCAACATACAGAATATATTTGAAAAGGCTTAACCGGCAACATTCTCAAACAAAATAAAACAAAATTACACTGATATTTCGGCCTATCAGTGACCAGTCTTCATCAGGGCACAGAACAAGACTCGAGAATAGTGCCATAAAATGTTAATTTCAGCATGTAAATTGAACAAAATCATTAAAAGAGACCTTAATATCTGAGTGCAAAACAAACATGTTTTATTAAGGAAGTTTTATAACCACATATTTTTATGCCAAGCTGGAATTAGAATAAACCAACTCCATAGAAAAGACCAAGATTGAAATGATTTTTATGTAAGCTTTTATTGCCATTAATAATGCCACTAATGCTGTTCTAGTAAAATACTTCAAATCCACTGTAAAAACTCTACCACCATTAGAAACTTCTTATTCCTCAGCTTGTTAAAATCAAAACTTGCTGTGGCCATTTACATGAAGTTGTTTCATGCACATGTGTTTTAGGAACTGTATTTAACAAATTCCAGTAGTGTTTTAACAGTGTGTGATAATGGTTAGTTTGTTAAGTTTCTTGTTGTTTGGTCCTGAATCATCTAGCTCTCTTAACAAATTTGAAACTGCTGTAGATGATGATAGTGACCTAAGAAGCTTTTTGAGATGGTTTGATCAGCTGGATCCAGATCTGTGTAATGCTTGTGTGATGCATTTTATGCTGTGGATTTCTGTACAGTGATGGCGTTCCATGATATGTTTTCAAATTAATAATTTCAAGTTGATTATTGTTGTGATGAATTGCATTGTGTTATGGCAGTCTGTAGTTTATTGTGCTTTTATTTAAAATTGTTAGTTTTCAGCCATAGCTGTTAATTTTAATATTTTCATGTAAAATAATGCAAATAAGGCTTAAAATAATATTTTTTGATAAATGGATCTTGCATATCCTTTTTCACAGAGATGTACAAATTTGATGATCATTTCAATTTTTTGTCCAATATTTCTTAAAGCATGTCGCTTAACTCTCGCTTGTGTATTCATACTTTTAGACTAATCACACAACTATTTTCTTCAACAAATGCTGTGATTTTTACAGTTTTGAAAACCACATTTATGACTTTCATTTGCTAGGTGCATGAGAAGCTTATTCTGTTTGCGTAGCTTTTGTGTTTGATCATGTTCTCTGTAACAATCGTTCTCTGAATCCATCTGCTTGTCTAAACATTTATGTTGATCATAACTATTTCTCAGTTTTGGTACTAACTGCCAGTCGTGATAGTTTTCTTTGCATTCATTTGGTTTCTCTAATGATATAATTGTTGTCCCATCTTTGGTGAGTATATCTTTAATGTTAATATGCCCAATAAAGGTTTTGAAGTATAGCCAAAAAGATCTAATTATCTTCAAGTTCTTTAAACAAACGTAAGTTTGGAAGCACCAGGAAAGACTTTTTAAAATGGTGGTTACAAAGCATTTTTTGAAGTAGAAAGTGCATCAGATACTGGCTGAATTATTTTAATCAACTTTAAAATATGCAGATGAACCATCTGAGTTATCCACGGTTGTGTGTCTTCATGAAACTGCCCGAGCTTCAAAAGAGCACAAAAATGTCACTGGCAAAGTTACAAGTTTGTTTGGAGATGGGTCTGGTCTGATAGAACATGATATTTATTTTGAACAAAAAGGTATGTGGACAATTATCTTAGTTGCAGCTCAGCAACTGTGGTAAGCTTTTTGTTAGTTGTCATGATATACGGCAAGTAGATTGTTTTGTAATCAAGGAAGATGTGGTGTAACATGTCTCACTTTGCTAAAACGTAAGTTTAATCAGAGAATCGGACTCCATGCATACTAGTCCATATAGTTGGGCCACTGGCTGCAACAGTGGCTACTCACTAGTGTCGGGTAACGTTTTGAAAATTGCTTGTGTTGAAGATGTAAAGCACGATTAAGTTTGCTGAAAAATTTACATCGCGGTCTTGTTTATTTATAGATATAAATCTGAAAATATTTCGGATGAATTACATATAATGTATGCCCTTAAAATGGACCATAGTTGCAAAAGCAGCTTTCTTTCAGTGACGTATGGTGGTCGTTTTTATATGGGTGTGCGGTGTTTGTGACGTCATAATTTGAAGTCATATTCACGTTTCCAAGCCAACTTTTTGGCGAAGTGCGTTGACACAATATGCTTATTATTCTACGCGCACTCTCCTTATCTTCGTTTTATTGACTATAAACTTTCGGCGCTCCAAGTTAGGATTTCGGATCGAAATACACTCCACGCTACGACACAGCAGCTCATAACTGCAAAATTATCAGGCTGCGCGTTAAAACAGGGGAGTAAAACACACGCACCACCACGTCAGAGCAGTTAAAAACTGCAAAAACATGCGCGAATGTCTCGTCGAATACGAACAGTAGAGTGCCGGAGGTGTGCGGCTGGAATGGCGCACACCCAGGGTTGCAAGAACGAAACTTACTAAACCACACAAGAATTGAGAATGCGGTTATAGTACGCAAGAAAACTTTCGTTTTTTGTTATGTGGCTGTTAAATATAAAACAACTACTGGTGGGAAAGAACAGATACGGGCTTCTTTGAGCCATATACTAATTCCGGCTGAAATGCCAATTAATGACGAAGCTCGAATGTGTCCTGGCGTATACGCTGATTCACACATAGAAGCAAAGGTGTGCGGCTATATTAACACACACCTTGGGTTGCCACGTCAAAAAAACGAAACGGGAAGCTGGTGATGCATGAAAAATTCGGCTAAATGAAGCAAGCTGAAATGAGACAGATTTCAACTTTGGCTCAGAAAATCATTAAGGCGTCCGTAATTACCTTTCAAGCTTTTTTGTGATTTTACCTTGATCGCACGAATTGGAAAAGGTCATGTCATGATCAGTTTGATCGGTCGTGCGCCGCACACGTAGCACAACCGATTTACGCCCCTGCTTTATTTTTTGAGACAGGGTTATGGTAAATACACTCTTGTGATGAAAACAGTTGGCAAAAACACACTGGTGAAGGCAAGTTGCTTCACTGGGTGTATCACTTCACATTTTATCTTTTTAAAATCTCCATTGGTATTGAAAATAGATGAATGCATACTCTGTGTTTGGCTGCATGCAATGTAACACAAGGTCAACATGTTTTGCTGTACTGGTGGAAAGCTGGAGCTGTTAGGCAGCCAGTAGGTGTAAGGCAGTATTGCACAACCTGCGGTTGTATGGTTGCATGTAGCCGTTTATGAAACTTCATGCTTCCGTACGCAAATTTTTAAATATAAGTTAAAACGGCCATGCATTGATTTAACTTTTTGTCCACATCATGCGGATACTTACTAGGAAGATTACCAAACAGACATGTGGAAGCAGGCTAGGCTCAGTGTATGGCTTACTGGTGGCACAGTAACCTGTAACTGGTAACATGCTGGCCAAGCGCTGCTCGTGGACAATTGGAGAAAATAAGATGCTGCAAAAATAATTCAAAGAAAACTTAAATGCCCGACTGTATTTTTTCGAAAGCTAATGTTTGCTTTGCCACAGCCAACTAGGTCGCCACTAACCCATCGGCTAAATCTGTGAACTTGACGTCAAGTTTAATGATGCTTGATTAGCCCACCCTGTTCTGACACATGGCTCACGAAGTTAGGAATTTTATTCGGCACCGACCTTTTTAAGTGACTCGCAGTAGCGTTTCTTCCTCAATAGTATTGACTGCAACTGCCTTGGAAAATCAGTTAACTGAGACTACAGGTTGCCGCTAATTGCCACAAGTGTTATTAAAAGAAATAACACCCATAGGAAATGGTATTAATTTTTGTAGTGGTGATTTGTATCAGTCAATTGCAATATTGTTCCGGCTTCTACTTAAGCACTTCGGACACGAGCAACCAACAATTGTGTTTTGTCTAAAAAGCGCGCCCTTTCGTGCAATGTTTCATAGGCGTATTTTGAAAAGCAGATGTCAGGGGCTTCGGAGCGGACGAGTGCCCATCGGTCGGAGACCTTGTATACGTGGAGGCAGAACAGTGCAGGAAAGATGGTGGGTGGAAGGCGTTCAACGTAACACGCGTCGAGAATCAAAACGATTGGGATGATGATGACTCAAATTTTCGGTTAGTTCTGCGGACTTCACGCGTGATGGAAGCCTCCAACCAACTGCGAAAATGTGCGATCCTTAGCGTCACCTAAAAGGAGTGTACAATGTGCATACTGCGTGGCTCATGGGCCTGCGGTCGCTACAGTACTGAGCATACTACTGTTTTGTTCCCGCTGGATGCATAATAAAGAAATCAGTCCTTGACGATCTGGAATAAGAAAACAGTAAATGCGATGTGACTGGAAGGGATTAACGAAGTAAATTTTTTTACTCAACAAATCAAACTGATTTCTGAGTAAACCATACGCTGAATGGAATTAACGGTATTTTTCACATTCTTCGTATGTCATACTAGTTCTTTTTCTTTCAAAATGTTTTTTGTTGCCTGAATCAGGGTGTGTGGAAGTTGCGTATGTCATTTTTGCCAGTTAATTTTACTTTGATATAATGAGCAATAAATAGATTCAGGGTATATTTTTCCCAACTTGATAATTGCGATTCTGTCAAAGTTGTGTAGTGTAGGGCTATTATGATAAAACAATTGTAAACGAATTTTTTATAAAACAAAAAGGAGGCTCCTTATGGAAGTTTTCATGGAACAAAAAGAAGTGAAAATGATGGCTCAAAAATTTGTTTTTCAGGTAGTTCTGTTGATAAGTTTCGAAAGACACCAGTAGTCAAATATAGACACATTATATGTTTGGACCACTGGAACTGTAAAATATTTAAGTCGAGATGGGTTTGTTAAATTTTTTCATGGTAGGGAATTTAGAGCATAAAATACAATGCTTAAGAACTACTACTACAAAAGCCGTGACCATGTGAAATATTTGGTTGCACAGTGCAGTAGTTACATGGCTACATTTTTGTCCTTTAAAGTATTAGTGGAATAACCTTTGATACTTGCTCGTCAAGTGCGTGCATGCATGCACGGAATCTATTTGCGTTTACAAAGTGCACAACATAAAAAAATGGTTTCTGCTTCTTTGGTTGCTGTCTTACTGCGTTCGTTCGTTCGGGCTTTACCGTTCGCGTTTGTCGCAGGTTGCCTTCATCTCACGAGAAAAACGGCAGAATTATTGGTCTTGTGACCTCAGTAGACTATAAAGCAAGCAAAGGAATCGTAGAAAATGAGGTTTCCTTCGACTTTGAAGAACTGCAGGAAAGGTATAGTAATTCCGTTTACGTACGTTCGAGCTGAGCCGTTACAAGACGTTTCTCAAGTCTATCTTTTGTCATTCCCACGTATGAAAGCAGCGTCTACAAACGCTAGGTCTTTTTGCTACTTGTGATCAGCTACCGTCGATTAACAGCAGGCCTCCCGCGTGTTGCAAACATGGGTACGCAACGCGTCATTTAATTTCGCTTTTCAAAACTTCTCACCTTGTCCATTTAAAGCCAGACGTGGCAGCTGGCAGACGTTGAATGAAAATACATAAATAAAAGTTCTGGTGTTTATGAAAAACATGAATAAACATAAATTTGGACTCGATTGTGGAGAAAAGTGTTCGTTATCTCGAAAGCCTTAAGTACCGTTGCTGCTGTGCAACAATCCAGGAACTGTTCATTGCGACACAAGTTGGTTTTGCGATATCGCTGACGTTTTCAGGTTGTTGGTTGCGTTTATCGAATTTTTCGTCTGTTTGTTTAAAAGACATAAAAAGGTGCGTCTCCGCTGAGCAACGCAACTTACGTTTCGTGTTTGCGGTTCAGACTTACGGCTGTTTTCGATTGAAGCCACAAAAATGACTGGGACTACTAGTAGTGGGCATGTATCTATTTCTCGTTTTTGACCTCGTAGTTGACCACGTAAACATTTTTTTGGACTTAGGCTGAGAACAAGAAGTGAGCGCGATTAGTTAATTTCCTGATTAAAACATGTGTTCTTCGAGAAAAAAACGTACATGTAAGCAACACACAACTCTTGTTAAGAAAAGTAGGGTTTCAAACAGGGTTGCGGTGTTTGAGGTAAAATGTCCGACTCCTAGCTTTCAAAATTTTCCGACTCCGGTCTTTCCAAAATTTCTGACTCCTTCACATAACATCAATGAAATTTGTCTGTTAGCAGTTTTGTAGCGACTAACAATAATGGAAATCGTGGTGCAACAGCAAGAATTATCTGTTTCAATAAAAGTTTCAAAACAAATTGTACCATTTCAACAGGCACGAGTTAGGATTCCTAACTTGTGCGATGTAAAAAATTTGCGATGTAAAAAATTATTCTGTTGGACTCCAAGTGTTCTTAAGAATCCGACTCCACCCAAAAACCTCCGACTCCGCAACCCTGATTTTACATAGTACCCATGTATACGAATTGAAGTAGGATATTCAAGGAATCTGCGTGACATGCTGTGCCTTCATAACTTTGCAAGGATTCAGACTGCACTTATCAATATCCAAGTTTCAAAGTACGTAGTGGTAAAAAGAGAACAGTCGAAGCTGCTCGCAAAGCATTTTACTACAGGAAATCGATTCCGCGTCAAGTAAGCATTTTCAATCTTTATCCAACTAGAATCCATGTATAATAGCCATCCTTGTTCCAGATACCGCCCCCTTGTCGGCGATTGGGTTCAGGCGCGAGTGATAGAGAGAAACGTCGCCAAGTCTGTCCAGCCCCTGCGTGTGAAGGAGTTGACGGGGACTGTCACCAGCTCTCCAAGCATATACAGACCGGCTAGCTCAGGTCATTTGTGGTTACGCTGTTAAATGTGGATTATATTTGTCGCGACGGGCGTCTTGAGTTTTAGGTTACGGTAAAAGACTATGCACCGTTTCTGAGTTGCCTCGCGTGCTAGCGCTAGCTGACTCGACAATAATTTCAGAAAAGGTAAAAAATTCTTTTTTCATTTTTTTGCGTGTTTTAACTGGCGTTGCTAGCTGGGAATTGCGATTGTATTTATATTGACCACAGCAACAGCTTGTGATGAACGGGAGCCCTACAGGCATTAAAGGATTGCCGCGTGTTTGACACGAATTACGTCAAAGAAACTTGTTTCACCTCAGAACAAGACTATACAAATGTTCTGTTGTGGTGGCGATTCAACGCGGAGTACTGGGTCTCCCGTCTGTGATAATCCTGAATAAGAATTTTTTGTGAATCAGATTGTTTCAGCTGCGCGCAGCTCTAGCGCTCCCAGCGGAATGTTTTGTAGAAGAAGACCCCCAAACGAGAAATGAATAAGTCATAAAATGCCAGTTTCCAGAAAACAGCTGTTAAAGTTAGTAATTTACGTATGGAGAGCATGTTAAGGAAGGCTTGGGAAAAGTTTCCACTGTCTAACTCAGTAGGCACTTTTCGTTTGGGGGTCTTCACATTAGATTTCTAATTACCTAAACTCGTTGTTGTAACTCGCACTTGCCTGAACTCGCTGTTGTTTCGACGGATCCGGATTTGCCACAAGTTTTAAGGGAAAAAAACGAAATGTAACATTGGTTTTCGTGTAGAACTTGCATGTACTTGAAATGGCATCGTTAAGGTCTCGAAGTATATTTCGCCTCCTGCAGGCACTGAACGACGATGTTGATGCCGTAAAGTATTTATCGGTTCATTCACCACTTTCGCTTGTAAAGCAGCGAACGAAAACTTACTGTACAGCAGTGTTTTCCAACCTTTTTGCTGCAGCTGATCCTTAAGCAAATGTTTGCATTGCTCATGGAACCCTATGCAATGATCCAAGTGTCTATATTGCTACAACAGCATAGAACTGTGGCTTTGCTAATTTCGTACCAGGCAATTTCTGTCTGTTTCGGCGGAACCCTGAGGTTCCGCGGAAACCCGGTTGAAAAACACTGCTGTAGCGTGCCTTTGTGGTTTGGTGTCAGATTCTGTGCTGGGGTTTAATCGACCTTTATTCACGAAGTCGGAGGATTAAACCAAGCTAAAGATTTTGAAAAACGTTGGCTAAAAGCTAGGACTGCAAAATATTTTTTGTAGTATAAATCTATGATAGACTTATCAACTTCATCAAAATTAACAAAGCATGAAAAAATATTCGTGGTTTATTTAAAATTCGGATTTTTAATCCATTTTCAAACGAGGATGAAGTCTCACAAAAGCAGGCCCCTCAGGCTCAATCAGCTCAATGCTGTTTTTTTCGTAGGAGTCATAGGCAGGGACGCCTGGTTCGAACTGCCGTGTTGCGAGGGGAACTACAAGCCGTGCAAGGGCGACGAGGTTGTCGCCGAGGTCGTGGAATGCAGGCGAGGTGGGAGTGAAACAGAGTTGGGTCAAGCAAACCTCGACCCTGCTGTTCTTATTGCCTGTTCGTGCGGCACTGTTAACGAAGTTTTGATCGTTGCTTTCGTTAGCCGGGAAACTTTCGTGGAGAGCCACCAAAGTGAAGTTCATTTCCAGGCCAAGGAACTACACCTTCCAGCCGTGCGTCGAGCTGGCCAGGAGAGGTTGGATATTGCAAGGCGAGAGACCGCAAATGTAAGTTGCTTTCTTGTTGTCTTCTCGCTGCGTGTGCAAGGAAACTGCGCATTCTGTGTACCTGGTGAATATGTGCGATTAAGTGTTGGTATATGCCTCATGATTATGTACACTTGACTTGTTGCCCAATATTGTTTCAACGCTGAATTGTAACATCCGAGCATTATCGTCTGTGCTTTAGCTGAGTCACAGTTTAGTACTATTGCTGAGTCATGCATTAGTGCTATTGCTGAGTCATACTTTAGTGCTATTGCTGACTCATGCTTTATTTTCAGACCGGGCAAGTGCCCCGCGCTCCCTTCATTCTTGCCACAGTACACTGTCCCATCAACTCTGGCCCACTGCGTGGAAACAGGCGGGAATCTGCTCAGGATCTGTTCCGTGCTGAAGCAAAGGCTGTTCGTTGGAAATTATGCTGGTACCGAAAAAGCTTTGCGTTCGGCTGGATTGCAAAAATTTGAGCAAATCTTAAAGCAGTGTCTTGAACGCAGTAAAATTTTCCGCACTGTTGCATTTGGAAGAGATCGCCATCGAAAAGGAAATCAATGCTTTTCACATGGAAAACGTCGCGCTCTCTCAGCGGGGCGAATTTCTTGTTCTGGTGGTGCCCGGTGTCCCGGACGGGAAGCCCGATCTCCAAACAGGCGAGCTTTTCAATGCTGTGTTATTGTAAAGATTGATTTGACAGCTTACGCTGCAGTTCAGTTTGTTATTGTATGAAACCTGCGCGTCACTGTTAGGTCGCCACGTCACCATTTCTCACCCCCTTTACAAATCTCGTTCACGGCCAGTCTCTTGACTTCGCTGACGCTGTTCATCCTCGCTCAGAACTTTGTTGATTTGTTTTCTTAAACAGGTTTGTTGATTTGTTTTCTTACCTTTTTTTATACCAACGCAAAATTGTCGAACGTTGGAATTATTCAAGTACACGTGCTGCACTTGCAATATTTTTCTTTCCCTTATTTTAAGATTCTAAAACAGGTTTTATCAAGGAAAATGTTAGGACCTGTAGGGTCCTGATTTCTCTTGGTTCTGGGGACCCGAACCGGGTCCCTAAAACACCTTTAAGATCCCTGTTCTAGAGTGCTTCACTTGCGGCATACGATTTTTACGTAAATTCACGGTTTAGTGCCAATAAAATATAAAATTGCCGATTTTAGACAACAAACTTGTGAACCCAGCATAATGTGAAACTCCTTCGCTTCACACCATTTCGTGCCACGTGTTATGTTCACACCCAGGCGATGCCGTGCTTCTCGAGGACTCCCAGCTGCCCTTAAGTAACCCCCAGCATCGCGGGTTCATCCATCACGTGATCAAAGAAACGGGCGAGCTGCTGATCAAGTTCCACGAGCAGCTGCATCGGAACTTCGACGAGTCCTTGCGCTTCAACGTGGCTTTCTGCTACAACAGGCTGCCCCTGCGCAGATGCCACTTGGCAGTGCAGGTTGGTTGGATTTAGGAAAGGAAGTGTCTTGATCTTTTTTGTTTCTTCGGCAGCTGTAAATGCACCCTGCCCGGTTGAACTTGGGTTCGTTGCCTTAATGCATCGTAACTGAGCTTGATATTTTAACCTGCTCAGCAGGGTTGCGGAGTCGGAGGTAAAATATCCCACTCTGACCTTTCCAAAATTTTCGACTCCCGACTCCGACTCCTTAACATAAAGGGAATGAAATTTGACTGTTGAAATCAGTGGAAATCGTGGTACAGAGCAAGAAATCTCTGTTTCAACAAAAGTTTCAAAAGAAATTGTACCGTTTCCACAGGAATTTCTAATTCAGGAGTGTGATGTAAAAAATGATCGAACTAGATAAGCCGGAGTCGGACAAAAAAATCCGACTCCGACTCCCAGTGTTGTTAGAAATCCGACTCCACCCAAAAACCTCAGACTCCGCAACCCTGCTGCTCAGACGTACTTAAACGTGTTGGAATCCCTATATTGAATGCGCACAAACAATTTGCTTTGCATTCCTGGACTGCCTTAATTCTAATCGCACTCTTCAGCGGCGTAGTGACATAATCAGTGACTGTATTCTTTGCGCATCGCGGACGCTGCTGTTTATATTTAACAGATGCGCGTTAGTTAGTTAAATGTTGATGAATGTACCAGTTAGTTAGTTAAATGTTGATGAATGTTCCAGTTACTTCTGACTTTCCTGAATTCGTTTTCAACCTGTACTACCTTCTTTCGTTGCCCGAACTTTTGCCGCAAATGTCAGCGACCGAGAAACGCTCCGGCTTTTCTGTTGTTCTCTCAGTTGCACGAAGACTTCTCGATTTACCTGCTTTGTGTTTTATTCTGCTTCCAGCACGCCAAACGGAACTACGCCAAGCACTTGCTCTGTTGCGACTCGTTGGAACCTCACTCGAGGCCGTGCGCGTCCGATCGTTCCCCATCGCGCAATGTTGGTTGAGTTTCGCTGTTTAGTTCACGCTTTTAGTAATCAGGGTTCCTACGGCGTCTTGAAAAGTATGAAAAATATTTGGTCATTTTCCAGCCTGGAAAAGTATGGAAAAAAATTATTGGGTCTGTTAGTATCGAAAAAGGAAATAGTTTTCCAGGTTTGATCTTTTGACATGCATTCTGATAACATTTTATTTTGATATTTTTGATAAGATTTGACTTTCATCGCGTTAACTATTATAGTGCCTGTATTTGACCTGGGTATGCCATTCGGAAAAGTTCAAGTATGGAAGAAGTCCAGAAAAAGTCTGGAAATTTATATTCAAAATTGTGTAGCAACCCAGAGTAATGGTTCATTTAATTTCAACCAATCGCTGCGTTTCAGATTCAAATTTAACCAATGGATTTGTTTTCTTTCAAATTAAATTTTAAGTTTGTCCAATCGCTGCGCCTGTCGCTACATGCTGAGGCAGCATCTACGGCTTTTTTTCGTAAAAGGGTGATTTGTTTGTTTTGCTCACATATGTTGACAAAACTGAGTTGAAGTTGCGTGCAGGAGCGAGTAGTTTATGCAGCGACGCAGCACAGGTGACATATTGAGCTTGATGTCTTTTAACTGTAAGAGGGACGCGACGCTTGAAGAAGAAAATCACGAAATGCACTTAAAACACCATCGCCCTAGAGAGCGCGCAATGCATTGAGAAGATTTCAAACCTTTTTTGCTCGAACCGCGGGTGTATACGTCGCGAAGTCACGCGCCACTGACCAGGTTCGCTGTTGAACAATGTCACGCACCACCCATCAGGTTCGCTGTTGCAACATTCGTGCAGGGCAACCGCAGGAGGCGCTCGCGGTCGCGCAGCCGCTCCGAAACCGAGAACTTCTCGTTCTTTGGCAATCTGAACCTGCGGCAGAAGAAGGCGGTGGTTCGAATCCTGGGTCGGGAACCGAGAGAGAGGCCCTACGTCATATTTGGGCCCCCTGGCACCGGGAAAACAGTTGAGAACCTTCTTGCGTTCAGTCGCTAAATATGCTGCTCTGTAGCGATTAAAAAACATGTGCTCTTAGCCGGATGACATGTTTTCTTCAGTGTTGGCTTAAATTAAAAAGCTACACTGCTATTGTTTGCTTCAATTCGAAAGTTTCTGTTTGTTTTTTGTCCGAATCATTTTCTACTGTGCACACTAAATCAAGTTTGCAAAACTGGAAAGATCACGTGCGTTACGAAATATATTATATAATATATGGTAAACTAATTCGATTCGCGCGCTCGAAGACCTTTGTTACGTACTTTCATGCGTTAGTCTGCCCAAAAATAAAAAATTTTCGGATGATATTCGAAATTGTTGCGGCTTCATATCCAGAATTCATTGTTTTTGTTCAGTTCAGTCTGCACTGCCATTTCCTCTACTTTCCTTAGATAGGTTTGCTGTAATGTGTTCGTGCATTGAGAGTCAAAATAATAATGAGCGATTGAACCAGTTATCTCGTTTCTTGCCATGCTTTTAACNGCTTTAGATAACCTGGAGCATTTGCTTACGGGAAGGATTTCTTGAGGGCGTAAGCCGTTTGTCCTCAGGTGAGGGCGTAAGCCGTTTGTCCTCAGGGGTGTTTGTCCTCAGGGGTGGGTGTTTGTCCTCAGCCGTTTGTCCTCAGGGGTACAGAGTGAATATGCATCGTGTGAATTTTGACATGTTCTCCGTAATTTTCGCTGAAACTAAAGTGGAGAGCAAAGGAAAGGTATTTGCTTTTATCGAACCAGAATGTCACCAAAAGACGTCAGCGACTGTTAAGCGAAAGTATCGTCGCGATTATATCCAAATTTAACATTTAATTCCGCAACTTCCGCTTTGCCAACCTTTATTTTTTTGCCTAGGAAAAATCGTAAATACCGCCCTAAATCGCCTAACAAATTCAAAATCGCTCGGGCTGACCCCCAAGCTACCCGTCTCGTGCGCCTACAACCGTAAGGATTTTGTAAAAACTTTCGTTCCACCATTCGAACTGATTTCGCGTGTTCTGTGTTTGTTTTGGATCGTTTCGAAACTATTTCAGGTCACTCTCGTGGAGGTAATCCTGCAAATTCTGGAACAAACCGGCTGGAGCCGGCTGCTCGTCTGCGCCCCGTCGAACAGCGCAGTCGACCTGCTGTGCGAGCGTCTGCATCGCTCTGGAAAAGTCAGCACGGAAACCATGGTTCGCTTCAATGCCTATCGTCGTCCTGTTCAGGTTGACCGCATTGCAACTGTTGGACTTCGTTGATGTTTCCACTTCAACGTTTCAGTCGAGCCGAAAATTTCCCCGACTCGTGTTTTTTGTTTATTTGCAAAACCAATAGCGTTATTATGCTCAGTGGCGTAACTAGAGGTTTGAGCCAGGGGGGGCAAAGCTTAGCTTAAGGGGTCCACTGGTCACGGTAGGAGGACCACTAGCCAAAACTCAGAAAAAGGTAAAGAAATGCTAGTGAATCTCTGGATGTCGTGAATGTCTATAATAACTAAGAAAACGAAAACACCCCGGAAAACGCAGAAAAACAACAACCTTAAGTATACTCTATATCAAAATGTCAACTAGATGGGGCCCAGTTTTCACATTTAGCTTGGCAAGGGGTGCGGCTCGCTCTCTTTATCCCCTGTCAGTTACGCTACTGGTTGTGACTGTTGTAAGTAAAAATCACCTATTGCTAAAATTTAAATTGCACTGCCGGGTGAGCTGCAAAATTATTCTTGCCACGGGCAGGCCTTCGGGCATAAATCAGCTGCGCTGGAATTTGTTGAAATTTTCTGCGAAGAGCTGTCGCGTTTTATCCTTTATTTCCTCGTGTTTCATCAGCTGCATTGACATTGCAGTGCTAGGATCGGATTCGAATCTTCTAGAAAATTTTCCGTTAACGACAAACGACAACAACGCGGTTAGGCAGAATGCAAGAATCCAATATTTTCAATCCTGACAGACAGGTGTTCGGACTTTCGCATACCACACGATAAGAAGAATATTAAACGGATTCAAATCTGATTTGTCAGCCTCATGTAAACGCAACTTATTACGGGCAGTGTTTTTTCCCTCGTCTCATTACGCTTTCATTCCAGGCGATACCCGAGCTCGTGCAGCAGTACTGCCACGCGGAGGAGCCGCTGCGCGTCACCGCTCGCTACCGAGTGGTCCTCTCGACCTGCGTGAACGCGGGAATGTTCTACA
>JGI24021J15306_10003624_pt1 | contig 17543 bp, 17 predicted proteins | sample Ectturendosymbi1_FD_15306 | JGI IMG/M metagenome (IMG submission 15306)
TTGAATTAAAAGAGTTGGTATCATGATAATTGCTGTTAATCTCCAAACAATCATCTACAATTTCTGAAGGTGACTCTTCACTAACACATTCATTTCCTAGGTTCACTAGGTTAGTAGGCAAATTCTCCATCACAATAGTTTCATCTGTTGTAACTTAGTGGGCCTCCTCAGTGTAAGTACTGTGAGCAGTTTGGTAAAACTGAACTGAAGCAAACTTTTTTTATCAAGATAATATTTGAAGTAACTGATTAATTTTACAACAAATACTATGAAATTCAGTTCAAGCTTTGAAGTGTGAAGCTTCTAAGTGTTAAGCGTTCAAATTGCTGTAACCTTGAGTAATTAATTCCCAACCTTTTTTTGCTTGTGACTTACTTTTCATGACAATTGTTGTAACGCTACTTAATGAAAAAATTCAGGTAGTACNAGAAAGAAATATTACCAAAATATNGAATTTACTTCTAATGGTAAGCTAAAGCTTGCTTATTAGATATAATAATAGTAGATTAAAGTGATTTGCTCCATACAGACGTTATCATAGACACAAGAGCACAAAAATAATAGTTGGCCACACAGTAGCACATTACACACTTGGTTTTGTACATAACCAACATTGAGAGGAGCAAAACAGTTTAACAGCACCACAACTGTATTGTTATTCAATATATGAATTATATAAAAGACAAGCATGCAATAACAACAAACATCATACAAACAAAACATATCAGATATTGTTACATTGGTTGTGCTTTAGGCATCTGTACCTTGCGTATTGATTAATTACCTTGCTGAGAATGGCTTCATACATTGTCCATTTCAAAAGACAATGGAAACTGCTGAGCGCTTGCTCTGTACCCTGATGAAGGCTGGTCATTAAATGGCTCAAACATCAGTGTACTTTTTATTTTGGTTTTGGTTGTGAACATTTGCCAGTTAGGTTTTTTAAAATAATACATATACGATATTGATTTCACAATCATGCAATTGTATCAAAACCATTTAGTTCAAAATTTTTGCTTATTAAAAACGATATGATCAAATCAACGAAAATTACAATATTTTGAAATGATTCGTGATTTTCTTCGAAGATCTTTGTAGCCCACTACTGGGCTACAGCCCACTAGTTTGAAAAAGCTACCCTACAGCACTTGTTGACTATCATTGAAAAGGTTATTGTGATCTTCAGTAATGTCATGAGAAATGTGTTGCTATTGTTGTTCAGTGAAAAAGACATGGCAAATAATATGTGAACTGAGTATTGCATTGTTAAGGACAAAGAATATCTTGTGGTTATGCAACAGTTCGAAAAACAAGCAAAGGAAAGAGAAAAGATGGTATTTGAATAAGCCAGCATGCTGTAGAGAAAACTCCTTGATCATAAATATATTTTTTTAGTCATCACTTTTGTTTTTTTAATATTTTGTCTCAGTTATTGCCTGTTATTTTCTTCTGGCTATGAAGGGCAAGTCTTATATACATTGCAATTACTTTTCAACTGTGACAACAATGTGCACACTTAGGACCAAGGATGTTATTCCAAAATTCTCAAAAAAATTTTTGTGTAAGCTTGCTACCAAATTAATTGGTAGAACTGTAATTGCTCTATTATGTTTTGCATATTCATGTTATTCACCCTTTTTCCTCATTCTCAAAGTCAATGTCACAAACATTCCTTCATATAAAGATGTTATGTAATGTGTGAAAAGTTTTCACTGAAAACAGACTAACAAAAATGTAACAGCAACAGACACAGATGTTTGCAAATTCAGACAAGGTTTATGCAGTATAAAAATGTGCATTGCTGAAAACATGTGTTAGTTGTTTTTAGTGAAAGAATCAATATATATTGAATTATATTGATTAAATAGGTTTGAAGTTATCAAACACTGCCCTGTATAACAACAGTCATTTATTGTGGACTTGTGGTCCATAGCACAGATGCAATCATAGACACAAGAGCACAACCAATGGTGAGGTAGCACATTGCAAAATCGGTGTTTGCACATGACCAACATTGAAAGGAGCAAAACACTTTAACAGCAACGCAACTCTATCGTCATTCACAAGAGCACAAAAAATGGTTAGTCATACAGTAGTGCATTGCAGAATCGGTGTTTAGAAATTTTAACACATATTGGTATAGGCCCAGGTCAATTCTCAGTGATTTACCAGAAAGTGTGTATGTATTTCACCAATGGCAGCCATACACTAGCATGTGGTAGGAATCCAACAAAGTATTTTCAAATACAGTTGAACACTGAGCAAAGGTCTTCTTAGCCTTTTTGCCGCACAGTAAAATGTTTTCATTAATCTATGAATTTCATTGTATATGAAACAATGCAACAAAATAATTGACTTGTCCATTAAAGCAGTTACGTTGTGGATATGTGATATTTTTTAAGCACTTTCAATTGAACTTATTGCGCAAGCACAACTATAATTTTTCAAAAATAAATGGTATTTGGTGTTATTAATTCTCATTTCACAAGATTAACTTTAGCTGCTCAAACCAGATTTGAGCGCATGGCAAGCCCAGGATTTCTTAACATTTTCACTTTACCCCTAAGAGCACTTGTTATCACCAGGTTGTTACAAAACCTGAAGAAAAATTGTAGATTACTCAAACTTGTTTTTTGACAAATGGTCAAAAGAGGATGTGTGTGGTGGGTAAGGAGACTTTAACTGGTAAAGAGATTTGTCTGCAAAGCAATTGTGATGACTAAAAAAAATCATCACTGCCCTACTCAGTCCACCAGGCCGCACAGATGTTTTTCAGTATTTTTGCTCATTCTCAGCATGCTTTCAGTGGTCCACAGCCGTGAACCAGTCAGTGTGCATCCTGCTATGCTGGAATGCCATTTCAACAAGTACTTGCATACAACAGGCAAAAATTTGGCATTTGACTGCAAAAAGTTATATCCATCCATGTGCCACATTCTGAGTTCTGAAAAAAAGGCACATTTTTCTTGAAATAATCGCTGCATGTAGAAACGTTTTGTGGAAATCTATCACACAATAACTTTTCAAATCCACCAAAGATTCTGCATGTCACACGTAATCTTTATTGTGTTGACAAGCAGACATGCCTGACTTGTCATGATTATTTGCCTTGTCACCTATTATTTATCTTGAGTTTGATGTATCCAGAGAGTCTTGAGATGGTTTGTTTTCTCTGCTCTCACTTTAGCCTTTCAACTTTTTGACCTCTAAATTTGCTGATTAATTCCCTGCTTACCCCATCGTTGAGAGCAGGGATTCGCAAATAGTGGGTCATGAGACCTTACACTCTGGGTTGCGATATAATTTAAATTTACATTTTAAATTTGCCATTTTCATTAAACAGAATAAATGCAATCATTTACTGTTTTATGTGCTAAATTTCACACACTTTTATGCAAGAAAATTGCCACGGTCAAAACTTGTCTTGAAATTGATATATAATTGTATTTTCCACAAAATTATATGCTTAGGAAATGTTTCGGTGGTGAAAGTTTAGAACTATTTTTAGGGTCACACCAAAAGGTATTTGCGGAACCCTGGTGGAAAGTACATACCTTGTCACCTGTGTCACACATGATATCTTGACAAATGTCACAGAGTCCAGACCAGACTTTAAATACAACTGCAAAAATGTCATGCAAATAATTATCAGCAGCTTTTAAATTGTGAACCCAACATGCTTTATTTTTTATGTGACGTCCAATTCACTTTTATTAGCACTACGGTAACATGTAAAAACACACATGCAAATGTATACAGAATATTAATTGCAAATATTATGACAATGCATTAAGCAATGCAATTAGTTGACTGCTACACAGGGAAGGCTTTACTGGATTCATGAATTTTTAATTTCATTGTTTTGTAACTATTCAACATATTTCTATAACACTTTTAAATTTTAATTTTTGAAAGCAAAATTTTTAGCAACCACCAGAGAATTACCTTGTATCTTGTTTTGATATGTAATATTACTGCTGAAGTCGTTCATCTCAGTAATATATTAATCAAATCAGGATGCATCTAATATGAAAACATGATACTCTGCAATCAGTCTTCAAATGTGAATGTAGTAACAGGTTTTGAAATTCATGTTTATCAAGAGTTTTTCTTGCACCTTGGTTTCAACTGTCATCAAAGTTGATGCAGTGAATCACACTTAGGTCCAAGGTGTTATGCAAAAATTCCCCAAAAAAATTTTTGTGTATGCTTTGCTACAGAATAAAAGCTTACTTTAAGATGATTAGGTACAAGTAACCTGTGTGCTTTTACAAATGAATACTTCTAACAGTCACGACAGCTAACATTTTATTGGCTTGTTATCTTGAACACAGGAAGTTTTGCTGTGCTACTAAAACTGGAGCAGGACCAGGTAGACGTGAGAAGTTTTTTGCCATGTAGCAATGAATTGTTATCAAAATTTAATGTCAAAAAATCAAGTGTTTTTTTGTAAAATGCTGGTTATCCCAGAAATTATCCAAATGTTATTCAGGACCTGGTATACATTTTATTTGAAATAAAAAGTTTGTTGAAGATTTAGAAACAACATCAGAGTTGTAGACAAATTGCTTTCAATGAAGATTGTCGTGGTGCCCTTGCTTCACTTTTACAGAAATCAGGCTGGCATTCCTGAGGGACAGAACGCGATACGAGGAGATTGATATGTGACTTGGTAAAGCAAACGCAATTCTGCTTGAGTTTTGTTGCTCTGTGATGACAAAATGGGAGCTTGCAAATACTGCAAAGCTTTCAGTCTTTGTTCCAGTAATCATCTTTGGTCATGAATCTTGGGTAATAACTGCAAGAATACAATCCCCAGAAAAGAAGCAGCAGAGATGGAATTTTTACGAAGAGCTCACGGTGTGACACTTTGCGACTATGTACGCAGCTATGAAGTTCATTAAGCCTTGAATGTAGAGTAGAGTCACTTCTCAGAATAGAGAGATACCAGCTACGGTGGTTTGGCCATGCAGAGTTGTAAGTCAGGCCGGGTTCGGGCTAAGTTTGTCAAAATGTTTCAGGCGGATTTCAGGCCGGCATACAAAATGTTTTCGCAACGATAGGCACTTTTGTCGCCAGTTACTGTTAAGTCAATCGAGTTGATTGAATCTTTAATAATACATGATTAACTGTGAATTATATCGTCACAATTGGTTTTCTGCGCCACCAATACCCTGCAGTGGCACATATCGTGACTCACTCGGTTAATTTGGCTTTCAGGCCTAATTCGGGTATCAAGACCATGTCGGGCCAGGTTCGGGCTTGTGGTTTTGGGCCGGGTTCAGCCTTCGAAATGAGCCTCGTTTATAACTCTGCGGCCATGTTCCCAGAATGTCCCACGAAAGATTGGCGAGGCATGTCCTGCTGGCTACACAGACTGGAAGGTGGCCCAGACGTGGTCCAAGGACCAGGAGAAGTGATTACATCTCAAACCTTGCTTTGTCTCATCTTGGTGTGTAGCCAGTAGAACAATCTGAGATTGCTGTTGACTGGGACATATTTTGAGGAGTCCTAGGGTTGTTGTCCCCGTGACTCGCCTGAGAGGAAATGCGGTCACGAAAATGAATGAATCAGGTTGGAAACCACTGGTTTTGACCAATATACAGTGTATTACCAACCGTACATCGCAAAACTTGCAACTGACCTAAAATTGCAATTTATGCTTTTAGATAATGTTATGAGTTTGAAAAAGTAGATGTCTAGTTCTCTACTAATAAAACGTTTTTGGGTCGGTACTGATATTTTTTTATTGCTGATACCCGATGTTATTCCCGATATGTTTACATTGCGCAGAACACAGTTGAAAGACTTCATAATGCATATCAAACCAATTCACAACAAACTGGGAATAGCTCACAACTGGGGAAATACACGGCAATGTTTTCACTTTTGCAAAACAATAATACAAAATGCAACAATTTTAAGTTACGGTGAAGAACCGTACAATCCCCATCCGTTCTACGCTGATGTTGGTCGTGGGTCGCTAAAGCAGGCAAGCACATTAGCCAAGCCTTGATTTCTTTGCTGTCAGTCATTTGCTTACCGTGAACGGAGACTACACGAGCGTATGTTACGACGTAAGCCGGTGCATTACTGGGATATTACAAACCATTGCGCACATTAGGCACCGATTCAAGTAGCCGGAGGACTGCACGTCGTGACGAACCGGACGGAAAATAAGCGTTAATAAATCAGAGACGAAGTAACAACTAACTGTGGTTACCGAACACCCAAAACAATAGCGTAGCGCAGTGTCTTTCATCACCAAGTATTGCCGGTAAATATCGGCGTAATTTTGCCAATAGGACACATCTGCGAAAACCTTACCTTACATGTCACGATACATCTGCATGGTTGAAACAGGCGATTTATGTCTGCATGGCAACGATTTGTTTGTTTTCGGTGTCCCTTCAAGCTTCAACCACTGTACTCTGTCTACTTGCAGTTAACTGCTTTATCGCTACTACACATCAACTGTTTCATTAAATTTCCCTTGAACTTGTCATTTCGTGTTGTATATCAATCAAGCTCTCAACTTTATTTATATGATCATTGTCTAAGCAGCACAAGTAATTATAGAAAGAAGCAAAATATATAGTAATGTACAAAAGCTAACTAAACTCAATTACTTTTGTTTTCATCGCTAATTTTTGTTTTGCTTCCACAAACCTTTATACATGTGTGGATGTATGGTATGCTTTTCTATTTGTTTGTTGGTCAGATCTTTTGATAGATAAGCATGAAAGCAAATACTTTATCAGGTGTATTTCAATTTTCTGCAACCTAAAAATTCTACCTTGTTTGTTGAACTACTCACTACACTTGTTTGTTAAGTTCACCAAAGTTATGCAGTCTCGTTTCTTTTTATAGACCTAGCAAAAGTTGTTATAGGGATACGTACGTATCTCAAATCAATTGAAATAATGGACGAGCCATCGGATAAAGCTGTGGAAGAAACTACTGATGAAAATGAACAAGAATCTTCTGCTGAAGAAGAAGCGCAACAAGAAACGCACGATGAAGACGAAGCACAGCAAGCAGAGACTGTAGAAGTCGCCCAGGCAATGGAGCCCAGCCAGAACGCCGTTGACTTCCTGCAGAACATCGATCCTGACGACCTCAGCCTGTGCTTGTTCAAGGACGAACTCGTGACGCTGTCCGAAGACGGGCAAGCTATCGGCGAGTTCATGACAAACGTGCAAAAGGTAACCAGGTCTGGCGAGGAACTGCTGCTGATCCACGCCAGCAGCCACGGCGAAGTGGACGGATCGCCGATGGGAACCACCATTACTTGCTACGCGCGGCCGAACGACTTGACGCTGGTCGAGCAGGAACATTCCGAGTACGTGAAAGTCCGCGGGCACGAGCTGGAGAAGAAGACGGAAATGCGTGTTGACCCCGATTCAGGCTCGCTTAAGGTCAGCAGGCGCGTGAAGCAGGGCGACGAGATAAAGAGGACGTCTTTTTCTGTCGAAGCGGACAAACTGTCGGCTTTCGTCAGCGAAGGCACCAATATCCTTTTACAGCGGCTGCTGATCAGGCGAGGCCTGTACGAGGAGTATGTTTTCGTCACTGCCGACACGGATTCGGGGCAACTGGTGCAGACCAGCTACAAGCCGCTGCCCGAGCGTCAGCAACAGGTCGGTCAAAAGCAGCTGCGGGTTTGCGGCGTCGAACGCAACCTGATGTCCGTGTGGGACTTGCCGTACACGTGGCAGTCGTTCTTCATGGAGGACGGGCACCTGACCATGCGCATCCAGGTCGGCTCCCCGGCTGTGGTCGTCGTGCAAAAGGTCCCGTTCCTGATACAGCGGGCCGAGCCCGAAATCAGGCCGACTTTCGGCAAGCAGCCTCTTGTCTGGGAAGAGGACATGGAAATGAACTCGCGCTTCCTGCACCGCAAGGAAGAGCTCAAGGCCGGACACGACTCCTACCTGCGCGAGCATCCCGAGGCGCGCGCTCTTCTCGCCGACTTCTTTCAGTTCCTGTTACTGCGCAAACCGAAGGACGTGGTCGCGTTCGCGGCCGACTACTTCGCCAGCTTCTCGTCGGTTTTTCCGGACACTTCCGCGTACAAGCATTCGGACACGAAGATACGCGAAACGAAACCGGAAGCGTAGCCTTGCTGACGTTGATGTTGCGCGGAAGTGACCGGAAGTTGCGCGACGTCGTCATTTTTAAGTGCGCTGTGATTGCGGTGAAATTTAAACTTCTTGCTACTTGCGTTGCTTTTCAAAATGCGGCGTAATTACGTTTTCACCACGGGTGCGTTTCAAAAGCAAAATTGTTGGAATGCTGTTGTGACTTCTGGTCCTCGCCACTTCTTTCTTGCACACGACGTCGGTGAAGTGTTTTATGTCAAGGTTTTGCCGTTGGTGAGACGAATTTGTGAAGTTCGATTGCAAAAAGAATTGAGCAACAGTCCAGGTCGCCGTCACTGACGCGTGACTATGCATAAAATATATGTAACCCTTTTGAATAACGCAACGCTTTTGTGCGTAGCTAAAGTTCATCTGACGACATGTTCAACTGCTTGTCGTTCACAATGTCGTCTACGTCAGTTTGCTTTTGAAAGATACCGACGGAGAGATAATTCTAACCACCCGCGTTTTCCAGAATATCCGGCGCTTTGTAGGATAGGTTTTTTGTTAATCCACTGTGCTTACTTGTACTTTCCCTCAACAGATCTTATTCCTTTCATTCCTCGCGACCCTTAGCTCTGATTTATCATCCGGGTATATACTGCGACAGGCCCGGTGACAAGCTGAAGCGCATATTAGTTAGTCTATGAGTGCATCGCGGTTGAATTTTTGAAAACTGTGCTCATTTTCAATGACAAGCAAGACCAATCGTGAGAAACCGATGAGTGGTTGGTGTCAGGCCTCACATTATCTGCATCACCCCCCCATCGGTGCATCCTCGACACCAGTTTGGACCAACTGCTGGTACATGTTCAATATTTCCGCTGGGCTGTGCGACAACTCCGAAATATGACGAGATGGCTGGCATTCGTGTGAACAACCTGCTGTGAAACACCCTGCACGTCCGAGACACAGGCTTTGCTAATTTTTCGTGCCGTGGAATCATTCCAGACTTCTCCGAAGGAGCGTGAAAATCAAAATGCCGAAGTGTTTGGCAGAAGGGTTGGCATCCATTCTTGGAATTCGCAAAGTTCGCTGAAAAAAGAAAGCTTTACAGGGTCTTGATGTTTCGCGGAATATTAAGGTGTTTGGGTTACTTCGCGCACTCCAGTTGGTCGTTTCAAGAACTTAGATATTTCTTTAGTAGTAATTTTTTCAGTCCCTTTTTTCATAAACTGTAGTTTGGAGACCTTTGAATGTTGAATGGTTTTGTGTTAAGTTTTTCAAAGCGTTTCATGTATTTTGAAATTATGAGGTGGGCTGTCGAAGCAAAAACATAAATGCGAAATACTATGTCTGTTGGATGTATCGTTTGTTTTTTTAAGAGTTACACTTCTTGTTGACTTGTACCCGTTGTTAGTTGGGAACTTTAAAATGCACCGTTAAATACAGTGGTAACGTTTTGGACGCGTTTCTCTTCAGCGTTTTGAAGTTTTTGTTCTGGAGAATGCGTTTCAAGCTGTGCCTGGATTTAAAGTGTTTCTTTGCAAGTGGATTCTTAAAACAATGTTCGGTCGTCAAGTTAAGCTGCTGAACGATGCATTCACTAAGCCAAACGTGTCAAAGACAAAAAGAAAGAATAGGTAAAAAAATGACTTCACACATTCTTACAAAATGCAGCTTAAGCTTTACGATCGAGTTGATCTATAGCGCTCGTGAACACTTCATTGCAAATGTAGCTTCTCTTGCGCCATACAGCACTCGTGAGGTTCGTGGGAAGGTTCCAAGTAGTCCTGCCGACACGGGGATCTTTGGTGGGCTTAATCCCCCCAAATTGAAATATGAAACGCCATAAATCAGTGGAGTTTTGTCAATTTTTGCAATGTCAAGCATCCTTGCACAAACGCAACACCATCCTGTGAAAGACTCTGACGACGGTTCTGGTTCCAAGTCTCTGTTAATAGGTTGCATTACTGTTAGCGAAAGGCGGGGAAGAGAGATAGGATGTAAGACCTTGAGATGACGATGGCAGTGCTTCCTCTTTCTCTCGGGTACTTAACATACATTTGCATTCCCCCTCAGGCAAGTTTCCATCAAACCCGTGCAGTGAATGTAAGTAGCCTTACAACACGTAGAAGGATGTAGTCACGGCATTTTGATAAAATGTAATTTTTGTAATTTCACTCTTTGAATGCCCTCCTGCTTTGAACGCCCGGGGCCAACGCCCCGTTGGTACCACGCCCTTTGCACGGCACTGGAAGGCAGCAAATATTTTGCCGAAAAATCTGGTTTTGCCAAAGAAGCAAGTTTTCAGCCTGAAACGGAAACGTCGCCAGAAAGTTTTCAATAGGGGGCTTTGCGTTTGTGAGAGGGGTTTGACATCCTCAATTTAACAAAACTCCACTGGTTTATAGAGTTTCATATTTAAATTTGGGGGGCTTGGAGCTTCATTTGGGGAGATGAGCCAACCAAAGACCCCCGTGGCGACGGGCTGGCCTAATACGACAATTTCGGCCTTGAACCTAAAACTGAGTGTTGCAATTTGTTTTGTTGATCTTAGTAAAACTTACAACCATAATTTATTTTTCTATTCTCTTTGTTTTATGGATTAGCCGCAAACCATGGTCCATGATCCATATCACAAGGGTAATCGAACAACACAAGAGCAAAAACAATGTTTAGCCATTGCGCATTACAGAGCAGGTGTTAGCACAGAATCAACAATAAGAGGAGCAAACCACTCTAACGGGGCCCCAAATATAACGTCATTTTTAAAATACTATTGTGGACAAATGCTTCAAATCTGACCCATTTGTGCTAAACAGTTTGAAATTAAGTTTGCAATCCAAAGACAATGCTAAAATTCTCTTGACTGTGAGCTCCAAATATAAGAACAAAAGATGAAATCCATAAACTTGCATTAAGTTGATGACTGTAATCACATGCAGAAAACTATCATTAAGATCACGTATATGAACGAAAAAGCCCCGGATCCTCAGGGGTCGTCATTAAATTTCCAGCCGGGCGCGAACTCTTACGCGCCCTGCAACATGGAAAGTTTAATCAATAAATTTACCAATAAATACATTTGTTTTTACAATTTAATTAATGTCAAGGGGGTTGAAACAAAAGACAGTTACTAAGGGAGACGTGTTAGAGAAAGAGTTAGAACTACTGTTCTAGATGTAGCAATGATCAAATTTGTTAATAAGTCTAGAAGCATTTATTACTGTTTCTGTACTGTACTTGTGAGCTGCACAGTAATATATTCCTTCTTGGCCATATGATACGTATGCACGTTTTTGATAAAAAAGATATGTAGCCCATAATGTCCACCAGTTGCTATTACCATCAGGTTTTTTGTATTTACGCAATTCAGTATGCCTAATGTTATTCACATGGATGACCACAGAATTTATGATTTTACAGTTGTTCACTTGTTCAAGTATATTTTGAAATTAGGGCCCCGCGTTGTCAAGATGCTACAGGCCCCTCGCAGCCATAATCCGGCACTGTTCACCATTGATAAGTTTTCTAAAAAAATTAGATTTATGTATCTTGTCCTGCCGTCATCGTAGGTTCTGGCCGAGGTTTTAAGATTTAATGAGTCTAAATCTTGTTCAAGCTTCTTCTCTGCAAAGTGCCTGCGTAAGTCTTCACTAATGCTTTCCACTCGGCTGGTTCCTCACAAGATGAAGCCTGCTCCCCAACCGTAAAAGAATTTCGCTCATGGTCCTCTACTGTTTTTCCCTCCAGATTAGCGTCGGACGGAAAATATTTTGCAACCCCAAGCTTCAATCATATTATTAATATTTGCTGTCTTGTGCTGTCCTTCATATTTTTCCTTAGCATCAACATCTTTCACGAACAAGTCACTCTCCTTGCAACTCACATCAAGCATTGCGTTGCCGAAGCACTGTTCTCTATTACGGAGGGAGAATCAAACTTATCACACGCAAAAAATGCACTGATATTTTTTTTGCACATTTAGTGCATTTCATCACAGTAAATGTAGTAGCGCCATCAAGCGTTTACTCTTTCTATTATTTCCATGTATGTATCCTCGAGTTCATTCATGTATTTTTGTGTTCCTTATAATTGCGATATATGCTTAAGCCCAGGGTTGCCAGAATGGCCTTTTTCAGGCCAAATTTCAGAAATTTGGCCTCGTTTCAAGTTGGTTGGCCTAAAAAATTTTAGTTGGCCTTTTGGTCTTTTTTGGCCTCGTCCCAAGTTGGCTGGCCTTTATAAAATGTGTTTGGCCTTTTGGCTCTTTTTTGGCTTTTTTTACGCTGAAATAGGTGCTTATGAAGGAAAATATTGCTATTCCATTATTTCGGCAACACATTTGCACAATTTTTGTGATAAATGCCATATCAGACGCCCGTATTCTGATCTTAGAAATATTTGAGATATGCTAGATTCAGGGACGCCGGAACGTCAGTAGGGCAGGGGGGCAGAAAAAGTTAATGGCAATGGAGACGTATGAAAACAAAAAAAATCATTATCAATTATCAAGACCGTATCTATGAAGGGCGCAGGGGCTTAGTCTCCCCTGAAAAAATTTGTGTCCCACCTTGGAAAAATGTGTTGGACGTAGTTTAAAAAATTTGGGCTCCTCTCAGTGAACTCTTCGCCTCCCCTGTTGTCCCAATCTGGTTAGGGCCTGCCAGTTATGCTTGCTGCAGTTCAACAATAATGTTGACTTCAAAAATAATAAAACAAGCTATAGACAACTTCTTTCAATTCAATCTTGATAAATCATAAAATTACTTTTGAAAAGACACCTTTGCCCTCGTTGCCCCTCCTTTGAAAGGTCACGGATTCAGTGCTACCGCTCTCCGACGTCGCTGCTTGTAGCTATCGGCAGTCACTGTTTCGTTACATTACCTGACAAGATGTCTGCGTTCAAGAGTCACATGCAACAAAACGCCTAATGTCGTAACTTGAAGTGAACATTTGAAGATTTGTTGCCATGTTATTATTACACGATAAAGATCAACAGGAAAACAATTCGCTCGTAAGTTTGGCAACTTGCCCCTGCAGACAGTAGCGTAGCCATCCCAAAAATTGGGGGGGGCAAAAAATTTTGTGGTGGCCAAATAATTTGATTTTAGGCGAATAACACTATTTTGTTTGTGATACCGCCTCACAAAACATAAATGACTATGTGTTCTAAAAATTTGGGGGATGACATGACCCCTAGGCCCTCCCTGGCCACGTCTATGCCTGCAGGCAAAGGAGCGGACGTGAGTGAACTGCAAGCTCAGCACTGCATGACTCCCGAACAGTGAAACTGGCTCTTGTGGCATGCGAGTGTCGTACCGGAAAATAAACAGTTATTGCAAGAAATAAATCAATTAATGGGAATTGAGCTGCTGACATCAAATTTTCTAGAACGTTTTAGTTCTTAGTCCAAATTTTCAGAGAGGGGTAAATGCCCGTATTGACCCCGGGTCAGATCCAGCCAACAAGGTAAGGGGGGCGATTTCAGTAATATTTGTTAGTCAAGTCTCATTACGAGAGATGAAGTATACTTCACAACACTTCTGTGACAAAACAATAGAAGACATCTTCCCCTAGTTTTTCGTCCTTTAAATTACGTCTAGAAACTTTCTACTGCGGGTCAAAGCATAACTGCTGGCACCTTCATGGTAGCAACCCACGTAATACATCGTTACGCTGTAGACTGCGCTTGGGTCACAGTGTCCTAAACCTGAACAAGCGCACTTATCGTATGTGTTTATGTGGTAATAAAGAAACGGAAGAACATCTACTCCTTAACTGTTCTCTTTTATCTGTGCTCCGAGTTGACCTGATGCAATCTGTGAAATCAATTTCACTGAAAGAAGGTCAGCAAGATTTACTGTCAAGTGTATTACATGATCATTCAAGCCTGCTGCAACTTCTATTATTTGGACATCCTTCGCTGAAACTCAAACCCACAACCAATGTGTATAACGCTGTCTCTAAATATCTTGAATTAACTAACCGCTTTATCTCGCCATAACACCATGGATTTGTCTATAATAGTAACTCGTTTGTTATTCCGTAATTAATTCTCCATTTCACAATTTTTTTTCTCCTCGTTGTATAATTTGTTATATGCTTGCAGTTTACCAATGCGTTTCTACTCGTGTCTGCAAAATTTTGTTAATTGTTTGACATCTGTTTGCAATCTCTCGTTAACTGTTCGTCTTGAATTGATTCGCTCGACATGACGCGACGAAGAGTACATTCAGGCTCCGGCCTGCCGCTCGTCGTTAAATAAATAAATATGAAATACTAACTGTCAATAAAACACTTTTGCAGTCTATTTTCTTATGCAAGTTATCAGTAATATGTTATGCTGCCTATTTTCGATGTCAAATAATTTGTCGAGTGTAATTTTGAATTGTTTACAACGGTCTTGTACACGAAATTTTAACATGGGTAACGTGGTACAACTTGCCTTATATACTGTAAATAAGCTCAAAAACCAAACTTTACGAAATCTTACTAAAATGAAAAAGTGACGACAAACTTGTTGAGGAGCATTTGACGTCATGTAGACTTTTTTAAATCAAAGAATACACCAATACGACAATCAAATCTTTTCCGGCCTAAATAAGCCAAGACTATGTGCAGTGTATATTATAGCCATGCAGCTCTGATATTAGAACCAGTGAAAACAAAGAAAATCTCTTGCACATATCTCAGCAAATACCACACAAAATTAAAGTCAGTCCACACAATATCTGAGCTGTGGATGCTATTCAAAAGGAACATAATGACCAAAACTTTCAGATGGTTTTCTGTATTTAAAAAAAGGCAGTTAAAAGCGACTTATTTGTTGATACCTTTCACATCCTTTTCTGGTGAATTGTTTAGTAGCAAACTTGGCACGTTTTTTTTCTATTTGAATCTGCACATTCCTCTTTGTCTAAGCGTCCTTGTTTTTTTGGTACCATTTGTCTCTGTGTTAATTTTTTGTATTATATCTTAGTCTTTCATTATGTTTATTTTATCTGCATTGCACTTGGATAGGGTTTAAACTGACGCGCAGCCATTATGTTGTAGTCCCTTTAAAGCAAATAACAAACACACATTTTCTCTCCGTCTTTTTTTCTGAATAACAAACGTAAAGTTAGTCCGATTTCGCTATGTGTTTAAGTTTAATGGTTTTCCTGCACAATTATCGGTTTTGTTGTCTCTTTCTTAACAAATACGTTGCAACAATGAAAAACGTGGAGTGGACTCAGGCGCAGATTTACCATTAGGCTTAAAAGGCTTATGCCTAGGGCCCCCAATTTCGGAGAGCCCCAAATTTTTGGAAGCAAGGACAATTTCCAGCGTTTCTGTAAGCACTGTATTTGTATTTTTGCTTTGGTTGAACGCACTTTTTTTTACAATGTCACTAACAAAGATCTCTTTAGAAGAATGAGCGCGAAGGATTGAAGTGAATGACGATGACCATTCTCTTTTCTGGCTTTGAGAATTGGTTATTGTTACATATAATGCGTGGAACAGAACGCCTGAATCCATTTTTCAGATTACACGAGGCCAGTGAAGTACTCAACAAATATGTAATGGGAGTGTGGTCAGATAACTTTACTGCTGCCATTTTCGTTAGTTTCCTTGTGACTGTTTTTGTTCCTGACAGTGCGGCAGCATCCCAAATCCTCCCCCCAAAATGCTTACAGGGGCCCCCAATGATGATTTCTAAAAAATATTTCGATATCACGGCACATCCCGAGGCCAAATGCCTTCACAACAAAATATCCTAATTTTTGTTTTTTTATTTCATTCTTTTTTAGTTCCATTTGCGGACACAATTTCGACAGAGCCATCGCCATAATGTTTTCAGTGCCATCTAAAATCTGTTTGGTTGAAAAAGGTGATCCGTCATAAAATCAAAAATGCGTTGGTCAAATAGTTTATCATTGCCAATAATGCTGGCGCTTCGACAGCGTTCCTGAACTATCTACACTGGATGGCCGAAACATGATTTCGTGAAGGCTTCGACCTGAAGGCACTCTGGTAAAGCGGCAGGGCCAGGAATATCAAGAAATGAAAATAACGCAAATTGTAACCTTAAAGGTATTGAAGTGAAGCTGATAGAGGAAGGAGGGCATGCCTTGCTGGCCCTGACAACAGCCCATTATTGATAGACTTGTCACGTGTAAGCAGCCAAGACCAGGGTTGCCAATTGCGGATTTTCCGCTATATCTAGCGGGTTTTAATCCTGTCTGGCTGCTAAATACTGTAACTAGTCTGGCCGTCTACATCCGCTAGATTCTAGCGGATAATTGCTCTAGCGGCCTATACAGTTGGTCTTATTCAAGCGGAATCTAACGGTATTTTGCAATTTGTCTAGCTTGAAAGGTCTTTTTAGAGTTGGCAACCCTGTCCTAGGCAAGATCCATTCAAGCGTCCACCCGTCCTATACAAAGAACTTTACTATGCATATCATCACATTGTACATTGTGGCAATAGGAAGGAAGTTATTGTACAGTAGATAAGTTTATTAGATGAATGCTATATGAAATATGAAATTGAAATTACTAACAAAAGTATTGACCCTATGCAGCAAAACCTGAAAAACTGCGTGAACATGTGGTCCATTCGCTTTCATCATGTTAACTCACTTTTACTTGGTGGATGTTCGTCATTTTCAGAACCACGTAGGTCAGGGTTGCTTTAAGGAAAATGTTACGTACCCGGTATGGACGTGTAAAGACCCGATTTTCTGATTCTAGGGACCCGATGATTATTTTCTATGACTCTAGGGACACAGTTTTCAATTCCAGGGACGCAAATCGGGTCCCTAAAAGACGTTAAACAACCTTGACATAGTTGTATATTTCTTGGCTCTATTTTGGCGCCCCTTTGGCCTAGTGCCCTAGGCAGCCGCCTAGTTTGCCTAAATGTAACGCCGGCACTGATCAGACGATTTTAATCCAAGTAAAAGCGGCAGGTACTGCTCCGTCGATAAATTACAGGACAGAAGAGGATACGGATTGACAAAAACTTCACTAATTTCTAGTGTTTCATATCTAAATTTGGGGGTTGAAATTTTGTTTGGAGGCACAAAGCTCTGAATTTTGGGTCCCCTACGACGACGTGACCCCAAGTGGGGGTATGGAGGGCGGCTGACACAGCTCTGGTTCCCGATATCGAGGGAATTCAGAATAAAGTAATATGTTTATGAATTGGAACAACTTGTTCAGTGAATGTAGCAAGCACGTGCAGTGCTGATTTGTATGACATCAGTCCTTGCAAATCTTCAAGAGGGGCCCCCAGTTTGAAATAGCCTAGGGCATGGGTGGGCAATCCCTGGCACGCGGGTGCGAACTTGGCACGCGAGCGCTTCTATCCGACACGTGAGCGAGGCCTCGGAAACGAGATCCTCCCCCTTCAAACGAAAAAGTTAATAACTTGCAAGTCGCAGTATTATCTGATGAAACTCGGTGTCTGTTTCTT
>JGI24021J15306_10003625_pt1 | contig 17540 bp, 10 predicted proteins | sample Ectturendosymbi1_FD_15306 | JGI IMG/M metagenome (IMG submission 15306)
CCTGACTTCGGATAATTACTTGTCCTTTCAGAATTTCTTCCACACTATGACGAAATAGACTTTTGTGGCCCGCGGCGAGTTTATGTTGATCAATTTGACCCTTCGAGAGCTTTCTGAGTTGTGCAGGCCTGCAATAGACATTAGACATTAATTTTAATGCAGTAAAAAGTCACAGATGACATGGTGATGGTGGTGGGCCAGCAATGGATGAAGAGTTGAGGTAGGTCATGAGCAGGTGAAGCATGCACATCGTCACATAGGATAGGTGAAAGAAGTGAGCAACAATCAATAGGGGTTATGAGGCAAAGAGCAATGAATTAAAAACAAAAATAATTCATTACAAAAAAAGGAAGTAGCAAAGTGAATGACAGAAAACAATTTTTATACATATGTGAAGTAGGTAGCTAGATCAAGTCATGACATTTGTTTGGAGTGAAATTTCACCTTTTCCGTCTAGAACTAAATACTCATCTCATTTACTAAACATCCATGTTTTGTTTTTCATGTACCCAACACAGTTATTAGATTAATGTTTGCTGCTAAACTTATTGTAATCTGTCCATGCCGTTGTGCTATTGTAATCTGTCAAGAGTTCTTGTAATCTATCTCAGTATCTGTCAGTGCTATTGTAATCTGTCAACCTAGGATGGATCAAGAGTTAGTCATGGCATACCGCAGTCATCATCAGCAGGCATTGGAAGCAAGTAGAACCGCTTTTGGAATTGGATGAATCCTACTAGTGATAACCCAAACTTCATATAAACAAAGAAACAAAATTTTAAAACTGAATGTGAATGAATGTCCACCAACAAACTTTGCTGAAAATTATTACAGAAAAAAACAATGTTTTTTCTAAGGAATGGATTTGCTTTGTTTATTATCTCCATGATGTTTGTTAAATGGATCAATGCGCGTAATGTTACAATGTAAGCTGCAGATTGCTCAATGTAGAATGCAGTAAAATTGAATACTCAGCTTGGTCTGTAGTTGGTTTTCCAAGTTTTTTGTGTGATTTCCGTCTTAACCTCAAGCTGGATAACAATTACTTAGCCAGCTGTTGATAACTTTGACAGTTGATTAAGAGTTGTTTAGCAAGCTAGTTTTAATATTTTGGCAATTGATGCAGACTTTTTTTACTGAAACATTTCATTCAGTTTATTCTGAGACATTTCAGTTATTTGTACAGTACCATAGTATTACTGAAATTCACCACACCCTATTCATTAAACTATATTTCTGACTGAATTGACTTAATTTCTTTTTGGAAATTTAAAAAGAATTTTAGTCTATGACTGAAAAAAACTAGGATCAAGAGTTGGTCACCCAGCTACTGAAACTTTTGCTGTTTGCCCTTCTATGAACTGTGGTGTGTACCTGGTTAATTAAAAAAACACGCTTGCGAAAGGTTTGTGCCATGATGTTACAACTATTTTTTGTTGTTGGCACCAAAATATTTCTTGACCCTTGGTCTATCATACAGTGCACAGGTCAAGAGCACAATTCACCTGTCCCTAAATTGGGTATGCAACTTTCACTCACCGCCGTCATCATTTGGTGACATCATCAACAATGCCATCACCTGGGAAGATAGCAAGGAAAACTGTGTACTAGACTCTGAAGCAGCATGCATTTGTGGATGGGAATCACTACATTAGACCCATACAACCTGCATCCATGTTTGGCCTTCAACAAAAATTTACATGCCTGTGCACATGTGATTTAAAATTTAAGTAATTGCCAGACATGGGGTAATCGTCAATCGTAATCGATTACAGTTTTTTGAGTAATTGTAATCGACGATTACTTTTGTGATTAAACTTGGAATTCTTCACCCTACATCAATGCATGATGAACTGCGGTTTGGAGGCTGGTTTTCCTCCTTCATTGTTGGTTATAATTTTAAGTCACAATATGTGAAATGCACAGCTTTCACATATTTAAACACATCTTTAGTCCTGTGGGTATAAAACTCAGCCAGTACAAAGCTTGTAGCTAATGTTGACATTGAAACAATTATAGAAAAACACAATCTTTTGCTAGGAATAATCAGCAAGAGCGGGATAATTTAGCCTGGCTAAATTGCCACTTTGGTAACACATAGTTAAACTTACATTACAAGGGTAGGTGTTGGTTTTATGTATATAGGCTACATTCAGAGTGAACCCATAAATGAAAGTGCCGCAGTAGGCTATGTGTATAATGGGGTACACAACCAATCTTTTGACCTAAAAACATAAAATTTTGACTTTATTTCGATCTATCAATTTCTTGCGTTTGCAACTGAAACGCAGAATACAAAGCATATATTAGAAATTTTATAATAATCAATCGTCCAGTAGTGAGAAAAACAACGTTATGCCAGAAGTTGCAAAAAAGCATTATATTTCAGAAGTGCAAGTAAACTTGCAAAATCACATCAATGTGTATTGTTGTAGCTTTAACAAAATATTGATGAAGAAAAAAACTCCGTTGCAAGAAAATTTGGACTTCACGAAAAAATTTAACATTTGTTGACGTAATAACTTTGGCGTGGCTCATGGTATCAGCATGAAATTTGGTTTGTTGATGTTTCATAAACTGTGAAAAGGGCATATTGACTTCTGGTTGCCCTAATAATTAGTACAGTAGTTTAACTTTGTTAGAGGATTAAAGTAATGTAACCCAAGTTAAAAGCATCTTTCTGCAATGCTGATAACTAGCATGTCAACAGAGATCATCCACAAGATACTGGTAAAAAACTCAATGAAACCAGCTTTTGTTGACTGTTAGTGTTTGCACCAATAGACAGATGCGCAGCTATATTGGCATAAATGTTCATTTCATTTCAAATTAAAAGTTACACAATGCTATGTTGGCTTGCAGACGATCCAAAGGCCATCGCAAAGCTGAAAGCATCATAACCCAGTTTGAAGAAATGGTTATCAATTTTGAAATTACTAGCAAATGACTTTTCAACATTGCTGGAAGCGTCTTCAAGCCTGATAGATGTTATTTGATTGATAAAAGATTTGAAATGTTGATGTTTAGCAACTGTAACACACATTTTAAACATCGATTATTTTTCTTTAATCAATATTTAAAGTGTTTGTTGACTCTTGACTGCACAAATATCTGAGCAAACAACTAATGTGGTTTTTCTTTTTTTCAGTTCCTACTCCTCCGTGATTTGTAATTTCATTTATTGCATTTGTTCATATCTTACATTGCCTGAAAAATACTTATATCAAACCATGCAAATGGGTTTTGTTTTCTTTCTGAGGATGTCTCAAGACAAATGTAATCGTGGTTACTTTCAGTATAACGTAATCGATTGCATTGTGATTTTGTTTCGTAATCGAAATCGTAATAGATTACATTTATGATGCAATCACCCCATGTCTGGTTATTGCAGCCATGTATTAACAAAAACTCTGTTTACATTATGAGTACACCTATCAGTGTTGCAACCTTTCAGTTGACGTTGCGCTGAGTCTGCGATTCACCATGAACGGGATGTGCGTGAAGAATAACACCATATATATATGGCACAAACAAGCAATAATAGAGTGATCTCCTCTCGTAATCTCTATTGTTGCTTGCTGCCACAGTGTGAAGCTTTGCGGACTTGCCGCTCAGACTTTTTGATCACAACAGTAGAAAGATGGCCAAACAGACATGTGGAAGCAGACTAAGCTCAGTGTGTGGAAGAAAAAACAGAATTAATGAAAAACATAAAAATCTTTTGAAATCACTGGCAGCTGTAATTCATAAAAATGCTCAATTGCTGAAATACTCAATTCTGCTAGGGTCTCCAAATATACTTGAATGAACTGTGGTATAAATTTCAGGTTCAATCACTATCATGGTGTGTTGAAACCAGGGCCCAATATGCCCAATAAAAAACTGAAAACCATTGTATTATATAATTGCATGGCACAGTAATGAAGGTTGCTCCCAGGACAAAAGATCAAATTGCTCTTATGTTTCATTTCATTGTAGTACTTGAAAACAGGTCCGTAACCAGCTTGGGACATAAGAGGGTGAAGAGTTTTCTGAAAGGGGCCCTAATTCTTTAAACTATGTTTAATAGTTCTAAACTATGTCCAACACATTTTTCCAGGGGGTAAAAAAATTTCCATGTTAGGTCTGAGCCCCTTCAGTTCAGGGCCTGTTTGAAAACCATTCATCTATTATTTGAAAACCTTTTATTTTGTTGTGTTATTTGAAAACCATTGTATTATGTGCATAACAAGCTTGAAACACAAACAAGGTCTGTGAAAATGCAACCCAAATTTCAGGCTGCGGCTCCACCATCTAAAGGTTTTTGGGTCTGGCTGCAGCCATCCAAAATTTGCTTTGACTTCAGCTCCACAACCCTGGCTGATACACTGAGCCTAAGAATCAGTAGCAAATAACAGCATAGAATAGACCAGTGATTCTCAAACGGGAGCCACTTGGCTCCTTAGGGGAGGAATTTTTAATTCCCGGGAGGAAATTTGTTCCAGGGAGGAATTGGGGAGGAAAGGCTGTGGATAAAAAAAAATTGTTTTTATTGTTACAGTAGTTTATTCAACACATTAAAGATGCATGAGGTTGGTTCAAAAGGGAATGTCTACAGCACGCAAGCACAATCTGCTTCGTCATAATTGTTTGAGCCAGTTCATTCAGTCCTCTGCTTAGTTGACCGCACTACATGTAGGGGCAGGTGTTGAGCAGCCAATCGATTTTCTCATCATCCAGAACCATCAGGCCGTGCAATCCATGGAGAGGTTGGTGGATTGGACATTGCAAGACAACATGGTCAACAGTTTGATTTTCTTCGCCACACTCACAAGCTGCAGAAGCGGCCATACCTCATTTGCAAACAGCAGCGGAAACGTCTGACACCTGTGTGGAGGTGGTTGAGCCGACCCACGCTGTTCTTGGCAGGGCTATTCCAGGGGACTAGGTAGGGGATGAAAGTACAGGGTCTCGTAGTGCTCTCCAACCTTTCCGCGTTCCATCAGTGATTCGCTCAGAGCGTGGAAATTTCTGCTAGTGTCGTCAGATGAACTGATGAGTTGTTGTACAGCAGGTAAAAATGGGAGTCTCGATTTGAGATGCCATGCATTCCCACTTGATGGACAAGTTGGCCCTGAGTGGAGCAGATGTCTGCAGAGGAGGCCATACCCAATTTGTGCAAGCAGGAGCGGAAGCGTCCGACACCGGTGCGGAGGTAGTTAAGCCGGACCCACACTGTTCTTGGAAGGGTCATTCCAGGAGGGTGGGTACAGATGTCGGCGATGAAAGTGCGGAGTCTTGTAGGGTTGTAGACTACTTGTCCAACCACTTCGCATTCCATTGGTGATCTGCCAAGTGCGCTGCGTGTATGTTATTATTGTCAGTTGAAATGACTATCGTTGTTGTGCGGCGAGGACAAATGGGTGTCTCAATTTGAGATGTCATGCATTTGCACTCGGTGAACATGACTGCTGAGTGGAGCAGGTGTCCATACTCAATGACCCAGCGTGCTAGAGACAATGTGGCTCCATACTCCATGACCCAGCGTGCTAGAGACAGAAGGGGTGCCAGTCCAGATCCCTGTAGGACGCCAGTCTTGAGGCGTGGTAACCTACTCTGTTTGCAGTTAGCGGTGGTAAGGGTGAAGCTGTGATTACTAACCAGCTCCATGATAAAGCAGATCATGTGCCTGTAACTTGCAGGTACAAGCATCTTTTACTGCAGCCTCTGATGTTATAAAAGAGTCTGTTTGGTTCATAATCCTCTCTTGTTTCTTCACAGTAGGTAGTGTGAAATTTTTGCGAGTATCATTTGTGATCTTTGTTGAGGAGGAATTGATAGTGTTTGGGTTTGTAAGGGGGGAATATGAAAAAGCTTTGAGAACCACTGGAATAGACAGTAGCACAAAAATGCTTTTATTTAGACACCAAGTTAATACAGCATGCAATCCTGGGCATGATATTAAACTGCAACTGGTCATGGGGTTACACGTTGGAGGTTTACAGTTTAGGGGAAACTGTAATACCTTTAGCCATTGCTATTTTCATGTCCAATTTGTTCTGGAATGTTCATGCCTGGCACGCTTCAGCTATGGATCACATTACCATTTTCAAAGGCAGACTGAGCTGTTTAGCCACGTGACCCAGTCTAGGTATGTATGAGGAACCAATAAGCAGGTAAAAATATTTCTCCATTCTTTGTATAGCCATCCAGCTGCACTTATCTTTAACATACTAGCCAATGGCCATACCTTTACTTGGGACTTTCTAATGATCCTGAGTGTGGTCTTCTGATGTTGGGGTAACTCAGTGACCCCAACCCTTTCCTGGGCTTGCTTGAAATTTTTTTTAATGATCATCCTCTTTTGTAGAGATTCTGCTGCACACATGCTAATAAAAGTCAGGAGTGGATGGGAAAAGAATGCTTTACAACAGGGGTTGGCAACCTATGGTCCGCGGGCTGGATCGGGCCCACCAAGCACAATCCTCCGGCCCACAGCACCTTTACAAATTGTAGTAATTGTATGGCCCACCTAGTGGTATTATATTTTATGAATCTTCCCTCCTTGCAACATCTTGTATTGCATACTTACATAAATGTACTTTCTGTGAAAATCAGGAATTAATCTGATTCAAATTCCATAATTTTAACATCTTCAACAGCGAAGGGAATGCAATTGTTGGTGGAACATTTGTACGGCCTGTTGGACTTCGCCGAGTTTGTTTTTGGTCTGCAACTAGGGAAAGGTCGACGGCCCCTGCTTTGCAAGAAAGTTTTTTAATAAAATGTATTTGTTACAATAAATAGTAAACTACAGCACTACGCAAAATAACAACACTAAAACACATCCACAACTGTCCAACAAGGTGTTCTTATCAACGCATTGGCATATTTTCTTGAACACAAGATGTCCCTGAACTTTTTGTATTCTGATAAATACAAGCCACTCAAAATCACATTAAACACCTGTACCTTATATTCAACAAAATTTTCAAAGAGTCTAAAGAAGACATTTTGTTCTTAAAAAGGGGAATGTATGGCAGCCATATGCTTTCGTGTTTCCACCAGTCATGTACTTGAGTTTAGGTTTCATCATGTTTCAGGTCAGAGTGAAGCAGATTCACTAAAGTATATATATTTAAAGAGAGACAACTCAAGGCAACAACAGTATGACAAATTTAATATCAGGTCAAATTTATTAATGTCGTTTAATGCATTAATAAACTAATCATATGCTCACATGGTGATAAGTTTACTCAAATAAATGTTCAACCTTTTGTGTGTGTATCTTATATTAGGTTTGTATAGATATTGTAGTAGCGTAGGTTAAGTGCAAAGCATGGATATTCACGTGCGAAGAAGGAGACTTGGTGAAAAACAGCAAATGGGGAATACAACCTCACCATCTGCTTTCACTGGTAAGTAGGATTGCTATGAACTGTGTGTATCAATGGAAAGTTTTTGAAGAACTGACTTATGTCCATATACGATATAGTAAGTTTACATTATATTTGAATAAGAGCTGATGATGCCTACATCATAGGCGAAATATATACTCTTCTGTAAGATATTAGTGTCTGATTCTTTGCTGAGAAAGGATTCCTTTCCAGAGACAGTGTAGTAAGTCCACATTACTACATTTTTTAAACAAAAAAATAGAAAACCAAATAGTTACTAATAACAATTATGTTGTAAGAAGTAGAAAGCTATGTCCAAAGGGGGGCAAGCTAAAACTGAAATGTTGCAAACTGCTGTACACTACCATTGTCTGTATCTACACTTGTGAATTTTAGCATAAAGTACATGCAATAGCAAAGAAGTTGCATGAAACTAAAAAATGGTGCTAATGGTTCTTAGCACTTGAGGATAATGCTAAAGCAGCTGGAGTTTACGAAGTGTTTCATTTGTTTGCCATTTCTACTTGAGAACCTTGTTAAAATGGATGTCGTTGTACTCAATGCTATAGTAGTAATAAAACCTTTTGTAACTTTGATGTTATCTTATCATGAATTACTTCAAACCACTTAACTATCAGTATATGCCAGTGACGTTCTCAAGTCATATGTGTCAAGTCAGAGTCATATAAAATTTTTTCGAGTTGAGTCATGACTTTGTCAAGTCAGTCGAATCACAAGAACTGTCATGTCACTTGGAGTCATTGGTTTGGAAGCTCGAGTCTTTGTCAAGTCACATGAAACTTACCATTTTTTCTATGTTTTTTTGCTATAAAATGGCGCCCAACAAGCTAAAATATGGTGCCCAATGTTGTTTCAGCAGATTTGTTATTGGTTATTCAGATGTGAGTTTTTGGTAAAAGCTGTTTCCATATTATTGCTCTCCTTCACTCTCAGTCATTTCCACAAGTCTAGCCCAAGCTTGCTGCAAGAAACCTACCTCCTTGTCCTTCACTTGCCAAAAATGACTAGAGATGAACATAGACTTGGATTCAAATTTTGCCACATTCTAGTACTTTGATGAATTTGGATTTCATATTTTCTGCTTAACCAGCTTTGGGTTGGATTTGAATAATGTTGTTTTGAATTTCATCATAACTTTCGGTTCAGTTTTGGGACTGCAGAAGAGATTACTGTATGGAAAAGTTTGGTTCAGTGGAGTTTCTCAAACCAGTCAGGATTGCACATTGTGTTTGTTCAAATGTTGAGCCTTGGCTATGACCAGCGAAACAAGTCTGCTCTTTTATGTATCATGTCATCAAATTTGCAGAATTAATCTGATTCTCATTGGCCCTGGCACTTTTCTTGACTCATCATTGTTGTACATACCATCATACTTATACCTCATAACATTTAGCATAGTTTATCATTGTTTGTGTGTAGCTCAGTTCTAATGAGTTGCTTGTGTTGTATACCTATTAGTCTTGTGCTTTGATATCTCACATGCTATTGCTGAGCTCAACAGAGCTTCTCATTGCACTGGTGTTAACAGTGATTATTTTGAAGTCTCTGCATTGTCAACTGCTATGACGTTTTTAGCCAAAGATGGAGCATAAGTTAATTTGAATTACTTCCCAAACTATTTATTTGTTTTTGAATTTTTGAGTTGGATTGCATATGGGCCTTGCATAGCAACAGTGATAGGAAATTGGATTGAGACAAGATTTAGTTTTCGGATTTCCATTGGATTTTGAAACATAAGTTTTGGATTGGGTTTGAAAAACATAAATCCCTTCATCTCTGGAAAAGACTCAAAGTAAAAGTATGAGGCCAACTCCCATGATCATAATATGCAAATACTACATTAACACTTCCGCGTCCGGGTTAATNCAAGTGGTTCGCGCAAAAACAGCAGGATCGCACGAGGCTTTGCACGGGAATTTCTCCGGTCCGGTAAGTGCTGCAGACCCAGGCAAAAACTCAAAAGACTTGGCAAGTCATGTAGTTTGCACTTGAAAAGAACTTTTTGGTTGGGGTGTGTGGATTTTTTATGAGTGATGTCATAAGTGGATGACTTTTAGGCCACTTTGGCCCACTTCACCTGGCCCTGGACCCAAACTGTTAGATGGTAGTATTTTGCTGAAGTTTATATGGGAAACTAGGCTACAATGATAGCAATAGGATAGGCTACAATGAGTCTTTAGATACTTTGGATGACCTGCTGGGGTTTCAGGTTCAAAAGTTTTGATCTAAAGTAATAAAAATATTTGACTGATTAGCTAATTTGATAATTAAGTTGTTTATTTTAGATCATAACTTTTGAACCAGAAACGCTACAAAGTCAATCAAAGGCTAAAAAAACTCGTACTCAAGCCTAGTTTCCAATGAAAACTTTAGCAAAATACTTTGGCCTAGCAGTTGGGCCCTAGGCCAGGTAACATGAGTCAAAATGGCCTCAAAACTACTTTACTTATGACGTCACTCACAAAAAATCCTCAACCCCCAACCAAAATATTTGTTTCGAGTGCAGACTAGAAAACTGCCTGATGCGTTTGAGCCCTTGAAGAGCTCTAGCGCAATTGGCAGAGGAGCTATGGCGTTGGTAAGGCAACCAAAAACTGCTGGTTTTAGGCTGAAATCCAGGTACAAATATATTGTGCTCTGGCTCTCAAAGTGTTTATTTGTTTATTTTAGATCTTAACTTTTGAATCAGAAATGCTAGAAAGTCGATCAAAAGCTCAAAAGACTAAGACTCGAGCCTAGTTTCCTATGAAAACTTCAGCGAAATACTTTGGCCTAGCAGTTGGGCCCTAGGCCAGGTAACATGAGCCAAAATGGCCTAAAAACTACTTCACTTATAACGTCACTCACAAAAAATCAGCAACCCCCAACCAAAGAATTTTTTTCGAGTGCAGACTAGAAGACCGACTGATCTGCTTGAGCCCTTGAACAGTGCAATCGGCAGAGGAGCTATGGCGTTGGTAAGGCAACCGACAACTGCTGGTTTTAGGCTGATTTCAAAGTACAAATTATCGTACCCTGGCTCTCAAAGTGTTAAACCGTGATGTGTTTAATGTATTGCGCCCTGCTGCCCCTCACTGAAAAACAAAGTCTCAGCTCTACCTCTGTGTTAACAATGGGTACACTTGATACCTAAAATGTAATGTAGCACCACTAGGACACACAGTCAAAACATAAAATTTGTGCCAATATTGATTGTCACTGAAGCACAAAAAACTCGTTTCTTTGTTTGCAAACAAACTGGGTTTGTCAACCAGATGTTTGGAGATTTTGTAAAAATGACTGACTGGAGTCTCGAGTCGTTGCTTGACTTGAGTCATTGATTGCGAGTTGAATCATTCATTACAAAACATGGCTCGAGTCTAGTCACTGTTCAACATGATTAAAGTTGAGTTACTGTCATTTCTCAATGTGACTTGAGTCAAGTCACCGTCGTTTCTCAATGTGACTTGAATCGAGTCATTGACTTGAGTCACGCTATCACTGCTATATGCAACAAAAGCTAGTGTGGCAGTTCAATTAGTCTATGACTCAAAGCCATCATTATGTCAAAAAGATTATGATTTTTTATCACATATATCCAAGGACGTTGTCGTTGATTGTATCATTTTCATGCACATTTTTTTTAGATTTAGGTGGTAGCCACAAATTAAAGCAGGAATCCACTTTACCTCTTATGCAATGGTTGTTTGCTCTTGGAACTTTTTATATTCTGGTTGCTTGCATTGCTGTGCAGTCAGTCAGTAAGTTGCCTTTACCAAAGACTGCAAAGGAGTCATCACTAGGAGAATTTATTGAAGAAAATGCAAGGTTAGTTAATATGACTTAGGTGTTGTACATTTGTTGAATTTTTTCATTTTGTGAAGGATATCTCAACACAACCTTTGAGTATGATACTATTGATGTGACTGTGTTACTCAATATCCTAAAGGGAATTTCGAAACCAATCCATAACAAACTAATATTCAACTCACATAGCAAAAAGTTTTCATTGCTTGTACCAATGAATGTTAATAGAATGTTAGTATTTTTCACATATTTGAAACAATTTTCTTTTACATTCATGGCAATAGCCAACTTGCCCAGCAAAATTTGTTCTGCATGAAAACAGTTCAACATGAACTACGCAGCACTGCACTATCTTGTAGTGAATAGGTAGCATTGAAAAATACCTTATTCCCATTTCTCCACTTCTGTTGCATTTTGAGCTTGCTATTTTATTGGAGGAACTCAATGTTATTCTGTATTGTTTTTGATGAAACACATCAGTTTTGCAATATTATTTTTGACTACTAGTGTATAGATCTTCAAAAATAATACTTTGTCTGCACTGAGTTTCACCTATCAGATTTGAAAACTTTTACTTTGCTTATTGTATCTGTTTTTCTTTGCTGCAAAAAGCTTCTCCTCACAGGTTTCATTTAAAAGAGCTCACAGAATTAGGACATCGGCCATCTGGCAGCACAGCAAATGAAGTGCATGCTGTGAATTACATACTCAATCATGTGTCTAATCTGAAGAAAGGTTCTGACTCACATTTCAAAATTGAAGTTGACATACAAAGACCAACAGTAAGTGTGTTTGTTTTGTTGTATCATGAAAGCTTCTGTTGAACAAAAAGTGTGTTGTTGTTGATGTCACTTCTAATGATACATGTACTGTAAAACAAAAAGTATGCTTGTTTAAAGGGATCTTTCAGCCTGGATTTCTTAAGTGGAATGGCAAGCTACTATACAAATATTACTAACACTATTGTAAAAATCTCTTCAAGTGATATGAAGTCAGAAGATGCTCTGCTGCTCAACTGTCACACTGATTCAGTGCCTGGATCACCAGGTGAAATTAAACTATTACTCTTACAACCTGCTCTTAACTTCTTTATTGGTTGTTACTTACAATACACCTTTTAAGCAGAATTTGCATAGACTTCCATCACATTTTTAACTTACCCATTCATGTTTCAGTGGTCATAGTCATTAGTATCAGCAACTCATGCAAAAACGAATTCTTTAGACAATTCCTGAAAGTACTTCAACTTGACTTTGCTTTTGCCTCTAATGAAGAAAAAATAGCTGCTTTATTTATGACACCATCTGCCAAGCTCGACAAGATATGAGAGTGGGTTAGATATAAAATTTTTAAGTGTAGATGGAACTGGTTGTGAAAATTTTAAAAAGGTTTGGCCAGTATTTCTTAAACTATTGCTAATTTAGTGATGAAAGTCTTCAAATTGTGTGGCTCAGGTTGATGTATTTAAGTACAGCATCAACTGGTTGGCATGTGATGTACAATTAAGATAGGCAAAAGCTGAAAAGAACTAAATCTCAAAAAATTATTGACGAAAACGGATTTTCCACATTCGAATCATACAACAAAAAATTGTTCTTCAGCCTGAAGGATCTAACACCTGATCTCTGCTATTGTTCCTTTAGCTGGAATATTGACCAAGCTGGCAAGTACCCAATATTGAAAGAGCTGGTAGATAAGTAGGTTTGGGAAGACATTATTGTAAGCACTGCAGAAATGCTGAGGTACCTCAATTATCTTTCTATTCCTATCAATATCAATTTTGTGATTTTGGAATTCTTACTAATCATTGGTCAAGGTATTTTTAACTCTCTAAATGATCTTAATAATATCGCACGCATGCAGTGGCGCATCTAGCCTGGCAAAAGGTCGTAGAAGGGCAGCTTTTCTACGAATAAACCAAATTTTATGCGGGTGTCTGAAGACCCAATCAAACTTGGCTAATAGCCTAGCGCATTTACAGTGTCACTGGCAAAGCTCGACCGACATGACTTTTTTGGGCTAATACCGATGTTTTTCATTGCCGATATAACCGATGCCGATATTTTTGCATTACGCAAACCACAGTTGAAAAACATTACAGTGCATGTTTTTTCAGTATATGGGCCACATAAACAAATGGAATAATAAAATTACACAGGTTTCAAACGAAACAGCATATTGCGTTAAGTTCCGAACATGTTACAAATAAGTAATAAAATATACAAATGGTCAAGCATGAGAGGAAAGAGCAATTATGAAGATGACATCGCGCGACTCATTACAATACAAACAGTGATGAAAACATTGCTTCACTGCGATGAAGAACCGTACAACGTCGAATTCAGCATAAACCTGGGTCATTAAAACAGTGAACCACTACACTGCGTACCCTGATTCGTTCGCAGGCAGTCATCTGCTTATCGCGCAAAAACCTGCCAGCGAATGTTCACGTCATGGAGTGGTTTATTGGGCCGATTGCATAGCGGTCTGAATACTACACCCTACTGGATGTACTGTAGTCGGCGACGCGCCGTAAGTTACAGGACAGGGAATTTGCGTTAATCAATCAGAGACGATGTAACGACTTGGGTTTCCGAACACTCCATGCAGAACACTAGCGTAGCGGATTTTATGAGCAAATATTCCCGATACAGGGCGGATCCAGTGAGTAAGGTTAGGGGGGGAGCGATATCAGTAATATTTGGTAGTCAAGTCTCATAACGGTTTTGCTACTGTAAGAGGGATGGAGTATACTTCACAACACTGCTGTGACAAAGCAAACGTGGTGCTGAAAATGTACATTGCTTGTCGAACAATCTGCCAGTGTTGCCAGTTGGGCGGTTTTCCCGCACGCACAATTGGGCTGTTTTTTTCGTTGCGTTGCAGGATTTTTTTGCTGTTGCCGGTTGCGTTTTTTTGGGCTAGTTTGATCAAAATGCACGCGTTTTTTGGGCTGTTTTTTCGAAAAAAATTTTCTATCAAAGAGTATAGTTTTTGTCAATTTTGCTGAGGTAGTGAGGTTTGTTTTTACTTGAAGTAATGTCATCGACGGCTTTTTTCGTTCGTTTCTGTACTCTTGATGTACGATCCAATAGAAATAGATCAAGCTTCGAGATACGTGATCGTGTGTGTGTGATCGCATGGTCAACAGTGTTGATCTCATTCAGACTTAAGTTTGTGGACAAGGACGTGGTGTTGCTGTGATCACATCATGCAGGCAAATTATTGTTGTTAGTAATCGATACTACGAGTAAAGCTTGTGCGCATGCAAGACGTAGTCACAATATGAAAAAGACCCACAGCAAAACTCGCTATGTTCGTTTGTGCTGAGAGAGTGTACGGTATTGCTATAGCCTATGCTTTTGCTGACACTACGCTGTTGATTTAGTTAAACAGCAGTGTACAAGTATTAGAGATTTAGTTAAACAGCAGTGTACAAGTATCAAGTATCAGAAGGATTTGATGTAAAGCTTTGAGTTGATGGGCCCAGTACAACAAGCGATACGCCTATTGCGAAAAGACAGAAAAGGATCTCATGTTGAAAGGCTGGATACAAAACACACTTTAAGTTACAGATAAAAAACTTATTGTAAAAATGCTAATTTGAAATAAGAGCATATCACAATGATTTAAATTTCTAAAAATCATTCTACAACTGCTAAGTACATAAAAGATTCGGCTCCGTTTTTATCTGGGCCAGCTATGTCCAACCCGCGGGCCGCATGCGGCCCAGTTTAGATTTTCGCTGTAATAGGAGTAACTACATACTGCCAACCTGACCTCATTTTGATAATATTTAATTTGACATTTTGATGTAGCTTGTCCTCAGAGCCATTTTATCATGTCTGTTACCATTGCAGTTATGATTCGAACGCTTTTCGGTACATTAGCTTTAAGCGACGTTTAGTTTGCTTAGGTCAAAATAAGCCATTCAATGTGCGGCCCTCATTAATATGTCATAAAAGGTGCAGCCCTGGTTGAGATAGTGATATGATTTTTGGCCCAGTAAGCCATTTGGATTGGTCATAGCTGATCTAGCCTATACGTAGTCTGTTTGATGCTTGCTAATGCTATAGCCTACCAGGGTCGTAATGCTAATAGCTGATATGATAGTGTGAAATCTGCAGACTTGACATAAGCCTACAAATCGCTGCACATATTGCTTGTCATTCTAGCATAAATAATGTAAGAAAGCCTACATTACCTTGAAGAATTATTAGGCAGTATATCAGATCAAACGTATTCTTTCGTAGTTTGAAGTTGCATTTTCAAGTTGCAAAAGATAAAGACAACAGGATGCCTTTCTCTCCTATTCCTTAAAGCACATGCTTGATACAGTATGCAACAGCGTTTGTTGCGGTTAACATCTTATTTCGACTGCAATGTGTGGTATTATTAATAACAGTTTAATTGTCGTTACTATTTGTTGTTATTTTATGTTTGAGGTTGCTTTGTAAGAAAGGTCAGTTGTGTGTTGCACAAAAACTGGAACTGCAATAAGGTAATGGTGGATACTTTCACTGCAAACTGTAGTTTTATCGTATATTTTGGGCTGTAATTTGGGCTAGTTTGGAGTTTTTTGGGCTGGTTTTATGAGGACATTGGGCTGGTTTTTCAACTAGCATCTGGCAACACTGCAGTCTGCAAACGTCTGTCGTACAGCAACGAGAACTCCACTTGCACAACTGCGTTTCTGAAGCGCTCTATATCATGATTGAGAAACTTGTTAAGAATATACTTGCGAAATCACTGTGAAGAACAGCGCTTAAGTACAATTGTTCTGATGATTTTGTATCGTGATGTAAAAGTGCATTACGAGAAATTAGTATGAGACTTACGCAGCAAACAACGTCGTCAACTGTTTATTGTAAAAGGTTGTTTTCGAAACACGACGCTTGAGTGGTGTTTTTTTCAGACAATTGCGACGACAATTTCTGAGGCTAGGTGTCACGGCTTTCAATATGACAAGTTCGTCGTAAAAATGTAGCTTTAGTGGAAACAAATCCGCGTAACTTGGAGCGACACTGAAGTAGGCCTAAGCCTTATTTAATCTTAACATAACCTAGTAGGTGAAAACAGCAAATACAATTTTGGGCCTAAACTGCAAAACCAAACAATCGGGATTGGAGACGGTTTGCTCTTGCAAAGAAATTTCAACGGAACGTTTTAAGGATTTATTTCAAATGCATAAATTGTACTGTTTATGCATGAGAACAGTCTGTATTAATGAAGATTGTGAACTCTTGAGAGTTGTAGCTTCATCTTCAAAAAAGAGAGCTGTTGTGCTTTGGTGAAAATTGGCCTTAAGATAATCTAATTATATTCAAAAATGGGTGTCGATGCAATTGCACTTAACACAAAAGAATATTGTGTTTGGTTGTGTTGTAGGCACAAACTAATACAGTTTTACTCAGTAGACGTTATCTTAGCCCTTTGTATTGTCAGGTAGCAGTGATGATGCTGTGGCATGCGCTGTTTTGCTTGAATTAATGAGAGCTGTTGTTGCCAAGAAGCAGCACCCACTGCTGCATCCCATTGTATTTCTTTTTAATGGAGCCGAGGAAAACATTTTGCAAGCAAGTCATGCATTTGTAACGCAACATCACTGGGCCAAGCAGGTAGTGCGAATGAATGCTCTACGTATGTGATATGTGATCTTGTGACGTCGTTCCATTTCCCACTTAGTTTGTATATTTACGTACAAAATTATCAAATTCACCTTGTTTTTTGCTGTGTTTTCCTGAACCAATCGTGGAAATGAAAACTATGGTTGTCCCACAAAACCATATTGTGCCAGCTTGCCTTTATATTAGCTGCCTGAAACCATCATTTACCTGCTAATAAGTCGATTTCAGGTTTGCTGAATGGCACCAGGGAAAGTTTGGCTAGTGGTGTTGCAAACATTTTGTCACCATTGCCATTGTTTATGGGGCGCCGTTCGTAAAAATATTATATCTGACAGATTTAGCACAAAAACTGCTATCTCTGCGCGCATTTAGCTGTCTCTGCCCAGAAATAGCTATATCTGCGCGCATTTAGCTATCTCTGCGCAGAGATAGCTATCTCTGCGCGCATTTAGCTATCTCTGCGCAGAGATAGCTGTCTCTTCGCACATTTAGCTATCTCTGCGCGCATTTAGCTATCTCTGCGTAGAGATAGCTATCTCTTCGCACATTTAGCTATCTCTGTGCGCATTTAGCTATCTCTGCACATGTATAGCTAAATCTGCATGTATATACAGCGCTGAAACATGTCGGAGGAAACATGGTATCCTGTCTGAAGAAAAACTTGGTGTTCTGTTTCAGTAATCCAGACAAAAGCTAGGCTACTGCAAGGCATGAATTCCCTTGCGTCATA
>JGI24021J15306_10003626_pt1 | contig 17539 bp, 11 predicted proteins | sample Ectturendosymbi1_FD_15306 | JGI IMG/M metagenome (IMG submission 15306)
GTGAAATGCAAGCTCATAACTGTATGTTATCAAAACAGTGAACCTGACTCTTGTGCTGTGTGAATGTCATATCGGCAAACAACTGCCATTGCAAGTATTAACCCAACTAATTAGAATTAAACTGCTGATTTCACGTATTACAGAAACTTTTGCTTCTTATCCCAATTTCCAGGGGGGGGAAATGCCCGTTTTGCCCCCCCCCGCGGACGCCCATGCCTTGGAGCAAGCTAGTCCTACGGCCAGGACAAATCCAATGGTCGTGCGTAAGCCACCGTCAGCGAGAAATGTTTTCCGAATTTCTTTGGGTTGATGATCATGAGGCAGCTCACTGACGGTAATCAAAAACTGCTGAGAAACTTTGTTAGTAGTTCAGCCTCACAACAGCATGTTTGTATCTTGAGCATTCGCCACTGCTTGTTTCATTTCCAACACTAGTGTCTGATACAAATCCGTTTCAGGTACCGGTAAAGGTCAAAATGGGAATCAGCATTTAGGAATTCGGTAATGGTCAAAATGGGAATCAGCATTTAGGAAATTCATTTCTACCACGAACATGTGTTGAACAGCTCCTTTATGTCCTTAAAAACTCATTATGAGGTCTATGTTGAGAGCAGAGATGAGTGGGTTTCAAATCATGATTGCATTCTAAATTTTTTCAGTGAAAGTGTGATTTAAACCCAGAAATCATTCTTACAAATAAATCCAATCCACCCAATCCCAAAACCAACTTAAAATTAAAGCTTTTGATTAAAGATCGACTACCATACGTGAGAGCAAAACAAAAGTTGATACAAATACTGAGAGCTTTACTACGTTCGAGGATCTAGTTTGTGTAGGGGGCAGAGTTCACCTTTTGACGTTTTTGATTCTGGCGTCAACGTCTGTTTTGTCTTCTCTCATATCTGAATATCAGTTTTAATTACTTTAACATCTTCAGGTGTTCCAGAACTTCATTCGTTAGTCACAACTCACAGTGGGATGGTTTCTTCCAGAACACAACACCTTGTTCCTCATATGTGTTGAATTTTCTTCCAGCCTATATGCACTCAGGTACAAATCAATCAAACGTAAGCTGGATACCGTGCTCAGAGGATGGAAGCAATAAGCTTGGTAAAAAGCAACGGTATATCTAACAGCTTTCCACAGTGACTTAGTAGTTGACACCGCTACGAATATCTACAATTCCCATCAGGAGTGAAAAGGCACACCTTTTCTAGTGTTCAACACCCAATGCTAGCGGTTCGATTAAAAAACGCTGTTTGCACAAATACGAAATTCTGAGCAGGTATACACTAGCTGGATGGCCACGACCAAATCAGCATCAATGTCCGTATTGCTGTAACGCTGTTCAATGCTTTTATAGAAGGTCCGCCTTGTAAGGTCGAAGTATCAGGAGATGTTTTTTTGCGCATTTTCAGATATTCTCAAAAACATGTTGAAGCATGGAAATTTGGTTCGTGGTAGGCACGATCTATTTGATTTAATTTGATGGTATCTTCTGTTGACGCACTCAGCAAACACTTTTCCAACAAAGGTACAAAGACATATGCCACGGTGAATGGAGTGCTCCTTCTCGAGTCCTGGGATGGTCACTCCAATTTGCTTGTTTGTTGGTGTCTTTCAAGACCTCCACGTCAGCAAACACACTCTGCTGATCCAGAAAATGTCTTCTCTGCTCGAGGCTTCAAGCACTTTAGATCGGATTTGATGACAGCATACTGCGTTTCCCAACTTTCAACGACTTGGCGATATTGAAAGGCCTTAGTGGGAAGTTTTCCTCCCCGAAATACACCTCTAGCGCGAGTGTGACCGATGGGGTAACAACAACAGATTCAGAAGATCTTTAGATTGCCCAAACCATCTGCCATTGATACCTGTCGCGTTGCATAGAAGAAGAAAATTTTACATTTAAAATCAAACAGGAACCGTTGGAAAAATCAAACACTTGTTCCACATAATCTTTGTACCAATGTCCTTGCAGACACCGCTATGCAGGAAAATGGAGATANCAATGTGAAGTGTTAGCAACACCATTGCAAAAGGCAACTTCTGATGTTATGTAGTCAAACATCACCATGCCGACCTATCTCAACCTTACACATATCGATGTCGTTTCTGGCATCTGCAGTAAAGATACCTAAAAAGATATTAGATTCGTTAGACCNAATCCCGTGAAGGGACGTGCTATATTTCAGAAATGTTTCAGTTTCAACATGCACCCGTCGGGATGTGGACGTACTTTCTGTCAAAAATAATATATACCATTGCATTGAAATGTTTGAGAAAAATGCATTTTTTGCTTTTTTGTTTGTTATTTCAGCCAGTTTGGATTAGTTTTTCAACATTGGGTAGAACGCTTACTGCCTGTACTGTGTTTTCAAAGTGATTTTTTAATTTGGAAGCCTTTCATGTAGTCCAGCTAAAAAAAACAAAACAATGGACGCTATTCATTTGGGTTACCAAACGTTCCAATTTTTCGGGACATGTCCCGATTTTTTGTGCTAAAATCCGCGTCCCGAAAAAAACGTTAAAAATTGACATAGACCCCGAATTTAGCTGTAGTGTATAGAGCAGGAGTGTCAAACTGATTTGGTGCCGCGGGCCATATTTACCCACTTAGATTTTACGCGGGCGAGATAATTTTACACATAATGATACAGTAAATCAGTTTTTTTTAAGGAAAATGTTAGGTACCTGGTATGGACCTGTAGGGACCCGATTTCTCCGATCCTAGGGACCCGATTTTCTCTGATTCTAAGGACCGATGATAATTTTCGCTGATTCTAGGGACCAGATTTTCAATTCTAGGGACCCGAATCGGGTCCCTAAAACACCTTAAGAAAAACCCTGGTATAATTGATATTTTCAAGTACTATTTATTCCTAGCACTGCGACTCGAAGAAACCTGGCATCCTTTGGCATTTACAAGCTTTGTTAATATCGGGTACCAAGGACTGTGCAATCACAATCACAACTTTTAACGTTGAGTTGAGATGTGCATCCGTCAACTGCGATCGAAATCGAGACTTATTTAAGTTCAAAGAGAACAATTGTTCGCAGGCGTAAGTAGTAGCAAACATTGACATGATCTTCGACGTCAGTACCTTTATTTGACGATAGGTTGGTCCAATGTATTGATAAAACGTTTTGATGTCGACATTTTCAGACTTTGCTTTAAGAACACTGTTGCACAGTAACTCAATTACCATTTGATATTTGTGTGGCACCTCTTCAGAATTGACAGAAAAAGGATTACTGCAAATAGCAAAATCGGTTTCCAGATCTTTGNAATCAGTAAATTTTTCCTCGAATGCGTTGGAACTTCTTCGAATTCTCATNTAGTCTACACGAACTCATGGTTTTGAACCGAAGAGGTTGTAACTCTTGGTTTACCTTAATTATTAAGTCGTAATGTCGCGTTATGACTACAAACAAAAAACGTAACTCTGCCATGACATAAAATTATACGTAACTCTGCCATGACATAAAATTATACGTAACTCTGTCAGATCTAATGCAAGTACAAAATTAGCATGACGTGGGCCACAAAACGAGGCATGGCGGGCTGGATTTGGCCCGCGGGCCACCAGTTTGACACTCCTGCAGAGAGTGTTTAGAGTAGACAGTCAAAAACGTTCTAAAATAGAAAACTAGCGCCGGACTCTGCGCAAAATTTCGCTAAAGTTAAGTTTGTGTTAAAGTGCTAAAGTTTCTGCTACAGGTTACCTTTGACCTTCATACTTGTAGGAATGTAGGTGTAGTAGCATAATCACTTTGCAATACTTCGTTACTATTTCGATATTACGATTTTCTGTGGCATTCTTTCTATAACTGCATGTTGCTATATTATAGCAGCTATACCGTCGTCACCAAGGGAGAAGTTGGTTAATGTAAAGAAAAGATAAATATTGTTGTACAATCTGAGTTCTTTTGTATTAAGAAACTTTTAAGTGTTTGTAATTTGTGGGTTAAAACGAAGACATTAATCAAGTGACTCGAAATCTGTCAGATAGAACATAAGCTACAATGCCAAAAGTATCTATTGAGTACAGCGATAGGTGGTTATTGTGACTGTCGGGAATGCGCCCTGAATTTTGCCTATTCAGAAATGATAACTCTATATTCATCGGAATGCTCAGGGGATCAACGGAGCATCAGAGACATAGAAAGAAAAAACACCACCAATGTTTGGGCGTTTGACACCTAGACTGAGAAAAGGAGGGATGAAGCCAAAAACATTCTTGCAAAGATGACAGTAGTAGTGAAATTTCTTACCAATAAACTTCTGCCACGTGCATGCTTTAGCTGGAAAAACTTTTGGAAAGTCACTGCAGTTATTGCATGGATCAAGAATCAGGTTTTCCCTATATTAAGTCACAGTGAGGTCCTCATGTGCGCAAAAATTACATCATAAGATGCGGTCTGTAGTACCTTGTCCAAAACGTCTACGATTTTGATGAATTTCCATTGGCTAGTGAGTTATGACCAAAATGTGATTCTAAAATCGGTCCGTAAGGGTTTTAATGAGATTAAATAATCGGCACTGCTTGTCAGGTGGGTGTCTGATGCATGCGGGGATTCCGTGAATAAATCGCGGACTTTTCGAAGGAACCTCTCGATCTTGAGACCGTTCAATGCGCAGGTTGTAACCATTCTTCACATTCATTTTCGTGAATATAATTGTACCAGCTAAGCCATACAACAGACGGTGGCAAGCATTGTGCGACAGCTTTCGTGGGAAAATGGAGCACTATTAGAAGACTTACTGCGACATTTGTTCAAGGGAGGCTTTGTAAGCAAACTGCTACCCAGGCAGACAAGCGACAACCACTACACAGAAAACGAGAGGTCCGAGCTGTGCCGTCACTTTCCTCAGATGGGCAGCCGATACTTTTGAGGCCTTTAATTACCACTTCTCCATAAAGAACGTGATTAATCTTTTTTATTCAAAAATATTTGTATTGCATGTCTGGTGGCATCAAAGACGCAACCACGAGGCAAACAGAATCTGTTGAAATCCCAAGTTTTGGGCAGATCTTCTGTGAGTTTACGGCTACTTCTGGACCTAAGTCTTCTGCCTTCGAAATTTTAAATTAGTTGCAACCTTTCTTGAGACTCTGTAAATATTGAAAAATATCCCGTGTAAAAAATGAAAATCATCGCTCAACTCGTAACTTTAAAATTACACTAGTTTCAAGGTTATTTTTCCTCGGGAATTGTACAAAGTACGTCGGTGCATTATGACGCAATCACTTAACTACGGTATGTTGAGAAAGTCCGGTAGTTAGATGGAACGTCATGAGCTAAAATTAATAGGCAATGCACGCTTTTCCACTACAAACGACGTTGTCCCACTTGTAAAGTTGAATCGACAGCAAAACACTGTGGAAAGCGGTCTGAAGCCAAACAAACTAAGAATATTAGCAACGAATGCTTCATAATTTACAATTTTGCAAACTGTTTGAAACACTCTGTGACACATTTCTGAGTCAGCCGCCCCATATTAGGAAGGTAGAACGCTAATAGACAAGTGCTTTTTGTTACCCCAGTCACAATATTACTCTTTCATCCTCTTCTTACTATTAGGGACAATATGATCTCATGCGAGTCTCAAAGATCAAGACAAATTTCAAGATACAGTAGAATATATCCCCATCAAATTTTAAGCAAAAAATAACCTGTTTTAGTAAGGTTGGGTTCTGAGTTACGATGCAGAAGTTGACAGAAATAGTCAACTCTGCCAAATAATTAATAAGATACAGTACCTTCAGGTCGAGAGTTTGCCAATAGCGATTTAGACTTGGCAAAAACAATGAAGCACACAACGCACCGAGCCCTGAACAATGCCGAATAATTCGCTTCACTTTACTGCTGCCCAATCAATCGATTTCTACGGTGACTGAGATTAGGGGCACGCACGCTGGTTTTGACGGCAACCGACCTTTGTGAGGATTCAGGATTGAACAAAAGCATTATTCAGGTCAGATCACACAAACAGAACAGTAACAATGTTTCTGAGTGGGTGACAGAGGACCCTGGGAACGGAAACAAAAGTTCCGAGCAAACTAACAGAAAGTCGTTAGTTAGTGCGTCGTTGTGGCAAGTAAGTGCTCTGCGGCAATGAATTGGCTGCTTTTTGTTCCAAATGGAAAGAAATGGACACGCAGTCCGGTTTTAACTTCGTAACTACTACTTATCAACAAAGCTTCAATAGAAAGTAGCATGCACATTTGAATAAGCAAGTGATGTACAAATACGAATCTACAGCAAAAAGCACCTGGATCGCAAAGCGCATAGTAAAACACATGCTAACACTAAAAATATATTTTCAGTCGTTTGAAAACTTGTATTTCACATATCTGCATGGATTTTTTCTCTTTTGAAAGGCTTATATCAGTTACCATTTGCTCACAACCAGTCATGTAATAGCCTGAGGCAAACAAGTGTGAATGAACACGTGAGCACACGAACCAGCACAAAAATGTCCTGTAGCAACAAGCACTGCGTGTCTAGAGTAAAAAATCTCTGACATCAGGCTCAAGCAGCTTGTCCTTCAAAAAATGTCCACTGAGCCTGATCGCCGGAATCAACTTTAGAAAAAAGCGAAATAACCAGATTAGGAAAAGTTCTGCTTCATTTTCTCGTATCTTCTTCTCGCAAACTAGATCCTACAGATCTAAACCTTAAAATGGCAAGGTAGTTCTATGAATCGCATATTAAGTGCAGAACACAGAGACAAATCTAGAGCTTGGTATGTACATAAACTAGTTGTTTACCTTTCCAGTAGTTTCCAATAGAGATGTCTTGCCCCAAGCTAGTGTAAAATACCTTGTACATGTCTTCTTTTACCGTTTTTGGCAAGATCTTGTTAACATATACCGTATCTAAAAAACACCAGCAGTTTTCTTTCACTTTTATGCACAAAAATCAACACACGGCCTGAAAAGACTTTGACCTACAAATGAGCCATAGAAACATATAGGCGGATAATTTGGAGTATGCAAATCCAAGCTACTTGGAATATGCAAATCCAATGTAAGACATCCCAGCTCATTCATCGCTTTCCAATTTCTCACGTACCCACTGCGATGTCGGCATGCAAGGTTAATAGGAAAAAAGGCTATGAAATGATCAACGGTGTTAATAATCTCGATAGTAAAGTGGTGACTATTGTCCACGACGATAAACATCTGTACAAGAGATATTGCCGCTTTCCGACATTGTAGAAAAGCATGTATGAAATTTTTTCTGAAACAGGTATACGCAGTTGTGAGTAAAAACTTGATAATATCGTGTGAAAAACGTTACTGGCATCGTTCGCCCTGTGACAATAAAGCTGGGTTGTGCAGGTGCGGAAATCTTTCTCGAGCTAGATGGTTTGATTTCGCGACGAATATCAATAATGTCAACGCACTGTTAGGGTGACGTCACGTCCATAAGGCTGTTTGGTGATAAAGAGCTTTTCGGTGACATTTGTTCAGCAACGCAGTAGCAAATTTAACCCCAGGTCTCAGAAAAGAAGTCTTCGGTCATTCACTAGTTTAACTTCATATCTGTAAATATTTTCTTTAACATGTTGTTNTGAGGACTTCTGATAAGAGGACNGCCGACCGTTTGTATCTTAACCTTCAAGTACAAAACTTACAAACGTTATTTAGTTTTTGCAACAGCAGCTTCCAAATATCCTGCTTGCAAGCCTGAAGCAGTTCTTTCTGTATCACGTCTGAATCGAATCGATACGTGAATCGAATCGAATCGATACACTGTATTGTGTGACGTCTTCACTCCTACTCGCAAAGTGATAGACTTTAAACATGCATCGCAGTAACAAGGAATGCACAAATACATGAAAGAAGACGAGGATATATACGTGGCGGTAGTAGAGTGTATACGCTGTATGGCGCTAATACATTTACTTTGATGAAACACAAACTTACAAGACACACGCATGAATGGCGTTATGACGCCATCATGACTACTATAATGTAGTACTGCGATGACTTCCAAGTACATCGATTTGTGTAACGCATGAGGGAGTGGGAGGCTGCGAGGAATCAGGGGTCATCTAGGCTGCAGACCTCCCAAGCACGAAGCTGCTTGTAGTGTATAGGGAACAGTGTATAATAGTTAGTAAAAGTCTTTTGCTCTGGATATAAAATGTAATATGTGCAATGCGGTTATATGGTTTATTGAAGTATAATGCGTTGCAGGCAAGATGAAGCCACCAGAAGAAAATGGTTTAAAGTTGTTACATTTAACTTTTACTGTTTTCACACATTTAAAAACATTAGTGAATGCTAGGAAGGAAATGCGTCAGAGGTTATAGACTGGTGCAGCGCACTATAATGGTGTCACGAGATTAAAACAGGTTGAGAAATAGTAATGCAATCATGCATTGCGGAAAAGAACTCGATGTCAATGCATGCATGAGAGCGGAAATTCGCTTACTTTGTATCTATAGACTTAAGGCTCGCACACCGGCTTGACACGACCAGTTCTTGTGAACGCAACAAAAACCAAACGATGCAATATACAACGGAGACATGTCATGGTTTGACAGCCTCCACTGCAACAACGCTAAGTAATTAAATCAATCCACTTGACCTATGCACACCAATAAATAAGAACACAAAGCATGTTTCTAGTAGCCGAGTAATACATATTTTTTAAACTCTGTCGAAAAAAGTCCCGAACACGTTTTATTTCTTATTTTTGAAGGATTTCTTGACCAGATTTCTATTGCATTATATTTTATCATTGTAACACCTGAGTTTGAACGTGCTTTTGGTAAAGCAAATTGTCGAGTTTTGATTTGTCTTGTATTATACGGATGAATATCTATAATGAATTCAAAATACTTTTTAAACGTAACATTCAGCTGAGAGTTAGTATGTTTGCACATGAATTTGCTCACTTCAAGATTGAAATTTTTATACAGAGATCTTACGTTAAAATTTAGCAAGGAGACATCTTTTGACATCAACTTATCAACATGGCTCACAAAGTCAGTAGGTGTAGCATACTGCGAGAGAGGTAGCGATAGATCGCTATCAGAGTAGTTGTTGCATTGCTATATGTTAAGCATTCACAATCAGGAAACAATTGTGCATTGCAATGTTTACAGTCATTCATTTAGATTTAGGTGGGAAGCACATTTTTTGCATTGCTGCGCCAGCAGCCATGTATTCAGAACAGAAAGAGCATTCCAACATATAAAATTAGTACACTTACGTGTGCATTTTGCTCTGGCAGTTTGTTGTTCAAATGTAATTAGTCTCTTTCATTGAATGTTTGATTTCAGAAGTCACGAAAGGGAATACCTTTTCGCAGAGTTAGATGTTAAGTATTTTGCCACAGTCCATCTGTTTATAATCAATCTGATGCGCAAAGCAACAGCTCTGCAGCAAAACGGGCTGTCTACATTTGACTTTCACTTGACCAGAGCTTCAGCATTTGAGATATACAGAGTTAAATCGCACAACAACTTGAAATTGCGAGTTTAACGTTAGCGTATAATGAATATGACGATTCCTTCCGAAAAAGCCTTCCATGTTTACAGAAACAACGCTTTCACGTTGGCAAACATGGTTCTATTTCTAGTCAGGCCATGCTGAAGACTGGTCTTTGCAAACTCATGCTAGGCAATAACTAAATGGATGCAAACGAAACCTTCACGTTCGGTGCTTCTAACAATTCGCGGTCACTGCTGCATTCACGACGAAAACAGCTTCGTTGCCCACGGCAAAGAGGAGACGGGTAAATCGGGATACAGAGCGAGCACTGTTCCACACTTGGAGGCACAAAGCAAGCATACTTTCAATAAACAAAACGAAAGACAAAATTTTCTCGTCACTAAAGATGATAGTACTGTTTTCCAATGCGAAACAAACTGACAAAAATGCGCAATAAACTATTGGTCAACTAGTAAAGCATACTGTAGCTCTTTCAAGTCAACTACCAACTCAATTTCAAGAAGCACAACACAAGCCAGCATTAATGAAACGCTTCCAAACATGTCAGTCGTTCCAATTCAATAACAGAATCGTTAATATTTTGACGCATTTCTTATTTAACTGCGTGGGTAAGAAACTGTTCAGAAATGTTGCATTTTCTGACTAACGCAACAGAAAATTCGGTTTTACAACAGAATCACTATAATTTACAGTATCTATTTTGCTTTGCAAGTAGGCATTCTCAGATCTTTTCTTAAAATAAAATGGAATGTATGTCACAAGGAAGGTTATCACAATAACCTTCCCCGATGGTTTGTGATGTACGACTTCATAGTGTAAAAGCAACATCCGATGAATCAAGCAAAAACACGCCATTTAGTAGTTGGCAACACCAACGGTTATTCTTTGCGCGTTTGTGAGTAGTATCTGAATTACTGCGCTTCCCTGGACAAAAACGTCATTTTGAAGCAACATTTGCCATACTTGAAAAAACAGGAAAAAAAGGATGAAACTACCAGAAGTGACACAAGTACCAGAAAGGTAACAAAAAATCTAATTTTTCCTCGCAAAAAAGTTTTCGGTGATTTCATGCATAATTTGTGATGGAAAAATACTGGAGCTCAGCGAACCACAATGCGAAAATTTTGCAAAAAAACTGTAGAACGTAAACCACACTAACCGCCGTATTGACCGTTCTGTGGAGCTGAGAGGGAGATGAAGGAATCGACGTTGTGATGATCAGTGGTTTGAATAAGACCACGAGCAAGGAGCCCGCCTGAGCAAAAAATTATGCAGGCGTAACTTTGCCGAGCATGCGGTATGTAACGGTTTCAAGAAAGGCAAACGTTTGCAACATTGGCTTTTGAGCGGGGCAGCCTTCGTCAGTTACTGAAGACTTCTCTGCGAACTGACCTGCATGAAAGCGCAGACCTTAACACAAAACAGACATGTCTTAACACAAAACGACTAGTACCACAGTTTGCATGAATGCTAAAAGCAATTTTAAGAAAAATGCCTGTTTAGGATCGGAAAGAATCCGAGCACACCATGTTCAATAAACAAAATAAGAAATGAAATATAAAAATATGGCCGCGGAAGGCAAGCTGAATCTGAACTGGTTTGGTTTAGGGGTTTAGCAACAAGCAGGTCATATTTGAGACGCAACGAAATCTTAATGCTTTTCCAACTCTTGGTTGACACGTAATAAACGTGAATGGCAGACGAAGGTAATCTGAGCAGATATTCGTGAGATCAAGAAACAATGTGCGCAACCGGCTTCCTTGCAAAAAAAGGAAGCTAGCAAGATTCACTTCCACCCGCTACATATGCCTTTGTAAGTTTGGTTCATCATTTGAAGCGCACACCAATGTTGATGTTGACCACTATTTTGAAATATCTTAAAATACGGTTTGCTTGTGGTTAAATCGGAACTCAGCTCAAGTAGATTTTTGCAACCGAAACAGTGATACGAGTATGATCTAAGCGTGATGCATACAAGAGAGCATACTAGAGACTAAAAAGGCACACTAGAGATGTTGCGGACAGAAGATTTTGCCCGCTGCGCGTACTGTCCCAGCAGTTTCCGCCCGCACTGCCACCGCAATTGTTGTGAATGCTCCTGTCCTGACCGCGACAGAAGCTAGGGTGGAAGAGTTGCATGTGATTCGACAACATGTGTTTCATCGTTTTATTTTGTCGCTCCATGCATTCCTTTTAATCATTTTAAAGCATAAAACCATAGCCATCTTGCTAGTTGCTTTATAGTGGTTTGGTGCTAAAGGTCCATTCTGTTTGAAATAAGAAATAAATGTTTCCATACCCGTTGCAAACGACCAATAGCAGGTAATGCGCAATAGGTGTTAGGTTCTGTATTACCATATAAATCTAACCTGCATTTCAAGATGTATGATGTAATTACTCATTTATACGTAAGTATCCAATGCACTGATCCCATGTCCATACTATAGCAGAGAAATCAAAGAAACATGTGAAAAAAGCTGCACAGCTGGTTTCAAACCACACGAGACGTTTTTCTACGTTGGATGGCAGAGGTACGGGAGTCTTTTAATTGTTACCCTTTAAATCAGTGATTCGCAACGTGGTCCATGTGGATCACCGGTGGTCCAGCCTCAAATATCTAGTGGTCCCAAGACTTTTATCAAGGACTAAGATCGATCATGCCCCGAGTCCACTGACCTATGCACAACGAAGTTTCGACTGTTTGTTGATGAGGTATCAGCATAGCAAAGTGGTCCATCGGATATTTTTTAAGGTCCACAGGCCAAAAAAGGTTGAGAGCCACTGCTTTAAATTTATAACAGTGCTGCTGAGGTGTTTAGCAGTATAAATGAATTTATGCAGATTTGAAAAGCATAAATATTTCGTAATTGGTGTCCACCTTCGCGTACGAGCTGATGGACTTAAGCACTACTCAAACAGCAAGATTGATTATGCTGCAGGTTTTCACTGCCTGCAACATGCAGTGCCGAATGCCAGCACAGTCACGCCACAAGAGGGAAGAACATCAACAAACCCTACTGCGTATAGTGGACCACTGGCAACACTAAACGCAGGAATACACACAGTGCAAGAAGCAAAAAGTAAGATCCACGGCAATACATGTTGGCAAAAACAAGTTTTATCACTTCTAGTTTGTAAAAATTCGATATAAGGTCCTATAATTCTAAGTGGGATGTGGCAACTACATGGTGATAATTTTAATAACATATGCACGCGTGGAAATAAATCGAACGCGGCCTCGTACGCTACGTGCGTAGCTCACACCTCTAATGTATATACAGCTGTACGCTATATGGTGGATTGCAGTTCGACTTAATCACATCATGCTGTTTACCCTGCGAAAAACCGATTAAGTGGACGCCATCTGTTGATTTATTCATAACTTCCTCGGCAATTTTTCTGAATTCCTTCAGCTGTTCGTGCATTGCGAGAAAACTGAAATACTTGTCGAACAAATCAGGAATATGTACCTTCGTTCCAGGATGCGCCTGTACGAAGAAAAGCAAAGGATTTGTTTAGTCGAACTTTTGCCGAGATAAAAAATTCACCCACTTTAATTTTTTAGAATATAGGTATTTGCGAACAATAGATATTAACGGGGAACGATAAGACTATTAAACACATTGCGAAGTATGTAACATCGCTTGAGATTAGATAACTCATTCTGGACAGTATTGAAAGTAATGGAACAAGCTCACTTTTTGCGGTTTCTGACAGTGGCGGAACTCAAAAAAACACGATGGTATCACTACTGCTACATGAAAATCGCCAAGTCGCATCTGAGCAAAGGGATATATGTCTTCCACTACAGCTGTTTTACTAGGGCCCTTCAAATGCAGTGAGGTATCTCCGAAAATAATGCCCGGCTCTTCTTATCAGGGCATTATCGGAAAGTCGGAAGGATAAAAATGCCTATCAATATTTACCTGCACTTATCAAACCATAAAATATTCAGAAATTTTAAAAGTTGTGCTCATGCAAAAATTTCAACGGAACTTCATGTTTATGGAATATAAGCGCGCAACACCAATGGGCCCTTCCCGGTCCAGCATCTAGGTTTAAGATCACCAACCGAAGCGTAAAATTACAATCGATAAATTCAAAGACATTATTTCTTAAGACAATTAGGAGAAACGGAAAGGAATGCATAGCCCGCAACCATTACTTCAAAAATAAAATGGATTACTACATTTATAACTTCAAAAATAAAATGGATTACTATATTTATGCAAATCGATCTTCCCTCTACATTTGTGACACACTTTCCAGTACAACTGCCTAGGTCAGTGGTTCTCGAACTTTTTTCGTTGTGACGCCTTTGGAAAAGTTTGCTGGACTTGCGACGTACCAGCAACAAGATGTTACTAAATACACATCAAAGTTGTCTACATGTAATTGATGAAAGCACGAAAAAAACGACCCTGATATTTCGTTTGATCTGTATATTTGTTCAAATAAAAGTAAAGCACTGAGAACTTTCAGACACGTTTGCTATATCTTCCTTCCACAACGATAGCTTTTTAACGAAAACCGCAATTCTATCTGATGCGTCAAGCATATTTTTATCCGAATCTTCCATAGAAATATTGAATTTATTCAATTTAGCAAAGATACCACACAATTAAGTCAATTTACATAAAAATTTGTTTTAAGTTAAGCAATCAGCAAGTTGATCAATTTTATAACTGACTACTTTTGTCTACTAGCCTTTATTTGTCTGACGGAAAGGAAACTAAATTGTGCAATGCGTTTATTAGTAAACAGTGTTTGCTAAACAATTGCAGTTGCGTGGTCACGAGATACTAAATAGGCTATCTACTGTTAGCATGATCGCACTTGAACAATATTCTTTGTTAAAATTACAAAACTGCACTGAATTTTACTGTAATTAATTCAATGAATAAAACTGCACTGAGTTTACTTTTGTGCGACGCCCTCGCAAAATTTAAACGACGCGCAGTGTGAGAACCACGGGCCCAGGTTACGGTAGGCCTACATCTGGTAAGGTTTGCGCGATTACGATATGCAACATTACAAGTTTTGAAATGCAGCAGCACGTTCGGTCATGAAATGCAACTTTTACCGCCTCAATCAGTTTTTTCAAATCCATCATTTGTTCGGCACCGTCCAGAATTCCGTGTATGATAATGACAGGCTTATAAGAGTCACTTGAAAGCACTAACGAAAGTGCTGTAACTGACAGCAAGTGAAACCAAGCATTGTTTGTAATGGCTAGGCTCATGTTATATTATTGCAAACGGTGAGCCGCTTCAAAATATTACTGTAATTTTACACCTGCACATTCGAAAAACATTGATACGTTCGGAAAACATTGATGCAATCAAAACTGCACGTTCGAAAAACATTGATAGAGAATCAGCAGCAGGTGGCACAAGGTCCAACTTTAACACAATTTAAAAGTTTTACCATCGTCGGTTCGATATTCGAAGAACTTCCTACTCACTGAAGTCAAGCTGCCAACACAAAATCATAATCGGCAGCGGCTGGCAAAGCATTTTGTTTTTTAAAAAACATCTTCGTAAAGATGTCAGAAACAAAACTGCTACACTAGGGGTTCCCAAGTTGTGGTACGCGAAGGTCTTCCAGGTGGTACGCGAGTGACTTCCATTTTACAACAAAATCCTTGATTCACAGCTTTCAAGATTACGTATCGCATTTCGTTTCTAATAAATAAATTTTCCCGTAGCCTGCTACTCCTATTGCATGGTAACATTATGACTTCAGATTTGTTGTTAGCAAATCTACGTCACGCATCGACCGATTGGTAGAAAGTAAACAAAAACAAAAATTTAATCAAATTTAGTTGTGGTCTAGTTGTTATTTTAATGCAGGCCTACACAACTCAGAAAGGTCGAAGGGCCAAACTGATCAATGTAAATTTTCCGCGGGCCGCATAAGTCTGTTTCGTTGTAGTTTGGAAGAAACTCTGAAACGACAATTAATTATCCGAAGTTGTAAGCCACAAAAAAGGCGAAAGAAAATCGATCACGGTTTATTTCACAGGGAAACTAGTTTCGTGTTTGGCGCATAAAAACGCGAAACTAGTTTCCCTGTAAAATAAGCTGTGTTCGATTTACTTTGGCCATTTTTGTGGCTTCTTCTTGGTTGTTTGAGCCAGTTGTTACTATTCACTGCTTGGCCGCACTAGATCTCGGGGCAGGCTTTGAGCAGCCATTTATCGACTCATCATCCAGAACCTCAGGCCGTGTAGTCCATGTGGAGGTCGATGAATTGGACAGACAAGACAACATGGTGGACGGTTTGTTCTTCTGTGCCACGCTCACAGGCCGCAGAAGGGGCCATACTCCATTTGTGCAAGTAGGAGCGGGAACGTCCGACACCGGTGCGAAGGCGGTTATGCCGGACCCACGCAGTCCTTGGCAGGGCCAGTCCAGGAGGGTGAGTGCCGGTGTCGGGGTTAAAAGTACGGAGTCTCGTCGTGCTGCCCAACCACTCCACATTCCATATGTGATCCGCCCAGACCGCCCACTTCTGTTGTTGTTGTCAGATGAACTGATGAGTTGTTGTGCGGCGGGCATGGTTGCCAGATGAAAATTTCAATAAAAAGCCAAACAGTGCTAAAAAGAGGCAAGAAAAAGGCCAAACTGAATGCTTACAGGCCAGAAAAAACAAACTGTATTTGCGGTATCGTCATTCCTTTGTCACAAAAAACATCTAAATTACAAGAATATCAAAAATTTTTATCTTCGAAATTATGATTAAGTCTTGCTTAGCATTATACTGGAGCTCATTACTGATGCTTCTCTGACTTTTCATGGTTTGTGAGATTGCACACTATCGGTAAAATAGTGCGACCGTTTGCATGCTGATCTATCTGCAGCTTTCTGCACCCATACGGAAGTCATCTCCCATTCACTCCTATAGGACTAGAATCATTACAGCCCTTCCACTTCTCGACGTCACTGTCGCATTTGTATCGCTGAGACGCAGACCTGCCTGCAAGCGTTGAGCTTGCTTAGTGACTACAACACAATACACACTACACAGTGCAGTGAGTGCACGGATTTCCAGGGACTACGCAAAATATTACTAATATCAGAACTTGGACGTCGGTTTAATATACCATTTATGACAAAAATTTTGCAAATGTGTTGCTGAAAAAACAGGAATAGTAGTATTTTCCTTCATAGGAACCTATTCCTGGAGAAAAGGCCAAACAAACCAACTTGAGATGAAGCTAAAAAAAGGCCAAAAATCCAACTGAAATTTTTTAGGCCAACCAACTTGAAACGAGGCCAAATTTCTGAAATTTGGCCTAAAAAAGGCGAATCTAACAATCCTGGCGGCGGGTACAAATGGGTGTGTCGATTTGAGACGCCGTGCATTCCCACTCGGTATACAGGTGAGCAGTGGAGCAGATGTCCAGGCGCCATGACACGGCGTGCTAGAGAATGTGGGGCTCCTTTGCGATGAAGCTCAGCAGGTTGGGTGCCTGCAAGGATTGGAAGGTTGTCCGCTGGTGTAGGATGCAAGCATCCAGTCACAATACGCAAGGTGTCGTTGATGGCAGGGTCAATGAGCTGGTGTGTGAGCACTGCAGCACCAGACAGGAGCGCAGTACTCTGTTGTTGAGTGTACCAGGGCTGTGGTGGCTGTTCTCAACGTTGTTTCTCCAGCAACCCAGCTAGAGCCATCAAGCCACCTCAAAGAGTGCGACGCGTGATGTCAACTTTTTGCGAAGTGACTTGAAGTGTCGACGATACGTGAGCGACCTGTCCAGCGTTACTCCGAGGTATTTGCGTTCGGAGCATAAGGGCAGGGTTTCTTTGCTGTGGTTGACATTTAGCTCACGTTTAGCTTCCTTGTTGTTGAGGTGGAAGACTGTAGACACCGTCTTTGTGGTTATGAGCTTTAGCTTCCAGATCAGGAGGTATTCACTTACGGTTGCCATGTCTTTGCTAAGCACCCCTCCCACTGCCTGACAGTCTCCATGAGCATGCATGATTGCTAGACCATCAGCGTGCGCATACTTCCGGGAGACGGTGGTTGGCAGGTTAGAGATGTAGATGTGGAAGAAAAGGGGT
>JGI24021J15306_10003631_pt1 | contig 17533 bp, 18 predicted proteins | sample Ectturendosymbi1_FD_15306 | JGI IMG/M metagenome (IMG submission 15306)
AAAGTTGCAGTTAATGGCTGGGGCTGAGCGACTATGTCATATTTTTGAAGGGGGTCGCGAGCTTATGTCATATTTTCGAATGGGGTCGCGAGATGAATAAGGTTGGGAACCATTGATCTAGAACCAAAAATGAGGACGGCTGAGGAAATTTTGATATTATTACCTAAAAAGAAACCAATTGTTTTTGTTTGCATGAATAATGTCAGATCATATGTTTGCCTATTTATCTCCAGGAACTATTTGCTTTAGCAATGTCTTATTCTCAACTTCCTTCTTATAATCGTCACGGAAAACGTTTATTTCGCTTGCTTATTTCTTGAATCACTTAAATGCTAAACCTTCGCTAGAAAATCAGCTTTCCTAAGAATCCTACCCAGAGTAGACAGTTACGTGCTAACAATGTCTGATAGTACGTTACATATCTGTGCTGCAAGATTATACTAATTTTATGACGTCACAAAACCTTCATTCCAAAATGTTTATGATGAGATAGTAATGGTCTGTATGTCTATCAGATATTGATTATTTAAAATTATGCTACAGAAAAGAAGAAAAAATAAGGCCGCAAGTCACAAATAAGGACATTTCTTAGAAATAAGGAGAGTATTGCTTTCTAACGCGTAGTACTACAAAATAAGGACATATCTTCGAAATAAGGACGGCATGGTAGCATTGCACATAGGCAACCCATGCATCACCTTAAACGAAAACTCTGCCTAGGTGTCGTTATGTGTGTGATTTTCTATACGGTTCGTATGTACTTCAAGCGTTCGTGCAATTATCTTGTACTTGCATTCGTGCTTGATTACCCGCGAAATGACTCCATCTTCGGCAACAATGGGATGGGCCTTAAGCACGCAGTGCTTTACGAATTGTTGAACTCTTGAATTAAAAGTATGGTGTGAAAACTGAAAAGGCAGCAATGTTGTTTAGTAATATTCTACAAATAAATCATCATTTTAAAGATTATCAAATTGTGGAAAAACTGGACCATGTGCAGAGAACGTGATCACAATATCGAAATCAGCATCTCCAAATTGCTCCAAATCCGCGCTTTTCATATAATCAATCCTCATCAAAATCATTTTCAACTGTTTAAACTGTGAGTCAGAGCTTTCTACCACGCGGATGCTTGCTCCCAAGAGTGCAGGATCCCAATGGCTTATGGTTCTGAGCCCAGGGAGGTATACTCCAGAGGGCAGCAAAGTCTAGTCGCCTGCCCTGTATTAGCCATCTGCTGCCAATCGGACTGCAGGTACGGCGGTTTTGACTGAGAACCGGTCTGGGAAGTGAGAACCACTGTAAGAGAACGTGATCTGGAACCATTTGTGGCTTCGGAGGGTTCAAGGAATCTAGTACTTGTAGTCCTTGTACACTCTACGATCAGACCTTGTGAAATTGATGATCTTTATTTTTCGTCCACTTGCATAAACTCAAACGGAAAACAAACCGAAAGGCTTGAAACGTCTCGAAAAATGAAAAGTAATGACTTTGGCTCTCATGCTGGCTTTCACACATACATGCATTCATTGACTCTCACACGTCCTGCGCGAGTGGAAGTATGTGTCTTAAAAAAGGCGCATCGCGACACCTCGCAAGGTGCATTCGATAGCGCAATCCACGCTTCAGTTTAGGCTGCGGGCCGAAGCAAGGTCCGCTACAGGCCATCAACCGACCACCTTTCCCATGTAAGAGTAACTAAGCTATCATGGTTCGTTAACTTTGTTTCTCCTACGGATTTATGACGCACAAAGGCGGAGCGAGAGAGTCAACTGAAGTTTTTTATATTGCTACACAATACAAAGAAGAGTTGGTGTCATTCGGGCAATTTCTAAGCGAGAGTGCTGAGTCCGCTAGCTAAGACACCAGGGGTTGTTGTGAGCACACTCCAAACATCCTCTCTGTATTTGAGCAGTGTATGGTATTTCTCGAAGCATGGCACCACATACAACGAATGTTGGTCTGACACTGGGTTAAAAAATATCTCAATATTTTGAACATTTTAATAGATAAAGGTATTAGAAGTTACTGAAAGCCGCTCCAAAACATTTTAGCGGCTTGATATATTGGTACGTCATTACCGAAACAAAATATGTGCAGCTGCAAGGCAAACATGCTTAGTGCCGCCAATTTGCGGATTCCCCGCTAAATCTGCCGGCGAATCGTGAGCGGCGGCAGCGAAAAAGTTTTGCAGCGGCAAAAAAAAAATAAGCGGAAAAATTGGCGGCGAATTTCGGTGTATCTTGCGGAATTGTGCCATGACTTCTTCCGCGGACAATGTCTAGTTTCACTTACGTTTTCGTTTGGTTTCACTCTATCAGCTTTTTCACATCAGTAAGATCCACTTGGTGAATACCTGAACTGAATGATGCATAACAGACAACACTGGCATTATAAAAGCTTTACGACGTCACAGGCAAACAATTCATTTAGGTCTTTACGTATAGCGTCCAACATTTTGCCAGCGTATTCTAATTTACCCAAAAACAAAATCTCAAATAAAAAAGGCATAAAAAACAAAATCTCAAATTCGTAAAAACAAAATGTTAAATTCAAATGTACGACGCTTATCTGATTTAGCGGCGAAATCTTGCGAAAAAAGATCAAGTTGAAATGTTGTGGAAAGATTTAACGGTGGATCTGGCGGATTTTCAACGATGGGTTAGCGGAGAAACGCGAAAGAGACTTGGCAACACTATTAACTATAAGCTCATCCAAGCACGTACTGATAGTATTTTGATTGCTTCTTCAAGAGCGCAAGGCCAGAGTGTAGCTATTTAATATGTGTGGTGAGACCCGTGTAGGTTACTCACCTCTGCGACGTCTAGCGCTAGCGGTTAGGCCTATGTCATACTGAGCGAACACAAGCGGAATGTCACAATGTTGAGCATCCATTAATCAGGAAGTAATCAATTACCTCTTGCTATTTTTATGCGAAAGTTGTTAAAATCAGCTTAGCTTTTCCTGCCTAGTCCAAGTAAGGCATAGTATGGTAAGAAGCAATTGAAACATTCCTTTTGTAACTGTTTATGTTATTAATCAAAAATCATGGAAAGAAATTTACTAGATCATTTTGTGCGATTATTTGTTTTGCAGTTGCAGTTTAAAAAATCATTGAAACATAAGTTGACCTAATTACAGTATCTAGCACTTACATAGAAGATTGTAAATTCTATATATGGCCGTAGTCAGGGTCAAATTTTTACCGAGGCGAATATGTTAATTACTTCCGGTTAGGTATGTTGTTAAATGTAGTTAACGTAGACCTAACATCCTGCCCTTATTTAATATAGGCTGAACAAATTTTAGTACAAACCAAAACTATGCCATACTTGCAGTTTACAAGTGCAAAAATGTATAAAATACTGCAGAGAACATAATGCAAAACACGCACAGTACAAAATGATTACAACACAATTCTCCTGGCCCGATTGCCAGGTTGAGTTCTTCAGCAAATCTCCAGGCGCCTCTAAGCAGAAATGGAACGCTCATAGCAGCATGACCTGATTGGTATAGTTATGTAAGGTTTTAAGCATGTAGTTTATGCTTGGAAAGAATTCACAATTTGCCGCTGCGATCGTCTGCATCAGTGTGTTGAAATTTATCTCATGATATTCAATCTTCTTCTTCCATCTTTCAACTTCTTGAATCAGAGAGCCCTTGCGTGGATGGTCAAAGTATTGTTCCATTGACCCGAGCACAAATTCGTTCAGTTTATAAATGGTGTAGAGCATGAAATAGGAAACTTGAAACATAGGGATTACTTCATTTGGGAAACGTCACTCCACTTCGCTAATGATGTGATCATCAAATGGGTAAAACACATTCCTTCGGAAATGTGCCTCTGCCATATCAACATCAGCATCTGCGGGATGCTTCTGGCGACTAGAGGAGCTGATCGTGGTTTCTCTGAAGTGACGTTGACTGTTTCCGCAATGCCCACAGAACGCTGGTATAAACCAGAATATACAGCTTCAGTACTTTGTTTGCTGATGACAATCTTTGTGCGATTAGCTTCAGCCTGTGCCTGAACGAGATTACAGCTAGATTTTTGTAATTCCAAGGATAGTGGTTTCACAAAGCCGATGATATATTGTGTGATCACTACCATGATGACAAACGCAAAGCTTTCTATGCATTTTGCAAAACCTGCAGCTTTCGTGCTAGTACCCCTCTTGGTTTTTCCATTGTTGATAAGAGAGTCTCATGGATGATTTTGGCAACAAGACACTCAGGGAGCTTAGCCTCGATCCTCACGGGTATCGGGAAGCCCAGGTAAACAATGGAATAAAACTGTTGGATTGGATTTGAAAAACATAAATTCGTTCATCTCTGGTGGTTGCAACACAGGATAGCTGCAGTCCTGCTGCTCCTTTTAAAATAGCCACGCAATAAAATATGATTTAATTTAGCGTTACAAATATGTTTTTTTTGGCAGCGTTACAGAAAGTTTACCGAGGCAAGTGCCTCATTTACTTCAATGTAGCTACGGCCTAGCTATATACTTACCAACTTCTTGATTTTCGTTACTACTGATTTCGTCATGTCACGAAATGGCCATAAAGTCATAAAATATTGTGATTTGGTTCGTCAAAGACAATTAGTTTGAGGCCCTTGTTTTACAGTACTATATTATCTATGAAGCTCGTGAGGCACATGGCCAGGGCCCCTACGGCCAAAGGTCCTCCAACGTCAACGTTGGCATTCAATACATTTTNTAACCTACAGACGATAACTCCTGCCCAACGTTCAATGCAAGGATATAGACNGTGATTGTAGTAAAAAAGAATACATTACTGTACATCTAATATTTGCAAGAAAGAACGATATGGCATGTTTTTTATGAATGTAAATCGTGAAGGTTTTGGTACAATATTACAATTCAGCAGGGGTGTAGTGCTAAAAACGAGGTGTGGAAAAGGCGTTCCTACATCAAATATAAAAGAACACTGCAGTACATGGTTCGAATAAAGTGAGCATTCACCTACGAGAATTTCCACACTGGATCTTCCTGTTTCACTAAAGACTTTCGACTAGCTGTGCGAATCTGCATGTTGCTAACATATCTGTGAGATCGCAGCCATGTTTTAATGTAATCGTTTGGATCCCACATCTTCAAGTAACGTTACTAGTGCAAAAAGGTGTGGGAACGGCGTTCCTGCATCAAAACAAGGTGTGGGAACGCTGTTACCGCGCGTTCTCATATCACTACACCCCTGCAATTCAGACAATGTTGCAAGAAACAGTGAAATTGAGATTCCGGGGTGTCATAATTCTGACCAAATGTCGGGGAAATACAAAAGTGTAACAGCAAAAAATAAAATTAGTCAAAGATGCAGGCATTAGTAACATCTTCGGAAAATTAGAAAATGGATTTTTGCTGAACCTGTGGATGGCATTCTATTTCGCTTTGACGCTGCGATTAAGTTATTGCAAAGTGCAAGCGTATCACTGAATATCGTGGACGTTGGAAGGGGGAACAGAGGGACTTTTGGTACCCCTGGATTTTTTGGTTTGATATTTTCCTAAAAGGTTTTCAGTAGAAAATGCTTTTCGTTTAGTTTCAAGCTTGCAAAATGAATTTTCACCACTGTTTCCCCTCCTGGAAAAATCCAGTCTAGGCCATCCTTGGAAAAAATTCCGCTGACGCCCATGCTGTGTATTGTCATCAAACCCAGGTCTGTGTAGCTTGAACTCAAATTACAGGCTCCGGCTCTGGCTCCAGCTCCAGGCATATAAAGTTTTTGGCTCAGGCTCCAAAATAGTTTGGTCGATCGGAAACTGAAAAGCATTGTATTATTTGTACATCTCGCTTACCCCAAACACTAAGGCTGTGGAATCGGAACCCAAATTTCAGGCTCCGGCTCCGATTTCGGCTCCACCATCTCAAAGTTTTTGGCTCCGGCTCACACTGATTACAACTCTACTTGCTCTGAAATAATTTTTATCTCATTTAGGAGGAGAATGTTTGAGCATCCACATATTTTTAAGCTTGCAGTAAAATTTTTGAGCATCCATTAAACTTTGAGATGTTGGGATCGGAAAAATTGGTAACAGTGACTATCAAACGGAAAGGCTACGAACCAGGTGTCGTAATTCACAGATTGACTATGATTCAAGTCTTACGTCTGCCAATAAGATTGTGCTTTCCTGTCGAGATAAGTCCAGAGTTAATAAATTTTAATCAATTGTGGATCAACTTTATTGGCCTTAGATAAAGGGACAAATACTTATAGGATGCACAAAAATCGCTTTAGTTTTATCTCTGAACTTGAAAGAGATACAGCAAACATTGATGACATACGTATTGCTGGTCAGAAACTTGCTGCTGTCTATTCCAATGAGGAAGATTTGGTTTGAAGTGACTTGCTCCAATTTTCTAATTCTGTTAGGTTGTGCGTCTACGAAAAACAGGAGAGTCAGTCGCACGAAACGTTGATGCATCGCCTAATAGGAAAGATAACCAGTACGACGTTTTCCAAACGCTGCTATTATTCTGCGTTTGTATCTTTGTTTAATGTGCTCAAACTGCACTGGTGAAAAGCCATTTTGGAAACTGAAAGGGATAAAGAATAATTTAGGACATCAATGTAGCAACAACGCTTAAATAATTTGTCGCTGATGACAAATGAATACATAAATTTGATTGCAAGAAAGCACGTAAAGTACTATTATAGTGTAAATATCTCACATGGCAGTAAGAAATAACATTCTCGCATTTCCAGCAAGAGCCAGCAGCCAAGGGGGAAGATTGCGTTCGAATGCCAATGGTTGATCCTACACTGTATTGCATAATTACGAGAATGCAGCAAAATGGTAAATAGGTTCATAACGAAGAACCTCTAAACAATCATGTGAATGTGATTTTGTGGAGGAGAATTGTTATTATTACAATTTTCGCGGAAGTTGGTAAAACTCGTCTATTCTCATCAATTCGAATCTCTAGCGCCGCCAGCGCCTATGTGGCAACCAACCAACTAACAGTCATTGTCGGATCATTACGTAGCGACATTCACTGCATCGGGAAACTTTAAAACCCTATTTTCTGTTGTCGAATCTTAACTAAAATCATTTTTTAAATATGGCAAAAGGTGTGCAAGTTTCTACAGTTTTGCGGATTTCATGACGTCAAGACAGTGACAGGTGCAGGTTTGTTTTCTAAAGAAAGGGGTGTAATTGCTCTGATGATCCTGGAAATATTGAGGACTTTACTCGAAAACTGTTTCATAAAATCTTGATATTCAATGTCCTACATGTACGTAAGCCAGGTCTTGAGTTACGCTGCTTTCACATTGGGAATAAACCTTTACTTTTGCCAGTGAAAAATGAAAAAATACCTATCCATATTAATGTTGTCGGAAAGGCTATTTAAAAGAGTAACCCGTTATTTTGTGCACGACTATACTTACAGTTTTGACTGATATGAAGCAATAAAAAACAATTTAGGTTTGGTGAACAATTTCGAGTCAAGTGATTTTTTGGTGAAAGGCATGCACGCCAAGTTTCAACTCCATTGTCCAAAGAAGTCTTTAAAAAGTCACTTGAATAGTGCCTAGCACAGTTCTTCACAGGGTTCGATGAGTGCATAAGATAATTTTAACTCCAGAAAATTTGTCAGAAAATAGTAAATGGAATCGAGTTAGTTATGGACAAATTGAAGGACCAACAATCAATGGAAAATGAGCCTAACATCGGTACAACTCTGTTGGATTTCAAGAAAGCATGTTTGTTTGTACTTTATACACAGTTGAACGTTTTTCAATTTCAACTTCATTAAACAGTTCTTGTTCATCTGTAAAGGCATCGGTTTCTTACTCGCAATTCGCAGATCCTGCGGTCTTTAGTGCTCGCTCTGTCACTCTCTGTCTTTCCTTTGCTTTTATCTATTTCAATCACAAATCTTATGAGCAGCCTCTAGCGCACCCTCATCGCTAAACTGCTGTGAACTCAGTCTCGTCGCCATGGGGGCTATGGTGGGCTTAGCTCCCGAAACAAATCTCCAATCACTCCAAATTGAAATATGAAACACTAGAGATCAGTGGAGTTTTTGACAGTTTTCAGAATGCCAACCCCCTTGCCCAAACGTAAAGTCTCTCTATTGAAGACTTTTTGTCGACGGTTCTATCTGGACCGTTCATTCAAAAATTTATCAGAGCATTCACAGTTATAATTGCTTTATTGTGTATAACATCTTTACTCCTACACGCAACGCGCGAGGCTTAATCATACATCGCAGTGATAAGGAACACACAAAAAACATGAATGAACTCGAAGACATATACGTGGAAGTAGTAAGAAAGTATACGCGTTATGGCGCTAATACATTTACTTTGATGAAACACAAGCATAAAGGGCATACGCATGATTGACGCCATCACTATTTTTATAATGTAGTTTCTGCGATGACTTTCGAAATGCATTTATAGGATGTATGGGGGTGATGGGAGGCTGCGAAGGACCAGGGGTCATTTAGGTTGCAGACCTCCCAAGGACGAAGCTACTTTTCGTGTAAAGGGAACAGTTTATAGTAGTAAGTAAATGTTTTTTGCTCTGAGTATAAAGTTTAATATGCCATATGCGGTTACAGTGTTTTTTTAAGTTGTTTTGGGGTGTCAAAGCGGCACTCTAAAATTTTGCAGTGACACCCTAAATTCTGAAAGCCAAGATATGATTTTTCTTTGTATTGAAGTAAAACGATTTGAGGAAAGCATGTGTTCCTGAACGTGGCTATTGCAACAGACGGCTGCAATCTTATAAGTCGTCACAAGTTTCTGGCGCAGAATTTGGAAGTGAAAATTGCAAGTATGGTATCTGTACATTGTCATGCGCACCGCCTCGCTTCAACCTGTTACTTTCCTGACGCAGGTTTGTACAGTATGGTGTACGAAACTGTGAAAGCACTTTAATGCAACTGTGGAAGTGCTTTCCTGTTTCACCGTTGCGATTGGCTTTCCTGGCGATGCATCAGACTACAATGAAGACAAAAGGTCGGCAGTTGCTGTGCGGATGCAAAGCAAGGATGGTTGTCGAGCGAGGCACCAGTGAGAGGCAGGAGTGAGACTTTGGAGATTTGGGCGGCACTGAATTAAGTAGCGGTCAAAAAATATAAGTGATGCAATGTGCGTTGTTTTTGTGCGGCTTATGATATCAAAAAAATTCAACATGGTACTCTCCCTTTGTCAACGTTGCCACCTCACCTGGCAGAACTAAGCAAAGTTTTTCAGGCGGGATGTTTAAAACTTTGCACAGATGAAAGATTCAGAAGAACTGTGCATCAGTAAGCTCTCTGATGCTGCTAAATCCGAGCGTAAAGCTAACTTCCAAAAGTTTGATAGTGAATCAGTGGAACTTAGAAGGCCTGATGGTTTTGCCGAGTCGTGTGTGTCAAGTGGCATGGCGTTTTGGTAGGGCACCGAAAGATGGCAAACTGATCATCCCCATACGCAACAAAGGAGACAGGAGTGAATGCACCAACTACCGGAGTATCTCTTTGCTTATCCTCCCAGGAAGAGTGTATGCCAAGTTCGTTAAAAAAGGATAAGGCAAAAAATTGAAGCAAAGCTGGAGGACATGCAGTGGGGTTTTCTTGCCACCCGTAGCACTACAGAAAAAATTCACTCTCCAGAAACTTTTCGAGAAATCCTGGGAGCCCAAGCTCCCAGGATTTAATGCCAAAGACGTCTACACATGTTTTGTCGACCTCGGGAAAGTATATGGCCGCGTTCCTTGTGAAAAGCTTTGGGGGATGTGGCGGGAGTACGGTGTTGACGGGTGCCTCTTGCTGGCCGTCAAATAACTATATTCCTGTTCAGAAGATTGTGTCCGTGTCGACGGAGTTAAATAGCATCCGTTCACAGTTGGTGTTGGACTCCGACAATGGTGTGTGCTGTCAGCAATCCTCTTCATAGTTTGCATCAGGGTTCTCCAAACTATGGCCCGCGGGCCAAATCCGACCTGCGAATCCATTTTACCTGGCCGCAAAACACATTTTGCCAACAATGAAAAAATAATAATGCACTTACGCAAAATGTCTTGATTTGGTAGAATGTAACATATCCCAAAAAAGTCAAATGACCCAAGATGTCCGGCCCTCACACTGTTGTGCAATAGCTTATGACTTACGTGGTCTTCTCCCAAAATATTTGGAGAGCCCTGGCCTATATGAATTTGATAGACAGTCGCAGACGCGTCAACGAGGGTGTCACTGTTGGGCATTGCAGGATGAACCATTTGCTTTTTACGGACAAACTGGTACCGCATGCGTGGATCTTCTCAACAGGGTCTTCAGCACGCATTTGATCGGTTTTCTGTTGCGTGTGACCAAGCAGGAAAAAAATCAGAACTAAAAAGATTGAGGTATTGTGTCTCTCCAGACGCCCAAGGCAGTGTATTCCACAAGTGAGAGGAAATACACTGCAGCAGGTGGAGACGTTCAAGTACCTTGGGTGGTATCCACGAGTGACGGAAATCGGAACAAAGAGATTGATACATGGATTGGTAAAACAAACGCAGTTCTGCGCAGTGTTTCCAATTCGGGGCAAAATTTTAAAACCCGGGTTTCGGGTAGCTGAGAAAAAAAACCCGGAAAAACCCGTTTTTTTCGGGTTTTGAAATGAATGCGGTTTTAAGCAATAAAACTCAATATCATTGTGAAGTTACTACTGTTTGTCCCTCCGCCATTTATTAGCGAATTATTAATTAATTTAACCACAGTCTTTCAATGATGTTTATAATACTGACGCATGACAATCAAAGCACACTTTTATCATTCAGTCTGTTTCTGAGTTTTGTGACAAATAGTCCCGTGGCTGAAAAAGCCCTCTCTGGTTCCAATGATTTGAGCTGATTTAGGTTTGATTGTAATTAAGGCATAAAACAGTTTTTCAAGGTTATTAGACCTTTTCTTTGCAACCTCAAAAAGATTCATTTCCTTTTTCACAATTTGTGATAGGATCTCTCCTGTGCCGGAATAGTTTTGCGGTCTTCACTCTCTTGGAGAACATGGATTCTGTGCTTTGATTTCAAATGGTTGATTATACTTTTGGTGCTTGAACCACCTGCTTTGGTATAACGGAGCACAAACTGCACTTTGGTATTGATTGAGCCATGTTGTATAAGAAATGGCTCTAAACTTCTGATTTTCTTTGCTTACTAACATCTTTAAACTGACTGTGTATGACTAAAAATCTACTTGAAGTTGTTTCTGAAGGAAAGCCAAATATTTAGTAGAAAGTTATTGCACACTGANAAGGAACGAATCGATTTTGCAAAGAATCACAGCTTGTATATGAACTAACACATAACAGCTTATAATTGAGCTAACTAGTAACTACGCAACTGCGGCATACTTTTAAAGAACTACCGCACGTGATAGTTATTTATTTAGGTTAGCGAAAAGACTAAAGTTTGTGTACACACCTGTCATGTGCAAAATGACGTCACGATCCGTCTGAATAGGTCAATTGAACGAAACTCTAAACGCCCCAACAACGACGTACGATGGTCAGTGAGCATGAAAGTTCAAACGTGCTAATTTGGCCCTTACACGCGCCAATCTGCAACTTCAGTGTTGTCAGAATTACTAATATTTGAATGCAACAGCAATTCCAGGTTTTTTAAAATACCCGGGTTCGCTAGTTGAAAAAAACCCGGGTTTCGGGTAGTAAAAAATAGCCAAAAAACCCGGGTTTCGGGTTCGGGCAAACCCGGGTTGGAAATACTAGTCGATTAAGACCGGGATGTCAAGCCACTTCTCCGAATCGAGAGATCCCAGCTGTGTTAGTTCGTCCATGTGTCCAGAATGTCCCAGGAAAGATTGGCCAAGTAAGCCCTTCGGGCTACAGTCTACACCCACGGGAAAGCGGCCCAGTGGTCGTCCAAGGACCAGGTGGCGTGTGTTGAGTTTGCGTTTCATCCTCAACATGAAACGTCTTCAGATTCTGGAATCCAGTTGACAAGTGACATTACCGACTTAGAAAACCAGTCAAGAAAACAACCAAGAAGTTTATCACTACGCAACCTGAACAGTCAATATATGGATGAATTGTGAGAGACTAATATTCTACCGAGAAATGGACTTTCAGCAAAACGCTTAAAACTGGACCAATGCGAAGATTAATTCATCTTCGTTCACTGTAAAGGACATAGCGAAATATTTGTTGTTATATGATGTGTCCAATAATTTTGCATATTGTATGTGCCTCTTTCGGAAGATGAGAGTAACCACTAACATTTAGAGTATAAATTTAATTGATAATCCAAAACGTATACATTGACATTTGAAGAGACAATAATTGTTCCGTTTCAAATGGGTAAAAGCGCGCTTTGGACTGAGCACTCTGCACCCTGCCAGCATGGTTATGTCCGATCGTTTTTTGTCTGCCTAAGATCACGTGAGCGGAAAGTCCCGTTGGGGGCGTTAGCAGTCTGGTTTTTGGATCATGGCGGGTGCCAGGTCAAAAACCAACTGGAGAAACGAACTAAACCAAAACAGCATGGATTTTTCACGCTGAACAGTTCACTAGGTAGTCTAATGAAGTGAATTGCGGTCTCGTGTCTTGATTTATCCCTGATAATTCGGGTTGTTCTCTCTTCCATAAAAGAAACCTCTGAACTCTTGTTAAAACTCCTGTGGATGTTAATAGCGCGTATCTATGGTGTATTTATGAGTAATGGCGCATTGCCTAAAGCTATAACAATAAAACCATGAGTGAATACAATAACTTGATGTGATAACTGAGCGTGAAGTCGAACGAAAACGGGCATGTCTGATTTTCTTCATTGTAATTTCGGGCGCGCCTTGAAAAGTCTCTGTTAAATTAACCGGTGCTCTTGGGGAAACGCTGCCGATTGTATGTTTTATTGAAACAAGATGCGTTGTAGGCAAACAAGCCACCAGAAGAAAGTGGTTTGTCGTTGTCACATTGACTTTCTGTTTTCACATATTTAAAATATTCATGAAAGCTAGAGAGGAAATGAGTCCAACTTATAAATTAGTACAGCATTACAATGGTGTCACGCGATTTAAACGGGTTGAGAACTTGGCGTGCAAACATACATTACGGAAAAAGACTTCACAGTCAACGTCGCGAGTCAAGCTTGAGAACGGAAATTCGTTTGCAATTTAGTGGGCTTAGTTTGCTTTATGCTGTTAGACTAAAGGCCAGTGGCGTTTCTATGCAAAATGGCGCACATGGCAAAGTTTGAATGTGCGCCCTTCCTAATAATATAAATCTTAGATATAAGAAAAATTTTTACGAAAGTGAAACCATGAAGAAAATCAATGTTTTCAAACGGAAAACATTTTTGTTTATTTTTATTTTAAACTTTTCAACAAATAAAATATAAGTCATCCGTAAGGACCATACCATACTTCTACATTCATTTACTTTTATTATGAAGAATATCAAAACATTCAATAAGGTTATCGTAATTTATAGGCCTACATTGTGTTGTCTGGAAAAATTGTATATCTTCAAAAAAATCAAATACTTATTGCAACTCCAAACGACAATTTCTAATAAAAAGAAACACATTTAATTTGGATTGTACAATAAACTTTCAATGCCAATCATGTACCAATTGTGTTCGAAAAAAACAATTACATCGAAACATTAATATATCCAGCCTTTTCCGGTTAAATTACACAACTGCTCGTCAAAGCTAGATCACACAATATACCCTGACTTATTCTTATTCATTGAGGCTCGGAGATATGAAAGCACCAGTTTCAGTTTACTGAAAGATCCCTCGCAGCTTGCAATACATACTGCCATCGTCAACATTTTTTGTGAAGCAATTCAAAGAATGTCATGACTAGGACTTCAGGATGCGATAATTTTAAGTTGCACGACTTGAAACTAGCATTTAGCAATCTATAATATTCTCGTATAATTGCTTGCCATCTACATCTGAACTGTGCACGGCTCCTAAATTGTCACACATAAATTTAGTTTTTCACAGTCAGGACCGTACAAAGGCCTTGGACATAGGACAGCAAGCCAAATTTGGACAGAAAAAGTTAGCTCCAAACAAGAGAAACAATTCATTTCTTTACTTGAGTTAACATTTTTTGCTCAACTGGTAGGGTACCATTACTGCTGATTTTTCGAGGATAACTAATGTTCTCTACCTTAGTTCTGGACTGGGGTATTGTGTTCACCCTATTTGTCGGAGACTAGTGGCCATCAAAGAAGTTTCGTAAAGTCGGAGTAGGCCGCAGTCCAAAGCAGTTTCAGTAACTTGCAAACCTGTACATGACCTCAACAACAATTGCTTGCATCACAGTCAGATTTTCACAGCCGTGGACTTACACTCGTCTCAACCAGATGCTGACTAATCTCTTATTGCCTGAATTACAGCAGTACGGACGGAGTGACTTGACCTTTCTTATAGCGTGAGGACGATCAGGGTTGCCAAGTCTAAACAGACCTTACAATAAAGAAAAATTGCAATATTCCGCTAGAATAAGACCAATTGTTTTGACGAATAGACCAATCCGTTAGAATTTAGCGGAATTAGGCTGGTAGACCAGTTATTTTGGAGCGAGACGGGATTAAAATCCGCTAGATCTAACAGAAAATCCGCTGAATTGGCAAACATGAGGGCGATGTCTTGCAGACATGACATGCGAGCGTTCTTGTTCCGTCACAATGTCTGACTGTCGTGTTTTGCCACAATACCGCAGTTTCCTTATAATGCTTGGTGGTGCTCACGCAACACTCCCGACTTAATATGTGGGCACGCCGTGTTGATGGAGCTTTGCAGTTCATGGTTGTATTGGGCGCAAAATAGAGCTTCAAGAAACTGTAAATGAACATTTTAATTTTTGCCAAGCAAATTTTGCGCCCCTTCAAAGTTGCGCCCATGGCACGTCCCATGCTTGCCATACCCTAGATACGCCAATGCTAAAGGCACCCCACTGCTTCGTACAAGCGCTTGTTGCGACCAATTTTAGTGAACACACCAGAAGCCAAACTGAGGATGATATAACAGCGATACTTCTTGATTCGATTATTTCCATTGTAACAGCGTTAAATAGCTAGATCAACGGTGCGCAACCTGCGACCGTACGGCCGCATACGGCCTTCGATAATGAAATTTGCGGCCGTCCATGTGTAATTTAAAATATAAGATTTGGCCGCCGTGGGGCTGATGGTATCCAGCGAGTTACCGCTCCTTGCAAAATTATCTGCCAACAAGCAAGATCAAGGGAGTCATTAATTGCTACGGTGCTTTGAAACTTTTCTTTTAATAAATTCGTTAAGATATTTGACGTTTTATTATACTTTTAGGCACAAATAAATGACATATACCGGATGAAACCTATTCTTTAATTAAACGTATCTCATAAATCTCTAACTCATTGGCGGCCGTACTTCATATAAATAAAAATAATGCGGCAGGCAATAGCAAAAGGTTGTACAACCCTGAGTTAGATCAATGCACCTGTTTTATGTACTCCAATAAAATTAATACAAACAATGTTTCTATCGAGAATAAATTTCTTTGGTTACGATACAATATAGCAATGCGAAAGCAAAACACTGCTAACAAGTACTCGCAACCAGGACGCCGAAAAAAACATGAAGTTATCTAGTCGAGGCGCCCTAAAGATTTGTTAAAACAAAGACAATGCCACAATGCATAAATACATTTTAAGCATCGCAAACGCAAAAGCAACAACAACTGTGCAAAGCACATAATTCACAAAAAGAAAAAAATACGATCAAACAAATTTCGTTTTCATCATATTCGTGAAGTTACATTTTGCCATTAAAAAGTATATAGCCATATATGGTTGGGTGAAAACCCATTCATAGTTTAACAGACGATCCTTATAGTGTTTGCAGAAAGTAACATATGGCAAGATTTTCAGACTCTGTTCGATTTCTTTCCAGAGCGCAGCCCTTTATAAGAAATGCTTTTATATAAAGGAGTAACGTGACAACTGTAGTTACTGAATGTCATTATTCCTAANATTTTATTATGCAAAATGTTCAAAGGCTGCAGGACGGAATTGTTAGCCGTACCCCATGACATAATACAGTATTGTAAGTGACAGTAGACAAAGCTGTAGTATAACATTTTCAGAACGGCTATAGGAGCAAATTCTCGAATTTTAAATAATAAATGCGATGCACGCGATGATTTAGTTCTCACCAATTGTACATGAGAAGACCAGTTTAAATTACTGTCAATTAGGACGCCTAGGTATTTGACACATGTTTTTTGACTCAACAAGATAATTGGATAATCTCTTTATCTGTGTTTCTCAAGGACTTGCTGGTTAACATGTAAGGTGTTTTATAATTATTTATTGATAATATATTTAAATGCATCAGTAGTAGGGAACTGGGGATTGAGGGGTCCTGCTCCTTTCTTTGTTTGTTTATTATATCAACTTCTCAACGATGCCCAAAAAGACACCAAATAGCATAGGAATTCCCCACCCCCAGGGCCCCTTGTCTTTCCCAGGGTCCCTCTGTGTTTCCCAGCACCTCTGTTTGTCCTCAGTTTCCCCTCCCTGTTGCACTGTTAGTCTGTGTAGAGGTTTTGTCCGAAAGTCGAAACCCACCAATGCCCACGAGCAAAGGTATTTATATGATCTAGGATAATTCGTTTGTCATCATCGGCAGAAAGGGCGATTTTGTTGACTTGCTCTGTGAAGACTTCATGATGATGACTCTGAATCACATTCATAGGTCTCAGCTGTTGTCTTCCTGAAAATAAGCAATTTTTATAATCATTTAATGTTATTTCTTTATTTACAACATATTTTTTCACACCTTTACATTTTTTGAATTCATCACCGTCCACATCAAAAGCATATGATTTGGCGCGCAGTCCGACAAATTCAGATATGATCTTCACACCAGCCTCGTCCTTAAACATCCCGGGAATATTTTGTTAAGTCTCGGAAGTTTTCAATTCTCAAACTTGGAGGTATCAAACTTTTCTTTGATGTCTTCTCGGATATTTTCGAAGAAGTCTTCTGTATGTATTTTATGCATCAAAGAATCCGTATAAGTCATGAGNAATTTCGCTTTTGGTCCATACTTTTTCTTGATGTAGTAATAATGAAAATCATACATCAGAGTTTTTGANATATCGAGGATTGACATCCCAAGATAATCTGGCTTGTTGAAAACAAGTTCCGTNTTTTTCATGTGCACTGCAATAAGATCTTCACTGAAGATTGTCGTTCGTTCATAATTCGGTTTCGAAACAAGCTTTTCAGCCGATTTATCATCCGTTCGAAGTCGGATATCCATCCTGTTTCGGATGTTNTCCATGGTTTTTCCACAAACTGAATTGTTNATGAGTTTGAAGAAATCCTTCTCAAACTNGCTGGAAGCTTCTGTTCGAAGCTTCGTGTTCAACTCGATGTAAGGTTTCAACCAGAGGTGAAAGTAAGCCGGAACGACCCGGAACGCCGTTCCGGTAAAAGAATTATTACCGGTGCGGCGTTCCGGTTAGAATTTCTAGTAGGTTGGTATTATGACGCTGACGCAACAATGGCGGTACCTGAACT
>JGI24021J15306_10003634_pt1 | contig 17531 bp, 9 predicted proteins | sample Ectturendosymbi1_FD_15306 | JGI IMG/M metagenome (IMG submission 15306)
CCCAACTTCGTTACAAAAAAACTTCGAACAGACGGTGATTCAAGGCTTGGCCTCTGATAAAGTTTACTGCACTCACAACAATCGAAAACACATTTTTTTTAATTTTCAGGGAGTGTATCCCAGAAACAATTTGGTGCTTTGTACCCCTTGTTTTAGTGCTTCGTACCCCCAAGGGGTACGTGTACCCCCGGTTAAGAACCACTGAACTAGGTTATTGAAAGCGCTCTTTGGCATGTTGTGGGTGATTGAAAATTTTTTAGCAATTGGAAATGTTTTTCAATTGTATAATTGAACTGGTTTATAAAAAGCATCAAGACCATTTCTCTTTTTGGTTAAGTTAGGTAAAATCGCATATGGTGTTTATAAATTGCTTTCAGTTCTTTATAAAGCAAGACTGATTTTGAACGCAGTACCTGTTCTCAACGGGTGTCGAACCCGACATTCAGCTCCAAAACTTTGTGTAAAAATTCAATTTCAATATAGTTTCATTTTTGACAAAGTTTGCTTGAAGGTCTCCTTTTAAAACTATTTTACCTTTAGCAAAATTATTCGTTGCTTGTGGATACACGTGTACTGTAACCTACATACTTCCACAGTCGCATTTAGGATTTAGCAACCATAAAATTTACTGATCATATAATTATCTCAAAACAGTCCAAACACCTGGAGTTGTTTCTGAGTAGCTCGGAGTTCCCCTTCAAGCACACGTTTTATTCTCAAAAGCGTCAGTTTTTCAGTAACTAACAAGTTGTCTGCTCCATCAGCATCCTGAAAAAAAGAAAATAACAAATATTTGAAACCACACCTGAAGCTGAAAATTGGATAACATAAAAAAGGTCAGATATTTTAAACAAAACTCAGGTAAAAGCTCAAGTTGGACCGAAAAGATGAAGCGAATCTTACACGACCACTGAAAGAATTTGAAGTTTTGACAGTAAACAGACAAAGTAAAAAAAGACTGCTGCTACCGCTGATATTGGCAACACAGTACCAAGACCCCGAGTGGTCTTTCATAAGGCCGTATGCTTACCAGCCTCAAGCAGTACTGAACATCAACTATTTAACACAAATAAAAGTTAAATAGGAGAACATCATATTTTCTCAATTTTTGCGACCGGTAAGCAATTGTATTTTACGACGTATTGGAATCTGGAAGGTCAGCACAGGTGAAATTTAAAGAAACATGCAGATTAATGAAACGACGACAACGTTTTAGATCCGTTATCCCAAAAAGATAAAAAAGTAAACAGTCACAAGAAATTTCTTGAAAATCAGTAATGGAAGTTTTCCCTAACAGTATGAAATGGTGACATTAAGCACAAGGATAGTGAAAAAATCATTTAAATTTTTTATTTCGCATTAGTTTGTCACATTGCTCCTACCTAAAAGCAATGTAAGCAGCTTAAACAAATTTTTCACTTCAAGATACACTGTAGATACAAGGACCTGTTTCCAAGGTTGTGTCGCATACAACGTCGGGGGAGGAACCTTGATAGTAATTATAAGTTGTTGCGGAAATAGTGCATCAATGCTAGCTAAGATGATACACGAAATAATACAGTAAGGATCGACCTTTGTCAATATATAGCCCCTAAGTAAAGAACTGTTTAAAATAAAAGTAACATTCTAGAACGCAGGAAGGGATGAGACTAAAGTGGCACTGGCATCGTATCACTTTCCGATAGACGGTCATGGGGTCGATAGTGACTTGCTCACATGTGTAGCCGGAAATTAGCAAATCAAGCCTTGGAAGTATTTAGTATGTGCTTCTTTGTTTTGATAAACAGCTATCTATTTAGTTGTGGTTACTCTCACTCTTTAGATTGGCGCGTAAATCTTAGATTGTCCTGGAAGACACTTGAGCTGTGGGTTTTAATCAAAATTTGTCTTTGCAAACCTCCAAACACTATCAACTGCATTTTACGACCTGACTTTGCTGCTATGCGGTTGTTCACAAATATAAAAATTGCAAGAAAAAGTGGTAAATTCTGGAACTTCTAGGAAAAATGAACCGAAACCCTTACATATCCTTGTATCCAGCGTATTCTTTTCATGCAAGTAACGTGTTTCGAAAAATGCGAAATGTTCATGGCCACGTGTTCGGAGATGGTGTGGTTTTGTGAGCGGCACGCGTTAGTCTGTCTCTCCGAGTGTCGTGCACTGCAAGTGACTGCATTAGAGACAAAACAAAGGAGTTTCGTTATAAAAGAAAAGACGACTTAAACAAGCACAAAGTGCGAGGAAAACATCTGTGGCGTAAACATGCTGAAACGGTCAACGTTTTTTCAGCGTTTTCCCGACAGAATTGCAGCTGTTCTTCCATGCAATTGACGGGAGATTTTGTGATAGAAAGATGGAAGCGAAATGCTTGTCATACGTTTGTCATCTTCATACTGATGGAAAGCTTTCTATGAAAAATTCCACACTTTTGTAAACATGTTGCAAACCATGCTGTGCTTGCGCAGCAAGAAAAGAATGGAGAGAAGACGAAGGCAAGAAATTCGGGATGTGGGATTCTTCAAAATCAAGACAGGAAGTTCATTATGTTGCAAACCCCTAGGGATAAGGTCTAAAGATGTTGTAGGAAATAACTGATGAATGATCAATTGATTTTGCTGTTAGTCTAAAGACTCTAGCAAATTTACTAACATCGCCAGCTTGCCCAATAACAATCCGTTAAAGAAAACAACAAAGCCACGCTCCTATCCGCTGTGGCAGCGCAACCGGAAATGAAGCCGTTGTAGATATAGGGAAAAACACTTTGAAGCTGAAATGAATTTATCAAAAAACCGTAATCCTACAACCTTTGTAAACCGAAGTCTAAACAAACATTGATATTTTCAAGAGAATAAATTTTATGTGAATCAGTGATAAACTTGCAGCCCTAATTCACAAACATCTTCTAAACCGTGCTGTTGGTGAAGATGAAACGTTTGCTGAGCACATCCCCTAGGACCTCAGTGAGTGCTTTCATCTCATAAATCTTTTTAATATGTGCTTATTACGTGACAAAATTCTACGTCGTAGACTATCTGTGCTAGGTCCCATCCTTAGTGATTTTTCAACGCCTTCTGAATATTTGTTGTGATAGTGCTGCTGAAAATGAAACTGTTTTTAACTGTAACAAGACAGTCGGTGTAGTTTTTAACCCTAAAACGTTCTAACAGCCTGCAATTCCATTTGTTTGTTTGAATGGCTTAGGTGTAAGGTTTGCAGAACAAGTCAAATATCTCCATGTGTTACTTCATACCTCACTGTAGGTTGACAATGACACACAGAGACAAGTTTCATTTATTATGCAGAGAACAAACTCACAAGAACATTTACCAAACGCTCTCCTACAGCCGAAACACTCTGTTCCATGCCTGTTGTATGCCAGTGTATGTCTGCCAATTGTGGTGCAAGTGACGCAATATGTAGGCTATGCCTTTTTTAAACGATGCGCGTCTTCATCCAAAATTTTTATCTGCTCACGCCAGTTGTCTGATGTTTTATTCCGGCGCAGTTCACTCAAGTCATGAGCGTTCAAACCAACATCGCGAAGTGTTCTGAGCAGGCCAGTAACCAGCTTGGGTTACCAGGGGGACGAAGAGTTTTCTGAAAGGAGCCCAAATTTTTTAAACTATGTTCAGTAGTTTTAAACTATGTCCAACACATTTTTCCAGGGGGAGCGAAAAAATTTGCAGGGAGGCTTCTCCCCACCTGCGCTCCCCTGGTTACGGGCCTGGTTCTAAGTGATCTGCAGACTTACATTACTCAAAGAACAAATATTTGGCAAACTCCAATAAATTCATTATAGCCTATATCGTGAATTTGCCTCACAAGAGTCACAGCTTAATTCTATTGTTTTGATGTAACTTATAAAAATTTCATGGTTGCGAGCGTCAAGCTGAGTATCTGAACGTTAACATTTCCACCTGTTCACTTTACAACCACCACACTTTCTTGATTCCTTGCTGGAGAACAGCGGACTGTCATATTTTACGATTCAGATCCAGTCTTGAATTTTTAAAACTCAGTTAACCATCGTCAAAAAAATTTTAAATGGATAGTCCAGGTCCAAATGAAGCCCAAAAAATGAACAATGTACGGCTTTTTGAAAACAAAAATACCGCAATTCTTTTCCATTAACTCATTCCAAATTCGGTCCTGAACTTACATTTCTGAAGTGATTTACAGTCCGGATACAAATCCAAACAAATTCATTTGAGTCCAGAACCAGTCCAGTCCAAGTGCAGTTCAATGCTTATCTTTGCTCCTTGCTGTCTTGCACCCACAGCGAGCTTGCGCTCCAGGTGGTCGCTTATTTCTCGGAAATATTTGGTGAGACACTGTAGGTGACAAATTATGTTTATGACAAATGTCGTAACCGGCTAAGTGGTGCTGTTGTTTTGCCCACGAGCTACCGAAAGTGATGGAATGGGTTCGATTCCCGGTCGAGTCAACGAAGGTTTATAGAAGGAACTTGCGGTGGATGCCAGGGAAAGGTTTACGTGCGGTGTTACAAGAAGGATTCAGTCTCGCCGCGAATGCAGTGTTAACTGTGAAAGTGTCCGCGTGCAAGCAGAAATGTCACCCACTCTTGGCAAGGGAGTACAAAGTGCAACCGCTTTTTTCAATAAATCTCTGCTTAACATTACATTCAAAATACTTCTGCTTTATTTCGTCCCCTGCACGAGTGGTGGAGATCTTGAAAAGGATGCGAAAGCACGTAGAAACCAAAACTATTTAGGTTAAACTGGGTCGATACTGTATCGAACATGCTGCGCAAGTTCGACAAGAACGCAATTAAATCTTCGTATTTTTATTGGTTACCACAATCGGTTTGTCCAGGATGTATCTACATTTTCTCTTCGCATTGGATCAATGACCATCAGATGGTTTTCGGTGCAACGTTTGCGCAACAAGCCGCAGAAAAACTCTGCTTGTGAAAACTAGCTCGCATTTCATGAAGTTATGACTTTTGAATGCTCATCGGCATTCAAATATGACAGACCTGACCTTTATAAATGTCCTGGTGAATCGCACCTATCACGGAAAGCACGCACTCTTGTTACAAGTGCGATGCGGCATTGGCAATAGATAATATGACCTACAAGATGCCAAAGTAAATAGCGCCTTTCATGAGTAGCTGTAATGTGACACCGCACATACATAGATTCAGACCGTTTACACAATATCAAAAGCCTACTAGTACCCCAACAAGAGGTAGTGTCACAAACGTCCTGTGTCGGCATTTTTTTTTAATCCAAACGTGCTTTGAAGATATTCAAAAGCAAGATTAAAAATTTTGCTCTTGCCGGTATCTTTGTGGTGTTGCAATTGCACCTCATTTAATTGGTTTGATTTTAGTGATAGATTTATAAAAGCCGTGTCTGTTGTTGAAGAAACGTATAGACAAATAGTGTGAGCTGAAATTTTAAATAATTTGCAATGTAAAATCGAACCTATTGATTCAATTCAAGATTTCCTTTCAGTTCCAAGGTTGGTCAGTGTGTAACTGCTGGATCTTTCCAGCACAAACGTTTCGTATCGTCATGTTATGCAAACATATGGAGCTGTCTGCAGTGATATCCTGTCACTCGAACCATTCTTCACATTACCAGCATCCAAGAAAAAATATTGAATTCCAAAAATCTCAAAACACACTTGAAGTTTTCATTACGGCATTGAATGCAAGCGAAGTGCTGCATTTACTCGTTTGCCGCATTTGGCGTGCAGCCTTGAGTGACAGTTTTTTTTCACGCACTTCGTTGCTCGTGACAAAAGGATAGAATTAAAATTTAAATTACGCAACAAAAAAGCTGAACAGGTTGACAAAGGAAAACGTTTGGTCTGTAGCAGCAGTCGCGTCGCCACGGGGGGCTTTGGTGGGTTTAGCCCCCCAAACAAAGCTCCAACCCCCAAAAAAAACACTATGCATCAGTAGAGTTTTTGTCAATTTTTGAATGTCATGCCCCCCCGCACAAACGTAAAGCCATCCCGCAAAGTCCCCTTATTGAAAACTTTCTGGCGACGGTTCTGTGTAGCAGACGTAAAATCGAGTATAACTAGTCACCAAACTGCAAGAAGGTTTGGAATACGTAACGAAAGGTAAAAATATTGAAAAGATAGTGTCTTAAAATCTTGTAAGTTCTGTCAACAACAAGCCAATTGAGAAATTATCATTTTTTCCGCACATATTCGCATTAAACAAATAGGATGTGTTGTTCGTTATCTAAAACCATGTCGAGGTATTGTTGTGTGTTGCAGCTTCATCAGCAAAAGTGTTGACCTAAAAGCCAATCTTCCATTCCTCCAGAAACACTGCTAGTTATCAAACGTTTCAGGCCATCAGTTTCCGCTTACAAGCCATGAGCTTCCACAACAGTGGACAAAAATCTCACTTACACATACTTATGATTTTCAAACAACAAGTTACAAGCACTTATCTATTGCCAAAAGTCTACAAAGACCACCACCACTGACAGTAGCCTAATATCAGTCTCCCTTGGATGGAAGTGCTGGGATATTTTATTTTAAGTTTTAATTGAAAGAGTTATTCGAAAATGGTGAACGTCCAAGCAATTGCAAAAACTCAAATGAAGAAGTGCTTTCCCTGGAAACTAAGCTAAGCATACGCCCACACCTTGTGCGAATATTCTGAAAAAATATTGCATTGAGCTTCATTTTCTGATTAGCACTGCACGAGGAGCAGTGGCGTAACTGACGGGTGGACAGGGTGCGAGCTTCCTCTCCTGTTAAGCTAAATAAAAAAACGTCCCCCCTCCTAGCTTGCATTTTGATATATTCTTTTGGTTTTAAGTAGGTTGTTGTTTTTTGCGTTTATCAGGGTGTTTCCGTTATTTTTTTAGCTAGTATGGACAATATCCCTCCGGAATACCATCATTTCGTTAACTTTTTTTTTCTGTGTGTTGGGTAATGATCTCCTACAGTGGCCAGTGGGCTCCCTTCAGCAAAATTTTCCCACCTGGCTTAAACCTCTAGTTACGCCATTGACAAGGAGACAACAAAACTTATAGAAAACACGAACATTCGGAAACCTATAGCTATTCATTGAAGCAAAGGCAAGTGACGGACAGTAAATACTGGTTAGCTGTAGGCCTACATTGGGAATGACAAAAGTAGACTACAACGTGTTTTATAAAATATCGTATTACAAAGACCTGTTACAAAATTTTCTCCGAATCCTGAGATACAACTAAATCAGATTTTCTGTTTTTGACTTCAGGATATTGAACAAATTGCATTCTCACCTTTTCTCTTGTAGGTCGGGAAGACCTTATGAAAGTACTTTGCTTGTTCAAAAGAATGTCTTTGCGCATATGTTCCAAAGCCTTTTCCAGAGCTTCTTTCCCTCTGATCAAAGACTTTATTTCTTCGTTTGTATCTAGAAGGCTTTCTCTTAATTTGAAAACTACTGCTCGTGTTTGCCTAACATAACTGTGCACTTTCGCATTACTTTGTTGTGCGCAGTTATCTCTAAGCGTTGGCAGAGGATCAAGTTGTTTTCCCAAATCTGTTCCTTTATCACTTTTTTGCATAACATTTTGAGAAACTTTGATATTTTTAACAGTGGCATCCCGCCAACAATCCGGCCCAATTGTTGCAGTGGCTAGAGGCAATGTAGCCCAAGTACCAGTAGCCATGATTTCGACTGAGAGTTATTGAAAATTATAAACTGTGAATAACTACCCCCAATTAGCAATGAGTTACAAAAATGTTTTTCGCTGTTCCAGTTCTTGCATCAAGCACCGCAACGTCAGTAACAAGTTGACAGAAGACACCATATAAAAACAACGGCAGTGCGTCGCACGCTCTGCCAAGGCTGTTCCTTTCTTTACTGTTTTGTTTCAGGTCAAAGCTGCGTTCTCTTACATTCTGTAAAAGATACATTATTGTTGAATCAAATAATTTTAAAATATCATACAAAAGTACCTACTAGTTCAATCAAAAGTTACCACGAACTAAATTCTCAGGTATGTTCGGACGCGCTACACGTAGCAAAGACAGCTGATTTTGCGTCTCTTGAGGTTGCCAAGTAACACGATTAAACGGCTGAGTGAAGTTCAGATATAAAGAGCGAAAAAGCAAAGATATTTTTTTGATAAAATGGAACGAACGGTTTGTTTAAGTAAAACGTACTGGAATACTTTAAGTTTAATTTCTTGATTCAAAAAATGCCAATACGGAAGAAAGTGCGCTGTGCAATTAATAGTAAGGGAGATGATCAAACGAATGTTTAATAACTGAACAACCAGCCAAGCAGAACAAAGGTAAAAGGTCACATCACATGAGCCATGAACAATAATTTGGGAACTCAACTGCTGCTGAGAGAAGAGGCGTGGGCAATAAAGCAACTAACTCAACTGGGGTATGTTTCTGTACGAATAAAGGTTATCATGTTATCCGCCCATTTTTTGATTGATTTGAAAAAAATGTGCATTTCATGCTCTAATTAGTAATTGTGATGAGCCGTTTTTACTGCACGAATGCTTATCTAGACAACAACAGGGTGGTTATATCATGCAGATGCACGCAGTTACAGTATATCGAATGCAATCCTAATCTTTCAGTGCAATTCACACTAGCAAAGAATCAGATACTAAGATCCTATCAGAGTACATTTTTTCCTACTAGGAACACATCAATGTGTGTACGACAGCAACAATAGGCCTATAACCTATACTATAGGAGCAGATAAACACCACTCACTTTAATTTGATGAAAAGTTTGACAGTACAGTTGAGCGCAATAATTAATAGCTTTAGTTTCGCACTGTGTACGTTTGGATACATATAGAATTTACAAAATAAAATCAGGGATTGATGGTTACTACCATTTGGCTTATGTAAGTAAATATTGGTAGTTTGTACTTTTGAGAAATAGAAAATTTGAGATGAGTACACAGGCAGTGTCTATCTAAACCTAAAACCCTAAACCTGAACCTACAACCCTGTGTTTCTGTTTTTTTAGAAAATATGCAAACGTAGACAACTCATATTCATGTACAGTAACTTATAATAACTGATAAGTAATGAAAATTTTAAGACAAACTGAAGTAAACAAAAATACGTAAACTTGCTGTACCAGCTCACATCTCCTCTGGCCGTCGAACCATCAGATCTTATTTACACCAGTATGCAATTAACAAACACAATGCTCACAATAACAATTGACAAAGCTTGAAGGTACATGTCCATCAACATCTCCTTTTTCAACAAAAGATTAAGATATGTCACCTAATCACGAAAACGCTATGAGGTTTTAATAACTCTTGTGTGACTTCGGCGTAACCCAGACTGACTATTTTCAACACTTAAGGGTGTACTAGGTGCACAAGCTGCTGGCATGTTCAGTACATGAAGATCCTAAACATAAGAATCATACATTGGTGATTTTTCACAAGTAGTGCGTAGAAACAATCTGTTACGACAGTAACGAACACCATTCACTTCTACAACATACGATTGAGGTTCAACCATTTTAATACACTTCCCAAGCAACCATTGTTTATTGCCCGGATGGTACACATGTATCAGTTCACCAGGAATCAACTCCCATAACGGTTTCTAAGTGTGGTCATAGAAGTGTTTCATGCGATTGTACTTTTTGTCAACCAAGAGTCAATTACTTTCGGTTTGAGCATAAAATTGCTAATTGGTAGAATAGATCTCGTTCTTCTAAACATCAAGCGTTGACATGACGACAAGTCTAATCTTTGTGTCAGAACATTTCGCCATTCTAATAAAGAGCCAAATGTTTCCTCCATCCTTTTTCGCTTTCTGAAGTAGAGGCTTTGCGATTTTCATGGCTGATTCCGCCTTGCTATTTCTTTGGGCGTAGTACGGTGAAGAAGCAATGTGATTGAACTTCCACTCATGCACAAATTCTTTAAACTCTTCAGAAACTAGCTGCGGGCCATTGTCAGTCCGAATGGTCACTAGAATGCCGTGCGTTGCGAACGATAGCTTGAGCATTGCCACTACTGTTGTGTGGCTTTCAAGAGTCTGGTAACCTCTGCAAAATCTCGTAGCAACCATTACCCAGCACGACTTGGGCGGTGCAGTTCTCACGTTTGCTTCTTTCTGTGCCAAACCGGAGGTGATCTTGTAATTCTGCCACTGGTCTTTGAAGAACTTCCAGTTGCTAGCTATGTCACCTTTCATATTCATCGCTGGTGACACGGGTAGATTCGAGTCAGCCCTGTCTATCTGCAGGCTATCATTCATTCAGAACAAGGTCAAAGTCTCACTTCTGACACCATGTTTCTGTCTTCTTAACAGAATATGCAAGGTTAAGTTGCTGTACTAGCTGTCATCTCCTCTGGCCGTCAAACCACCAGATCTTATTTACACCGGTATGCAATTAACAAGCATGATGCTCACAACAACATTTGACAAAGCTTAAAGGTACATGTTAGAGATGGCATGGGCCACTAACAGTCCAGTCTTTGGGCAGTCTGCTAAAGGTTTTGAAACAGTCCGCTAACAATTTTTTCAGCAGTGACGTCATTCCGGGTCACTACGGGCTGCTGCGGTCTGCTCGCCAATTAGGTGAAAATTTTGATTTTTGCGAGCTTTCAAAATCTAGCAAGAAAATGTTTTGCTGCTGTTCTCTACATTTTACTGTTCTGCTAATGTTCTGTTTCACTTGTTTCCACGCAAACTAGTAAACCATGTTATTAATCAATCAAAGCAACAAACACTTTCATTTATAGTCTGTCACTGTTGGCGAGGTTTAGGCAGAACTGTCTCCAGAAAGTTTTCAATAGGGGGCTTTGCATTTCTGCGGGACGCTTTGCGTTTGATAAAAACTCCACAGATTTATAGTGTTTCATGTTTCCATTTGGGGCCTTGGAGCTTTGTTTGGGGGACTAAGCCCACCAAAGCTCCTTGTGGACTGGGTTTAGGTTTAGGGCAAGTGTTATCAAACTTTCTCTGGCCATGTACCCCTTCAGCATTTCGATAGATGAGCATGTACCCCTAAAATTTCTTATGACAAAAAGGCTGTGGAATATAACAAAAATGTATTTACCAAGAAGCATGTAATGATTTTGAAAATAATATTCAGTGATGTATGTATAAATATTTCGAAATGAATAATACGTAAATATATTTTTTTCCTTCTATTGCTAACCTCAAATGTACCCCTTCAGATGGGCAAATGCACCCCTACTAGCATAGGGGTACATGCACCCCAGTTTGAGAACCGTTAGTTTAGGATTAGGTGTTGGGTTTAGGTTAGGGTTTAAGTTTAGGTTCAGTATGTTATTAGCAAGTGTAGTGCAGCCAAGCACACACTTGTTGTGTGAGTGTCACATTACAGTCGGTGGACGAATAAGTTTCCAAAAGTGCTCTAGTGAACCTATAGCCATTAAAACTATAGGGTTTTATTGTCCAAAAGACAATGAACTGAAAACGCAAGTGTTGTTACTTTGCTTTTGAGGTTACGGTATATTACTGGCCAGTCTGGGCCAGAAAATAAGTTGTGGTTTAGCATAGACGGGCCGGGCTGGACGGTTTCTTATTAGCTCCAGGCGGGCTGGGCTACAAAAGCACTGGTCCTTACCATCTCTAGTACACGTCCATCAGTACCCTGAACCTAAAACCCTAAAGCTAAAGAAAGTGGCTGCAGAACCACACATGGATCTTCTTATTTCAAAATTTATTCCACCATACCGCCTTGCATGATGCGTTTTCGAATAAAGCGGTCAATTATTCACTCAAGCAACATTGACCTGGTAGTGTTACGGATAGGTTTCAAGTCTGACATGTCAATGGTTGGGGGTTCACCTCTTCTCTTGGCACCTTGCATTTTCATAATATTGACATGCACATTTCAATTCGTGGGATCACTTCTTCTTTGCTTTTTTCAAAGCTTTTCAAACTTTTGGTTTAGGGGTTATTGTTAGGTTAACACTAGGTTAGGGTTAGGTTAGGGCTACGGTTAGGGTTAGGTTCACCTTTTGTGTTTACTATGTTTCTACCAACAAGCCTACTGCATTCTCATGTGTTACTGTCACATTACAGAAGATGGTCGAATAAGATTTCAAATTTGAAGATCCATGGACAGTTCTGTAGCTGCTGCCAAACCTAAACCAAAAACCCTGAACCTAAAAACCTAACGCTAAACCAAAATCCCTAAACCTGAAGTCGTAAACCTTAGACTGAAAACCCAAAACAGAAAACCAAAAACCCAAAACTGTAAACCCAAAGCTGAAAACCCAAAACCAAAAACCCAAAACTTAAAATCCTAAACCTAAGACCCCAAACCGAAAGCCATAAACCTAAAACAGTAAACCTACAACCCTAAACACAAAAGCTTAAACCAAAAACCTAAACCTAAAACTCTGAACCTAAAACCCTAAACCAAAAACCCTAAACTGAGAACCGTGAACTGAAAACCTTAAACTGAAAACCCTAAATCTAAAATTCTAAACCTAAAACCTTGAAACTGTAAACGTAAAACCCTAAACCAGTGGTTCTTAAACTGTGGGGTGGGAGCATGAAATGATCACAAGGGAGATGTGTGTATGGCAGCAACATATTTTTGGAAAGTAGGATAATGGCAAATAGTTGTTGTTCTGCGTTTTTGTTGATTTGGAGTTTAAGTGAGGCACGAATAACAATGACTAATGCTAGAGGGGGTGTGATTGAAAAAGTTTAAGAACCTCTGCCCTATACTTAAAACTCTAAACCTAAAGCCCTGAACCAGGGGTGTACAACCTTTTGCTATTGCCGGCTGCATTACTTTTATTTATATGAAGTACGGCCGCCAATGAGTTCGAGTTAACAGAACACATTCAAACAAATTGCGTGTACATTCTTTAACTCTTTGTGATATCACCGTCCAGATTGTTAAGCATCGTGTCGACTGATTTTCTTGTTTTGCGTTTGTTGTGCTTCAATATATGCCAGCACGGCAGCCAAATCTTATATTTTAAATTACATGTGAACGGCCGCAAATTTTGTTATACTGAAAACTCTAAACCTGAAAACTCTACACCTGAAAACTCTAAGCATGAAACCCTAAACCTGAAACCCTAAACCTGAAACGTTACACCTGAAACCCTGCACCTGAAACCCTAAACATAAAACCCTGCACCTTAAACTTTACACCTAAAATTCTACGACTAAAATCGTAAACCTAAAAGTTTAAAGCTAAAACTTCAAACAAGACAACCTAAATGGAAAAATCCCAACCAAAAACTCTAATGCTGAAATTGTAAACCTAGGAAAAGCATATCATAAACCTAGTGAAAGGTCTTATTCACTAATTCGTTTTGTCATAATGCTCTATTTATAGATGAGCGCACTCATGTTGAGAATCTTAGTGACAGATTGAGTCATACATGGAAGAAAAAAGTGATGCCTGGTATTGGCATTTAAAATAGCTTTGAAGTAGTGATTGCAGACATTGGCATGACGTTGCAGTTGCAACTTTGTGTAAAGTGTTGTTTTGAAACTGTTCTTATTACTGCTAACCGTTTCTAGTTACTAAAAAATCACCACCAGTTGATTTTGCTTAACAAAGCTGCTTGTTGACCAGACAGTCACTACTTTGAACTCAGTGATCTTACCAACATTTCGTTGACTACTCATAAGGCCTCTTTTTGCTCATTAGCATAAAGTGATGTAAGGTACTAGTTAAGGTGTACTGTTGCAACCTCTCCATTGGAGTTGTGTTTGAATGTGTAATTCACTACAAACGGGATGTGTGCAAAGAACAACACCCATATACATGTGGCACGAACAAGCAATAATGGAGTGATCATGGCATGTGATCTCTATTGTTGCTTGCTGCCACAATGTGAAGCTTTGCACACTTGCTGCTCGAGCTTTCCGATCGCAACAAAATGGTACTGTGACCAGAATGTGAAGGTCGTGCCAGGTGCACACTTCACAAAAAGAATGTGTGGTCGGTGCCATTCATTGTAAAAAGAAGGATGTTGTTGCAACCTCTCCATTGGCGTTGCCTGGAATGTGTGATTCACCACGAATGGGATGTGCGCGAAGAACAACACTCATGTGGCACGAACAAGCTATAATAGAGTGATCATCGCATGTGATCTCTATTGTTGCTTGCTGCCATAGTATGAAGCTTTGCGCACTTGCCGCTCAGGCTTTCTGATCGCAGCAGTACTGATACATATTGCGTCAAAGTAGGGCTGGGTTCAAGCAACAAAAATCATTGTTTCAGATATGAGTAATTTCTAACAAATTACTAAGTAACTTAAGTAATTCCAGAAAATCAGGAAAATCGACATTTAGATCGAAAACAGTCAGTGCATAAAAATCATTGCAATTTTTAAATCGCATAATTAGCGCTTCAGACAAAATTCACACGTGTAGACTGTGATTCAATTTAGTAGAATGAACTTCTAGCTCCCAATCGCAATCACAATGATAATCAACAATTGTAACTTACAAAGCGCTCTGCACAGGCAAGAAAACTATTTGCTTCAGTGCTTTATTTTATGTGTGATGATACATGTCATGCATAATACTATGTTCACAGCAACAGACGTGGCTTCTAAAATCTGAACTTTACTAAAAAGATTATTTGAAATATCTAGTAATGGAAAAATTACTTAATCAAATAATAAGTAAAGGTTTTCAAGTAAGTAATTACTCCTCAGCCTTAGGTCAAAGGTCTCCAAAACATTTTTGTCTGCAACCACATACAATTGTTACGTAGAAGTTTGAGGGCCAGATAAACTTGGGATAAAAAATGTTAAAACAGGAATTTTTAATAAAAGCAGGATTTTTTAAGGCATTTAGGGACTTGATTCCGGTCCCTGGAATTGAAAGCAGGTCCCTAGAATCAGAAAATTATCACCGGGTCCCTAGAATCAGAGAAATCGGTTCCCTACAGGTCCACACTGGGTACCTAACATTTTCCTTAAAAAACCCCTGATAAAAGTATATCCATTTGTTAACAAGAATGGTGAAATTTCTTCTTTGATTTTAGCATATTGCGAGAATCTGCCTTCAGATGAGATGAACCTAATGTTAACAAGAAACTCAGATTGTTGCAACATATCAGCTAAGGTTACACTAGCTTGCAGCACAACATATGGCCAACTGGCATTCATGTGGCTGTCTTACATAATGTCATTTTTTGGGTTAAAATGTTTCACTCTACCAAATCAACAGATTTTTTACAAAAATGTTATTTTTTCATTATTGATGAAGTGTTTTTGTGGGCCAGATCAAATGCTTTTACAGGTCAGATTTAGAGCACAGGCCATAGTTTGGAGTCCCCTACCTTCAGCAGATATCACCGAACTAGGCTTGAAAAAGTCAACAACTTTGACTACTTAAAGAATGCTCTCTTAAAAAAAACATTATGTTCAAAATTGGGAAAGCAGCTACAACTTCAGTTGACATAGCTCATAAATATAGTGGAATCCACACTTTACATTGAGCACCAAAGGCAACATTTGCAAAACTTCCATACTAAACACTGTTCTTTCTAACTCTAAAACAAGGCCGACATATAGGTGGAAGTCCTGAGAGCAAACAGAACAGTTTTCACATGACGTGCCTCTGAGACATTTGTGGCATTGCGTGGCGAGACAAAGATTGGAAACAAGATTTAGAGCACTGGCTATAGCTCCTTGTATAGTTATCTTAAAACAAGGTGCTTGTTCTAGCTTGATCATGTGCCAAAAAATTATCTATGGCGAATTTCATTCAGGTTTTAAATTGTTTGCTAACCTTTCTTTCATTCCAAAGATGTTGTAAAAGAGATTTGCAGCAGCTCAAAGTTTCATCTTCCTAGTGGCAAATGTATGCCCAAAATCATCTGGCCAGGTGTGCACTTTTTTGCAATGGTTTCCTAGAGATTGACTATCCCTATTTATCTTAGAGCAATCATCTTTCATGCAGGTTTTGCCACACTATTATTGGTCTCATCAGGGGCCATGGAGTTGAGTCACAGAGGCACCTACTACCTGTTGGAACTATTGAGCTCATTACTTGTGGCAAGCACACAATGTTCACACGTTTCCATATGCCAAAGCAGGTGGAAGATCATTTTCATACTTAGTATGCAGACAGGCACGTTTTAGACTGCTCATTGTGTTTCAACGTTTGCATAAGTTTTTGGAAATTTACTCCATTGAATAAGATATATACTATATTTGGGTATCATGTACTTGGATAGGTAGTGAGTCTAGAGCAACTTAACTATTTCGCGTGTTTAGGGTGTTTGACAAGTGATTGGGTGATGGCAGATGGGATGATCAAAGTGTCTTTTCGGCGCCTTCCGACCTTACTGTGTCTGTATTGACAAGTGTACTTGCATTAAGGCGAAAAAATAAAATTGTTGTTATTTCAATTTTAAATTTTGCTTGATATGAAATCTGCATAATGGTGTGGTATGTTGTACAAGAGCATTAATTGATACTATCAAACTACTTTCTCGTGGAAGTCAGATTCCAGTCAAGAGAAACACTGCAAAATGTTTTAATCCTGCTTAAGTTGTATAGCGCTACTGGACGAATTAAGTTGTATAGCACTACTTTTTTTTAATGCACATGTGCATCAATTACACAACTGTAGCGAAATTACAAGTACACTGTGTGAAAAACATCAAACCAAATGATGCTTAAACATGCAATTAATTAAATTGCAATTATAAACAGTGTTGCAATACATACATACATTTTAAATGTATATTATTTTCAAAAGAGTTTAGTGATTTCCATTTGAAACCATAAAGTTTGGAAAGATGTGGGCTTATTACTGTTACAAAATTTTGTAGCTGTCAAATGATAAGCCAGTTGCATTTTAAGGTGACATTTTCCATGGCAATAATGATCCATGGGAGCAAATGTAGTTCTTAAACCTAAGCACTACCTCAAAGTTAAAGTAAATGTTACCTCAAGAAACTAAACACTACTACACTTGAAGACACTAGAATATCTACTAAAGAAGGAATAAAAAGGAAACATTCGTCTGTCTTTGCACTGCTTGAAATCCAAGCAGTTACTTATACGCCATCTAAATCACACGCACAACATCTGTGGTATGTTTTTGCTGACTTGGCAAAACTGTGCCAGGTATATTGCAAGTGTTTCACTGGTTGTATCTTTGCCTTTGCTCAAGCTCTGTTAAAGTTGTTGAAAGTAAAATGTAATTGTAATGAGGGTAAAGTTTTAGCAAAGGCAAAAATGGGAAGATTCATTTACAAGTAAATGAAAATGTGTAATTATGTTACTTCCATTCAGCGCAACTACAAATTGTAATTAATCCAACCCTAAATAAACACACTAATTTGAAGACTACTGCAGATCCAATTCTAATTGTATAAGACCAAGGTTTTGATTTGCTGATATAAATTTCTGTTTTACAGGATATAACTTGTATTAGGAAAATGAAGTCATTCATTGTTTTGCTGCTATATATTGCTGCTGTGCAGTGCCTGTCAACAATTAGAAGAGAATTCGCAGAGCCACCAACTTTCAGGGAACAATACTTTGATCAGTTTGTTGATCATTTCAACCTGAAAAGTTTTGGGAAAAC
>JGI24021J15306_10003639_pt1 | contig 17521 bp, 13 predicted proteins | sample Ectturendosymbi1_FD_15306 | JGI IMG/M metagenome (IMG submission 15306)
GCATGTCCGCAACCACAACTCACCAAACCTAAAAACTGAAAACTGACTTGTGAGTTGGTCGGACTAAACAGCGATGATTCAAAGAATGATGCAATCGCGTGACATTTTATGACATGGCAAGAAGCGTAGTGCGTAGCTATACCACTGGGATACAAAGCCGTTGAAGTTAAATGCGTGTTTATCCAAACGGTAGCTTCGAAAATATTTTTGGGACGTATTGTCCCGTTGGTAGTGAAAGGGATAAGTAAGCAAAACTGCAAAGTTCAACACACAAGGTAGAAGAACAATAACGAGTGTTGTTAGTAGGGGGGGAATGAGAAGGTTATGCAGACCTTACAGCTACAGGGAAACCTTGCCTTTTCCAAAGCAATTTTGTAATGTTGAATCCGATTTCAATGGTATTTTCGACTTCGATACATTTGACTCTTTAAAATGCTATTTATTCAAAACCTATTTGAATAAGAGCTGATGATACCTACCTAACAGGCGAAATATTGTATATACTCTGATAAGATTTATTGTCTGATTAAGGATACCTTTCGATACACAGTTATTTAAAATGGTGTCTAAAATTACAATTTTCCACGATTTTTCCGTATTAATTTTGCAACATAGCGTGCTTCGTGGCCATATATGTGTTGTGTTGGTCGCAGATCACAAAAACTAGACTGATCTTCTGGTTGGGAGATGACGCCCTAAGCTGCAGTTATATTCAAAATAGGTGTCACATTTGCCAGATTTTTAGGTTAATTTACACGAATGTACACGATCTCTTTTCAATATATTATTATTGGCCATATCGCATAAATCCAAATTAAACGCTAAAGAGCTCTGTACAAGCTTCAGGAGTAGGCAATTAAATTTCGAGGAAGGGCTAGACCAGTGATTCTCAAAGTTTTTTCATATTCTTCTTTCACACACCCAAACACCGTCAATTCCTCACCAACAAAATTGCAAAAAGGTAATTGCAAAAATTTCAAACACAATTATGAACTAAACAGATTCTTTTGTGATGTCAGTCACTGCAGTTAAAGCAGCTTCTTGCGCATTATAGACATTCCCGTCTAGACCAACCTCGCTGTGCAGTTTTTGATGTGTTTAATAAACAAATAATAAAAACCTGAGTTTTTTTCATCCGCAGCTTTTCCTCCCCAATTCCTCCCTGGAACAAATTTCCTCCCAGGAATAAAAAATTCCTCCCTATTAAGCCAAGCTGCACCCGTTTGAGAACCACTGTGCTAGACAAACCACTTGAGGAATTGCTTCTGAAAATGCGATTTAATTACAAAGTTCTGCTTAGTATTTGAGTTCATATTGCGTCTTTTATCTGGATAAGCCGCTTACATGCACTTTGGTAGGTCACGGTGGACTCTGGTAGGTCGGTGGTTCAGAAGGCTGTGGCATGCGTGTAGGTTTTACATAAAACGCTAAAAATTCATTTGTAAAATAACGTTTTCATGGGCGTCGGAAGAGGATTGCAAGGGGGCCAAGGCTCCCCCTGGATTTTGAAATTTGATATTTTTCTATGAAATTTTAAGCAAAGAAATGTGTTTTTTACTTTCGAGTGGGTAAAATGAAATATCACCACTGTTGGCCCCCATGAATACATTGTTTTGACCACCTCTGGAAAAAATACAATATTGCTCCCTACTGGAAAAAATCCTTCCGACGCCCATGAACGTTTTCATTTTTCAAAAATTTAAAATAAGTTTTTTCTTGACGGATTTTGAGAGTTTTTCTTGCTTAAATTTACCATGCAGTTTCACACATGTTGAAACTAAAGCTTGACTTGAATAAAAAAGATAACTCCAAATAAACCTTGCAGTGGTAATTCATATGCAGAAATAATGATTGAAACTTCAAAAAAAGATTTTCATTGTGTTCAAATGGTTCCGTCTATGAAGGAAAGAACCTGGACAGTTTGGCATGGTCGAAGAATCAAATCATACAACCTACAAACGAAGCTGATCAAAAAATAAGAAATTCATTCAAACATATCAAATAAACGAAAAATGAAACAGAAAATTAAAAACTCGCACTAACTTGACTTTCGATACAAAATTTAACTGTGTGGGCTGGGCTTGGAATTGAAGGATCGGAAATGCATAAGCAGGCCTGCTCAAAACAACTCATAAAGAATACAACAGTGCTTCACAACCCAAAAATTCGAAAGGGCAAGGTCAGATTTCAAAGTAGCTGAATAAGAGATAGACCATATTTACGAAATAGCGCAAAGGAATGACTAGTGTTCTACGCAGCTAGATTTGGTTTATTTTGTGCAATTAATTTAGGTAAATCTGCTGGAGGTTTCACTTCCTTGCTCCATTTTGCTAAGGCCAATTCATTAGTTATGCTTCACTACTCTGTAAGTTATGGTTTCAAAACAAAATTTAGAAAAATCACAGATAAAACACCAGGGAATTCACGAAAAATACGTTGGAAAAAATACCCTGAAGCATCTAATGAGACACGTTACATAGAATTTGTTCGCCAACTTTTGATGCATGAGAAGACCAAAGACATGCCCAGACTTTAAGCGAGATGTAAGTATGTTCAGCCCTAGCAACNGTTGCCAGAAATAGTTATCACTGGCACAGTAATTTGGGAAGGTTGGTAAAAGCGAAANGCGAAGAATATAAAGATTGTGTTTTTTTCATTATGATGCTGACATCGTCTCTACCTCAAGCTAGCCACAAGAAGACTAAGAAAAACTCTTTCATTTTCCTGTGTTTTATCAAATACTTAGCGCATTTCGGTGTTTGTAAATGTTGTTGATGCTTTCATATTGTATTTAGGCTACTAAGGAAATATTCGCCATACGTTGTGTGCCTGATTACTTCAACTGAAGTTACTTTGCAATTTGGAAACGTTGATATTTTGATGTGCAGTAAATACTTGTATCCTTATTTGTTTTCTCAGAATATTTTTGTCGTCACTCCTTGGCACAAATTTTCTCGAAAGCATAACCTTGGCCCCGTAAAGCTATTGAAGTCATGTGTTGCAGACAACACGGCCGCAAGTGACTTTTCCAGCTCTTGTATATCACTCTCGTTGAGAAAAATATAACGCTGGAATCCACTTGAATAACAAACTCAGACAATCGGCTGTTGAACTGTTTCTGACAATGAATAAATATTTTGCCACTCGACCCCAAATAGTCATAACCCTATTTCTATTGAAAAACCGCAACGCCACAATCATGTTTCTGCTGCTAAAAGCGACCAAAGCTTATGATCTTCTCATAAGCGCTCAACCATCTAGCTGAGATCAGTTGATAGTATTAGTGGTTAACTGATGTTTTTGGATTTATTTTTGAGCATTTAGCAGATACGCTTTTATGTTGTATGTTTCGCCCTAGCTGACAATGAATACGCTGAGCCTTTGATTTTTGCAGATATACCTTGCAACGTTTGAACACTCCAACTATGTATGGTGGCGATATTGCTTTAATCAGCTTGTTATTGGAGTATCAAACCAACAATCGACTTCATTTCAAAGTACGAGTTACTTTTAAGGTTTCTTTTCAGTAACTACTTGACTTTAAAAATATACAAGCAAACCAGGATACATTAATTGAGCAGTGGTTGTGCATTCAGTGGTCAGATATTACTGTACGTTTTTCTTTCTGAATTCTGATTAACTAAATTGTTGCGACCACAAAGTGATAAAAGTTATAACTAGGGCCATTTTTCATGACCTAAAAACTTGATAATATAACTTTATTTTTCAGAAAATATGACTTTATATGACCAAACAAAAATGACTGAGCTAGAACATATATCTACTGTACTAAGAAGCATTACCAGCGAAAATAGGCATAATACATGGTAGCCCCATGGTTTGTTTAAACTCCACTAAAATAAACAGCCCAAAACTTGAGCAAAACATATACCTTTGTTTGAAGCAAATTGAAAGTATGCATGGACGTTGGCTTATTTCTTTGGGGCAGCAAGAACATGCATTTTTAAGCAGTGCATCACATTTCATCCAGATAACCTGGCTCACTTACGTTTTTGCCAACATTCGCAGGATGCCCAAGTGGGTTCAATTTGTAGTATGCAGCTTAGACATAGCGATATAGTAGCTTCACCTGATATTTTGAGATTGTTTTAAATGGTTTCCCTATTGAAATAGGTTGAAAATATGCTAAATATGACTTTATGACTTAACAATGAAAATATGACTTTTTATGACTTTATAAATTTCGTTATAGACTTCGTAGGGGTGCGATTTTTGTTTTAAAATTCGTTTCATAGCTTCCTGAAGCACAGAAAAAATATGAATTTTTATGGCTTTAAATGGCCCTAGTTATAACTGTAATACAAATTGCTTTTTGTTCGTATGATGCTCGTGAAGCTTTCGCACTGATGCGTTGCTGTCATGGACATTCGCAAAATTTTTTCCAGGGGGGGCAACGTCAACATTTTGCTTATCTCTTTCGGGTTGATGACGATGCAATACAAATGGGGTTCACAAAACACTTTACCCCTTCTGTACCGCACAGAAAATTTCCCATGAAAGCACGCACTCCATTCGCACCTTTTCTGAAATAGAATCAGATGGAAATGTATACGCATTTTGCCAAAGGGTGTACTTTCTGTCATCCTTTACAGCTTTTGGTGAATTGGGGTATATTCCAATAACATTATTATTGTTAACTGCAGACAAATGAGTCTGAATTGGACTTGAACAATCTACAACTACGTTTGTAATGATCCCATTAGTCAGTGCGGGTTGAACCTCACTTCTTAATGTTTGGTCTGAAATGTTATCTACACTTTGGCTATCAGAAATGATTTTTTTTTCATAAACTGCCTGATATCCATTTTTCGAGCACTTTCCACAGATATGTCATAATTTAAGATAAGAATAATCAACGCCCAGAATAACATTAGCGGTAGAAAACAAGAAAGTTATACACTCTCGCAAAACTGTTTTAAACAATGAGAAGTAGACCTGTAAGTTGTTTGCGACTATCGGACGACTTACTAAAGTTAGAACACCACGCAAATACAAAGTAGATTAATCATGAAAACTCGCCTTGCAGCAAATATAGCTTTGCACTTAATTACTCAGAAGTCAAAACAAAACCCTGACGATGTAAACTTGTTTCCACAAGCCTGCATAGATTACGAGCCACGTAGTTCGTGAAAAGAAGTCTGCATATGCGTAGTTGAACTATTCACTCAGGTACATTGGTCACACTAAGTGTCACACCAACAATGGATATTTCAAACTTGTGGATGCTCCAGATTAACTCGTGATTCTTTTCACACAGTATAAAAATAGGTGGCTCACTGCTATCAGCAGTCACTGTATCGCTGCATTACCTGCCAAGACGTCATTCGGCAAAACGCTTACATCGCAACTTGAAGCGAGCCTTTGAAGATTTGCTGCTTTACTATTGTTACGCAAAGAACAACAGTAGAAAAATCCGTTCCCAAACTTGGCCACGCAAAGGAGCGCACATGAATGAGCTGCAAGCTCACTACTGCATGACACAGAACAGTGAACCTGGCTCTTGTGCAGCGTGTCATACCGACAAATACGCTGACACTGCAAGAATACCTCAAGTAATCCGGTTTAAATTGCTGACTTCAGGCTTTCTAGAAAATTTTGGTTCTTAGTCCCAATTTCTCGGGGGGAAAAGCCCGTTTTTACCCCATGCGGACACCTATGGTTGCTGTATTCTGGTAGAATCGAGAAATTGAGAAAGCAAAATGAGATATGTTAGAACATAGTAACTAAAAGTAAACCAAAACTATTTGCTGTTGACATTAAATAGACTTTTAGCTAGTACATTTGGAACTTTTTGACGCAATAAACGTTTCTGTTACAAATATAATGAAATTACACCATGACTTCATTATGTAAAAATACCTGTGTTGAAAGATGCACTGCATTTTATATGAATACATTCCTGCCTAATCGCTGTCTTTCCTTGCAGCTGTTTGACCCGAACGTCGCGAGATACGAAGTACCAAAAGAAGCTTTGGATTTGACATCGAATCCGTCTTCTAACAGTACAATGGCACATTACTCAGTTTCTGTCGAAGAAAACCCATTCGCAATAAAGGTTGATGGTATTGGAGGAGGAACAATGTAAGCATCTTCCTATCTCGTATTGGCGTCAAGTTATTTGCACACAGAACCGTTTAAACTTGCTGTTGCGAACGAACCATACCAAATCTAGCAAGCTCCTGGTTCGTGCTCGCATTAGGCTTTCGGTACCGTTTTGATTAGCCTCCAATATGTTGCACGACGACTTTACATTTAGGTTGCGTATTTGTACCTCCTGTAGTTTGTTTTTTTACACCCTTTGGGTGTGGATAAGACAAAGCTCTCATGTTCTTTCAGATTCGATTCATCTGTTGGCCCTCTGACATTTTCCGATCAATTTCTACAAATATCAACTTCTCTACCATCATTGAACATTTACGGGTTTGGCGAGCACAATCACCGGAAATACAGGTTAGTCTGGAATTTTATTTTGTCAAAATGAACAATTTGGCATCTTGAAAATTAGGAAAACATGCACGAATCTTTCTCGGGCGATTACCGCTGTAAGTTACTTGCAAAAAGATTGTACAAAATGACCAAGCCACACAAGTAATTATCTTTAGTTTTCTTGCCGATTTCTTGCAAGAAATTATTTTTTTGCTCAGCAGTATTTTCTTTAGATGGTGTGCAACAATGTGAGATACCTTTGAATTAGGGAACAAAGTTTCTAAAATGAGGTTATAAAAGTTTTTGGCGGTGAACGATTTAAGTAGAACGGACTAAATTTTTGCATTTCTTTGAAGCAGTAACCCACAAGTTTTCAGCAAAGACAAAACAACAATTTCTAATCAAATAGCAAAACATTTTCAACAGTCGTTCAATGATGTTTCACAGTTAAATAGACACAAAATTAGGGTTGTGTATAATACAACTTTTCGTAGCGAAAAGTAACTCTTGGTGAAAGCAGTAATGTTTTCTTCAGCTGATTGAACTCGATGCGATACAGTTTTCGTAGGTAACGCACTACCGTGGAGATTGTAAATTGATTGAACTTCCTTTTTTTGCAAGAATTCTTCAGACACAATTTCAAAACATTCATGTTTCAGACACGATTTAAACTGGCGACGTTGGGCGATTTTCACGCGTGACGTGGCCCCGGTCGATGACTGGAATCTTTATGGACATCACACGTTTTTCATGGGGATGGAGTCAACCAACGATGGAAAGTCATATGGAGTTTATCTGCATAACTCGAACGCAATGGGTGAGTATGTCACTGTTTCAGACTGCGACGTATAATAGCAAGAACTGAATTAACGAAACCACGTTGTAGGTCTGCGGGTTTCAGCATTTACCTTGTTACCATAGCATTTATTGTTTAGTCACCTAACAGCTTGCAATATACCAATTACGCATGCAAATTTAGCTTACTTTTAAAAGTATACAGGATATGAATAGAACTTTGCTTCGCCAAGAAAAGGTTCCATGTCAGTTGAGATCTATGCATTTGAGACAGTGGCGCTCAAACCGTGGCCCGCAAGGCCCTTTGGATAGACCCGCGAAGCAATTTTCATTGGAAAGAAAACTTAACACTAGAGATTTTTTTGGAATATTTTTATTGAGATTATTAATTCTTGTGGCCCACGAAGGGTTTCTGAAAGACAAATGTGGCCCACGAGCCAAAAAGTTTGAGCACGACTGATTTGAGACCATTCGTTTGAGATTATTCACTTGAGACTACGTTGAGTTGAGACCTTATAATTTTAGACCTCGTCCATTTGAGACCTGTTAATCTGAGTCCACGTTCATTTGGCACTTGTGTCGTGATGTAGTGGTTGCGCCTTAAGTACTATTTGTGTTTGTATATTGATTGCCACGTTTGCCTTCTGTGGTCCTGATCCTTTCTTAATCTTTAAATGCCTTGACTGCCGCGCTTGTGAATGTTATCTCATCGCAATGTTGGCTGTTCAGTGCTGTGGAGGCTTCAGGGGCATAAAGACGCTCGACCTTTCATGTGTTGGCTGCTATTTATGTTGCCATTATTGTTTGTAGATGTAGACTTACAGTCAAATAAAGTCTAAGGTAACGTGTAACTGTTGGTAAATGTCAGATAAAAGCTTATGACAACTTGTTCATTTGGACCACATACAATTTAGAACATATTCATTTGAGACCTGTTGATTTGAAAGTTGGTCGATTTTCTGCTGCATGCAACCAATCTCGAATGAAATCAGCCCTAAAAAGGAGCTGTTATGTATCTCCAGAAACCCATGCAAGGCAGTGTATATGCTGCACGTAAGCGGCAATACCAGGGGCGTAGCGAGGGGGGAAGGGAGGCACAATTCCCCTGGCACAGAATCACTATCGGGGCGCCAAATCACTGCGGGGACGCCGAAAAGTCTCAACAATGTCACAAGTACTTTCCTCGCTACAGTGCATTTGCTTCCGAAAGACCCCAAGTTTAAACATGGGGGCGCCAAGCTTGCTTGTTGCCTTAGACGCCATCTAACCTCATTACACCCCTGGGCAATACATGGCAGCACGTAGAGATGTTCAAGTACCTTGGGGTAGTATTTACGAGTGACGAAATGATTACAAAACTGGTTACAAAACTGGTGCTTTGAAACACAGCATAGAGCAAACCTGTCACTTATTTAATGTGGTCTTTGTTCCAAACTGCACCGATTGTCATGAATCTTGGGTAATGACTAAAAGAGTGCTATCCGAAGTGCAAGATGCAGAGATGGCATTTTTGCGAAGAGTTCACGGCGTGATGTTCTGCGACAAAATGTGCAGCTGTGAAATTCGCAAAGACCTGAATGTGGAGCCACTCCTCTTCCGAATAAAGAGATACCAGCTAAGTTGGTTTAGCCATGTGACCAGAATGTACCATGACAGCGAGGCAAGTCCTGCTGGCTATACCCATGGGAAAGCGGCCCAGAGGTCGTCCAAGGACCAGGTGGAGTGACTACATCTCCAAATTTTCTTGATCTCGTCTTGGTTTGGAGCCAGCAGAACTACCTGAGATTACTGTTGACCGTGAGCTATTTCGAGTCCTCTTGGTCTGTTGCCTCTATGACTCTCCGTACAGGAAAAGCGGGTATGAAAATGAATGGATGAATGATAGGTGCATATTACACCGCTTAAGCGCAGTTCTTTCGATTTTCTGGGAATCAAGTTTTTGCGTCGTACCTCCTGCTTTTTGAGGGTGACTTAGAAGTTTTACAAGGTGACTCTTAGGTAGAATTTTTGCAAGGCGACTCCCTCTTGAATTCAAGGCGGCTCACGCTGCATTATAAATGAACTCCTACTATGAAATACTGCAGAGACCAGAAAAACGCATCGTACCTCGGTTTCGGAACTGCGCGTTGCATCTCGTATAAGACGTTTTGTACGACCAAGTAAAGACGTTATATGTTTCGTGTACTCGACCACTTTGTATCTCGAGGCCATCTCGATTGTTCTTTATTTATTATTACCAAAGTGAATGAAGGCAAAAGCAAAATGTCTTTTTTTGAGGCACTGGAAGCAATGACATTAATTAAATTATTGCAGCAAAAACGGATAAACCTCTGCGTAATTTTCATGTTGTTTAAATTTGACTCTATACAATGTCTTGCACAGTGCTTTGGGAAAATACCTCGCATTTTTGAGATGCTTAGACCACATATCATAATCTTGTTTTTTTCAGAGGTAGCTTTTTTTCATTAAATTTTGTCTAGCTGTTGTGATTTCATTTCTTTATGAATTTTGACAAACCTACTTGTAATCTATAAAACTTTTAAACGTGTAGATTACTCGGATGTAAGAAATAGCCATTCATCACAAGTATACTGTACTTTTCCGCAAAAAATGAACGTTTTACGAGCAACGCTTTTCAATCTAGGTTTTGCTTAGGCCTAAAGTGGTTGACTGGTTTCATCTGAGGTTACGTTTGAAAGCATAACCACACAGATCACGAGTCTGAAATGAACAGCCCAATCGTAAAACAAATGATAGGGTGACACCGCAGTGATTTGGGTGTTCAAATAAAAACAATCAAATGAACAGGCATCAAATGAAGTGGTCTCAAGTGAACATGGTCCCCAGTGAACTTGGTCTCAAATAAACAGATCTCAAGTGAATGTGATCTCAGATGAACAGGTCTCAAACGAATGGTCTCCAGTGAAATGATCTCAGTTGTCTGTGTACCCCAAGAAAGCCGTGATCTATGGGAAAATTGCATGTTTTTTGATCAACTTCGTATTGAGAGTCAGTATAATTCAAAAAAGCTTCTACCGTTCTTTGAAAGTGGTCATAAATTTCAGATATCCTTCTCCAACCCACTCCAGCTTTGACATATCGAATAACTGGGGGAGTTCTTGACTTCTATTTGTTCGTTGGAAATACTCCAGAGGAGGTTGTGCAAGAATACCACACGCTTATAGGTGAGAAGCGTGGCGTGCCCGATGTTTTTTAGACTTGGTTTGATGTGCGGGTATTGCAATGTTCATATGCTTTTTTAGGGTATCCTGCGATGCCCCCGTATTGGGGTTTGGGTTTCCAGTTGTCCCGATGGGGGTACGGTCCCTTGGAGAATGTGAAGCGAATTGTGGACGAGACGCGACAAGCGCAAATTCCTTTCGATATTCAAGTCGGTTTCTTTGTTTGTTTTTGTATATTAAATCATGAGGTAACTTGTTGGAGCCAGACTTTCTTTCGATTTTCCTGTCANCGTTGTTGCACAGCACTCTATAACCTAATGAGAGCCGTCTGGGCGAAAGCACTTCTAAAAGTTACTCTGCGAGCTTGACAGTTACAGAAACTTGTGATCGCATATTGTCTTTCTGTAAAAACAAAAAAGAACCTTACTAGTTCAAAAACTAGCTTTCAATCGTCCTTCCAAACTTCGGGTTATGCCGTGCTTGCTTCAAGACTTTACTTTTCCTCACAATTTATCTGTCGGCGGTGTCTTGTCAAACATACTGTGTGTTTAAGATCTTGCTTAAGATACTACATTTGCGAGCTGTCTCTGGAATAAAAACTGAAAAGCAATTGCCCTTGTGTTTTGACGTCGAAAAAAAAGCGTTTTCGTAATTGAACGAGTCCCGCTTGTAACATTATTACACAAACAACATTTCGTAATTTTTCACAGTTTTCGCTGCAACACGCAGAACGTGATTTACCCTTAAGGTATGACCTATAAGCTGCTGCGGGGGCGATGCAACACTTTTTCATTTCAATCTGCTTGACCACGTTTTTTCTTTGACACAGAGTTTTAGTAAAGAGAAGCGCTTGATTTATCCATCGTTACGTTTGCACTGATGTCTAACCACATGCTTGCCGAATTTCCCTCATTCAATCGTTCTCAAGAAATTGAAACGTAAAGAATATCGACAAACACGGCATACTTTCACTATTCGTTACCAACATTTATTGCAGTACGGCGATATTGATTACATGAATGCAACCAAATCATTCACCTACAATCACGAGACTTACGCTGACCTCCCTCAGTATGTCGAACAACTGCACGAATGGGGAATGAGGTGCAGTTTTATATCTTTTATTACAGTATATCTCGCCAACACCTATATGCGCAGTTTGCAACAGTGCTCATCTGAGCCTGACCCCAGGATGAAATTATAAAATGTAAGATGCGATAAACTATTCAAGCACAGTTTATTGTCGATGTCTTGCGTGCGGTAAAGCGTGAAGCTTATCATGAAGTGTAGAGAAATACCCGCGAAAATACAACAGTGAAGCACAGCACCTGTGAAAAAACTTGAGCTAGCTTACAGCTAGCTGTTGTCGTGCTACTGCCGATTACCATTCACATTTTGAATTTAAAGGACAAAATTTTTAGTTGACACTCCGAGTTTCACTGAGATAGTCTACGAACCATGGGCGTCGCAAGGATTTTTTCCACGTGGGAGGGCAACAGTGGATTTTTTCCAGGGGAGGCCAACAACGGTGAAGTTTTATTTTCCCAACTCCGAAACTAATGGAAAAGCATTCTTTGCTAAAACGTTAATCGCAAAATATATAAAATTTCAAAATCCAGGGGGGAGACAGCGACACCCTCTGATCCGCCCCGACGCCCATGCTACCAACCACGTTATAATGTTTTCCAATCCACCTTCCGCCAACAGTTTTGGTATTTGGCTGGCAGGTACGTCATAATTCTCGATCCCGGCATTAAAATTGAAGCTGGTTACAAAGCTTATGATGAAGGTATTGCTCAAGACATTTTTGTGAAAGACCCGGGTGGAGTTTCATCGCTCGTTACCGAGGTAAAAACTCCTTTTACTTTTCGTGTTTTTTGGAAACGCAACTTTGCACTACCACTCTGCCTTAAAAAGTAGCCATGTTTTTTTGACGCAGTGCAATATGATCTGTTTTTCTTATTCACTCGTTTCCAGGTCTGGCCTGGCGAAACGCACCATCCTGACTACACGCACCCGAATGCTTCCGATTGGTGGTACGAACAATGCAGGGAGTTCTATGAAGATCAAGGCGTTCATTACGACGCTCTCTGGATAGTAAGTTTCTTCTGTTAAAATGATGAGTTAACGAACTATGCCTTGCACCGTCGCCATACTTTCTTTTGATGCGTATCGACCTGGATCTTTGTATGCTGATAAGTTGAAAGCTCATTCGAGGCTGTTAGAGGCTTTTTTAATTGGCGCACATCCTGCAAAATATAACCCGGCGTATTAGCTGCATGTACGTGATGGTAATATCAACATTTCCTTTAGTTCAGTGGAACCGATGTTTTGATTTTTCATCAATGTTATTTACTGAGGAAAATTTCATGCGCTATAGACATGTTTTGTTTTCTCGTCATGGAGTACAGGTAACCGAGAAAGCGAATTAATTGCTAATGCAAACCTTGCTACTGATAGCTCAGCATCAAAATGTCCTCCTCTCAGTTGAAAGGTTGGGTGTTCGACCCACGGCCACAGTGAATCGCCATAGCGCTACTTGGGCAAGGGTGTTCACCTCAATCTTCTCGACAAGATTCAGGCTTTGGCCTGCCGCCAATTCCCGCCACCAAAAATGAAATAACAAAGAGCTTGCAATAACGTTTCGAGTAATCAAAAGTGCAAGCGGTTGGTTGAACTCAAAAAATTAACCACGCATACTTACATGCGTTCCTAAGAGATGCTGAGAGGAAATTCCTTGATTTTTGCAAAGCTTGTAGGAAGCCTGATGAAATTTAAAATGAATTACTATGGTCAACATTTGCGCTGGGAGTTTCCGTGTTATTATGGACGTGCTGTTAGAGGCGTTTTCATTGAAAATTGGGTGTTTGGTGTGTAAAATATGGTGTGCGCCCGCCCACTTTCATGAACGTTTGAAGATTCTTTGTGAAGCTCGTTGAAGTATAGGTTTAACATTCAATTTTTAGGGGTCTTTTTGCTAGAAATCATAAAAATGGCGAAGCGTAACTTGATCATATGCGTTTACAGGACATGAATGAACCTGCCAACTTCCAACCAGACGACCCAGCAAAACTTGCTGCAATGAACTGCACCGGAAAATATAACTTTCCGGAGTACATGCCGCGTAAGTGCTTTGGGTTGTAAAATATTGTGAGTAACGGGTACAACTGGAAATGAAATTACCACAACAACATGGAAAAAACCCTTTGAAGCGTTACTGAATCCATGAAGAAACAACAACACTGATGCTTAATAACCGTATATGCAACACTGAAAAACTTAAATCTATAATTCACAAATTTCACGTAAGCCGTGCTTGTGGTATAGATGAAATTTTCTGTGAGCATATTGCCTATGCTGAACCCAGTGTCTGTTTATATCCCATTAGTCTTTTCCATGTATAATTACTGCATGGAAAAATTACACAAGAATATATAAATATTGTCCTATTTGCAATATATGAATAGTGACATGAATGGTACTGATCATTACGGACGTTTTTATTTTGCAACACTACAGTAATATCCCAGTTAAGTTCGCATCCCTGTTAAGTTCGCACAAAATTATGAAAAAATCTGGATTCAACTTTTTCAGCAATTTGTTGGTATTTGCAGCAAATCAAACGTGACAACTTTCCATAAAAAATGTTAAACACGAAACATTATGTTGCTAAAGTTCACGATTTGATATACTTGTTCAGCAATTTCGTTTGCTTTCAAAATGGTGAGTGAAGGTGGAAGGAGCAGTTTGCTCGATGCGTATTTATCAATCCAAAGAAGTACCTTACCATCCAGCTCTGTAACTCTGCGGACAGACGCACTAACTTTTATGTGTGTCTTCAGACATTAGAGCAGAACGTTTGCGCACAACTTCCCACTTCGCACAGACTTTTCTCACAGCAGCGTCACTCCGTCGTGCGATGTTTCGTTGACTTGGATCAGTTGGATGATTTGGCTGTTTCAGCTTAGAGTCTAATTCCAATCTCTGTGACTCATTTAAAAGCTTGGCTTTGCCTGACATTGTTTGTGAAGTGAATAACATAATGTAAGTGAATACTATATGCCTTGCTAAAAAGAATAGTTAGCTTCAGTCAAAGCATCAATCAGTCTCCAAACATCAATCAGCCCCATTTCAAAGCATCAATCAGTCTCAGTCTCCAAACATTAGCCCTAATGATCAGCATCTGTTTGCTAATGCAATTAAAAGCGCAACTGCTAAGTTCGCACCTACCACATAAGTTCGCACAAACAGCTCAGATTCAAGTTGCGAACTTAAACGGGAGTTTACTGTATTTGAGCATTCCAATTTATCCTTCATATTAGCATTTGTTGCAACCACTGACAACCAGTTTGGTGTTAACACGGTACTGATACGACTGTATTTGTACTCAAACAGATTGTATCATATTTTGTAAACAAAGCACCCTGCGTTTTCAGTGTTTTTAGATGTGCCTAAGCCAGGGGTGCACAATTGTTTCGCTTTTCTGGCCACACTACGTTTATTTTTATGAATTACGGCCCCCACCGGGAGTCAAAACTGCAGTAAAGTGCTAAAGGCAATTGACTATATAGGTGCTGGACAACAAAACACAAGGATCGCTACAGTTTCTGAAATTACTAGGATTTTTTAGATCATTACAAATGTTGTAATTGCTATGAGACGATCATCAGGAAGTTTGTAATGACCAGAATAGCTTTTTGTGAGCACACAGTGCTTGAAGGTTCTTAAGTGAATAAAAATTAACGAAAATCCTGCATACCGAAAGAAAAACACACAGTCGCAAGGCGTTTTCAGCAAACATAATGATAATAAAAATGGTTATTAAACCTGCTGCTTTCTTCCTATGTTTAGAAACGTCCATTTCTCTCAAAATATACCACATGGACCTTCTTCGTGACTCTGCACAAGCAGAGACACTTGATGGCGCCATTTGTTTTTTTGGAGGGCTGCTACTGGTCACACAGTGACTGTTTTCCACACCGTCTACCTAAAACCATTATATCTAATCATATGTGGCAAGTCTGACTTTCGTGTATGGTCTTTTATAACATTTCAGGCATCCTCAATTACCGGGTTGGCTTGCACGATAAAACGATTTGTATGGACAATATTCAGTACGCCGACCTGCACTACAACGTTCACAGCTTGTACGGACACATGATGGCCGTCGCAACCCACAGCACGTTAGAGGTAAGTCGAACAGAACAACGTAGGCTTGTAAGCAGCAAAGAGCTGGAGTAGTAATTTAATTAATTACTTTAAAATGATGTAACTGCTATTTAGGTATAAAAGGTTTTGTTTGACAGCTTGAAATACAATTAGAAGCTGTTGATTTTTCAAAGCTCGATTGTCCTGCGTAACCTTCGAACGCAAGATTTAGGAAAGTAGTTCACAGTTCATAGGTTTGGGGTTCACAGAAATGTCCAAACAAAATTTTTACTCTAATTTTTATCTCACTGCTTGTATCAGCAACCGCAGGCTAGGAATCCTTTATCAACAAATGGTGCACTATTTAACAGCTTCTGATAAACCTTTAGGACTTGTTTCTTAAAACCAGTTTGTGGAGTAATGCTTCATGCAGAACTAGTATCTAATCAAGTAAAGTACGAGAAAAACAATGTTTTACCAATTTTACATCCATTTTTCGTAACACTGTGACCGTGCCCATAGATGTTTACAAGTTATCCTTGGAATCAAGATTCATCCAAGTTGACTGCATCTGTTCAAATGCAGGGGTATGACACTTGTCGTACATCTGCAGCATTATTTTTGCATGAATGTCACGTCTGTACCGCTATTATGAAATTAATGCATTTAAGTGGGTTTTATTTACCTCTTTTCCAACGACATTCCAGACGCAATACTTTTATGAAGTCGTTATATTTGTTAGACTTTTCAGACAGTAGCGTATTTATTTATACCTGAAGTAAACATCTCAGTGATACAGAAAAAGACGCAAACAATTTCAAAATATCTGCTCTTTGCTTTTGAGAAATGGCTTGCCATTGCAGTTTTGCAAAGTCTTGCAAATCCAAATGAAAACAGATGAAGAACATTCTGAAACGTTTCAAAATAAAACATAAACAGTATTTTGAAAGTTTTGTTTTTGGTTTTGATGAAGCTGTTAACTCTGTACCAATTTTATGCTCTTAAAGGTTGACGTTTTTACTTCATTACGTTTTTTAACTTCAGCGTTGAATTTTAGGTGAGTATTACCTAGACAAAAAATATTTTTCGGTTAGGTCAGTGCATTGCCCACAAAAGTAACAATGATTCCAAAATGCAACAAATTGGTAACTTTGTGAAATAATTATGATATTTTAAAAGTTTTGTAATGGGGTCGGATTGTCTGAAAACTACCAAGTACTCTGTTGGCTACACTCGTGAGATTTTTGCTTCATAATTTCAAAAAACCTAATATGCCTCCAACGATTCTAACGTTAATCTGCAGAAGTCAATAAACGTGAATTTTTGACCATTGAATTGTGAAGTGGTTACAGTTGTTTAAAAACCTAGAGCTGTTGCAACAACTATAAAATTATTTCCTGCATATCTTCATTTCAGAGAATCTTTTCGACAAAACGAAGCTTCCTCTTTTCGCGATCCACTTTTGCTGGTTCAGGAAAATACGGTGGCCATTGGACAGGAGACAACCAAAGCTTCTGGTCCCAACTGCTAGCTAGTATTCCAATAATGTTTGAGTTTAATCTTTTTGGATTTCCCTACGTAAGTTTCATTCCTTATCACAACTGACTCGCTTCGTCTTCAGTTTAGTTTGACCACAATAGCGTATATTATGGCTTTTTGTGAACTGTATTGTACTGTATTTGTGTCTTCACTCCCACACACAAAACGCTAGACTTTAAACATGCATCGCAGAAAAGATAAAAACGTAAATACACGAAAGACGAGGATACATTGCGGTAGTATAGAGTATACGCTTGATGGCGCTAATGCATTTACTGTACTTTGATGAAATACAAGCTTTTAAGACATACGCATGAATGTCGCCATCATAATTATTATAATGAAGAACTGCAATGACTTCCAAGTACATCGATGTATAGAATGCATGAGGGAGTTGGAGGCTGCGAAGG
>JGI24021J15306_10003644_pt1 | contig 17509 bp, 7 predicted proteins | sample Ectturendosymbi1_FD_15306 | JGI IMG/M metagenome (IMG submission 15306)
TTACAGCAAAAAGCCACATTATGTACATTATAGGTGGGCACACATGAACATAACCCCATCTTTTACTGACATACGTACTTTTGCTTAGCTAGATTTATTGTAAATATCACACACACCAACATGACAATAACAGAACTTTACAAGGCATTTATATGCATGTTATTTAGTGGGACTTCTGGTATATAATTACGTAATAGCTGCGTAAAACTAGGCAAAAAGCCACATGTGACTTGTAAGATGCGGGTTGGCCACCGCAGTGCTATTGTATTCAGTGTCAGCGCAAAATGAAAATGAACTTTTATTTGAATGCATTTTGACTTGTTACAGTTAACTGCAAGCTCTGCTTTCGAAGTGTTCAAAATTTGAGTGATGTGCTAAAGTAACTGTTGATTTTTCAGGTACTTTTATTTAGGCATTTTTGAAAAAGAAAAAACTTTGGCATTTTTCTATCATAAGTGACAAATTCTAAAAATACTTTTGAATTAATTGCTTTTTGTGGAGGTGCTATGAGTACACAAGATGTACTTTTATAAAAATTCAAGTTGTGAGGAGGCAAATCTTTATAAATTTGGCTTTGTCAAGTGAAGGGTTTGGTTCTTTTTTGGCCTTTTTCAATTGAGTGTTTGGGTTTTGTCTGCGATTTTGTTAGCTGTTTTTGGCCTTTTTTACTGAAGGTTTGGCCTTTTTTGAAAAAATGAATCTGGCAACCCTGATCACTGGTTGTACTGTATAGCAGAGGTGGCATGCCGTAATGGGTACTGTTGACTTGGATTGTATGCAGGGTTGTCAAACGAATGGTGCCAAATTTAGCAAATACTGACAAAAATCTGCCACTTTTTCATATCCAGGCTACCATTTGTCAGTGTTGAAATAACTATCCATTTAGGATTATTACTTCACAGGCAATTTTATCAGAAAATACAGCTCAATGATTTTTATGAATCTTCTAGGGACTTCTGCAGTGCACCACATAATGTGTGATCAATTTATTGCTTGAAGAATTTCTGTAATTATTGCAGGGGTAGCTTTTATTCAGAACAGAGCTTAACTGTCAATTTATTTCAAGGCAGTGTCTATTTTGCCACCAAGATGCCAGCAGCAACAGGCTTGGAAGAGCAAACAAACTAAGTAAACACAAAAGATAAACCCTACTAAAGCTAACCTTAACCTCTAATCCCAACACTAACCCTAATGCTAACCCCTACCAAATGCTAACCGTAACACAAGTACTAACCGAAGCCTAACTAAACCTAACACCTAAGGGAAAAGTTTGGAAAGTTATGAAAAAAGTAAAAAAAAAAGAAAAGGGAAGTTGCCAAGGTGAGAGTCGAACCGAAAAGCAATGGCATACCAGACTTTAGGCATAACCACTATGCTACGAGCAGCATGCCAATTGCATGACAAACTGACCTTTTTATTCGAATTACGTCATGCCACAAGACTGAATGTTTGACTGGCGGCACAATAGCTCCAGAATATTGGCAGTAAAATAGACACTACCTTATTTCAAACTTGCTCTTTGCTGTTGCTATCACAAGCTATGTTTCAGGTCTTTCTGTTCTATGCTTAGATTTATGTGCATTTTTGGCAGTGTGAGTGGCTGCAAGTCTGCCGGCAGACCTTCATTTATGAAAATATAATTCATCCTAATCCTTTGCCCATCACATGACACTAAGTTAGTGTCATAATGTCTGGATTCATGGCAGGTGTACACTACACTTGCTTAGTTGTACTACTATTAAACAGTAAACGTAAACCCAACTCTAAAGTTATAAAAAAAGTAAATAAAAACCTGGTGTAGGATGTAGACATCCAGTCACAATTCACAAGGTGTCTTTGATGGTTACCGTTGGGTATGTGAAGTGAGTGTGAGCATTGTGGCACCACACAGGAGCGCACTAGTAGGAATGGGCATTTCACAATAGTTTACTATTCCAGAATAGCTAAACTGAATCCAGAATACCGTTTCCTATTCTGTTTTTTTCCTACAATGCATTGCAACTGAGAAATTTGCTAAAAAACATAAGACGTCATTCGTTAAAGACCAAGGAGGCCCACACAGCGCACTTAACTTAATCCGACACTGGAAATCAACAATTATCATTTTATCACACAAACAATATATTTTCGCAACATTGAACAACAATTTTTTTTTATTTTAATGCAGTAGTGCATTTTTGCCAGGTGAAAATGGTTATGCCAGGAAAGGCCAGATTTTGACAATACTTTTTCGAATAAAAATCATTTTTCTAGGCTGTAAGTATCCTTATAGACCCAATCAAACTTGGCTAGTGGTCTAGCATAACTACTAACGACTTCGGCTAATTTCATACCAGTTAAAACACATAACCGCTTTATCGCATAGGATTCCAAAATCTCAAACTGAACCTACCTGTGTAAAAAAATAGTAGGCCTAAGATTAATCGCATAAACCGGGTATTCGAATAAAAATGTTCTTTTCATTTGTAAACTTAACTCGCTTAATCACATACTTAACTTTGAAGGAGTGTAAAGTGCACTGCTCAGATGGTGTGAAACCTGAGTGCAATTTATCTGCAGCAACTGTTTGCCTCCGCTGACGTGCCAAATTCAAAACCTCGCATTCAACTTCCACGCTTCAGCACATTGTGTTCGACACTGTCTAGTCGTGTCTCGTCCCTGCGGGTGCGAAGCTTTGTCGCAAAAGTAGCAATAAGATTCATTTGGTGAATGCCTCAACCGAATGATACATAACAAACACCATTGGGATTATAAAAGCTTCATTACGCCACAGGCTAACACATCGGTTAAGTCTTCACGTACAGCGTCTTGCTGTATCAGGACCAATAAATTTTTAGAACTTCTTCAGTCATTTCTATATTCCGCAGTTCTACAAATATTCGTACGCGGCAGCTCTGAGATATAAATGTGTTCCCAACTGCAGTGTATGTGTATGTATAGTCCAAAGCAAGCAGAAAAATGGCTGTAAGTGCGAGAAACGTTCCCTGACTAATACGCGCAATTATTGCATCACACTCGCAGTGTGCGCTTTTAAGATAACATGCAATGCACTGGCCCGCATCAACTTTGAATTTACGTTTGAACTGATGACCGTTGCTTTACTAAAAACTAAAGCATTTAAAATACTGTTTCAGGAGCAAGGGATTTTTAGAACATCTAGAAGCATTTTTATATCCCACAGTTCATGAAATTTCCATGTTAGGTTTTTTGTCAAGCTACACATACCAACGGTGTCAAGTAGCACACACGTGGAGGAACGTGATTGTTTCGTAATAATCGTATACAACGTCAGAAGGGAAATGCTGTTGCCTGTTCCAAAACACTTGCATTAGAAACCTGTAGTGGCAGCGTATAATATTTGATCAAGGTTACTGCTGAGTAACTATGGCACAAGGGGGGGCTGCAATGACAGTAAAGCAATGCGCCGCGGATGTTGTGCAATAAATTGAGGTTTTCCAAATGTCTGCATGTTAACCGTGATCGCAACTAAGTGGTAGTTAATTATGCACTGAAAAAAGGTCTTTTAGAAGAAGCTTATGTGGCAAGTTATGCAAAGGTTTTTTTCAAGCCATTTGTCCAAGCACAGGCAACTGCTCATTCACAGTTTTCAACTCTCCAGGCATTTCTCTAGCTGACACGTTAACAAAACGACTGCAACTGATTTTAAAACATGAAGGAAACAATGCACTCAATGACTTACAAATGCATGTAGTTGGTTTAGTAACTGCAAAAATCACTGCGCACATTGGTGCCTCAAAAAAGCTTATGTGGTGAATGACAAAATGTCAGTGTATGCAAAAGACAAAATGTCAGTGTATGCAAAGTTTCTGCTTGCCGACATGGTGCAAGAGAAAAACGCAAGGAGTGGACCGAAAAAATGTCTGTGTGCGTGCACTTTTAGTGCCGTTTTCACGTTGTGCAAGAGAGAAACACACATGAATGTACTGTAAAATGTCTATGCATGTGCAGTAGTGCTCTTGTTTTCATGCAGTGCAAGAGAAAAACACATGTGAATGGACTGAAAAAATGTCTGTTTGTGCGCATTAACTTCCATGTGGTGGAACCAAGTACACTGCTGATGTTGTGGAAGATCTAAACCGAATCCAATTACCCGGTTTGAATTAGCAGGATCCGAATCCTTCTGGATTCAGTATTCCTAAATGCCCATCCCTACACACTAGCTAGCGCAGTACACTCTGTTGTTGAGTGGACCTGGGCTAAGGTGGCTGTTCAGAACGTTGTTACTCCAGCAAGCCGCCTCAAAAGTGCAACACATGATGTCAACTTGTTGCAAAATGACTCGAGGTGTTGGTGATATGTGAGTGGCCTGTCCAATGTTACTCCAAGGTATTTGGGTTTGGAGAAGAAAGGCAGGGTTTCATTGTTGAAGTTAACTTTCATCTCACGTTTAGCTTCTTTGTTGTTGAGGTGGAAGACTCAGTCTTCCATTTTCCATTTGATGTTGGCAGTCTTAGACCGCCAGCACCAATTTTGTAGTGCTGAGCTTTAGCTTCCTGGTCTGGAGGTATTCACTTACAGCTGCCATCATCTTTGCTCAGCACCCCTTCCACTGCCAGCCAGTCTCCATCAGCATTAATGATTGCTAGACCATCAGCATATGCATACTTTCTGGATGCATACTTAGGTGTTTGGTAGCTCAGAGATGTAGATGTTGAAGATAGGGTGCCAAGATGGATCCCTGTGCAACGCCATTCTTGAGCCACACTTACTGCACAGTTTGGACCTTCGGTGAGCCTTTTTCTGGGTCTGTTATTGGAATATTGCCATTTTCAACCTTGATACTATAATTTTTATACATAGAAATAAGTTGTATTTTACCTGATTGTCCAATATTATTAAAAGCAGCAGAAAACTCTGCAAACCAACAATGTCTAGCAGCAGAAAACTCTGCAAACCAACATCGTGGATTTTTTATGTTTAAACAAGGTCATCAGGACATGTAATTGTTGTGAGAACTCTATCATGGCAAACTGCTCTCTGCTCATCTCTTCATTCTCTTAATTATGTGAACCTGAGTGACAAAAAAAAAAAGTTCCTCAAAACAGTCACGAACCACTTGCATGATTAATTCGGTAATAAATGAATGTTTCTGATAGTGCTTGTAACACTTGTGCAGCTGGGTTAATTCAAGCAGTTCACACACGGCTTTGCGCAGACATAACTCTATCGCTGAAAGCGGTAGAGAGCTGTTTAATCCCTTAAAAGATTTGGAAAGTCTTCTAGTTTGCAATGAAAAAAAATTTTTTGGTTTTGGGTTTCATATTTTTTGTGAGTGACGTCATCAGTGGAAGGCCTCATTGGCCCACTTCATTTGGCCCTGGGCCCAAACTGCTAGATGGCAGTATTTCACGAAAGTTTTTTTAGAAAATAGGCTAAATTCCAAGTCTTTTGATATTTTGGATGACTTGCTGAGGTTTGGGGTTCAAACGTTATGATCTAAAATAAACAAAATATATAATTGATTAATCCCATATTAGATAATTAATTAATTTGTTTATTTTAGATCATAACTTCTGAACTGGAAACGTTAGAAAGTCGATCAAAGGCTCAAAAGACTCGATTCTAGCCTAGTTTACAATGAAAATTCCAGTGAAATAAGTCCATCTAGTGGTTGGGCCTTACGCCAAGTAACATGTGTCAAAATGACCAAAAACCTACCTCACTTATGACATCACTCACAAGAAGACCGGAAACCCATAAAAAATTTTTTTCATTGCAAGCTAGAAGACTTGCCGAATCTTTTNAGGGTTTGAACAGCTCTCTAGCACAANCGGTGGAGGAGCTACGGAGTTGGTAAGGAACTGAAAACTGCTTGTTGTAGGCCGATTCCAAAGTACAAATATATTGTACCCCGGCCGCCAAGATGTTAAAGTGTATTTTCAAACACGGGATCATGGCCTGTTGCACACTGCAACATCGCAACGTGAAATGCAGCACACAATGTGTTAACAAGGTTGGTCACAAATGAATTTTCTACTGATGGTGCTTTGCATTATGATGAAGTCTGTCAGTGTGTGAAACCAATGGTGTGGGGTATGATCATAAATTTTTCTGAGACATAAACTACAAGTGTAGCTTTTTCAAAGGAACCATAAGCTATTGATCACCACCCTGACTCCTATAGCCTGTATAAGAGTATATTAATGGATATCATGTGAAGCAGGTTAGGTAATCTTGTGTGATTACCCTTGTCATTAAGTTTTTCTAGATTAAAGAGTTTGTTTTAAAATGGTGGACATTTTAGAAAGTCCAGTGAGACAGTCTGTGGATGCTGATGGCTCAAGTTGTGAACTTCATGTATCGAAGAAGCTTAAAAAGAAATCAAAGCAGAAGAAAAAGAAAGTTTTAAGTGAAACAAAGACCAATAAAAAAGATAATAAGAGAGTATGTGTAAAATTTAGCATATTGGTTTAGCTTGTAAGAATGTTGCTTTTTCTCAAGCTTAAAAATGCCTGAAATTTGTTCAAAAGCTTGATACAGAACCTTTTGCATTTGCCAATTATCCTGAATGGCAAGATAATGTTGCAATGACTATAATAGGATTGTTGATTTAATTGGATGTTTATGAAATGTTGTCTGACATTTCTTAACACGTTCGCTGCTGGTGTATGAATATATCAAACTTAGAAATCCCACATGAGACGCTATTTTTGCACCACTTTGCAGCAAGTCCATAACTCACCAGTTGATTGTGCTAGAGAGCTGTTCAAATCCTCAAAAGACTTGGCAAGTCTTTGAGTCTTTACGTTTTTTATTGTGGGAAACGTCATAAGTGCAGTAGGTTTAGGCCACTTTGGCCCCATCGGGCCCTGGGCCCAAACCATTAGATGAAGTATTTCACTAATGTTTTTAGGGGAAACTAGGCTAGAATCTGGGTCTTTTGAGCCTTTGATTGACTTTGTATGGTTGTGGGTTCAAAAGTTGACCAAAAAGCCATAATTTTTGCAAAAAAACTAAAAATTGTTATCCCTGGTATAACGAACGTTAGAAGACTTGCTGCATTTTTTGAAGGTTTGAACAGCTCTTTAGCTCAATTGGCAGGCAAGTTATGGTGGTGCAAATTAGCACAAAAATAGTGGCTCAGGCATGAGTTCAAAGTATGGATATATTTTTGTGCAGTAACAGCAAAGATACCACATTGATAGAAAAGAGAAGCCAGTTATTTTTTATGACAAATACTTTAGAATAGGTACAAGTTGCATTTTTCTTTTTGCTGAGACGTTTTGGTTGTTTGTTCAAAATAGCTCAAAAGATACTGTTCATTTTTTAATTTTTTAATATTTTTTATAACTGAAAAAAGCATCATAACTAAATTCACTTAATTTTTTCAGTTATTTTGAACATTTTGCCAATGACTGAAAAACCACAGTGTACCAGGGAAATTTGGATTAACAATAACTAAAATCATGTTATTAGGTCAGAAGCTCAGGAATGAGCATGCATCACTGATATCAGGGTTGTGGGGTCAGAGGTAAAATGTCCAACTCCAACCTTTCTAAAGTTTCTGACTCCTTAACACATTCGCTGTGTACCATACTTTGAAATCAGCCTAAAATCAATTTCACGTGTCTTAGTGATGGTGTAACTCCTCCACTGATTGTGCTACAGCTGTTCAAACCCTCAAAAAGCTCAGCAAGTCTAGGAGTCTGCAATAAAAAAAAATTGTTGGTTTCAGGTTTTTTGTGAGTGAGGTAGGATTTTGGTTCATATTACCTGGCCTAGGGCCCAAACACTAGACAGAAGTATTTCGCTCAAGTTTTCATTGGGAACTAGGCTAGAATCCGAGTCTTTTAAACCTTTGATTGACCTTCTAACATTTCTGGTCCAAAGTTTATGATCTAAAAACAACAAATTTATTAATTATCTAATTAGTGGATTAATTGCTTATTTTGTTGTTTTTAGATCATAACTTTTGAACCTGAAAACCTAGTAAGTCATCCAAAGTATCAAAAGACTCGGATTCCAGCCTAGTTTCCAATAAAAACTTGAGTGAAATACTGTCATCTGGTGGTTCTGGCCCGGGGCCAGATGAAGTGGGCCAGAAAGGCCTAAAACTACTCCACTTATGATGTCACTCACAAAAAATCCAAAACTCAAATTCAAAAAATTTTTTTTTCATTGCAAACTAGAAGACTTGCTGAGTCTTTTGAGGGTTTGAACAGCTCTCTTGTGCAACTGGCAGAGAAGTTGCAGTCGCTAAGGCACGTTCAAACTGCCTGTTTTAGGCTGAAGTCTTACTGGCTACAAAGGTGTTAACATAAAGTGAATGAAGTTTGGCTGTCAACAATTTTGTAGTGTTGTGATCGGAAAGCCTGAGCGGCATGTGCGGAAAGCTTCGCACTATGGCAGCCAACAATAGAGTTTACCTGACAAGATCATTCTATTATTGTTTGTTCGCACCACATATATATGGTGTTGTTCTTCACGCACATTCCATTTGTGGTGAACTGCACATTTCAGCTCAACGCCAGCGGAGTGGTTGCAACAACATCCCCTCCTTTTTACAACGAACCGCACAAATCGCACGTTCTTTGTGTGAAGGCTAAACCCGGCATGACCTACACATCCTGGTCACAGCACCATTTTGTTGTGATCGGAAAGCCCAAGCGGCATGTGCGCAAAGCTTTGCACTATGGCAGCCAACAATGGAGTTCACCCGACGAGATCACTCTATTATATTATTGCTTGTTCGCGCCACATATATATGGAGTTGTTCTTCGCGCACATTCCGTTCGTGGTGAACCCCGCATTTCAGTGCAACGCCAGCGGAGTGGTTGCAACAGTAGCAACAAGCACTCAATGGAGATCATGGTACACAGCAAGGGTTCGATAGTGCTGTTTTTGGGGTTCGATGAAAGTCATCTGATTTCAGTAACCCATTTTTACTTTCTGTTGTATTAAGCAAAATTGGGTTCGACAAAAGCTTGGAACACTACGTTAAGGGTTTGGCATGTTTGTTAAGTTTAAGAACCACTGGGCTAATTATTTGTAGACTTTTGTCTGTATCAAGTAGACAACCTTTTTGTATGTAGTAGCCAATTCAACATTTTAACTTTACCTCATACATGGTCAGATATGAAAAGGTTTTTAAGATATAAGGATTTGCCTCTGATTATAGTGGTTGTCACATCTAGGTAATCAACTGGCCAAAAATGTTATCTTTCTTTGCTGTTGTCAACAATTAAAAATACATATTGCTAAATATTCTTTCTTTTGTTGAGTGAGCATATGTTGATACACATGTCAGCTAATGCTGCATGATCTTTGCTTGTTTTTCTGGAATCCACTATTTTGAAAGCAAAAGCAAGATGCTGTGATACATTCTTAGAATGAATGATTCTAGCAGCTTCCAACTCATTCAGCTTGCTGTAACCTGGTTGTCAATTTTTAACAGATTGTACATAACTATTCTAGTCATATCATGGAAAATGCTGTCCAGTATAATAAACAGCTAGTAATTGGTAAATGGGATTCTTGATCAATCATACAGATGAATCTGGTTAATCACAGATTCACTTAGCCAAGTTTCTCTGGAATTATTACACTTTCACTACTGGTGTATATATCTTTATGCAATGGAAATCGTGAGGTCTTGGTCTATCTAGAAATACAGGTTAAACTTCAGTAGGATGTTCGCAATAATATTTTTCTCTTGAAAGTTTGTATAAGTAATTATGAACACTATGAAAAAAATTAGTGAATTTAACAAACGAAGCACCTGTTTGAGCTTCAACTGCAAGATGTTTCATGAAGTTGGCATAAATGTGGCTAACTGTCAAAACCTAGCCAGTACCCAATGTAATAGTTTGGGTAAAACCCCTGTCCCCAGTACTGGAAGTGTTAAAACCACATGTTGCTAAACAAAATTGCTTAGTTTAGTTCACTAGCTGAAATAACATGGTGATGCTAAGCTACAGCAAAGCAGGTGTTGTGACAATTTGCTCAAAAGTGTTCTTTCGGCAAGGTTGTCATCATAGCATTCTTCATTTTCTCCATGTAATTATTTATGAACACTTGGTCCCTGTTTTTTTCAGTAATTTTTCAGTCATAGACTGAAATGATTTTGAAATGACTGAAAAAAATAAAGTCATTTTGGTCAGAATCACTGAAAATATATGCTAAAAAACACTGTTAGGGCAAGTTTTAATACAACTGTGAGACAAATGACCGAAAAGTTTCAGTGACCAAATGTCTCAGCAAAAAATGACCAAAATGTCTCAGCGAAAAAAAAACAGCTTGATCCTGGAATTTTATGGTAGATTCTAGAATTGTGCAGTACTTCTAATTTAAATCACGGAATGAATGCAGTTAAGATCATACATGTACCCTACTATTCTCAGCATGTGTGTAACCAATTTACATTCATGTTAGTGCAATGTAAATCGATGTCATTATGTTTTTGCAATGAAAATGAGTTAGAATGTGGTTGTCTTTGAAGTAATTGTCATTTTTCACTCAATCAGTGTTTTGTAACACATTCTACTGTCTTACAGGGAAACATTGTACTGTGTGACTTTAACTTAAAATCAAAATTGCAGTGAATTGAATGAACTGTTCAAATTCTATTTAATTATCTAGATTATAAAATTAATCATTATGTGATTAGCTAGAGTATATTATGTGATAAAACATAAAAACATGATTAGCCGGATTTGTCCGTAATACAAAGTCACACATTGCAATAAGCTGCACTGTACATTTGTTGAAGGTCACTTTCAAGTGATTATTTGTGATGTAATAGAGGTGCTTCTGTTCTTCAAAATCCTTCAACTTTTCAAATAAGTTTTTGATGGCACTTGTTGGGTACGAGGTAAAATATCACATCCTGTAACACCATGCCTATTGCAAATTATTTGTAATTGTGCTTACACCTTTTCTGGTAATAGTGTGCAACATCTGTCATGTCCTTGTCAATGTATCCCAATCATATCATGGGAAGCAATCTAAAAATTTTTACCTACTGAAACTGATGCATTGAAAATGTCCAGAAAGTTTTATAACTTTTTATGTTTGCTTTTCCAACACTTTTTAGCATACATTTGCAAGTACTGCTTGAAAGTCATTTATTGGACAAGATCAAAATAGATTTGTTGATTGTGTTTTTGTTCATAACATTTGGTGGTAGTTATGTGAGTCCTGGTTTTGAATGGATGTTTGTTGTTTTTTAAGAAACAAACAGAAACCTTAAGTAGGATGCCTAAGGACCAAGAGAATCCACCAGAAAAGAAGATCAAAATAGAAAAGACTGCAAAAAATCCAACTGCTTTACAGGTAAGGTTTGAAAGGTACTGCAATCTTGGAAATATTGTCAGCAATTATTTTTTGGTGATTTCACAAGTAACTGTCTTTATGTAGAGCAGTGGTTTTCAACCTTTTTTGTACTACAACCCATCATTCTGCACTCTGCACTATCTGTGATTTATCTAGACCAGTGGTTCTCAAAGTTCTTTTCATATTCCCACCTTACATAAGGTGGGAAAACAAACACTGTCAATTTCTCCCGACAAAAATCACAAAGATGATTGCAAAAATCTCATGATACCTGGATGTGGTTCCAGGTGTCTTGAAGATTTATCTCAGGGATAAAATATTGCTAAAGAACAAATTTACAAAGTGTTGAACCTACAGTTAATATAAACTTAGGTTTTTTAATCCATAGCTTTTCCAGCCCAATTCTTCCTTGGAACAAATTTAAAAAATTTTCTCCCAGGAATCGAAATTCCTCCCCTGGTGAGCCAAGTGGCACCTGTTTGAGAACCACTGATTTAGATAGTCCACGTGCGTGTTTGGTGCTAATAAGATGAAGATTTTGTGCCCGTGATGTCATACAGATCTATATGAACAGTCCACTGTACCTACTAACAAGCCACCATGCTGTGTTTATAAAGTAGATGAAGTAAATGTAGTCAAGATGATTTAAATGAAGTGTTTATCGCAATCCATAATAGGTCCATGATGACTTACAAGGAAGCCGAAGCCATGTTCAACATGTCTGAAGTTAACTTTAAATGATGATCGATCCGATTATATCTGCTCATTCATTGTTTATTTAACTTTAGGTTGATTGAGCTTCAGAATAACTGGTGCTTTGCAATGTTGTGTTTTTTTAAAGATCGTTTACTTGCAACATGGCATCGGGACAAAAGTAAGAAAATATATTCTCCGTCTAAAACAATATATGATGTTCTGTTGCATTATAGTGTATTTAATGGATGCTTATGTGCATCTTCTACATTGGTTATAATATGTGATACAGTACCATCATAACAGATTTTTCAAAATTGTACTAAATAAATGCTGGAAAAAAATTAATTGAGATTTTACTCAGACTGTTCTCAACAAAAAGCATCAATTTTTTTCATGGTTTCTACATCATTTGTGCCATCTAGTTACTGGTGTGTTTATTCACAAAGTGAGCAGAAACATGGGTTTAGTAGGGAGTGCATAACTTGGGTTATGTAAAATGAGATCGGATAGTGAATGATCCAGATAATAGAGGATGATTTTTGTAAAGTGTTGCAAACCTGGAAAATGTACAAACCTCCCTGCACATCTGAAATTTTTGTTGTTTAAATGCTGACTCTGTTAAACATTTTCTTAGCAACTCATAAGTTAGTTGTGCTGTAGATTGTACTTTGTAAGTGCATATTTATACTGCTTTAAAACAGTTGCAGCTGCCCTTTTCACAGTACCCATTGTGCTGATGTGGCCCCTCATTGAAATAGAGTTTTTCACCACTGCTATATAAAGTTACAAATTTATACAACACTGCATCTGTGTTTTAACAATGCTGAATATGCAAAGAAAATGTATTTCCATACCACAAAAGACACAAAACGTTACCCTTGTTTTTTGAATAAGGTAAATTTTGATAAAAAGCAACTTCCACTTTAATGTTGTGGCCTACTATGTGTCAATTAGATTGTATTCATAAGAGTAGAGACATGCATAGGATTGCTTATGAACCTCTATTTGGTGGCACCTAATTAGTAAATTACTCAAGAAGTTTAACCACACATAATTAAAACCAGATGTACAATATAGGTAAAAACCTAATGTCAAAGTGATCGTGAAAATTTGTGTGTAATGTAAGCATCACTGTCTTGGGTCCATGCATCTTGCTATTTTTATGGCCCTTGTCTGCACAAATAGCCTAGTTTGGTTTTTCACAAGCCCATGTCTTTTTCTTTACAAATCACGTTTTTGTACCCTCCTCAATATAAATGAAGTGAAAGCTGTTAAATCATGTAAGAGAAACATGTATTTCTCAATTTAAGGGTTGCAAAGTTTTATAATATTGGTTAACCTGTCATTTCAAAGCCTAATTCCACCTACTGTATTTATTTGAATGTTAGCCACCTTTGATTGTAATCCACACAAAATGGACTTAAAATTTCATGTAAGCTGCACTTGAACATAGGTTACCTAAGCCACAGATAATTTTGCGTACTAGCATGTTTTGCGTTTAATTGGCAACTCTGATAATGATGCTTCACCATTACAACTGCCTTCTGCTCAACATAATCCCTCATGTGATGGAGTGTGCACATGATGCTGAATAGAAAGAGAATGCAAAAAGAAAGTTTGTTGGACAAAACAGAAAAGGAATGATGGGGTGTCATCTAGAACTTGCAATAAGTTAAAGAAAAGAAAGCATAAGCTCCTCTTGTAAGCCACATGAAATGATGAAAAAACAAGCGGTAGCTTACAATAGAATAAATATGATAAGTGAAAAAGCGTTCATGCTCAGCAATGCATGAAAATTCTTTTTCAGATACCTTTTTGTTATTTATTTTGCACACTAATTTTCACTTNTGTTGGCAATTAGCAAATTGTGTCAATTTGATCTTCAGAAGACCACAGCAAAGAAAGAGTGTCAAGACAAAACACTTGATGACTGTTCCAGTGCACATGAAGATTCTGTGAAGCAACAAGGTGACTTCNCACATTTTCGAATCACTGAGCCAACGAAAGAATTTCTTCACAAACAAGGAATAAACTACCTGTTTCCCATTCAGATCAAAACATTNAACCATGTTTATGATGGTGATGATCTCATNGCTCAAGCAAGTAAGTCTAACCCTCGTGTGGGTTCTTNTGGAGTCTGGAAAAGTATGGAAAAAAAATTTTTGGTCTATTAGTATGGAAAAAGTAAAAAATTTTCCAGAGTTGATCTTTGACATTCATTCTGATAACATTTTATTCTGATACTTTTCATAAGGCTGAAAATTTCACTTCCATCTTTTTAACCATTACAGCACCTGTAACTGTAGTTGACATGGGTATGTCATTCGGAAAAGTGAAGTCTAGAATAAGTCAAAAAAATCTGGAAATCTATATTAAAAATTGTGTAGGAACCCTGAACACTGCAGCTCCATGATTAAATGCAAAGAATTAGGAGCTTATTCAGAATATTATCAAAATAGTTTTCGTATCAAATTGATCATGCACTCACTGCCATCTAACCAAAGGAATCTAAAAGGGTCTTCTTGGTTGTTTACAGCAGGGGTCCGCAAATACTACTTCACATGGCCCTGAAAAAATCTTTCTGAATTCTTGTGACCCAAACATTGTGTGAGCATATAATTTTGTGGAAAGTGCTTTTGCATTAAATATCAATTTTAAGACTACTATGGGCAGTANAAATTTTCTTGCACGAAATTATATGAAACTTAACACATAAAATAGTAAATGATTTAATTTATTCTGTNTAATGAGAAGTAGCAAATTTAAAATTTCGTGACCCAGAGTGGAAGAGTCATGACACACTGTTTGTGGACCCCTGGTTTACAGCGTCAGCATGTCATTAACCATGGTGACCACATTAGCAAAGAGTTGATTTAGTTGAGCTGTTCCCAATAGTTCCCTAAGCTTTAAAGAGTAAAAAAGCCCAAGTGTAACCGAATTTCATTGTTTTGTTCCTGATCTATATGTTCCAACCAGGGCTGTGGAGCCAGAACTCACATTTCAGACTCCAGCTCTAGGCATATAAAGTTTTTGGCTTCAGCTGCGGCTCCAACATCTAAAAGGTTTTGGCTTCGGCTCAAATGATTTGGTCAATTAAAAACGGAAAACCATTTTATTATTTGTACCTACAACAAGCTTGATAGCACAAACTAGGGCTGTGGAAATGAAACCCAAATTTCAGGCTAAGGTTTCGGCTAAAAACATCTAAAAGTTTTTGACTCCACCTCCAGCCACCCAAAATTTCTTTGGCTCCAGCTCCACAGCCCTGCCTCTAACTGTCATGCTAAAAACAGACTTCTGTTTGTTTCACCCTGAGGCTTTACTGTTGTGTTGTTTGATTGTTGGGTGTTGATTTAACACTGGCAAATGGTCGTCTGCAAACGAAATGCACAATATTTGCTTTCTTTACTAAAATGTGCTCATTTTTTTATAATGTGGGTTTATTTTGCATTAAACCAATCGAACTTTATATGCAAAAATTGAAGCTGACTCCATTAAGAATTATACTCTTGCATCAACAGGGACTGGAACTGGAAAGACAGTGAGTAGACAACTCTTCTTGCTCTGTGTATTCAGTGAAGTCGATACCTGAAACATCTGTGTTTTGTTTTAATTTTTTTACATGTTTGCTGACAGATGTCTTTTGCATTACCTTTGGTTGAAAAGCTTCTGACAAAAAATATCAAGAAAAGCCGTGGAAGAGCTCCTCAGGTGAAACATGGCGTTCTTAACAACACTCCTTTGGTGTCGCTGTTAATTTTACATGAATGACAATACTTTCTGATGTAGGTACTTATTATGACTCCTACTAGGGAACTGGCACTTCAAGTTCACAAAGACATATCTTCTATTAGCCAATCACTGTCGTCAGTTTGTGTATATGGCGGTGCACCATATTATCATCAAGGTAAACTTCAGTTTTTGTTAAAATCAGTAAAACTAGTTCGCATCTAAATTCTAAATCAATGGTTTGCATCAGAGTTACCGTGACTGTTATTCTGCAGTTATGCAGAATTGGTATATGGTTTTGATATATTGCTCTATAATGAATCTAAGCTTTACTGCATTAATTAAGAAACTGCGATGCGGAATGGGGTTGATATTGTCGTCGGAACTCCAGGGAGAATCTTGGACCATCTGAAGTGAGTGACTTGTTCAAGACTAACAACTTGGGTTTTATAATTTAAGCCATGGTCTGAGTGGCACAGTTGGTAAGTGTCTACTACGAGCCAGAATACCAGGAAAAGTATCAACTGCTTCGAAAAAACTTGTTTTAGCAAGTAACATTTTGATACTTCTTAACAAACTTGACTGAAAAATCTGGTCTTAACATAAGCATATCTTGTATCCCTGTACTGACATGTCAACAAACCNTCAAATTGATTTGGGTAAGAACTGCAGATTTTGACCTAACGCTGGCATTTTGCAAGTGAGACACAGAAAGAAGATAATTTATTGANGATAACCGCATTATCCTGGATGTTNAAATTTGGTGTCTTTGAAAGTGTGCGTTTGGTTTAGACTTGTTTTGTGGCAGATGTCATGCCAAGCGTNTGGCAGAACCTCTACAAGAAGGGATGATTGATTTGAAAAGCTTTCCAAGTGACCTCAGGCAAGGGTCAAGACCGCTGAGTTGCCCTGACATCGGTAGGTTACTTCACATCTTCTAGAGCAGGGGTGGCCAACCCGCAGCTGTTACGTAATTACCAGAAGTCCCANTAAATACAGTAACATGCATAATAGTAAANGGCTTGTAAAATTCTGCCATTGTCATGTTGNTGTGTGATATTTACAATAAATCTAGCTGAGCAAAGGTATGTGTGTGAGTGAGGAACAGATAGGGTGATGTTCGTGTGTGCCCATGTGTATGAAAGTGGCTCTTATGCGGTAACACAGCAAGAAATATGGCTCTTGGTCTCTGACTGGTTGGCCACCCCTACCCTAGAGAATCCCATGGAAAGGTGTGGTCAGTGTTCCTTTAAGGTTTTTGAGGGACTGAAACGATCTCTCAAATTTTTCCAACGGTTTGTACAGTAGAACCACGCTGCATACCAACCACCAAGACACATTGAATGTCACTTTGCGACCATCTTGGCATTATGAAACCGTTAAGGTCTCTCAACATTCCTAAGTGCTCAGTCACCAAGGTCATACCTTAAACTGTGGGACCAGGATCAGATGCAAGTGACTAACGAAGTGGAAAAATATTGCGCACCTGGCTATCTCGGTTCCCCATATCAAAACTGATTGCTTTACATACCTGAGGAGTTCTGCCTGCCTTTCAAAGTGGCTATTTTATCTAGAGCTTGTACCCTGTCAGGCATCAACACTCCGGTGATAGCTGAAGGATACATTCAAAAAATGCAGAACTCCTGAATTGTAGATCCATCACCGCTTGCAGTTTAGCGCCATGCCCAGAACTTCTGCTCAAGTCAAAAGCCACAATACTGCAACTATGTTAGTACGTATCATTCTGCTCCTGAAATTGAGATTTATCGCTCATGGCTCCAAGAACAATTTT
>JGI24021J15306_10003649_pt1 | contig 17495 bp, 10 predicted proteins | sample Ectturendosymbi1_FD_15306 | JGI IMG/M metagenome (IMG submission 15306)
GTTAACAGTTGTCTGAAGAACATTAAAAGAGGAATTTGACATATGGAGATTAATACCATCAGCAAATAAAGTAGTATGAAAAGAGGATGCTTTTGTGATATTGTTAATGTAAATAAGGAAAAGCAAAGGCGAAATAACACTACCCTGAGGGGCCCCGCAAGACATCCTTTTGTATGAAAGCAGCTGTGAATTGTTTTTTTTATAATAATGTAGGCTTGATTCAATACTGTGAAGTCATCATTGTTGGAAGTTGTTCTCTAATGTTCAGCTGAAAATTGTTTTGTGGTAATAATGTGGTGTAGCTGTGATATGATGCTGTAAAGTTTTTTTGTTTAAAACTTGCTTGATGTTAGATTAAAAAATGTGAATCTGTTGCTGTAAAGTACTCGTATTCGTGAATACAAATAACCAAGTAATCGCAGCTGCAATGTGTTGTGTGATTGTAGTGTAGGTGTGATTTCATACTGTTTAGGTTTTCATATTTTCCATTTTGTTTCATGCAATGCATTTCACATGATGCATCCTGCCATTTTTTAATGTTTCAATTTTATGCTGGGCAGGGAGTTTCATGAGCAGTAGCAACTACACCAACTATTGCAATGCATAATTCAATAAGACTAATGCAGTTCATTGAAGCACTGCTATTTTCATAAAATATTCTTGTTATGAGTCAGTTGTTATTGGAAATTAGCATTTGTAAACATTCCTTGGTAGTTGATCATACAGGCTGCAGTGTTAATGTCTGAAACAGTTCCATATTGCTATTTCTCCTTAGCATTCTGTGTTCAGTGCACATACCACTGTCTAAACTGGAGTGCTTTTTGGTATTCATAACGTGACTTTAGAAGTTGTAAATTCATGAGCAGAAGCTGTAGGCCTAATGAAGAATATTGATTGCTAGTTAAGGGCATAAGGCTTTGATTCCAATAGTGACACACTCTTTTCAGGATTGCGTGTATTTACCTCGTTTTTTATATGATTTGGTAATGAAAAGGTGTACTGTATACACAATAGTAATTTTAAACTCAGGGCTGAGAAATCTGTTAGTTTGCCATTTATCAAAGGATGAAAATACCCACATCAACAAATTTGTATCTTGTGTGGCAATACGTTGCCGCCTTGAATTGAATTTGTACAAAAAGAATTCCAGGAGCGCGACTCAGTGCATGGAATGATTTGTTACTGATATTGAACTATTGGTAAGTTGGCATGCAGACACCTTGATTGTTTACAATAGTACGTTTTAGTCTTAACATTAAGACGTGTTGTTTGTACGTTATTTGGTAAAGACAAGATCGAATTTGGGCAAACATTTTTTGCATCCCATAAAATATGCTCTCCCGTACACATATGCCGTTCACCGTTGGTGTTGGACTCCGACAAAGGTGCATGCTATCACCATTCCCCTTTGTAGTCCATACGAATGGGATAGACAGTCACAGTAGAGTCGATGAGGGTGTCACTGCTGGTAGCTGCAGGATCAACCGTTCGCTTTTCGCGAGCGATTTGGTGTTGCTTGCATCTTCTCAACAGAGTCTTCAGCATGCACTCGATCGGTTTTCTGCTGCGTGTGGCCAAGTGGGAATGGAAACTAGCACTAAAATGACCGTGATATTATGTCTCTCCAAAACTCCAAGTCAGTAATGAGCAATACACTGCAGCAGGTGCAGAAGTTCAAATATCTTGGGGTGGTATTCACGAATGACGGAAGGCTGTACCGGAGATCATGTTTCTTTATATTTTTGTTTGTGTGTTTCTGTCAGCCAAAAAGTCCATATCACATTAACTGGAAAGCACAAATGCACAGGCATGCTTACACACAACACATCACTGGTTACTGTAGGAGTTAGTCAGTATGCATAGTCGATTATGTCGAGGAGCGAACATTTAAAAATACACCAGTAACTTCTACATTCGGTCATCGATTTGATACACGGGTTGGTAAAGCAAACGCAGTTCTGCGTGAGCTGTATCTCTTCTTGTTCACAAACAGTGACCTTTCAAATACTGCAAAGCTGTCAATTTTTAAATCAGTTTTTGACGTCACAGTAATATGAAGTTTTCAGACGGATTTAGAAACAAATGCAGTATATACGGTGCCGAGTCAGCTTTCGACGCCACTTTGCTCCTAACCCCCTCTTCGGATCTATGCTTCCAGGGACGGGTTGGGTAGAGGTACGTGAACAAACTCTGACCCCGGGCGCGGGAAACCTTCCGCATTTAAAACAAGGGAGGCGAAACATGTACTTCAATTATTTCAAGCTAAATCTACCTTTGTTAAAGTTAATTACCGACTTTGAATATGGACAATTCATTAAATAATTCTTTTGAGTATTGCAGTTTTTGAAATCACATCTTTGCAGGTTCGGATATTTTGTCTTTTGTTTCGTTTCTTTTTTGTGGAAGGAAACTATCAAAATTGTAAATATGGAAGCTTTGTGAAAATGCGATTCGTATGAAAGATCAAGTCAAAATCCAGCTTGCATACAACTTCACCTGACATCACTTTGATGTTCTGGTTTTCAGCTCAGAGTTAAAGAATAAGACTTTGTTTCATCAACACCAAAAAAGCCTTGGAAAAACTATACATGTTTTATTTTGACACGTTTCCAATTATTATTAAATCCATCTTTCAGTCAAAAAAAATAGGACTTCAACAAACCATGTTTTGCGAAATGTACAAAACGATACTTTGCATATAAAGTGAAGTTTATCAAAACCACAAACGGCACCTGTTTAAAAATAATAAAAAGCCAATGGAAGAAGCAACAAAAATACTGTATATCAAAGTAATTAAACATTATGTGATAGAACGTTTTTAAAACAAATAACTGGTAATGATTGCCTTATATCTTTAAAATGCTTATTTAAAACAGCTGATCACGGTGTCTGCCACAAATAGATCACTTTTCAAAGTTTGTAAGAGTGAAAATCGTTACGTTAGTCAAGAACAGCAAGTACTTTCAGGTTAAAGCACAAAAGTTGTGATTCAAAAACATTTTTCTTTTTATGGAAACGGCATGTGATGTTCAGTCATAAACACAAACCAATTCATATTTTTTTTGTTTCAACTAGTTTTGCAAATAAACTTTCCTTTATAGTTTTCTGCAAAAAACATTTCCGTTGTATTTTTATTTGCTTTTGAAAAGCAGGGAAAATATCATGTTCACATTTTCCGGTATTATCCTAGGTGTGATGCATCATTGTGTAAATCATAATGTCTACCTTTGTGTGGGTTTGGCATTATCTATTTTTGCTCCAGACACTTTAGGTCTTGACATTGTCTTAATTGATATGGCCTGAGGGTGGGCGAAAATAATTAAGAATGACAATATTTTTTATTATTTTATTTGTAAAAATTAAAGCTTAGCGCTGTTTTACTTATCTTCTCCTCTGAAAATAGTATCACGTATTTAATTCTACAGTAAATTCAAACCATATCTTGCCTCAATTACAACAACACCATTGTCTTTCTAAAAATTTTACGTTGAGGCGAAATTGGTTAAACTCCCCTACTTTGTAAATGTAATGTAGGCAATTTCTACTGTTCCACGTTGAGAACAAAATATCGCCACTTCGAATGTTAACTTTTCACAAATGAACAGAATTTAAAGTGCAGCGCACCATGGTTTCCATCACTAACTCACTCCAAAATTTCTAAAAAAGACTTCATATCGGTCACTTTACTTTGTTTTGAATGTCGTCCCCATCTCGAAATCTCATCAGCTGCTGGCCTGCCATTATGACTTCGTTTCACCTTTTCAAGTACAAATTAATTAAAAAGAAACAATTTGTTTGGTTCAATAGTACTGGACCACTTGCAATAAACTGTTTCGAGTAGCAACTGTTAATTTGAATAATTTAAAGTTTTGTGTTCACTTCTTCCTCTTCGTCAGATTCCAATTTCAGGCCGCCATTGCTAAAACCATGCGATGAATACGAGGGTGGTTTTTCGTTGTCAGGTTGTTGACCATGTTCTGCGTTGGTAGATACGCTCTCATTGTCTTCCGTAGTTGCTGGACTTTCTTTCGAAGTATCTTGAGCAGTAAAGATGTTTGAAATTCAACGTACTCAAGGATTTACACGAAGTGTGAACTCATGAATTCAGAGGAAATTTATTAGCAGGATAAAATTCCAACACAGGTTGCGTTCGTTAACAAGCAAGCACGTTGCAAAGTGTAGATGATGATTTGGCTAAATGTATGCTTTTCGTGACCGAGCAAGGACTTTTAGTTTTTTTGGTCATTTAGAAAAGTTTTAGTTGTACAGAATTGAAACACGTTTGGAGCAAAATGAAAGGATTCTTTGAAACAAAGTGAAAATGCTTACCTTGTGAAGGTTTCGGTCTGTAGTACCTACGATAGACTTGATATGCAGTAGCAAGAATGACTGCCCAAGCAACCTGCCATCGCAAATATAGTTGATAGTCATGTACTATTCTCCAAAAAAACATAAATATATAAATATATCATTTGCTATTTCAGTAAGTCAGTCTATTCATCCATTAATTTATTTGAATATCCTAACATTGACAGTCATGTTTTTCCCCCCGCTTGCAGCTCCTGGTTGATGAGTACTGCGTAGTGGCATTCGTTATGTTGAGTTTTGCAAACCCATTTCACCCTATGGTCCCAACGCAAAATTGACACACGATTTATGATGATTCAAGCACAGCTATTAGGCCCATGCGTTTTTAACATCTTATTTACGGCACGGGCGGTTGCGTTGTTCTCTTAATTGCGCCAATGATATACATTAAAGCTTCTATGCCTATGGACGGCGCTAGACGCTCATTGTTGCACAGTATTTATAACCATATACCTTTTCTGGTAGCATTTTTTCAATAAAACCATGTTCTCGATTGTTCAAGATCTAGTCATAAGCCTGTTGGTTTTATTCAAATGATTTATTCAGACTGGTGGAACATGTGGTGAAATTAAAGCTTTCTGGTGACAAGTAACTTATATGTGGTGATATCCAAGTAGGAAAAAAGTAGGTAATTCAGTAAAAAATATTAAAACAGTTCAATGGGCACATTCTCCATTTCATTCATAAGCATCACCGTCGCATCAAAGCAATTGGAGAAATTCTAAACTTTAACTGAATTGACCCACTGGTGTTCAAACCTGAGTGTGATGATATTGCAAAACGCACTTTTTGTCTGATGACTATGTGATTAACAGCAACCGGTAATGGGACTGCAAATCCGGAGTTCTGGATTTTTCGGGTAACGGGAATGCGCTTCTTCCATCATTATCACGACGTCCGCTCTGGCTGAGAATGGTGATCTTTAACAGACCTCCAGCTACGGATCAAATTGTCGTTCCAAAAGGGGAGACTGAACTCTTCAGCCATGCAAAGCAATCAGTTTATGTACAGGGAACCTATAGGTTGGTGGAGAATGTTTCTCCATTCTGTCAGCTCCTTCAGTTGAATCTGGTTTCAACGTATCGGCCAAACCTTTCTGTGGGGGTCTTTTGGGTATACAGCGTGAGGCCTACCGATGCATGGAAAACTCAATGACCTCAACCCTTACCCGGGATTGTCTTGTAATGTTTTCAAAGTGATATTTCTTTCTCGTAGAAATTCTGCCACACACATATATATAATGACCAGGATTTTTGTAAAGTGTTTTAGGGACCCGATTCGAGTCCCTAGAATTGAAAATCGGGTCCTTAGAATAAGAAAAAATATCATCGGGTCCCTACAATCAGAGAAAATCGGGTCCCTAGAATCAGCGAAATCGGGTCCCTACAGGTCCATACCGGGTACTAACATTTTCCTTAAAAAAAACTGATAATGACTGTCAAAATTTGTTTGTGGCAGAAAAGGCACCAAAACCTCGTCCACCCTGACTAACAAAGAAATGTGATAGCGCAAAATATACCCTCTCCTTATCAAGTTTAGTGATTGCCGCATGACTGTGCTTGCAGCAGACTCAAAGCTAGGCTTCTCCTACGCAAATGTACCCTCAACAACGCTTCCCTATGGTAACCTTGATATTGCAAAAGGTGCTGTGTAAGACAGTCAGTTTACAGCAGCGTGCAACCAAGAAAGAATTAAAATTAACACTAAAAAGACAGACGTATTATCTCTCTCCAGAATCCCAAGACAATGTTCGCTGCAAATGAGCAGCAATACACTGCAGAAGATTGAAAAGTTCCAATACCTCGGAATGATATTCACGAATGTCGGAAAGCAGAACAAGGAGATTGGTACACGGATTGGAAAAGCAAACGCAGTTCTGCGTGAGATTTGTCGCACTGTACAAGCATAGTCACAAAACAGGAACTTTCACAGATTCGAACACTGCAAAGCTTTAATTTCTTAAATCGGTCTTTGTTCCGATCCTCACCTATGGTCATAAAGCTTGGGTTACGACTGAGAAAGTGCCATCTCGAGTACAAACAGCAGAGATGGAATTTGCGCGAAGACTTCTCGGCGTAAAGGCAAAGTGCGCCGTTATGAAATTCGCAAGGCCTGAATGTGTAGTCATTTCTCATCCGAATCGATCCCAGCGGCGATGGTTCGGCCATGTGGTCCGAATGACCGAGAAAAACTGTCGATATACGTCTTGCATGCTACACCCACGAGAAAGCGGTCCATTGGTTGACCAAGGACCAGATGTTGTGATTAAATCTTCTACTTGGCTTGGTCCGGTCTTGTTGCCGAACCAGAAGAATCATCAGAAACTTCTGAAAATCGCGAGGTATTTCCCGTCCGTCTGGGGCTGCTGCCGCGCCTCTTTATCAAGGAATGGTGAGTTTGAAAATGAATGGATAATTAAATGAATGCACGGTAGAGAACACCCAACAACAACGTATATTTGGCAGACGTGGTATTCATTTTTGCTTTCAATTAGAAAATGATCTCAAGCGGGGAAGGTCATTTTCATGGACTTGGAAACCGTAACAAGCAAGTGATTAAGTCTAATGTAGAATGTAAAGTATTGCTAAAGTGTCTGATGTTGTTCCCCACGAACGCAATTTCAAAAAATTCAGTTCAGTTTCGTTACACTCTCTTCTGCACTCTTTTCGTGAGTGTTACAAATGATCTACGTATGCCTATCTCCACTAGCTTGCGCCGTGGGATTCTATTTTGATTACTGCTGTCACACTTAATCATTAATTTAAACCTGCAAATCGACCTAAGTTCGTATTAGACCCATGCACTGAAGCTATCTTCTGCAGATTGTATTTGATGGCCATATCTGTCCTGCCACTGACTTCTCCGACCGCTGTAATTGAATGAGCAAAGCGATGTCGCGAGTGGCCGATAATAGACTTGTTTTGCTATGTTCAAAACTAACTCACTTTCTGATAAGTCTGTAAAAAACTCAGTGAGTTTAAAACACGATAGTATTCCATAATCGCATTTAAAACTTTGATATTTTCATCTTGATCAGCGGCAAATATACAATGGGTTTTGGTAATTTAAAAAAATTGCGTAATAAGGACCAGAAATGGTGTTAGCGTTGATTTGATAAGGAAACAAAGAAAGACTTATTGCCCAAAAAAAAATTTATTTGTTTGACGTGTGTTTCAAAATGTATGTGTTCATTCTACCCTTTATATCTTTTTGATTCACAATGATTCGATATTTTAAAATCATTTCAACGAAGACGCGATCATCCGTTTTGTCACGTTTAATAAAGAAGCAGAATTATAAGTTTGCCAATCGCTCCCAACAAGCACAAAAAGAGGCAAAAATGTGCATTTTTCAAACTGAATGCTAAAGATAATATTTTGCAAATGAATTACATTATATACGAAAAAGGAGAATCGCAACAGATACAACGAAGGAAACGTCTAAGTTAAAAGCAACTTTGCTTCTGGATCATGCGGCAGTAGCTTTAAATATCTACTTATGTATACTAAAATTCTTTCCTGAAATTCAAATGCAAAATTTAATTACTCTTTTCTGAAATTTAAAAGCATTGGCAAAACTGGCCATACGAAGAAATTACCTGATTTACAAAGTAACGTAAAGTTGCCAAACTTGATTAGCAGTGGACTATGCACAGCAATCGTCAAATATTCTACCGAACCAGTAGTTGGTTTTAAATTTTTTCATTAGAAAACAACATTGTTCAAAAAAATCATGTTTCCAAACAACATGATAGGTTTTCGTAAAAGAACTATTTAGTCTTGCTTTTTCATCATGGCTTTATGGTGAGACTTTGTTTGACTCCAGTTCTAGTCACTTATTCACATGATTCAGAAAAACAGAGGTTTTAACTAACAGAAAACCTCTTGCCTACCATATCAACCAAACACGAACATAGTGATCCACTCACCTGAGACCCCAAATATATCAGTGGAAACAAAATCATTCTTCCCAGAAAAACGGGAGTAAATCCTGAAAGTCTCATGACTGCAATCGCAATCTGTGTATTCTGTATGCCGGTTTCGATGCAGATGGTTCGTCGTTGATAGTGGCACAAGAACAGGGGCTTGATTAGGGAAAGTAAAGATGACAAACCTAAAATTAAATAGTTGCACAAGTGATGATAAATCTGTGGCTCTAATGCAATGTATGTAAAAATGTTAGAACCAATTTAAAGCAAGTTAGCTCTACATTTGCAAACAATGGCAGATCCAGAGGGAGGTTTGTGGCAACTGCAAACTCTCAGGAAGCTTCAGCGGGCAACTGGCCGTGTATTGGACAGATTGTGTAGAGATAAGCGTTGCCTTACTCAGGTCGTTCAAATGAAAATTTAAAGGAATTATTCAATGTAACTATATCCTTCCAGAACTGATAAGCAACAGCAGTGTTTCCCAAACTGTGTGCCGCTGAAGAGGCTGAAGTTTGCCGTGAAAGCTTTATGTTTTGACAAAACCTTATAATAAGTATCTCTCGTTGCAAGGTTTGTGAAAAGTAGGTTTTCGATTTCATGAAGTATGTGTTCCGCAGCCAAATTCAGAATGTATTAGTATGCCGTAACATAAAAAAGTTTGAAAAGCACTCAGCTACAGTATCTGGTACTACGATTACTGGGAAATCCGGCACTTTCCTGGATTGCTAGTTTGCTTTGTAACGGCAACATTGTTTTCAGCGCTGGGTTTTCAATATATATCAGGAAATAGCACAAGTCCTTCTGTTGTCGCAAACATTTACGCTGGGATATGAAGTTGGCCTAAGATGAAAATGACAAACTGAAGGTTATCTGTAAAACCCGCAGCCAATCCTAAGCTTGTTTCCATTATTTAGCTCGCTTAACTTAAATAGATAAAACAATACATCGATAAACAGCTTAAATTTTTAGGTTGGTGGAGTTTGCAGTGGTGTTGGCTGAAAAAGTGTTAAGAAGGTTTATAGAGAGACACATCGCAAGCAAAAAGGCTAGACATTGGGCTGTCGATGTCTTCCGTCTGTTGAACAGTGTCGCAACTTCTTTTTAAACCACAACTAGTGGGATTGCTGTGTTTTTCTTCACATCAGGAGCTCACTGTCCTGTCCAAGCATTTGAAGCAGTATTAAACACTAAGTGAAAATCTACGGTTATTAGTGGCGTAAAATGTATTTCAGGGTAATATGATTTTAGGCCAAGTCCGAATCTATCATGAGATTATGTGATCGTTTTTCACGATAGCCAGCATAGCTACCTACAATCGGAGTAACGTCACAGCAAATGCCTTTTATTCACTTTTTTGTTTTTGAATTGCCGCTTCAGCAACAAATATCCTTTCCATGTACATGTAACTGCACAAGCTCTGTCTGGAAGTGTGATTGTCATTTACCTGTTTACTCGACTTCTATTGTGAAACTTGAGCTGTCACTTGTTACAGTAAGAAAAACCGTTCTACTTCTAACCAAGTCGCGAAAACGTTTCAGACACTGTTTCTTACACTGTTTCTTTTGGTCTTACTACTGATAACCAAAACAGTGTCAAATAGTAGGAAGCACCATGCTGCAGGAGTAAATCTTTCCTGAACATTTTGTAGATCAATAAAATATTTTTTGGGACACCAGCGGTGTCCTTACTTACTGTGCAGCTTTTGAAAAATGTGCCCATATCGTTTTTGACCCGCTTCAAACGTTTTGAGAATTAATAATATAAGGCGCTATTAAACTGTGATAATTTGCTGAAAGATCACGTGGTACAACCAACAAATATAGATACTTTTTTGGCCTACAAAAGTAACCAATTTTGTGTGATACCCAACAGTTGCCAAGGAAAAGGGGTATTTAAACAAGTGAAGACTCTTTTGCCCCCCATACGACTGACCCCCAAACGCTTGGTCTGGATCCGCCACTGTTTGCAAAATAAGAATGCAAGGTCTGGCAAGAAATGTTTTAAAGAATGAATCACCAACATTATTTGTACATTATTCAAACGTTTCGAAGAGTATTTTTAGAAAAATCAGAATTAACGCTAGACGCAAATGCAAAAATGTGCCAGGCTGTCAATTTTTGTACGTCTGACAAACCTAAAACGCAATTTAGGTGATAGTTGAGCAATAGACGATGTTTTGATGCAACAAACGAATGACCCGACTGTTTGAGGCCGAAGTTTTCTTTGCCGTGACAATTAGGCCCACGGCGTGTTATAACAGGTCTTTTCAAAACATTGTTTAAGCAAAGGACGCCTGGTTCGATATAACAGACGCTAGTTTACCAATAAAAGACAGTGATAGTTATATTATTGCCTCCTGCACAAACAGTTTCATGTATTTGATGATGTCTCAGTTTCCAGCAATGTATCAGACGTTTGTCTACGCCCATGACACCCGTTTTCTTAATAAATCGCAGTTTTTTGAAAAGATGGACTCACCGTATCCTAAACACATGCCAATAACAGGAAGTAAAACCGCACAAGCTATTTGTTCCGGGAGAATCCTCAAGTAGTCCTTGTATAACACGAGTGTAAGTGCTGCTATTACGATCACTGCAATTCCCCCAATAATAGAGCACGCCTATACACAAAAACATTATATGACATGGATTTCCAAAGGCGGCCTAAGAAATGTAACTGACTGCGTAAAAACTAAAACAATTTTGCAAACCAGGTGGTAAGTTGAAAATGGAACTTTGTTTTTGTTGTTCAGTCTTGGTTAACTTTAGAACGCATAGAGGAGTGTAAAGGTGAAATTTTAGTGAAATGCACTCCTGCAGGCAATATGGTGTTGCATCCACTATATAGTGTTTCTGCAGCATCGATGGACTTTACGATAGCAGTCTGGTTGGCGTCATTTACAACTGTTGAAGTCCTTTGTATTCCCATAAAATGCAACTGCGCCTTAAATATTCCCATTGCATCACAATGCATCACATTGTTTAATACTGCATCACAAATATTCCCATTGCAACACATAGCCTGTTGTTTGCCCCAAGACTTTGAGAGAGATAGTGATATCACTGGCAACAGCTGGCCAATAAAATGTGTTATTTTGCTGTCCATACAAAGTGTGACATAGTCATTAAAAAATTGTAGTTGAAAAAATTCTCCAAAGTTTTCTGCATAGTTTCGTAGCAGTCACAACCAGGCTGCAAATCTTATTGTGACACGTTTGAAATGTAAAACGCCAATGGGTCAATAACTTGACGTTAGTGATAAAAGAATATCTACCACTATAGAGAGTCAGTAAACTGTGATTGTCTTCCACCAAAATGATATAAAACGCTGTCGGCTGTTTCATAGACATGTGAAAACAGTTAACGCTGCATAAGAAAGACTGCGTACCTCATGCGCAAAAGCCATCTTCTGTCAGACTGCTGGTTATATGAAACTTTCGAGAATCAAAAGCACACTGGAAACAACATTAATGGTTTTACGAAATTTAGAAGAAGAATTTAAGATATTAACCATTTTCTGGCTTTAGCATGCTCGCCGGCGTTCTAAATTAGACAAACATTTTCGCAGATGTTGCAGAAAGCAGAGCTAATGACGCCACTATCTGAACTGCAGAACTTTGTGATATAAGGACAAAGGGTGAGATCAAGCACTGACATCGTTGTTAGTAACCTTCAGTCATTGCCTTTTCATAAAGCGTTGTCACCAAACTTTGTTATATTTTTCTTTTGCCTTTGATTTCTTTATATGCCAGGAGACGTTCGAATCGCCTTTTTGTCGTAACTCACGAACTGTTTGCTGTAGAGAGACAACCAACTCATTTCGCAACTGGCATTTTGATGTGACTTGTACTATTACAAAATATCGTTTTCATTTAAAGTTATTGAGGAAAACGTATATTTATAATTTTCGGTTTGTTCATTTCAGTCGATGTTTAGCATTTTTTCACATTCCACAGCACTCTTACCTATACGCATTTTAAAACCGTTTTTCTGGCTTACAATTTGCTCTTATGCCAAATAACCAAAAAAACAAAAAATTCCTTCATTGTATTGCTTGGGAAAAAATATAGTGATCCAAGTTGGTGGCTATAAAGATTCATCTTGTCTTTCCACGTCCACGTCCCGCATAACTTTTAACTGCAGATTTTGAACGAAGAAAATGTAGACTTTTGTGAGTTCTTGCTCACTGCGAAGACTGCTAACGTTATAAAAACGTGATCAACATGTTTCCAAACACACAAACAGTTTTCTCAAACTTTGACCCTGGTGACATTTTGAGAGACCGCAACCATTTCGTCTGAATACTGAGATGTTCATAAAGCGAGGTTTTTGTATATTTTGGTGGTGGCAGTGAAGCGGGGTTCCACTGTATTTTAGGGGACTGTTGGAAAAATTTGAGAGACCGTTTCGGACTCTCAAAATACCTTGAAAACACTGCACACAAATGGCAGTGATAAGTAGATTGTGGGGCATAGTTAGAGTTCATAACTAGCCAAACAGGATATCGAAATTACAAGAAAGGTATGAACAGCGGTTATAGTTTTGTTTACTTCTTAAAAGGCTTACTTTGCCTTACGTATGAAATCAGTGCATTTTTGGCTTAGCGTTTCTGAATTTATTAAACTCTTGTTCAATTTTGCCTTTTAGATGAACAAGAGATTTGCTGTGACAAAATATGAAATGAAACAGTAGCTCATTTGTAATGTACGGTCTGGTTATCTGGCACCTGTATTTTGTGTCTATTAATAGTTCGTACTTTTAAGAATGAGCCGTAAACCATGACCCCGTAATTTTCACAGGCTCTTCAGCAACATATTTCTGTAGCAGCACATTTGCAAACACTAAATCAAGAATGTCAAGTTTTCGACAGGGATGAAATAGCTTAATTCTGCATTTATAAGACATCAATGGAATTGGCAATTCGAATCAGATGAAGTAAATAATGTTGCTCTAAAAACGTCAAATCAATGGAAAACATTTTACAGTTACAGCAGTTTTCGGCATAAAAGACGTTTTACTTTTCTTGTCATCAGCATGTGCTCTCTGCACTGACAAACAAAATAATTCCATGCGTATAACACAGCTATAAATGCCAAGATATTGATTTTGTGATATTTTTGCAAAACGGTTATAATCTGTACTTTGACTTTGAGTCGTTTTTTCTCCTGACATTCTACAAATCTGCAATGTAAATCAGGACACACAGCGAGACGGCGCAAAATTACCGAAACAGAAACATAGGAAGCTTGACATATATGCTTCCACTCAACAGCAAATATACACAGCTTTAATTTGTTAAGGACGTTTTTAGTCAAATACTCATGAAAAACGAGGGCTATTATTCGTCTATCGTAAAAGAATAAACAGGCTATTATTCGTCTATCGTAAAAGAATAAACCAAACGTTCACTTACAAAATTCCTAGCAATTCGTGATCAAACATTTGTGCAGTTTCTGTAGACTCACCTTTACAGCCACTTTGGCAATCCGTGGCCATTTGTACTTTATAAAAATGCCAGCGATGACAGGACCAACAAAAGTGGCCAAAGCAATTCCTGTAAGTCATTAAATGAGAATTTTTTATTTCAACCCAGGTTCAATATAGTATATCAGTCACATGAGTAACACATATTTTTGTACAGAAGTTGAAACAAAACAACTTTACAGTAAAACGAAGTAATACAACAAAAGACCGGAGTTTTAACAGTGTTGAGATTAACAATTACTGCAACTTTAGTGTCTTATTTCTGATGAAACCATGATTTCCATTTTGGGTTGCTCCCTAGGTTTTTGCTCTACACGACCACATTTACGCTGTAAGAAAAGTGTTCGATACAAAGGACATTAGTTAGTAACTGTAACCAGACTATCGCAATGAGCACAGAACCTTGTTGTGGGCAAATGTTGCCGTGAATGTAGCAGGAAAACAGTGCGACAACATTTTTTGTGTGCTTGTACATTGAAACTTTGTCTTTTCTCTTCGCGGTATGTTAAAGCTTTACTGACTTTGGTGCCTGAGTAGCAACCAGGTCCCCGGTTTCACCCGAAATCAAAACTCTGGTGTCACACTGAGGTGTAGGGGCTCTGATTGGTCGTTCTCAGAACCAGTCAAGTCTTAATACCACTGCAGTGAAATGCTTGAATCTAAACTGTAACCATAAGGTTTGGGAAGTCACACAAATATAAGTTCTGCAGCAGACACTTGGAAACGGCAATAAAAACTGAATATCCTCTGTTAGACTGGAGAATATGTTTTTCAGCACATGCAATTATGCTGAAGACGAGGAAGCGAAGATATGTTTGTGGATGTGTAGTGCAGCGCCGGATTTAGATGGTGGGGGGGTCTGGGGCACAGGCTTGGTGGGGGGCCCCATGTATGGACACAAAATGTTTAAGTAAGGAATGATCGATGAAGTGACCAGTATTTCCTTATATTATTGATATATAAACGTAATCTTGTGACGTCACATTTGTTAACTCAACTGTAACAAAGATTTATGATGCAACATGGTATTTGGCAAGGATTAGCAATTCGTGAAACTGTTGCAAAACAAGACGCTAGAAGGATCGCATCTTCTTTTTTCAAATATTCGCTTTAAACAAGTTTTGAAATTTTTGGAAAAAAATTCTGGGCGATCCAACGTTTTCATCATCTCTACACGCCAGTCCTCGCTCAGCAATAAATTTTGCGACAAAAACCAAACGTTGCAGACAGAGGTGATTTCCGATATTGTTCGCATTGATGAACCTGACTGGCTAGTTCTGTATCAAATCTTCATAGTGATTAACTACATCTGCGACTAAATGTGATCGTGGCATCTATATGTTCCATTAAATGCTCGTGGCTCCTCAGGCGTTCAAGAGCTTGCTTCCAGTCGAAGATTCCTTTTCTAATAAGGAAATGAGCACATTTAGTCGCATTCGGCACATCAGTCTACAAGTGAAACACAAGTTTGTGAAGGAGGAAAACAAAGCCAGCTTCTTTCAACGACTTCGACGTTGTGGTTCTGGCGACGAATAAGATTTGTGGTGCATTTCCGTGACAAGCTTCTTTCTTTTCTATGTTGCGGAACATCATGTCTTAAAAATAACTTTTCATTATAATGTCAAAAAAAACTGTTTCATATTTCAACCAATATTCCCGCATTTTTTCCGATATATTGGCTGGCCAGATGGTCCAGAAACCGACATCGTTTCCTCCAGTGATAGCGTCAGCCACCTCATTTATCGTGTTTTTCAATGATATCTTGACGTTCTTCTGCTACTGCATTGCTGGTCAACTAGGTCTATTTTCATCGTTACGTAGATCTAAGTCGGTCACAACATGTTCTTCGATTATCTGTCTTCTTACAGGTTCCACAGAATTGTCTCTGGTTCACTTCACTGCCACTGTAAAATAGTATCTTGAATGTTTCTTGACTTGACTGCAACGTCCTCCTCCCTCATCTTTGCCTCTTTTCCTTTTTTCGTCTATTAGAACCTCTTGGATAAACTCTACACTTGTTAAGATGATGATCTCCTTCTGTCCATGTTTATTTACTAATAAGCTTAATAAGGCTGCCAGATTTTCATCGCAGAAAGGGAGGACAACTTACGACTGCCACGTGCTTGAGTGTATCATCTACACTTAACAAGTCAAATAACAATTAGGCCTGATGATAAGTTTTAAGCTTTGAAGTAAGACGCCCAGTGTGGGCAATGCTTCAGTCAAAACACACAAAACAAAATATTATTTACTTGTCCTATTTAGCTCATGAATATTTTGCAATTTCCTTAAATTTCTTTAAAATGTACAATCGCCTTTAACAATATTATGAAACTAATTGCATGAAAAATGTTTTGAATTGCACACCAGCTTTAATAGAGCAGAAAGTGGTTCAATTTGAAATATTTCTCTTTCTTTTAGGTCTGTGGCTGAATCAATGAAAAATTCGTTCCGCATTAGCGTAATGAGCCATAACGCTGAAATAAAACCGCAATCTTTATCAGTTAGCTGAAGCATTCAATGGCATTGCAAGTTGCAAATTATTTTGCCCATCTTTCATGTTCCACCATTTTACAATAAATTGCATTTGGTTGGTGCTCTTTTTGCACGAACTCAAACAAGTTTTGATACTGGTCAAACAGTTTAGCTTCATCAATAAGCGTTTCTCTCAAGCAGATACTACTCACATGGTTCTACATTTTTCCATTCAGTTGTTTGCAAACGGAGGAATGGTCAAAGCATTTAAATCAGGAAATAAAGTGATCCATTTAGCCACATGTGCAACACAAATCTAGTAAAATACAGATATATGTATCTGACATGAATAAACACAGTCACCATCCTTGCCTTCTCTCAGTCTATGAGTTTTCTTAGTGCTGATTAAATTGGCGTGATATGTACAGTACATCTGATTGTCTCTATTGAATCCTTGCCTTCACTGGCGAAACACGATACAACCTCAACAAACGATGCTTTGGACTTCTCAATATTTTGAACTTGCTCATCAAAAGCAACTAGACATGATTGCAAATGTCTCAGAGTTCGCTCGGGGAATTTCCAAAAAAACGTTTCACAACAACCCGTTGCCTATGAAGTGTTGTCGCTGATCTAATGCCCTGCCACACAGCCAATAACATTTGGTCGCACATCAGTACGGTAATTTGTGTTCTATCCTGCATGCTGTGTGGACAGTAAAGTCTCGAGAAATTCGTGTCTTTCTTTCACGTTTCAATTCACTACATGCATTCACTTGTTTCTTATCCTTTTTCTTACGCAAATACCCAACGAGTTGGAACCTGCGACTGCCGCTATCGCGTTTGGTTTAACACTCAGCGAATACATTCAAGAACGAACCAAAGATCTCAAGCTTGCGTTTCATGTCTTGTCTGTAAACTTCAGAGTGGCTTGGACAATTACTGTCATCACTTAAACCTGCCTTGTAACAAACAGCCAAAAAATCCGCTTTAAGTTCGCAATGTTTCAACCCTGGGTTTCAATACGCGTCAAATGAAGCCTACTGGGACAGGTAGCTGGCTTAGGCTAAACCTTGTCTCAATTTTTTAAGCCACACGCAGGCAACCTCCATTACAAATTGGATGCACCAGTGGTCCTTCTGCAATCTCTCTAATAACTTAGATGCTGATTCTAAATTTACATTATTCTTGGACACTTTTATTGATGTAGTCAACACACATAGCCCTTTAGTGAAACTATCT
>JGI24021J15306_10003651_pt1 | contig 17492 bp, 14 predicted proteins | sample Ectturendosymbi1_FD_15306 | JGI IMG/M metagenome (IMG submission 15306)
AACTGTCAGTTCGATAAACTGTCATTCGATAAATTGTCGTTCGATAATCTGTTAATTCCATAAACTGTCGGTTCGATAAACTGTCTGTTCGATAAACTGTCATTCGATAAACTGTCGTTCGATAAACTGTTGTTCGATAAACTGTCGGTTCGATATACTGTCGTTTCGATAAACTGTCGGTTCGATGGACTGTCGGTTCGATAAACTGTCGTTTCGATGAATTGTCGTTCGATAAACTGTCGTTTGATAAACGGTCGCGTCACGTAACATTTGACGTCTCCATGCATCAACGCGTGTTTTTTTTGACTTTTCTTGTATAGGACGCAATGGCACTGTATCCGGCTCTTCAGTGGCTAGGCAGTCACGAATTCGGCCCTAGAGTCAGAAAATTTCTTCGTTCCTGTCGTAGGCCACCGTTTTTTGAAAAAGAAGCATTTATAGTAAAATAAACGATTGTAGCTTGAAAAAACTTTCTAATGTAATTGTGCGGATCATGTTTTCCTTTGTTGTAACCATCTTATGATATTTTTTATTTGCAAAAATATGCACCATCTTGAAAGAACGTTTTAACTGAGATATTTGCAACAAAATTAAACGGTAATTTTTTTCCAACAAGCAAAGTACAAAAACTATCCCGATGATATAAATATTGGCAATGTCAAATAATAGAAAGATTAAAATGACGTTGCGGCAGTGGGAATGGGAAAACGTGTCAACAACAGGCAACCATTTAAAGTTAGTTGTGAGATTTTGATAACACGTATCACAAAGTTGCCTTGTAGTGCAAGGTAGTGCATACTGTCAGCAGAAAATTTGTGCAGACATTTTAGACAAATGTGTTAAACCATTGAGCATAGTATATTTGTACACATAACTTGCGGAGTTTGTGCATTGCTAAATGTAAAAGGTAGTAGTATTGTCCTGCCACATGTTTTATGTAAACATTATAATTATATCTATAATTTCGCACACATGCAAATCATTAATATAAAACGTCATAAAACAAGATTAGCAAATAACATAATCCATCCTTCTTCGATTATTCAACACATGAAACAATTTGTAAATTGTTCTTTAGGATTTATGAAAAATTATCGCAAATAAAAGAAATATTGTTATCAACGTTTTGACACATTTTTGGAACAATTTTTTCCAAAGTTAGTAGTTTTAAACTAAACATATTTGACTAGGAACAGTTAGAACTGGTGGCAAGATTCCACATTCTGATTAGCATTGATATCACGTTTATGCACAAAAACATGATTGTTTTGATATCACGTTTATGCAGGCAAACATGATTGTTTTGAAACTGAGTTGCGAACCTAAGATTATCAAATAAAAAGAAACCTACACACACAAGATATATTGGCAAAGAAAAGCACTGGTGTTAATATGATTCAGAATGTGCATGTATGTATACAGAAAGCTATTTTTGGGTAACACAACAAAGCAACTGAAAATGGCGTCAACAAAAAGAACGGTTTAACTCCGCATGTTTGCATGAAATAGATTCGCTGAATTGTTTTCCGCTTTCTGAAAGGCTTTCTTGAAAGGTTCTACTGAACAGGATTTTTCAGTTACCCTTTGGTTGTTTTCTTTCGTACCATTTTGCAAAACTTGCAAAATACTGCAAAAAAACAAACGCACTTCAAGTACATTAACGTGAGGAACGCTGTTTTCTCAGGCAGTTCTAATGTACTTGGAGAAGCCCTTTAAATCCGAAAGACAGTTCAAAAACTGTAACTCAAGTCAAGTCCAAAACCTAGAAAAGCTCATTGGTTAATTCTGAATGATTATACTGATTATTCGCCCTTAACCTGCATCACATTTGGCTGCACTTCAAGACAATGCAGCAAATTGCTAAAGAATTGCATAAAATAGAAGAAAATTAATTTCTAGTGCGATGCTTCTATCATTAGGGAAATTCATCCGCATGCTACCTGCTGTTACCCCTTGCATTTCTATTCATTGCTAAAGGGCTACAGAATTGTACTGTAGAACAGATCATTTTGCAAACTGTTTTTGACACACAACAAAGTTAAATTTATTCGACAAAGCACTGTTATACTCAAGATGATTTTTGGGTCTTTTAGACTGTCCAACTGCGATGGCTACTTTGCCTGACAATGTTGTAATAAAACACCAAATATATACATTGAATAATCGCGCACAAATATAAGACAACATGCTGTATCTAATCGAAGCTGTAAAGCATCAATTATAATCTGTTTTTGTACTTGCCCTAAAATTTCCCAAATGCCTAGTTTCTATTAACTCTTCTTTTGGAAGGATAAAGAAAAAATGTACTCCGAAACGACGATAATTAATTGAAAAGGCTTTCCGATCTATTTTTGATGCATTAGTTTAAAAAACTGAATATAATTTACAAAAATAAATATAATCTTGAACGACAATATCAATACTAATGGAATATTAATGCAATATGCCAACAAAAATTAACAGCGACTTTTCGTACAAGGAATATTCGGCAAAACGATACCATTAGCGTAGGCAATAGCAAGCAAATAAAACTGATTGATGGATTGTTTCATATGACTCATCTATTAAACCGAAACAATACAAAGGAACTCAATTGTCAGTGAACATTAAAATAAATGACACACAATGGCAAAATAACTGATCAATAACAAAGAGTTCGTCTGGTAGTCAACCAACCCGTTTATCAATTTTTGAAAACTGTGTCAAAACACAGTTGGAAATCAAATAAACAGACTTAGAAAACCAAAAATACGAACACAGAACATAGAGAAATAAATTTGCAAAAGAAGAGAGCACAAAAGAAGCACAGCAATCACATCATGTCAGTGGGAAAAGGAACAACAAGTTGCCAACAGACAACCAATTAAAACTTTCAGTATTTCAATAGCATTTGCCATCAAATTGCAGCAGAACTGCATGACATTGTTGTATAGACGTTTTTGTTCAGTGTAGTATAGAACGCTCTATTTCCATATTAATCATGCTAAACAGTTCCTTTATAATTTCTTAATCCATTTTGACACTTCTACCACTGTTACTGTATAAATTTTAGCGCCAGTTTAGAAAATGACATTACGGGATTTCGTAAAACGGTGATGAAGTACGATTGAGTCATAACCATTGAGACATAGCATCATCTACACTGGATTGTGTAGTCATCTACACTGGATTGTGTAGACATAGCATCATCTACACTGGATTAGTTTTTGAAATTTTACTGTGTATTTTACAATTCAAAGGAGGCTTAGTGTAGGTGAATACATATTTGACGGTGAGGAAGTATATTATATCATGAAGTTTGAAATTTATTTCTTGCATACCTTTCGTAGTTTGGAGTGTGTATTATCAATTTTCAGAATAATTTATCTCTTTACAATGATTTTAAGAGCAAGACCGACCCGCACATTAAAATAATGTTTTTAAGCAGAAATAGTGTTCAAACTACTGTATGTCTGATGCAAATGTGAGTAAATGAAATAGTTTTTGCAGGAACCTATTTTTTGTAGATTCTTTGAAAAACGTTGTCAAAAATAGGACCATAAATATTTGCTAAAAAGAAGGGTTTTCAAACTACAATTTTCCAATGTTTTTTTCAAACCCAGCGTTATTTAGTTTTCATACCAACTGAAAAAGAAACAGCTGTTGTTATTTTGGAATGCATTGCTTTGATTATAACAGCATTTTTTGACGAATTGTGAAGCATCGGCGACTAAGTTATTCACCAACTTGATTTAAAAGTTAAAAAATATATCAACCACCTTTTCACGCTTCAGTGGGTCAGGAAGGCGCAATAGGCCAGAAGAAATAAAGTTTCCCAAGACGGGTATTTGGGTTTGTATTGTAAGTCAGACACAAATTTCATTGAAGACATGCATGGTAGGGACATTAGCTGCGTAACGCAACTTGCAAAATAAAACGCTGCAGAACATTGTTCTGGATGCCGTTCTGGGTAAGCGCACGGGATAACTTTAAATTGTATTGCCGAGGTCGATACAAAACAAACTTTTGAACCACAAATAGGGTACTTTCTAAATCAGTGGTGATTAAACTTTTTCAGTCGTGCCACCTTTGGCATTCATCATTGATACTCGCGTCTCAACTAACTTCAAAATCAAACACAAAAAAGACAACAATTTATTTGTCATTATGCTGCTTAATGGGGAGGAAGCAACCGTATTTTGGGAACTAGGAGATTTTAATTTCTGGCTTTGTTGAAGACAACGTACATCGTAAACCAGTTTGTTTCGATATTTTGTCCTGTCCGCTTTGTTTTAGCTATTGCGGTAATGTGAAATGATGATAAATTTTCGAATGATAAAAACAATGCATTAAATTTTAATACTTTTCAACAATACGTCGCTGCCGTACTCGCGTCCCCTTTGCGAACATTTGAGGCAACACAATGTGTCGCGCCTTTCAGTTTAAGAACCCAGGTTCTGAGTAGAGAGCTTGAAAAATGATTGTTTGTCTGTTACGTATCCACAAAGAGAAATATTTACACTTTGACACAGATGAGCATCCACGGGGTTCATCGCGTTCCTTTTGTAGGTAAAGTTCCTTTTATAGGTAATTGGAGTTAATTATCATAATATCGAATTACGGTACATAAGTAGGCAAAACGAGAAACACTGCTTGGTGACACTGGTCACTGGTAAGCCATGGAGAGGCATAAAAGGAAGCATAATTTTTTCAACCACCAAAAAACTTTTTTGAACACGAAAACAAAAAGAAAAACTATTTTTCTCATTAGAACAAATTCTTTTGAAGTGACGCTGTTGAGCCACCATGCTAGTGTTGCCTCGCTGAATCTTTTATACGACCTTTTCTGTTATAAACAAGCATGGGTTTGGTAAGTGTAATGTAATGTCATTTCAACGTAACATTAAGTAGGAGAGAGGAGTTCGATTCAATGTCCTATTACTGTTGCAATTCATTTTCCTGAAGACGTTTTTACGTGAAATATTTTCCAAAAAGAAATTTTCTGATTAATTCGCTTTTGTCATTTGCCGAGACTGGTTTCTTGGTCGGCAAAACGTAAATGTTTTTAGGTTTCCCGAGACAAGGTTGGGTTGAAGAATTGGTTGCTCGTCCCATTCAGATAAATTAAACTAAAACGCAGAACAAACCACAGTGCATAACCTGGCCAGTTTGTTTTTGTGTATGAAAAACTTCAAGACAACGTTCAAATTGTACTCAAGGCTTCTGCGTCTAGGACTCTGTTTCATGACATGTGTCCGTCATTTAAAATAGTCTCCGAAATGCGCCTTGTGTGATAGGAATAAATAGCAAACAGCAAATTCCCAAATGTGAGGAAATCATTATTCGAAAATTTTCATATTTTGGAGGTGAAAGACAATAAAATGCGTTAGTTGTGTATTGGCAAACATCAAAAAGGAACTTTGTTCCATTACCAGTTTTCACCTAATTTCATGGTTGGACTTTGTTTCATTTTTTCAGTTGTTTCCGTTATGTCAGATTTGAGATAGATTATTATGTTCAAATGCCAAGCGGTGTGTAGTCATAGATATGTATAATACCATTATCCTTCGCTGCAATCAAGAACAATAAAAAACAATGATGAACAATAAAGCAAAAATCACTAACAATGGCTACTATCACCAACTTAAGTTCCACTCACGTTCCCTCATTCCGGATTCTGATTTGTGTCTGCAATCGTAGACGTTGCAAGTTGGAAGGAAGGTAGCCCAAGACAGCTGTGAAAATTATTTTCATTTATCTATAAATCTTTTGTCTTTAAACAACAACATTTGTTGATATCTAAAAATCACTTCTCGAAAATCATGGTTAATGTCTTCAAAATCCTATCGGAAAAATAGACATTTTGCATGAATGATCAAGAATTCAACAAGTTCAAAATAAAAAACAAATATATTTGCTTGAAAAGTCATTTTGATTGGCTAAACAATGTTTAAATTGAACATAAAATTAACATTAAAAACAGCATTCACCGAGCGCTTGGACACATCCTTTTCTTGCAAATAAGGAGGAAGAAAACGACCAAATCTACTGCGACTTTGGAGGACATCAAGGATATTATCATTTTGCGGAACACCATCTGATTCTTCGTGCAGTGTATTGATCTCCATTGTCTCTTGCCATGATACTATAAACGCAGAAAACGCTACAAGTTGAACATTCAATCAAAGTTGTTTTTTCATCACAATTTTGGGATTGTGCCAAGTATGCGAGTGTTATATGCAAGAGAAGAATCCATTAGTTTAACACAATCAGGACGCGCAGAGATCGGATGATTTCCAGGGTGAATACTTGGTTGCTTGCCCCCTACCAAATTCTAGTATCTAAGAATGTGACCAATACAGGCACAGCAAAGCTAAAGCATAGAAAAGAAATGTCCTTTCAACGTCCGGACGATATCGAAAGAAGTCATTATTTTCAGGAAAGTGAACAAGCACCGGAATCGAAGAACCGGTCGGCCTCGGTGTAAGCGCTGTTAGCCATTTGTGTGCGCGGTATTGTTAGCAGCTGGCTTTTAGTTACAAGATTGCACCAAAAGTAGCCTTGGCAAAACTACCTGCCGAAACCTTTGCCACGTGCAAGAGGATTACGCCGCCATAACATGACCTCAAGTGAGAGTTAAGACGAGAAAAAATATGTACCAGTCTCATACCACATTACGCAACAACAGCAAGGGACGTGAACGTTGTAAAACGCTCGTGGAAGGGCCCAAATTTTGCATGGTACTTTTGACGAAAAAACAAAGTGAAGTAGGTTTCAGAGAGAATGCTGGCGTTCTGCACAAAGACAGTGCGTTTTTAAACGTATCTATCATACATAATGCCGAAAGTGTGCAGCTACGAACAATGTTCGTTCTGAAAATCTTACAGCAATATATTACTTTGATCTTCTTTACAACAAGTGAAAGCGAAGAATTTATCTCCATCGGATGATGTAGTGCTGTGACACAATTCGTACTGCCATTAAAAATGAAACCAAGCAGACAAGGCAATATCAAAACACAAAGCGTTCTTTACTCTCAAATAAAACTTTGAACAAACAAGTTTAGGAGGTCTCAGATTTTTTCACTGTACTCTTCGCTTTGTTTTATTCATAGGATTTATATTGAAATGATAATGAAATTACGAATGATTAAAACAATGCATTTAATAATTTTCAACAATATTTCGCTGCCACAATCGCATCCCCTTGCGAACCTTCAACGCCCCCAGTTCAAGAACCCAAGGTTTAGAGAGAATCGATAGATATTTTTAGGACTACTAGTTGCAGATTAAAAGTAAGCAAGCAGAAATTGGCCAGCCTATTAAAGTGGGAAGAATGATGCGATCTAAGGCCTTAAGATGACGATGGTAGCGCTTCATCTCTCATAGTTACTTGGAACCTAGATTTGTATGGCCACCGAGGCAAGTTTCTATCAGATCTGTAGTGTCTTAATAGCCTTAAAATGAGAAGAATCATCTACGTATTTATACAGCATATTTATTAAATTTGTTTTTTGTAATTTCACTCTTTGGAGGCCCGGCTGCCTTGGATTCCTGGAGCCGTTGCTTCGTTTGTCCCCCTTCACACCACTGAACACATTTGTTCTGACAAAGATCGAAAACTCTGGATAATATATTTACATTTTTAATCCTCCTAAATATCGTTATCATTTTTTTAAATGTGTTATAACTTCATACTTACTGACTGCACTATGCCATTTCAGAAACACAGCCGTTTATATACGAGTAAGTATCTCTATCAGGCAAAGTTTCAAACACGCCATGAAGAATCAACCGATTTCCTGACACATGGAGCTGGTTTCCTTTCGTTTTCGCATGTTCTGACCGCGCAAAGATGCTAAGTCACATTTTTCAAACATTAATTTCGAGTAAATTTTTTGTGCGGCTTTACTGTGATAACACATTTTTATGCTAATTTCTGCTATACCATTCTCAAACATGCTTCATACATGTCTCGTTGCAGTTGATTGATATAAATTACTTAGTTGCTGGTGTACCATGTTTGAGGAGAAATTTCACTTCATACTGTTTTTCAAGATTCCTTTGCAAACGATATTAGAACGGACTCAATCAAGAATCTTTGTGCATTTTAGCTGCTTACGGTGTTTTGCACACAACTTACCGGAATGCACGGGCATAGAGATTCCCACCAAAACTATTGCAAAAAGAACAATTTTCATAGTTTTCATTGTAAGCTTTTCGGTTCTTTCACAACAATCCCTGCGAAAACCACAATGGTGACAAGAATCGTTGCCATTTTGAAGACATTTTTCAGACGTCAACGCTTGGAAGCACTTTAATGCTTCCTTTAATGAATTTTTCGTGAAACAAGACGCATTGAATGTTTTGCTATTGAAAGCTCAATAAAATCAAACATTTTAACGTTTGCACGCATGCTGAGCATTCGGAAAATAAAAAATTGAAATATATATTTTTGTTAAACCAAAATTTCGCAATGATTTCAACACATCCAGACAGCATCTCTTTAAAAGCATCACTGATCTACCATGAGCTTTATAATAGAGCACTGCTAGTGGCCTGAATTCATACTGCTGCGTTTTTTAACAAGAACGCGCGGTTGATCCAGTCTGGCTGAAACGTGAGTTATTTAAGGAAAAACTATTTGCCAAATGTTTTCTTCGGAGAAAAAAGTGCCATAACAATTGAAGGAAACGTGATGGAGGTTTTCGATTGATTGCTGTTTACACTTGAGAGTCATGACAATATCATGTCGACTGCTTATTCATCATTGACACTTGCTTTGCTGCGACTTTTCGGGGCACGAAAAATGCACAAGCAACCGAAACCAATTGTTCAAAGGCCTCTGGAACCTACTATCACTACGCGCACACAGAAGGTTTGTGAAATTGTCTTGCCATTACTCTCAATCATTCAAGTGCTCTTTCGCGTAATGACAAACACGTTGTAGCGAAATTACCGCAAGCTCAGCAAGCCATCTCACCACGAAAATACGAAAACGAATAAAGAACAAAACGAATGACAATTTAACCAAACAAAAGAAACAAAAGCAAAAGATCCACCACAGACAAATGGTCAGAGAGAACCGAACAAATTTAAATCAGAAACTGCAATTGTCAAAGTCTGCTTGAATTTAGGCAAGAGTTGCAAGAGCTGAAACTGTCTTGAAAAAGCCACTGCTTGTACAATTTCGCTTAACTGCGGTAAGGTCTGATGGATAACTCTTTTGGAATTCTTTCACTTCCTAATGGGTCTGCAAACGTAACTGTGTTGTTGTTAACAGGTTTGACTGAACAAATGCTTGTTTTCTTTTTGGAAATTGGTCGTGTTACATAACAGTGGTGTTATGATAAATATATGTACTCTTCTGTGATTTCCTGATTGCATTTACAAGTATTTCTCTAGTTCGTATTCATGAAGTTGTTTTTTGACAAACATTAATAGAAAAGTGCATTTCCTTTGTGGGTATTTGTTCATTGATGTGACATAAACACCTCGTATATATTTGTCTTGACTGTTCCGTTTAAATTAACCATCTAAAATATTGCATTTAACAGAATGGCCCACGAAAGTGTCAACGCAAACGAAAGAAAAGCAATACGAAAACGGAGCATTTTCCAGGCCGATCCAACCATCCAAGTTCTAAACAACAATCGTCGTATCTAATAAGATACAATATGAATTGACCACAAAACAATAGCTTTCGCAAACTCTGCAGAAAACAAACTGTTTGAAAAATCCTGAAAAGTAATTTTCGTGAATGTTGGACTTTGTCAACCAAACCCAGTATGATCATTGCACAAGAAATTAAAAGTTGCATTTCCTTTCAAATACTTTATATTTTCTTTCAGCTAGTGCATGCATAAGACTAAAGTTTTCACTATTTTTCCAGAAATGCATTTTTCATACTCAAAACTGATATGTGACGTACGCTGAAGATTTAACCAAACGATTCCTTGCAGTTTTGATTATATGAAAGCAAAAATATCTTCAGCTGGTAATGGGGTGATATTTCTTTATCTTAAGAAGCCACCTTGAATGTCAAGAATATTTAAGGGGAGAGGCTTGTGATGAAATTTTGCACACCATTTCAGAGGTATTCTCAACATAGCTGCACTGTTGCTTCATAGCCAGAGAGCAGGTGTTATGCACATTTTAACGGTTTGATCGATATCGCTCAGTTACCTCGTAAAGTGAATTGAGATATTTCTGAAGTGGCAGCTGATGCTGTTATTATATTCTGGTGTATTTTGACGACAAAACACAAAGATCTAGCAAGCCGCAGCAGTAGCGATAGCAGCTACAGTATTCGAAATAATTGGCTTTCGTTTTGCAGCTGTCTTGTACAGAAAAGTCTCAGCAAACGAAATGCTGATGACGACGAAGCAGCCGAAACAATGGCTGTCATGATGTGCGAGTTTGAAACAGCAATCCAACGAAAATCTTCATCACGTTTCCTTCAACTGTGTTGGTGTTACAGCACGTGTTTCTCGAAAGGAAATTCCTGGCAAATCGTACTTCCCACATTAGCTCACGTTTCATGTGCACTGCACCATTCGCTCATTCGTGGTTCAATAACGCAGCAGTACCAACACAGTTGTAGCAATACAGTCCCTTTGAAGTGCTTTCTTGCTGACACCAAATTAATTCTGGAAAAGTTAGTGCCTGCTTTAACGAAGATGTTGGATTTCTCTTTAACGTTTTCTGGAAGGGAGTTTCGATATTTTGCGCTGTCATAAATTTTGTTACGTCACTTGTTACGCAGGTGAAAATATTGAAACGTATTGAAAGCCTAAAAAAAACTCCATCATTAAAGACTTAAACTTGCTTGTGATTCAGAAACAGGCAAAAGGTGATAAAACATGAAAGATTCACTAGCATTAGCAATGTGGGATAAAAATATTTAGATTTCTTCTAACACAATTTCTTTCCTCCCATGAGATTTGCTTGTCCTCACGATAGTGTCGCATCGGAAGAAACCGTGGAAATCTTCAAATACTTCACGGTTGCAGCAAACTTCAATAAAATTTTTCAGCACGTATCTGCTGCAATTTCATTTCATATTTTTTGTTTGGTAACAGAAACTGTGTTGGCCAATGAAGTCTGCATTTGTTTCAAGATTTTTTCAAAACAGAGTTTTATCTGAAACTTCAGGTCACGCACTTCTCGGTCTGCTGTTAGTTGTTTGTCATATTAAACACAGGCATACATTTTTCTCCAATATAAACTTTTCTACTTCAAGCCACTTGAATTTGCGTTAGTTTTTTAGTGATTGTTTTGTTTCGATGTATTTTATCTTTACAAAAACAATGGCATATCCTTCTAGGCAGAAAATACTTCCTTCGACTTTCAGTCTTGTGACCTTACAAAAGCATTTACTATGCAACTCTCAATGTCCTTTGCTCTGAATCCGAACAAATGAAAGTTAATGAAAGCATTAAAAGACAAGTTTGATTTTGAACGTGTGTTTCGCACAGAAAGCTGAAGCATCGAGACATTTTCAAAAATATTGTTTTAAGATCATCAAAAAACCGTATTTAGGTAACTGTACTTTCAGCTTGACCTCGTTTATATTGTCAACGTACAACGACGCGCATAGCGAATTACACTCACCGGTGCGTATTGCCAAAAGTTTGAGCTTGATAGAGTATCATTGGATAAAACTGTGCGGACGCTCGTACTTGCTTCAAAAAATCAAAAAATGATATGGGACGCGAACGAATTTCAAATTACGAGCTACTGCATTATTTTGAAGTAGGAAAAGGCTACATTTTGGTGTGTTGTACACGAGGGCACTTTATTTAGGCACCGTTTTGCAACACATTTTGCTGACACAAGATGCCCTTGGTTCTTTACTACCTAAAATGCCCAACGGTAGAGTCATTTTGACTTCTGTCATTTTTTTGAAAAAAAACAAACGCTTTATGCACATTCGCTTTTTACCATCTCGTGTGAAAAGAAACACTGTTGTGAAAGCATACCCTGAAAGCATCCTTTAAGCACGAACCAAAATGATGTTTCGCTGTGAAAAAAACAGAAGGAAGTTTTCAATATTGATGCCATGGCACGGAAATTATTCTTTAGTACACGTGCTTACTGAAGCAGGTTTACTACGAATTAAGATAAAGGTGTAGTATTGAAAGTCTGATTTGTTACCTGTCCCTGGAAAAACAAAATCCAGTGCACTCAGCAGGTGAGCTGCGCTACGCAGACAGCAGGTAGTCGAGAAGCTCAAGTATTTCGGGGTGGCGTGCACGATTGACGCAAAGCAGAGCAAGGAGATTGATAACAAGAACATTTTAATGTTGATCACCGTATTTATCCCTGCAATTTCTTTGAAGTTGTGATATTTTGTTTCTTCCAATTTTTGAAGAAATTCTGTTTTGTAGTCGAAGGGTATACAGTATTACGTATTAATGGTCTCAAAATTTTAATTCCCTTCAAATGTCGATCAAGGTTTGCCTTAAAAGGACAAAGATTTCATCAACTCAACATTTTTTAAATGCCAATTTTTTGAACAACATGAAACCGTCCAAACCACTGCGGTGAAAAGTTCTAAGAAATGTTGTATTATTTCAAGATTTAATATTTAGATGAAACAAGAAAACTGTAAAATCTTCATCAGTTACCTTCACTGCATTGCTGGGGTTTGGGATCACAGCAAATCTCAGTTTTATGTGCCCAAGCAGAAATGAGACTCGTTATTAAAACTAAAAACCTTGTGCTTACACAGAAAACCTCCAGTGTTGCAAAATTGTAATGAAGCAATCAATTACGGCGTACAAACTCAGAATGTCAAATAAAAAATCTGGCAGAAACTGTTACCCGTGTGCAAACTCATCAAATAATAACTCAAAATTATTGATCACTTTCCCAGCAAATTCAAGGAATGCAGTATCTGTTTTATTTTTGCGTTTATCAAAAATTCCTAAAATGAAATGTTGTATTTGGATATCGCAATTAAATAATATTTGTTTCATGCATATTTGGAATGTCTGACATCGAGAAAGATATTGTAGGTTTGACTCCTTGCAATTTGACGTTGAGATCGTTTAGATGTCATATTATGTCAAAGGGAAATCCAACAATTTACAATTACTTATCATCATATTGAAATAAATAGTGTGAAGCGTTGTTGATAAGCATTTCCATACCTTAGAGTACTTTTGACTCACGTGATGTGAAACTTGTGTCTGCTACAAACAGTTGAATAAATTGAATGAAACGTCTTTCCAATGCACTGCAAGCGAGTTCATACAAACATACGTGATCAGGCATGCCTGTCTCGCTCACAAGAACAAGAAAAAAAGGTTCTGAAAATGAGAGACATGATCTCATTTGCCTGCTTGAGGGCATAGTTCTTTCCACTTGTGCCAACGCTACAGCTAGTGATTTTTCTCTCGATCTAGTGATTTCTGGAATGACCAAGTAATTTAGTGATTTTGCATTGTAATTTAGTGATTTTTTACAACATGTGTTTGAGAAGATCAGTATATTTTATCTAACTTCACGGCCCTTCTCATCTGCAAACAATTGATTACGTGAATCGTTGTGTGAAGATTTGCACCAGTTTTTCTAATCTTAGTCTTATTGTTTTCACTTACTCACTATTGCTGCGATATTGACTACGTTTTTAATTTCATTTCTTTGCAGGAACTTTGCACAGATATTTTTGACTAAATGTTAGGTTGACTGATCCAAAGATTCTACGAGTATGGTCGTTTGTAGTTCGCGAAAAAACCTGAAGATTGTTGCTATAAGATGTGCCGCAGGCTTCAGCATGATCTATTTTAGCAAACTTTGCAAATTGTGTAAGTATTTATACTGCAGGTAATAAGGTACATAAATAAATGATTTCAAGCAAATTTGCTAACTTTAACGCAAAAATGTTAAGTCTAGGTAGTTTTTTCAGTTCTGGTAATGTTTTTGTGAATCTGGTGATATTTTCAGCACTGTGTTGTTCGTGCCAGCGCATTATATTGGTAATTCTACCAGAACATCTGTAACCGCATTTTCCTTATTGCCAAACTTGTCTCTCTTGGTATTATACCGAACATGATTTTGGACAATATTAGGAGAAAAAGCTGGATATTATTCTAAAACTGAATACGATGTCTATCTCATTTGGCATCCTGAAGTACAGCTTCAAAACTTCGAGGGTCCCGTTTTGACCGTGGTGCCCCAGTTGACTAGCCCTGCATTGTCGATGTCAATATAGATTCAAAACAATTTTACTACAGGTTTTTCGCGCATTCAGAAAATCCAGAATATTTGCTTTGATGTATATTGGTATTTTTTGAGGCCAAAATTGTTGCAGGCGCTGTAACGGCGAACATCATCCTGATTTACTGAACTCAGCACACAAGCTTTAAATTTTTGGTTTGCAACACATAAGGATACACAAAAACCCGAACAAAACGCATTATGCTTACACGCTATGATTCATATACCGTACCCATTTTGTTGATGACAACTTTTGTCACATGAAAAGTAATTGGAAAAGAAACAAGTATACTGGTTACAAGGTTTTTTGTTTCATAATAGTTTCCACTGCTTTACTGCTCCCCAGCCCTTCCGCTGCTTTCGCGTCCCTCGTAACAGCAATACAGAAGTTGACATGTTTTCTGATATTTGGCGAATGTACCAAGGTTCCAATATTCACGAGTTCGAAAGACATTTTTATACATTTCATTTTAGAAAAGCTATGGATTGCATCCTTGAAATCAATTCTTCTCAGAATTTCTGATTCTCTTGGTGATATACAAAAATTTTTTCTGCACCCTACAGTTACGACAAAGACCTCTCTCTGTTATTCAGCTGGTGATCATTTTTTTCTAAAAATTAATGCGCCAGTAAGGTGACATCCAGCTTTTTTGGTTTTTCACTACCAACCCTTTCCAGTGCCTGGTACACAACTTTTCACTCCCTAGCATAACGGCATTCAAAATATAACTGTCCAAAACATTTTGTGGCAACCATTTCAACGCCCGCAACTGCCGAGGTAACGCCCGCTACTGCCATGGTTGCGAAGTTAGGATCGCCCAAAACTCACAAACCAGATTGCGCTAGAGAGTCAGTGAAGTCATCGTCGGACTCGGAATACAACACATCTTCTTAGGTATGTTGCTCGTACTTGTGACGGCATTATTACGTGTTTGTGCGGGAAAACCCGCTTTTTAAACTGCCAGGAACTTTCGTGATTTTTATACAATAAGACGTGGAGCGAAGCTAAACACGTGGGAAATAAGTGTTTAAATAAAAATGACAGTTATTATCGTCATTTTACGACAGTAATTGAAAAAAATAACTTTTTCTTGTTGGCGCATTTTGGACATAAGAAGGGTAAATTTACCCTCGTCCACGAAACATCTGAAAGTTGCAGAACAGTTTTCCTTGGTTTATTACAACATTCTACCAATTTTCAAGTGAAAATATTAGGTGGGAAAAGTTGTTGAAGATCTTGCATTTAATTAATTAGCTGATCCCTCATTGATTAGCTAATAATTTATGGTTTTTAGGTTATAACATTCCAAATGCTAACTCTAAAAAGTCAATCAAACCTCTAAAAATTCAGATCTTCGCCTAGTTTTCTTTGCAAGAGATAAAACCAACAACACCATGTAGTCTTTCTTGAATTCCCGATGACGTTGGAATTTTTTCTTAGTTGGTGTCTTCAGACGTAGTCCAAGTCAAAAAATCGTTTCGAAAAAGCTCGCAGGGAAGCGTGAATGGAATGTTTTGAATTTTTTGGAAAAGTGCCAGATCACTCCGGAGAATCAAAAATGTGCATTTTTCTCAAAAATTTCAAATGCATAGGTAACTTTTTTAGAACTCGTCTGATCAATTGCTGTCTTCCAAATTCGAGGACGTCTTCTCTGACTCTCTAGTGCAAACCTTTTGCACGTTATGGCCGTTTATAACTTCAAAAGCCATGATCGTGGCATCTGCGGGCGCTAAACGGATCGGTACCAAGGAGGTAAATAGGATTAGCAAGACAAAAAATAAAATCGAAAGTGTGTCAAGGTCTTGCTAGCTCTGCGTATTTTCTGGTTGCAGTGTAAAGCACAACAAATCCACTCAACCACGCGTTTCACAAATTACGACCAGAACTAAAACTTTCCCACTGAACCAAACTTGACATGGGCAAACTATACAATTTATGTAGTGACTTGTGTGATATATCAGGAGCAATTTGTTGGCCAAACTACCAACAAATATGTCACGAGATGGTCATCGCACCCGAGGTACTTGGAACAAACGTGATTGTGGAGATGGCACGATCGACGCAATTCGACGAACCATGATGATGACATAATAAGTAAGCCAAATTTACATGAAACATACACCATTACTTTTTTAGAGCAACATGGCCTCCATTCTCTAGATACCTGGGAGGATAAGTGGTATCACAAACGTTACACAAAAATTAATATTCAAAGCATGATTCTACCCCGTGTGAAATAATTCTTGCGCAATTTTGCATTGCTTTTTTAACTCGGTTTGACTTATTTCACCACCAGTGAGCTAGATTTGTTGTTAAATCTCGTAACAATGTTCAGCATTTAATTTCAATAACGCTCCATGGAGTTTGGTTGACAACCTTCCGTAAGAAATTGGTCTTAAGCATTGTACCTACAGTCTATTAAACCGGCGTTGTTTCACTACTGCTTTGCTCGTTATTTTGAGTCAGATAGCTTTGTTTTCCAGTGATAGTGATTATTTGGGAAGGACTTGTTTACAAGTTTTTATTTGTCGCAACAAGTTTTCATTTGTTTGCTTCCTCTGCTTTTACTTTAGCCTTTGAAATTGTTATTTATAAGCGTTGCTTGTAGATTCTGGGAGTGAAGATGCGTAGTATTATGTTAAATGGATTTCCAAAATTTGCCAACTGATTCAAACCCTTCACCCTTCACCTTTGTGGAGATTAGTTGCTTCATGATTCAATGCAACAATGTATGTAAGTTCCATACTGAAGTTAACTAATGCAAAAAAAGCTTGACTTTCGTCTTGGAAATAAATTTTCTTTAAAACATGGATCATTCATCCGAAAATTTGTGAACGAAGATTTGTGTCAAAAATTCGTCGCAGAGAAAGAAAATGTTTGTCAAAAAGTGTTGACACTAAGCAGCAGCAGTGTGATATAGAAATAGCCTTTGACTTGTGCGAGATCAAATTTATTTTTGCAGATATTGCTACTTTTTCATACAAGTCTGTAGCATATCTAACAAAGGAGATCGGTTAAGAAATCTAGATTGCAATAATATGACAGTATTTTACTGTGTTGAATGGAAATCGCGGCCTTACGGACAGAAGAAAGTCTTTCGCAGGATTCCTACCTGTAAAAAACAATGCCAGGGGTTTTCGACATGATGGATCATTGCCCCCAACCACTCTATAGAGAGGTGAGTGAGTGTATTGTTTTTTTTTTTGCGACAAAACAACGGTTCGCACAGTCAATAGGTCACACAGCATTGCGTATAGCATAGGCTAATGCGGAAACTATAGCATCATCCA
>JGI24021J15306_10003652_pt1 | contig 17489 bp, 12 predicted proteins | sample Ectturendosymbi1_FD_15306 | JGI IMG/M metagenome (IMG submission 15306)
GCAAAGATTAAATATTTGCACCAAGAAGGGGGATAAGGAATTCTTACACAGTTTAAGAATGTGAGTTGGAATATCATTTTGCCTATTGCTTTTAGATACTAATAAGTTGATTACCATATTCACCTCCTCAACGAAAGTATCATGTAACACAAATGAATTTTTAAGGCCATTAACTTTTACTGGATATGTATGATGAACTGGGGGAAGAATCTTGCTTGCTTATTGCTGTCCAATCGAGACAAAGCAGGTGTTTAATATATTGGACATGACTTCTTTGATTGCTTGTGTAGTTTGATTTGATAGGGTCAAATAGTTTCTTTGGAGGGCACAAAATTTTTTTTTAGAACTAATAAAAGAATTAATAAGCTTCCACATTTTCCCAGAATCATTTCGACAAGACAAAAATTGTGACTGATAATAGTTTCTTTTGTTAATTTCCAATAAATGAGTAACTTTGTTCCTGTACTTTTTATACTTTGCATGGGCCTTTTTACTAATGAAACCAGAACGCACTAGAGCTCTACATAGCCTATTCTTGGTTTTAATGGATTTGAGAAGACATGGATGGAGTTACCAACAGTTTGTGGGACAATTTTTGTTTGGCCTTGGGCAGCTTTTTTATAGGAGCCTGTTCATTAAGACATTGTTCTAGCAACAAGATGCCTCAGTCTAAAGTTTCACATGGGTTACTTTGGTTGATTGGGAGGTTATCTAAGGCTTCTTGGACTTTTGTCACAAAGTTTTCTGCATTGAAATTAGAGTAATCATGCTTGTTGCAACTTTTCAATTTCCATTTATTAGATATTTTTAATTTGATTAAGACAAAAACAGGCAAGTGATCAGATAGATCATTTAATAGAATTCTTGGTGTTAGCTTTCTGGCTGGCAAATTAGTGTATATGTGGTCTATCAGAGTACTGCTAGTAGTTGTTATTCTACTTGGTTTAGTAATTAACTCTAAACAGTTGTAACTGTTATATGTGTTAACGTAGTTGCTCACAGAGAGCACTGTGTCTTGCTGCAGTAAGTTAATATTTATATCACCACAAATAAAGAATGGCAATTTTGAGTTGCTCAAGTAATGCAAAGTTTCACTAAGGTTATGAGTGAAACTATGAATATCATTGCTGGGATGTCTATATATATCACGCCAATCACACATTTTTTATTACATATGCAGACCTCAATCCAGAAACTCTCAGAGTTGCCAAATGTAGTCTGTTGTCTGAGATGGCACCTGCAAATCTGCTTGAATCATAAAAAGTTTTTCAATATTTTTTCTCAAACTTCTAATATTAACATGAAAAAGGCATATATTATCCTTATTTTGAGTGTTTAGCTGTTTAAACGAGTCAATGTCATGATAATCGCATCCCACTTCAATATCTTTATTCTTCATTTCTGGTAATCCTAAGTAGTCTATTTTTACATCATTTGTGTTTATCACTCCGTTAATGGGAAGGAATTTGATACACAAGCATGGTAGTAGTATGGTGCTGAGCTTGAAGCCAGCTCACCAAATTGGATGTTGGTTTCATTGGAGCATTTAACATGAAGCCAGTTGTTACAGATATCACAATAAATAGCTTTTGAACTACAATTAAATGCTTTTTGACATTTAGGACAGACGTCCATTTTGATTTAGGTTATTTTCTAAGTTGGTTAAAAACATGTATTTATTAGAAAAAAAAATCAAGAATTAACAATACCATACTTTACCAAGTCATCTTTAGTTTTTATTGCTTTTGCTTAAAAAAATTTTTTGGTAATGTTGTTGTAACTAGCCACAGTTTGTGTGTTTTTCTTTACCTGTTTTCAAGTGCCAACATTTCACCTTTAAGATTTGTCTTACATTTACAGGTCTGATGATGCGTTGGAAAACACAAAACTAGTTTCCCCGTCAATAAACTGTGACTGATTTACTTGGTTCCATCTTTGTGGCCTATAACTATGAAAAACAGATACGCTTGCAAGTTTTAATCGTTGCAGAAGAATGAAAGCAGAAAGCAGGCAGATTCCTCAGAAGCTTGCCGCAAGGCTAAAGTTTGATTGTTGTGCTTTAGCTCCTTCAGACTTCCATAGATAGGTCACTCCATGTTTGGTCCATATGAACTTGATATTCTTTTTCTTGAATTGCAGAGGTTGAAGTGTCGTTGGTTGATCTTGGTCAGGCTTTCATTAATAAATACGTGTCCTTTAGGGTGGGCTTTGTTGTGAGAGCGCAGCTATTGTCATTGGCTGAATACAGCGTCTCTGGTCTTCCTGGAGCAGAACCTTGCAATGATGGTAGGTTGCGAGTTTTTATCTGAGGCAGGAGACAGTCTGTGAGAGACACTGATCTCTTCCGCTTTTAAGTCCACCCCCACCATTTTTGAGACACGAAGAACTAGATCGTCAGTGTTCTCATTCCAGGTCAGTCTTTAAAACTCAAGGCATTTGCAGAAGGTCGTTGACTTCCTCGTGAGTCTGGCTCGTCACTGCCTCAAGTTTGCAGACATGCAGTTTGAGGTCCTGGTTTTCAGCCTGAAAAACCCTGACTTCTTCATCTTTGGAATGCAGCCTTTGCTTCATGTCCTCATATTGTTCAGACAAGAATTGTTGACTCCTAAGCTCTTTGATTTCTTCAGTTAACTGAAGCGGCGAGGAGCTGTTATCAACAAGAGACTTATATATCTTGTCAAGGTTGTCCGAGATGTTCTTTACGTCATTCTTTGTAGCAGGTGTTGCCTTCATGCTTCTTAACAGCATCAGAGTACATAGTTTCGATGTTTATAATAAACCTACCAACCTTATTCAAATAGAATGTGATGGGTATAAATGTATAGTTCTGAATGGTAAATTGCTTAGTAGTCAAATATTGCAGTGAATGCAATGATTTGGGTAAAAAAGGAAACTGTAAGACCTTGAATGTGGGCACTATCATGTACATGTTTCAATTTGTGCATTTAAGTGAAATTTAAAAAAAATTAAACGTTTTTCAAAAAAGATTTTACAACTTACGTTACTCTATACATTTGACTTGCTGCTATTTGCAAATTGTCAGTGTGTTTAAGAATAGACTTGAACTTGTTAAAAATTTAATGCAAATAATACATTTACCTTAATTACTTTTTTTTACAAAATGTAAAAGAAAATTAAAGTAAGTAAATGAAATCATACCATAATTGTGATGCATACATGGAAACAATGCCAAACATCAGAGTAAAAGAATGAAAAAATTTAAGATGAGAGAGATCAATAAAAAAGCCAAACCACATTCCACTTAAGCAGTAGACAAAATGCTACGTCAATACATACTATAATCACAAAAGTAACCATAGGCACAAGTTAACACATTACAAAAAGTAAACAAAAAAAGTTGGACCAAATAAAGAAATATAACATATCGGACAAAATATTCATGTGACCAATTCAGCCAATGTGAGTGGCAAACCCAAAAGACATAAAGAAGTGAAAACAATATTACCAGAACACAAATATTGAATCAAATATACAATAGACATCAACGTAACACAGATAATGGTGGGCAAGCAATGGGTGATGAGTTGAGGTATAAACAGATGAGCAGGTGTAGCATGTACAAAGGTGAAGGAAGTGAGCAACAATAGGGGTTATGATGCAGAGAGCAATGCATTAAATCACAACCCTAATTTCTTATGTTTAAGTACTGGTAATGTACATTTCAAGTTTCGTTTTAACTTCTTTTAAACATTTTGTATGTCTGTTTTTTTTAGGCAGTGGCTACAGAACCTCCCGTAGATCTTTCAATCTAAAACCTTATTTGACCACCTTGGCCTCTTGGAACGTGACAGTAACGTATGACGAGAATGCAGTAGGCTTGGTAGAAACATAGCAAGCAAAGGGTAACCCTAACGATAGCCCTAACGCTAACTCCTAAACCAAAAGTTTGGAAAGTTTTGAAAAATATAAAGAAAAAGTCAGTGGCTACAGATACGCCTGTGTATCTTGAAATTTGAAAACTTATTCATACACCACCTGTGACGTAACAATAATGCATGACGAGAGTGCAGTAGGCTTGGTAGAAACAAACTAAACATGGAAGATAAACCCTAACTGTAGCCCTAATCCTAACACTAACCTAAAGCTAACCCTAGCACTAATCCCCTAAACGTAACATCTAAGCCTGAAAAAAAGTAAAGAAAAAAGCAAAGTCAGCAAGGTGAGAGTCGAACCCGAAAACCATTGGCATAGCAGCCGTAACGCATAACCCCTAGGCTACAAGATCCACGCTGCTTGAATGACAAACTCACCTTTTTATTTGAATTGCGTCAGGTCAGGTATATCTGTAGTCACTTCCAAAGTGAAAACTGGTCCCATGAATTGGAACATGCAACCAGTCACTACTATGAAAACAAAAGTCGCCAAGGTGAGTGGCGAACCGAAAACTATTGGCACAGCAGACCTGAAACATATCCATTACGCTACCAGGACGATGGCGCTTGAGTGACAAACTGACCACTTCATTCGAACTGCGTTATGCGAGGCGGTACAGTCAAATAAGTTTTGAAATAAGAAGATCCATGGGTGGTTTTGAGCCACTTCCTTTTTTATTATTTTCTGTTTTCTAAAGGTAAATTGTAGGGTTTTTCTTCGTAACAGAGTGCAACACTGGTCATGGTCACGTTTGCTGTCCATTGAATCAAATTTTAGGTCACAACAGGTTTATTTAGCTGCAATTTGGATTTCCTGTGATGATTTTTGCTTTGGTAACTTTTCTCGTTGTTTACTCATCCCTTCTTCTGTGGTGCTGCACATTAGCATCGTTAGTGAGATTGATTCACCACATGTACCATACTGCACAGCAGCTTGTGTTGTTTCAGTGAACCATGGATGCGTGTTTTTGCAGAACTTGAAAATTTGAGAAGGTTGTTAGCTTTACCTTATGGAAAAATATGAAAAGCGGTGGGGGGAAATATAGGGGCGTCATAAGTAAAATTCAATTTCAGAAATATTGTAGTACAGTACTGTCAACAATGAAGTTAGAACAAGAAGAGAAGAGAACCTAAATTAGAACAGTAGTACATTAATTTAAGTCTTGCAGACATTTAGGTTTGCCTTACTATACAATTGCAAATCCTAAGACAATGCTTCCCAAAGTGAGGGTAAATTATCCCCTGGGTGTAATATGCGTTTCTTTGGGGGTAACCTGGAACCAAAATCGCATGTTCTGTATTATGAGCGATCACTGCAGTAATGACCACAATATAGGCACAAGAATACTGGTTGCGTTAATTTTACAATGCAAAATATTCAGGGTAATAAGACATAATTGCTATTTTGATTTGGGTAACAACTCAAAACAAGACAACCAGGGTACTGTCACAATATTGAGGTTTCTATAAAAATTAAGCAAAAATTAAAATTTGAATAGCTAGTGGTTTGGTAGCAGACTATGGCCATGCAATGTAAACTGCTAGGTAGCCAACTATAGCTCCACTAGCCGAATAGTTATTATTATTACCCCTAGTTCTTTGCCCAACTCTTGCATTGAGGTAGCTGTTTTTCTTTGACCTCGGAGTCTTACCCCACCTGGACTTGGGGAGATTGAGCACCTTTCATAAGATGTGTGCACTGCCAAGTATTGCTGTCTTTGCTAGTTGGGGAATCTTGTTTTTGCCAGGGATCTCCTCGAGGTGTTTCTCCAGATTGTTGCTGGTTGCTCAGAGCTCCTATTACTATTGATACTATTCTGACTTTGATGTTCCACATTCTCTGTATTTCTAACCTTGAAACCTGGTATTTTTCTTTTTTTTCCGTTCCTTATCTATTATGTTTGTATGTCATTTGGTGCTGCTATATCTATTATGAGTCCTTTTTTCGTCTATTTGTTTATTACTATTACGTCTGGTGTACGAGCTTGTTTCTGTCTGTCTGTCCCGATCTCAAAGTCCCACAGTACCTTGACCTTGTTTTTCTCTGCTGCTGGGATAGGTTTGTGGAGTCAGATGTTATCAGTTGTTTTAATCTTGTTGTGCTGTAGTCCTGGCATATACTGTGGTGGATTGCTGCTGTTATGTCTTGTCTTGTACAAGCTTCCTGCTATCTTGGGGCACACACTAGCTAAGCGGGCAACTGTCTCAGTGTCTCATCCTCCTCTTCGCACATCTTGCATTTTGGATCATTTGTCGTGTGGAAAATCTTTGCTTTGTGGCATGTGGTGTCGATTGCTTGATCATCTTGTGCAGCTGTTATGAATGCTTCTGTTTCTGTCTTGAGTCTTGTTTTTACTGTCTTATTGCTGTTATTACTGTCCATATAGCTGCTTGCTGGCCCAGATTGTTGTGTTCTCTATTTCCCATTCTTCCATTTCTTCGTACTCACTTTTGTATCCTGTGATTGCTTTATGTTTCCATTCTAAACTGCTTCTATCAGAGGATCTTTTTCCTTTCCTTTGCAGATGTACTCCTGTAATCCTGCACCTTGGAATCTGACTGTTGCTGCAACTTCTCTTAATCCTTGGCTGCTTTATTTTCTTGGAAGGTACAACCTGTGAGTGTCTGCTCTTTGATGAAGTCCTCCATGTTCATGACCTTCCTTGTCATCCTGTCTAGATGCTGTATGTCTTTCTTGTTCCAGTCTATGATTCCTGTTATGTAGGTGATTACTGGCATTGCATATCATGTGCTGATGGTCTGTATTTTGTTTTTGGCATTGAGGCATGATTTAAGAATCTGCTTTAACCTTTTTCTGTAGGTTGTTGTTACTTTGCGTTTGACCTCTTTTTGTTTGTTCTGCATGTTTTGTAGTATGTGTAGATGTTGGCATCCTGTCTAGAATTTAATCCATCCATTGTCTAGATGTTTCTGTGTTGGATTATGTGCTTTGTGCATTTTTCTAGTCCTAACTCCATGCAGATGTTTGTTGTGAAGATTCAAACTGTCTCAATCAGGGCTGCAGAGCCTGGAGCCGGAGCTGTGCATTTTGCCTGGAGCCGGAGCTCAGTTTAAAGTTTAGGACCAGAGCTAGAGCTATGGCCCATTGAGAGGTAGCTCTGGGTCCATTCCTAAATGCTAACAGTTTTGTGAGTCTTTGTTTCCTTGGTGTAATCGTCACAAAGGCTGTGGCATCATAGCTGGACACGCATGGTGATACTTGTTGAATTAAGAAAAACGTTGAGTGCCACAGCATCCTACTTTCTATTCAGAATGATCAAACTGGATTTGTATATGTGGGGCGATCCAAAAAGAACTAGACTACAATGAGTAGGTATGTAATATCCACAGCTTGTGTAGCTGTGTAATCATGCTGTTAGTTGTGAGTATGATTCAGATATGATACCATCGCAGACTTAAGCATGAAATGCACAGCTCACCATTGCAAAGTAGGATTTTTTAATAGAAATAATTATGCTTATTAGCAAGGTTTACTAGATTATATACTGGCAAAATTCACTAGGAACCATTATGTTTACTAGCAGCAGCGTAACATGAAAGTGATAACTAAGTGGTAGCGAACTAGCATTGCTTTGCATGGCAGTGCATTTTTCGGAGGGTATGAAAATTACAAAGTACTTGGTCGATTGGGACTGGACTGTGTCTAAATGCTTGGACATGAATGTAGTTTTCCAAACAACCATATTCTTGATTCCGGTCATAAGGAATAACAAAAGGTCACCAGGCATTAACAGCAAAACCAGCGACAGCCTTCCAATATTTGTTTATATTACTGTTATCTTAAGTTATGTTTCTATTAGTAACTGCTCTCTGAATTGTCTGAACCTGTGATTTTTGTTTTTTTCTCTGATTCTCTCATGGTAAGAATGCTGATTGTAAAAAAACTACCGGACAAACCTACTCAAGTAAGTTTGGTATATCCTTTTATTTTTGTGTACTTGATATATTTCATTTTCCATTCGAGTTGAGGCACACCAAGACAATTGAAAATATTATGAAAAACGAACAGAATAAGAAAAACGAACAGAAGCCAGAGCTGGAGCCATGCTATGAAAAAAGTGCACAGCAGAGCTGGAGCTATACTCATGAAAACCAAGAGCCTTGGAACTTGAACTGGAGCCATGTTCACAAAAAGAAGAGCTCTAGAGCCAGAGATAGTCATTTTCATGACCGCTTCAGAGTCTTTGTCAGATCTTTTTCATTCATGGCATACAGATTCAGATCATCCATGTAGAGTAGATGGTTTATTTTGTGGCCTGTTTTTAGTGTGCATCCTTGTTTAGTGTTGCTGAGGATGTAATTTAGTGGATTGATGGCTGCACAGAAGAGCAGCAGTGAAAGTGCATCTTTCTTAGAATATTCCTTGTTTGATCTTAGTAATTCACAAGTAATTCAATGAGACAAATGCAACCTCACACACTTATTTAAAGGTTTTTATTGTAGGTTTGGAAATTATCTGATTTATCACCAGAAATTCATAGGTTGCATGGTTGGAGTTATTTCAATGCTGTGAGTAGGAAACTGTGATATGTGTTCCTCTTTTGAGTAGCATCATTTGTATGTTGCTGATGTCCTCCAGTGCCTTACCTCCCCTTGGCAATCTGCCATCATGGTCTCGAGTGTCTACACTGGATCGTTCACGTTATCCAAAGCCATTTTTAAGAGACAGGTTGCAGACATTACCACCAGCAGGAAACAATACTCTGCCATCTGGTGAAAAACTTGAAGGATGTCAAATCAATGATTTTCAAATAATTGACAACTTGTCTCCTGCTGAACAACAACGTATATTGTATTACAACAAAAGCGTCAAATTTTTACAGCAACAGCATGCAGATACTCTTAAAAAGCTTCATGAAGAAATTGACAGTTTGAAGCAAGAAAATAAAGGTATAGTAACCATGTGCTTATGCCTAGACATGGGTTGCAAGGATGTAAAGATCGTCATTTTGATTGTATGCTCTTCCATGCATACATTTGGCCTGACTGTTAAGCTTTCTGTGATGCTTACCCAATTATGAAATATTTATGATTTTTTATGTTTCAGACTTGCAGTTTAAATTCATCATGAAGAAGACTCCGAGCCCTGTGCAAGGTTAGGTGATTTTTAAAGTAATTCTGTTTGACTAGAATTGGTTTGAATATTCTTTAATATTCAAAGTGGTGTCTTACAATTGCATTCCATGCTAAGAAAAGTGTTGTAGTGCATTGTTTATGTACATTTGAATTTTGATAAGCCAACTTCTGACAGCTTTGCAGGCATTGGCCGAGTAGCAATTTCTTCTAATGTTATTTTTGAATTTCATGGATATTTAACATAAAGTACATGCCATGTTCATCCATCTAGCATAAAGGAATCATGGTAATTGCATGATACACATCTTACAGTTAACTGAGCTGGGACATTGTGTTGACGGTTTTGTTGTTATGTTGTTACAAAAGATGAGTTAATGTGTGAATTGACTGTGTTAACACCTTTGTTGCCGGTGTACGATATATTTGTACTTCAAAATCTCACATTGAGCCACTAATATCACGCTATTTACCCACTAATTTGCAATTCCATAACTCACTAGGTGATTATGCTAGAGAGCTGTTCAAACCTTCAAAAGACTCAGCAAGTCTTCTAGTTAGCAATGGAAAAAATTTTTAGGTGTTGGGTTTCGTTTTTTTTGTGGGTGACGTCATAAGTGGGGTAGGTTTTAGGCCATTTTGGCTCAGGTTACCTGGCCCTGGGTCCCAACCAATCGATGGAATTTTTTGACTCATTTTTTTATTGGAAACAGGCTAGAATACAGGTTTTTTGGGCATTTGATCGGCTTCCCAGCGTTTCTGGTTCAAAAGTTATGGCCTAAAAACAACAAAATAATTATCTAATTAAGGGATTAATTAATTATTTTCTTGTTTTTTAAGCCATAACTTTTGAACCAGAAACGCTAGAAAGCCAATCAAAGGTTCCAAAGACTCCAATTTTAGCCTAGTTTCCAATAAAAACTTAAGTGAAATACATCCCCTTGCAGTTGGGCCCAGGGCCAGGTAACTGGAGCCAAAATGACCAAAACCCTATCCCCCAGGTAACTTAGCCAAAATGACCTGAAACCTATGATGTCACCCACAAAAATAACGAAACCCAAAACCAAAAATTTTTTCATTACAAACTAGAATACTTGCCGCATTTTTTCAGGGTTTGAACAGCTCTTTAGCTCAAACACCTGGAGAGTTATGGAGTTGCAAAGTGGCGCAAAAATTGCAGCTGATGCGTGAGCTCAAAGTACAAATATATTGTACACCAGCAGCAAACGTTTTAAAGATTAAACAAGTTTTGAAGTGTTCAGTACAACAAGCATTCAACTCAAATTTTGCATAACTTCCTGGGAGTCTGCAAGAGTGAAGCTGGGCATCAGCAGGATATAGTCTCCTTTTAAGTTGCACCAGTAAATGAGCATAAACTGTAGTAATGAAAATTATGCTGCTGTAACAAATCTGCAGTATTTCTTGTCTGCTTCACTGTGTATTCACCATTGTCTGCTTCACTGTGTATTGATTTGTTCCCACAAGCACTCCTATTGGTAGTCCAGGAGTGTGGCTGCTCTCTAGTAATGTAGAAACTGAAAATCAGTGGTTAATTTTGAGGCGGAACAAAACAGTTCATAGGAATGAAACAAAATCAAATTAACCAACTGATACATTGAAATTTGGTACATTTTCTCACATCTTTGGTAAAAGCACTGTTGATATTTTTGATGCTTCAGATATTTTCACAGTTTAAACAAATGGGAACTACTGCAAAAACCATACTTCAATAAAAATTAGAACCGACAACAAGCACAAGTAAAATAAGAGCAGTGAAATTTCACCTAAGCGAACACATTTTGCCCTCTTGTCAAATGTCTTCCTGCATGCCTTACATGCTTTTACTCTAAAGATTCTACCCAAGGAAGTAAAGTAATTGTTTTTCTGGCACTAATGACTGTATGCTGTACTAGGCAAGTGTATTGATTGATGTTTTCATTATTTTGCAATCTGTATATTGCACTTGTACTTGGTGTAAATTTGCTTGTCTGTGTAAATTGTGCTACAGTTTAAGAAATGTCAACCACTCTTGCTTAGGTATTCCTGAAGCCCAGCAGGCACCTGGTGCCAGACAAGGTAAGCCAACTGTTGTTGATTTACAGAGACTTTTTACTTTTTCTAGTCGTTAATTCCTGCCCTGAAATGAATATTCTTGCTCTTATAACACCTAAATGCTGATGGAAAGACGCTAGCTCAGGGGTCTCAAACACACAGCCGGCCGTATGTGGTCCGCAAGGACGTTTTATACAGTCAACAATGCTTTTTGGGAATTTTCACATAATTAAGAATTTATGTTTTTTAGTTTGTTCACCAAAGTTTAAAAGTGTTTGGCTAGCAAGTGAACAAGTTCCTTTCCAATGAATGTAGAGATGGCTTGAAATGATTTGCCTGTAATTCATAATACCTTTCGCAGAAAATAAGTTGCAAAAGCTGTTTCTAGTAAGGTTCAGGTACTGCCATTGTTGTGTCAGCGTCATGATGCAGCCCTTGGGTTACTTAGAAGTCCTCATGTTGTCATCGAAGCAATTTGAGTTTGAGACCCCTGTGTTAGCTTGTAAAAAATCTGCTATACCATCACCATGGTTTTTGAATGTGTTTTCATTATGTTCAATAAGTTTATTTCATGCTGAAGTTGAATTTGTAGTCATTAGAAACATACAAGTTATTTTATGTTTATGTTTGTGCTAATTACCATTTTGCCTTTACCTACAACACATTATGCGCCTGCTGGTCATGTGATTTATTTTAAGTGGTTGTGCAGAAGATGTCCTTGCCACTTTGTTTCATCTCAAGTATAGTTTTTTGTTCATCTTGTTGATACTGCTCTTTTTTTAGCAATTTTAATGAATCCACCACTGTTTTGCAAGCAGTAAAGGAATTGTTTTGGACTGCATTTTTTTCAAACCATTAATCATATCAGTTGTTTGCCAGACTTTCCATAAAGATTAAAGTTATTGAAAAAGTGTCAACGTAAACAAGACATCAAAATGTAAAAAGAAAACCTATTGATGATTGTTGTTATGAAGAAATTAAGCCATTAAAGTATGATGACCTGGAGATAGAGTCAATAAATATTTGTCATAACTTATTTGCCTTTTTTGATTGATGTTGTTATTTTGCAGCAATTGCTTAGCTCTTTCTTTTGTTGTTTAGGCAGTGGTGACCTTCAAGTGATTATTCTTCGTGAAGAGGTTAAAGACCTGCAGCTGGCTTTAAAACATGCGCAGGAAAGAAATGCAGTGTTGCACCAAGCTCTCAAAAAACGCAACCTGAGGAGGTTTGTTGCAAAAAAGCAAACATGTTATGTATAATAAATTCGTAAAGACGTTTGTGATATCAGTAGAGCTGGCCAGTAGGGATCTTGTTTGGTAGTAAGCTTCACATCAGCGGTTGCACTATATATTTGCAATAGAGACAAAGACCGTAGCTAACATCCGGAATCCACCTGCCGTTGCTACTAGCTATTTTTCATTTAGCCAAATTTGAACAAAACAAACTAGGAATCTCTGGTTAGCATCTATACTGTTCAAGCTTCCCGTGCTTGTTTCACTAGCAGCTGAACTTCTTATATTCAGTTAACCTTCAGACATTGTGTTAATAAAATTGTGACAAAATTAGCAAACGGTTTGATTAGCTTGACAAAACTTCTCGCAAGTTTACTAACTGCTTTGAAAAACGAATGTTCTGGATTTGTTTACTATCTCATCGAGTATCAGTAAGTTCACTTCAAAGCAAGTATGTTAGAATGTCATTTGTTAATCAGAAAAGCCTGCCAGAGCCACATCAGGTGAATTAAACATTCCAACTATGGTGGGCAAACAGGCAGACTTTTCAGAATGAAAGGGCAGCACTTTTTGGAATCGAGCAGTACATTCTACGATAACACAACCTAAGCTTTGTTGATATTGACTGGCAAGGGCGCAAACCCCATTATTGCTGGTTCTGTGCCACGTTGATGCTCGTGCCACTCCTTGTGCACTTCCCGTTCGTGACGTCGCGCCGACCGAGCGACCTCAACAATAACACCTTTCTACAAGGAACCGAACTGATCGCAGGCTCTTGTTTGTGAAAGTTGCATCTGGCATTGCCTTTACATCCTAGTCACAGATCACAACATCATTTTGTTGCGAACGGAGGCGGCAAGCGCGCAAAGCCTCACATTGTGACAACAATCAACAGTTAGAGATCATTTGACAAGATAACTCTACGACTCCATACTGCAGTAACCCGTAGCAAGTATTATCAACTACTCGCCAGCAGCATTACCGAGATTACTCTAGTACTGCTTGTCAGGGTTGCCAGGTAGTCATAAGCAAAAAAGGCCAGATTAAACCTTAAAAAAAAACAAATAGTACAGAAAAGCCAAATACAAGACAAGTACAGAATAACACATTTTTCAAACACCCAAATGCGCTTTTAAAAGGCACTATATACATATTTTATACACAAAAAGAATAAAGTTCACTTCATTAATTCACTTCTCGAAACTTTTGGTCTTGCTGAAGAGTAACCTAAAACTGCAAACCTAAAAGCATGAAACAACAAAACAAAAAGTGATGAATTCTCGTGCAGAATTTCCAATGAAAATTCAGCATTCTGTGTCCAGAAACAGTGTCTAGAAATATGCCGAAATCATCTTTAAATCTGCAAAATCGACATAAAAAATCTAGTTGGCCAATTTTTTGGCAAAAAAAAATTTCAATCGGCCCTTTTTCAAAAATAAAAAAGCCAATGGAGTTGAAAAAAGCCATAAATTACAAATTTGGCTTCAAAAAAGCCAAACTGGCAACATTGCTGCTTGTTCGGGCCACAAGGTACAATTCTTAGCGCACTCTCCGTTCGTGGTGCATTGCGCATGCGACGCCCCGCCGACCGAGCGGCCCTGAACAATAGCCAGCACAGTTAATAACCAAACAATGATTGATTTTTTGTACATTTTGCTCCAGGCTTCTGCGGGCTTCACGGAACTCTGTAAAGGGCCACATGCGATCCAGTTTCCTACTCCTGGCTTATGGTTTAACTTTTCTGGATCGTTACGCACTGATGGAAGAAGGGACATTGAAAATAAAATATACTTTAAGGCTGATACAGGAAAGCTGTCATAATAGCATGTTACAACTTGAAACTTCTTAAAAGTGTCTGTAATTAGAATCTGGTTACGGATCGGATTATGGACCGTCTTATGGCCAACGGTGGTGATCACACATGCGCCGCTAACTGCATCCGGAAAATTTTTATCGGTTTCCCATGACTTAAACCGTAGACAACCGTACAGTAATTCTTTTAATGATCGGTTAATTGTATTAGGTAGAGACAGACCACGTCTGTACGATCTACGAATTGCTGAGTACTAAGACAGAGAAAACAAGATTAAAGCGGTACAAGAAATTTGCCTTTGCACTGGGCAAACTGAATGTGAATTTGACGTGAGGAAAATTTTTTGTATTTATTTAATCTAGCAGCATCATGACGCTTCCAAATTATCTTGAACCAATGCATATGCGCGAGTGCTTAGATCTTACAGCCACAAACAACCAAAAGTCTGTACTGAGTGTGAAACCTGTCTAGTCTGGAGCATTATTTCTTTTTAGCAGTATCGGCTACTTACTGAGGTCGCGCATAAGACGTTTTCATTTCCTTGCTCATTCACTTTTGAAATTGTTTACTTTATTCTACAAACAATACATTTGCTGTTTCAATGAAACACACATTGCTCTGCCTTTTTCTACAAAATGTTCTGACACAAACCTTATGAAGGATTGTCAACCGCAATTCAATGCACTTGAACAGAACTAGCTTCACAAAGCAAGCCGTTGACGGGAAGACACATGCTTTCTGTGTGATAGTATTACATAATACTTCAGCCTGTTTCCCATAACTGGCCGTTAGTCGTACACGTTCGGACGCGTAAACCGGATTCTGTGTGTATAATACGTTAAAACTTAACACGAAACGATGGAATGCAACGATTTTTTATTCCAAAAATGTTTTCTCAAGCAGATCGAAAACTGGTACGTTACTTAACGCAAGCTGTAATGCTCTTCGTTTTCATGCAAGTAGCTGGAACATTCCCATTACCATGAGATTCAGTTTGTTAAGTATATAAATATATATGCGTAATAACTACAAAGATTTGTGTAATTTTGATACTACGATTTATTGTTTTGTTTTGCCGTTTACTAAGTGTCAAAATATTCCCATTGCAATCAACTGAGATAATGCTCTTGTCAGACTATTTTTGCGTAAGGGATTTACAAGCAGTTTTTTTCCAGTAATCTTTGCATGTGATGGCTCACGCGTAGTAAACTCTAGATGGTTGATGCGAAAATATGGTTTGCATATAATATGTGTTTTTTCTGATCAACTTTAAGTTCATTAGAATGTTGTAGTTTATTGTTCATCATACTGACTTAACATGTTGTGTCATCGTGGCTTGCTGTTTTTTTTCAAATCTTATCTGCTTTGTTTTGTGAGAGTTAGTTCATTGTTGTATTTCATGTATTTTACAGCACTTCACATAAGACTTCAACAGCGAAAAACCGTTTATCGTCGACTTTACCGACTGATGACGACAGTGAATATAGTCACGAGGATCTATTTTCAAATGATGAATCTTTCCCTCCAGAATTACTTCACGCTCGAGATCCCTCACCTATCGACCAAAGCTTGCCGTTTGGAGCGTCTCTAGATCCATTAAAGGTTATCTTTCGTTCTTTTTAGCTAAACCTAAAAACTGGCGAAGCTAATGCCAATCTCCCGCCACCTGAATCTGGCGAAGTGTTTGCATGTTCATCCTATCGTGCTGTGTGCTTACTGTGTTCGTTTGTTTACTGGTTTCATTTACAGCCCCACTCAGTGTAGTGTTTTTGCCTTGCGCTGTTAAAGTTCCTACTCTGTTGTTAAGCCGGTGCAAAGCACACCAGAGTGGGATTACTGTTGCTTTTTCCCATGGAAAGACCCTCTTAGGGGGACAAATTGTAAAGTATGAGCGACTTCTGCAGCACTTGTAACGGTTCTCCATGGTATCTATGGCCAATCAAACCCTTCTAGTAAGTTTTTCAACTGTTCAGTTGGTTATTCGACATACAACAAAACTTCATCCTTGCTGCGAAACACCAAGGAATGTGAAATATTAAGACAACGCTTGAAACGTTGATTTGATGCACAAAACTGGGTTCTTAATCTATAACATATTACAAGAACATGCAGATGCAAATCCTGTATGCTAAAGTGAAATTGCGTTCCTGTGCGCCAGTAAATGAAACTGAAACTTGTTTTGCTTTAGGTCTTCGCCTCGCAGCAGTACTTGTTGCAAAGATTTTGTCTAAAAAAAATATTTCTATTGGAAAAGACAAAAGATGTCTTAAATGGTCCAAAGAAAAGAGTCCCAGTCGACTTTAGCTTTGACTCAGTTACGGTGCTGCCATATGTGGCATGTTGTTTTGTAACATGATGTAGTGAAGTCGTGTCACTTATCAGAAATGATAGAAGTGCTGATTTTGGCAATGTGGTTTTCGTGCAGAAGGTGTAATAGTTTTTTTGTAAGGTCAGAACCATTCAGAAGGTTTGTGAATGTCATGGGAAAATAACATTGACCTGGCTCTCGCAAGTCGTACTCCATAGCTTGGTTTTGAGTAAACTGGCAGCGGCCAGTAGAAGCATTACAAACGCGAAGCGATCATCCTGTTGTTCGTAATTGCATTAGTGTGCATTGGGTTTTATTCTGCTTCCGATTGGTGTTAACGTCTGGAGTTTCATAAAAGGCTTTCGCGCTTTTGGAACAGTGGTGGAGATAGGTCGCTTCTTGCGTATACCGATAGATCATGATTTTAGTTATTTTCTTTCGGTTGCTGTTGTGACATTTGCTCGATGTGAAAGCATAAGATGGCGTCGGTAGAATCGTTTTGGTTCGATGCTTGTGCGATTTTACTTGAACCGACGCTGTGGAATTTTGACTTCGTTGTACATGCACAGGCATCCTGTATCAGTGCGTATGAAAGATTAAACTTTTGTCTTTGCGAGGTTGCGTAAGTCTTTTCAAAAGATACAAACAACAACAAATCATCTGCAAGGAGCAAATGCTTGATCTTGCGGCTTCCAACAATAAAACCATTGTCGGCTCGGCTGTGACTGCCTATTCAATTCATATAGAGGAGTGGTGACCGTGCACAAAGTTGTCGGAGTCACATGCACCCTCATCGAGCATGTTTTGGGTTAATGCTTTTGGAAGGGACACAAACATCTGAGCAGCAAAATAATGACTTGATGGCCAGTGGTAGATGGCCGTTAACTCCGTAGTCCTACAAAACTCTATTTCCAAGGGGGGCCCAAAGTCTCCCTGAAATTGGAAATTTGACATTTTCTTAATAAATTTTTAGCAAAAAAAGGGTCATTTTGTTAGTTTCGAGTGGGCAAAATGAAATGTAACAACTTTTGGCCTCACCTGGAAAATCTTTTTTGCTTCTCCGGGAAAATTCCACTATTGCCCCCCCCCCCGCAAAA
>JGI24021J15306_10003653_pt1 | contig 17489 bp, 15 predicted proteins | sample Ectturendosymbi1_FD_15306 | JGI IMG/M metagenome (IMG submission 15306)
AACATTTAAATTACTCCCCAGCTGGTGACCATATTCTCTTGGTATGTGGTTGTGAATATTGTATTTATGGACAAGAGTGTTGTCCGTTAACAGAGAGAATCTGTGTCGATCTGAAAAAAATTTAAGCCCTTTTTTCGTTTTTGAGGCATCAAAGTAGAACATTTTGCAATCGTTTAGTGATNTCTTTGTCTATCATAATTTCAATGTAGAAAGTTCCAAACATTTCCCAGGATAGGTTGGGAGTTTAAAAAATATCTCAGAGAAAATGGGGATGATAGGTTTAGGATGCAGCATAAAATCGTGCACTATTTCAAAAATGGGTGTTGATGGGAGCTATGGAACACTGGTGTTCCATTGGTCCCTCAATTCGTAATTCCGTAATTTTGCACAAGTTTATTGCACAAAAGAAAGTGCAACAGAGGTTTATTCACTGCGAACAACCTAAATAAAGTGTTTTATGATGTCAAAATTCCAATACATTGAACTTGAGGCAAGTAGCAAACATTAGATATTACACAGGCCACTCTACATCTTTACAGCCGGTCAAAAACCTAAAACGTTTATACAGAGTAATGGGGAGACTATTTCAAGGAAGGCTTTGGTCGCAGTTTAGATGACCAAATTTCACTTTTTAACGCTTTAGCTTTAAGGTAAAGTTAACATAAAGTATATTCTGTGCAAGTGTCTGTGTTACCAGAGAGGAGGAATGTGCTCCAACGGACCATTCTTAACAAAATTAATATAGCTTACTCCCTGAACAAAAAGAAAGCGTGTCTGTTTGCATTAAACTGTGCTAAAGTTGAGGATAACAGCATGAAAAAATAATGGGAGTAGAAACAAATAGCAGTACAGGATTAGCTGAGAGAATTTCGAAAGCAAGGTGGGGTCTCAGTCTCAGAAAAGTAGAATCAAGAAGCCTAACACGAACTATGGCTTTTAATCCGCTTAATTTAAAACTTTTTTTAACAATTTGAAAATCTCATACTGTAGGCTACAATTGCCCTGAAGTTTCATTGGAAATGATTTGAAATTTTGATAAAACTGGAGCAAACACTGCTGATAATTTCTACGTGTATTGAATATAAATGTATTGTAATATGGCCTAAACATTGGTTCCGGAGGTAGACAACCTAAACATATGTCAACTTTTGTTTCATTTTTGTGGTGTTTTCACACAATTTTTAATAGAAATTGTGAGTTTGTCTTCTTAGTTTGCACATAAAATACAGTATGACTTGCAACTAAAAGTATAAAATTTTTTAATGACGCAAATAGAATTTTGTTTAAACCTAGAGAAATATCATTGGTGAAGCCCTCAAACAATTCATATTTTTCACATATGTACATTAAACTTATATATGTATAGCAAAAAAAGTTTGGCTGATGCGAACTGTTTTTTACTGATAAGTATTTTTGACAATGAAAGAACATACCCAAAAAATTTGGCAAGCATCATCGAGACTATTGTTGTTTATTATATGCTATAAGAAATGTTCCATCGGTCCCTATGGGGTGTTCCGACGGTCCCACCGTGGTAGGATCCACGGAACAACATTGAAAAATTTTGAAACTAAAAAAAAATCATATAAAACATTCATTGATTTTTATAAAACTTGAAATGAACAATTTTGGTTCCTAAACCTTCAACTGAACAAAATTTCAGCAACTTTCGCTGGATAATCTAGGTTATACGCCCATTTGAAAAATCCGTTCCATGGGTCCCATACCTCCCCTATATATATTTTGCCTCATGAGGCAAAACAACAACTGGAGCTATTTTTCCTTTAGCCAAATGCGATTGGTTGAAAGCAAAATAGTTCCAGCAGTGCTTTTGAATCATGAGGCAAAACAGACACAACCTTTTTGTGTTTCCAAAATTTAACAAGGAAGTATCTATTAGGATTCAGAGGGAAAAGCACTGCTGGAGTTATTTTGCCATTAGGAGAATCCAATTGATTGCATTGGTCAAGTGACAAGGACGATGCTCTTGGATTAGCGTAAGGTCTTTGTTACATATGACCTAAAACCCAAAACCTAATTTTTTCATTTTTGAAAAAAGGCCAAATGAAATTTGGCTTTTTTTGGCCTTTTTTGGCGAAATAGATTTTTTTGTCGATTTGGCAGGTTTCAAGATGATTTTGACAGATTTCTGGGTACTAGCAGATTTCTAGACGCTATTTTTGGACACAGAATGACAAAATTTCATTGGAAACTCTGCACGAGAATTTATAATTTTTATTTTGCTTTTTCGTGCTTATCAGAGATGAGCACAGGTCAGGACTGGATCGGACTGGATCAGGACTGAAACCAATTTTGGCCGGATCAGGACTGGATTGGAATGAGAAAATTTTTGATGTTTTTGTGTGATTATTCTGAACATATCAAAACTTTTAGTTGCGATCCGATTTTACAGATTTGATAAATGGCATTGTATATTTTGCCATCAATGGCAGAAGCTCTGCTGGGACTATTTTGCAATTCGAACTGTTTCCACCTTTGTGTACATATAAGGTTGAATTCTAGTAGCAACGTGAACATAGATGAGTGGTTAGTGTCTACGACTGCTGTGCGAGTGTTCGTTGGTCCTGCTCTCACCCTTTTCCTTGGCTTAGCCAGTAGAGGTTACACTTTTGATAGGAGTGCTTTTTATGCACCTTTTCAAAACGTGTTGGGTTTATGTTTAGGGTTTAGCCTACATTTATGGTTTAGGTTATTCTTTAGGTTTTAAGTTCAGTATTTAGGTTTAGGTTTGGGTTTGCGTTTTGGGCTTCGATTTTGTATTAAGGTTTTGGGTTTCGGTTTTGGGTTTCGGTTTTGGGTTTCGGTTTTGGGATTAGGTTTTGGGTTTAGATTTTGTGTTTAGATTTTGGGTTTAGGTTTTGGGTTTAGGTTTTGGGTTTGGTTTTAAGTTTAGGGTTTTATGTCATGTTACAAGGACCTTACGCTAATCCAATTAGGTCGTCCTAGTCACTTGACCAATCCTATCAATCGGATTCTCTTGATGGCAAAATAACTCCATCAGTGATTTACCTCTAATGCCAAATAGACACTTATTTATCAAACTTTGGCAACGCCGAAAGGCTGTGTCTATTTTGCCTCATGAGGTAAAAGCACTGCTTGAACTATTTTGCTTTCAACCATTCGTATTTAGCTAAAGGCAAAGTAGCTCCAGTAGGTATTTTGCCCTATGAGACAAAATAAAAATACCTGATTTTACATTGGCGAATCAGGGCTGGATTGGACTCATGATTTTCAAAAATTTTGTGGATTAGGACTGTATCGGATTCAATTTTATCGGATCAGGACTGGACTCGGACTGAAAAAATTCACAGTCCGCTAATCTCTGATGCTTATAGGTTTGCAGTATCAGGTTAGGTTACTCTTCAGCAAAATCAAAAGTTTCATGATGTTCATTAATGGAGTGATCTTTATCCTTGTTATGTATGAAATATGTAAATACTGCCTTTGAAAAGCGCGTTTGGGTGTTTTGAAGGTGTTGTTATGTTTTTATCACTTATTTGGCTTTTTTCGGTGCTGTTTGGCTTTTTTTAAGGGTTGATCTGGCCTTTTTTGTTTATGACTATTGACTACATGGCAACCCTGATTCCAAATTTTTGACGAACCTCGCGTCCGTTCGTAAGTGCACCTGGCGAGAGTGCGGCTAACTTCACCTACCTTGCTCCCAAAGTCTGGTGCTTTGGCCTGTATTCCCACCATTTTTTCAAGCTTGCCAGTGATCCGACTGTGAGCTATCGTCCGCATACCATACTTGTTTCACTTCATCATTTTCAATACTCGGTGCTTGTATCAGTGGTTGTGTGGATAAGGCGTACATTGCCATTTGCATTGCTGCATTAGCATTGTTGTAGCTGTTGTGTAGATAATGATATGTGTACGTACATGGGGGACACACAGTGATTTGATGTTTTCTAACCTGACTTTAGAATTAACTCTGTACATGTGCACATGGCATGGAGTCAGAAATTTCACCAGACACTGGCTCTGTGATCATCTCTGCCACCATGATAATCATTATCATGACATTGTTTGTATCATATCATTGTCCACATTGAATGTTGAGCTCATACTTCATATTGCTAGTGCCAACACCAAAGGTGAACGCAGTCTAGTGTTCATTGTCTAGGGAAGGCTTGCATAACCCAGAAAGCTTGAACAGCCAAATTATCAACTAGAGTTGCCGTGGGCCGCAAAAGTCCGTATCATTTCAGTGTAGAGATTTTGTTGTTGTATGGAAGAAATTCTGGAACGTCNAGCTTGAGGTTGAGCTTTTGTTACATGTTTTATGACTGAGAAAGCTCTTGTGTATGCCACAAGAAAAGCTTTCGTGGGTTACACATGCGGTGCGACCTGCATGTTGTGCAGGCCTGGTCGTGGTCTAGGCTATATGGCTGTTGTGCATGAGTTGGTAGGTTCTGCTTACACCATTTGATATGGATAACACTAATTGGAAGGTCGGTGGGCCAGGCGGGCCGTGTTTTCAAATGAAAAATGTGAATTTGGAGGGCTGCACATAAGACAGAGGGCCGGACCGGCGGACTACACAAAGGCTTTTCCGTAGCACGCCGGCTCGCCTTTATGTGCAGCTCACTGGCTCGCCCTGTTCTGCAGCCTGCCGGCCCAGCCTTCTGTGCAGCCCACTAAAAATTCATGTTATTTATTTGGAAAGACGGCCCTCCAGCCCGCCCGGCCCCCTGGCCTTCCGTTTAGTGTTATCCTTTGATATGGCTGTATTGTATTGCTTTGTAGCTACAGTCATCTGACTCAGAATTAGATGAGAACAACAAAAATAGCCTATATATGTTTGTTTTGTGCCATGTTGGAAAAACTGCAAGAAATAATGAAAAGATACACTTTTTATATAAAACGTGTTCTAATTTTAACGCAGTCCTTCTTCACCACAGAAAGAAAAATAAAAGGGTTTGGTACCTCGAACCACTTAGTAAAGAAGAGCAGAGCATAAAGAAAAGGGCATTCTAAAAAAGGGCACCAAAAACAAAGGCAAAACAATGTCACCTGAGCTAAAGCAAGAACTTGTTGAATTCTATGAAAAAGATGAAAACCGTCGAATATTTATTGGGAAAAATAGAAAAGGGAGTGTGTGTGGCAAGGATGGTGAAAAAATCCTAGAGTACTCTACTAGAATGCCCTTTTCTTTCTTTAATGCTCAGCTCTTTTTCACAAGGTGGTTTGAGACAATTCTTTTATTGTTCTTTTGATGGTGGTGAAGGGGGATTGGGTTAAAATTGGAACATGTTCTATACAAGAAGTGGATCTTTTGTATATTGCTTGCAGTTTGTCTAACATGGCACAAAACAAACACAATTCATTTGTCATTCCCATCTAATGGTGAGGCAGATGACTTCAGTTTAACTTTGTAAGTCTTCTCAATACAATATTTTAATGTCAGTTCTGCCTTTTTAAACTTTATTTCCTCATTGGCTTCTTCACTGTTAGAGCCAAGTGCCCATGCTTGACTGCTGTTTCGTGCAATATTGCTAGTGCAACATTTACATCTACAAGCAAAGTGTCCTTTTCTGGAGAACTAAGAGTGACATTATCAACATCATTGATATCCTGTTGTGGTGAACTTGTGTACATTAGTCCCTCCTTTTCATGCTTTAGTACACCAGCATCTTGTTCAGTAGACCTAATTTGTGCAGTATTTGGCAAACTCTTCATTTCCTTATTCAGTCTAATCACAGTATGTGCTGCAGTGGTTTTTGCTAGGAATTACATTTGGAAGTTGATTTTTTCAGTTTCTCATAGCTATAAAGGACCCAATTATTTTGTCCTTTGCTTGTTTGGATTAATGTTAAATGGATCACTACAATTTCTTAAGTAATTCTTGCTCATGATGGAAACAAATTGTTTCTTAACTAATTCTTCTTAACAAAAACTTCTTAACTAATTCTTGCTCATGATGGAAACAAATTGTTTTAATATGGTGTACTTAAATTTTACTTTTGCAATGCCAACATTTTGATATCTTCCTCTCATTACCAGTGAAATATTCTGCTTAGTAGTATGTTTTATTCTGGTTACAGGGGTTGACATCAGTGTAAAAACTTAACTTGCTGATACTGACATGTTAGGAACCTCATATACCTTAAAATACACATCCCATATTTTAATATGGTGTAGATAGCATACATTGAATTGGGTACATAACCTTTTAACATTGTCATTTCACCATGGGAATACTCTTTTGCAATGCTAATTTGACCTTCTGCGATGTTCTAAAAACAAACTGTAACCCTAACCCTGACATTGAAGTTGTGCATGTTAAAATGATGGCATTTAGAAGACTTGCTTTGCATTTGATTTGGGTGAACTTAAACAATATAGTTTACATATGCTAATTTCAATTTGTTATTACTCAAAAACGAAAAATCTTTTGATATTACATAGGTAACAAATAGGGCTATAATATCCAGTGGTCATCAGCATTTTGCAATTTGATGCATGGGGTCAATTTCAAGGTCAAAATATAGATCAAAAGGTCATCGCCCCAAAATTTACGCAAATCACAAAAACGATGTCAGGTTTGAATTCCTGGCTTTTTCCTCTTTTCAAAGATACCTTACTTTTCTCGATTGGACCACTGGTTCAAAAGGTATGGTGTTTTGAAGTTGGGCACCCCTTATTTTCTCGAAATTTTCAAAAAATTAACCTCATCTCAGAAAATGATCATCTGATCAATGAAAAATTTTAGATTTGATATTTGTGGGCCACAACTAAGATGTATGCCAAATTTCATTAAATTCTGAAAGGGTAGGGTTTAGCCCACTGAGTGACTTGGACATGGAATGACCCAATTACTGAGGATGAGACTGGATGGCCACAAGCACTGCTTGTCAAGATTTTGGTATTATCAAACCAGATATTGAACCTATTCTGCAAATTTGAAAGATACATGTGCTGCAACTGCAATCCAGCTGGAATGGTGGAAATTTTTTATACTTTTTGTGTAATGCTTTCAGCCAAATTCTTGGTTATGAAGATATGAGGTTCGAGGTATTTGATACAAAACAGTCATTATGGGTTAGCAATTAGAGCAAATTAATCCTTGATTTTAGTCAACCTTTTGTGTATGTTGTATCACAGAAAGTATTATTTATTGAAGCAGTAACTTTTCTGCTGTAGAACACGCTTGGTACATTGTCATACAATGAACCAATTTATCAGTGAAACTGAGATAGAAAGGAGGAAACACAAGAGACAAGAAGAATGGGAGAAAGTTAGGAAAGCTGATGATCCTATTGGTATGGATCTTGCTATTTTTAAGTATTTGTATGTGGAGTTGATATAGCAAGACAAAAACCAAAATAAAAGGCATTGCTTAAATTGCCTCAAAGTTTTGTGGTCTAGATATTTCAAATAATGGAACAAATTAAAATTTTCTTCGTTCGGATTAAGACTCAACAAACTAAACATATATTGCATTTTATTGCAAAAGGTTCTGTGAAGTGCACATTCCTTTGTACTACTGCTTTTGCCACCAGTAACGTAGTTAAACCATGCGTCTATTTAAACTAATTTTTACTGCTTTGTGTTTCAAACTGTTCTGTTATGAGCAAGTCTTAGTGCCTGGGCATTATTAGTGAAGTTTGCATTCCAATAATTTTGATGTCTTTTCTAATCATTTTGTGATGATTTGTACAGAGGCACCAGAGGAGGAATACGACCCCCGCTCTTTATATGAACGCTTGCAAGAACAGAAGGACAAGAAACAAAGAGATTTTGAAGAATCTATAAAATTTAGTATGTTTTTCATGCTTTGAGGAAGTATCATTGGCGGTAGATCTATACACCGGAAAACCTGTAAACTTCAAAACATTGCTAGTGAAATGATCTAGCAGCCTGTCTTTGGTTGATGTTTGGTAACTGGTTTGCATAAATCAAACTGATAATTTAAGAATATAAAATGAGTGTATCACATATCAGGAAAAGGGAGCATCAAAATACATGTATTTAGGTTCAGTTTTACACCAGGCGTTTCTGCGTGGTTGTGTGCACTTGAAGTGAGCTACTATGACGTCAGGAGAGCTCAGCATAAGAGAACCAGACTGAGCATGTTGGAGCTGCACATTTACATGGAGGTTTTGAACGACCGGGTTGTGCGACCTCTGTAAACTAGTGGCACAAACTAGACAAGTAACCTACTTCTTTTTGGTTGTTGTGACGTGAAGCTGTGGGCTTTTCATTTTCATATGGTGAACCAAGAACAATTTTCTGTGACAGCGGTCATGCAAATAGTTCAGAAAACTAGCAACACACTGTACAGTACAGCGGTAGTCTGCACAACTAGCCCATGAGATGTAGTGCACTGCACTCCACACAGGGTTTAACGTTGTTTGAACTGCAATGTGGATTGCAACACTCAGACGAAACAAACACTGCACCATTTCACGACAGCAGATCTGATTGAATTCACTCTTGCATCATTCAACCAAAAGCAGGTGTTCACGTGATTTCAAAGCACCTGTTTTAACACACCTTCTCCAGTTAGCTCACTTACGAACCAATCAACTATGAGCGTACTGTGTTGACTTCCCCCGAAAGCTCAGTTGATCACTCAGACTTTGGTGAATCAGCAGAAGTCGTGTTAAGTGACTTGAAAAGTAGCTAATGAGCTCACGTGGTCGTCATGTATAAAGGCCTACAATTTTACAAGTGCACCTAAATGTGTAAGTTTCATCAGTTTACCAAACAGGATTGCTTACTCAATCTTGTAGCATTTTGCTTATTGCTACACAGGCCAACCGCCATGACGCTGCTTATATGAACACCGTAAATTTGACATACTAAGGGCAGGGCTGCAATTGCTTCATAAAGTGACAGTACTTCAATCTTAAAAGTTTATGCAGACCCATAAAAATTTTTGAACTTTTACTGGTAGTGCGTAAGAAATGAACTGCGCTGTGGCCATCACGTTTAAGTAGTGGCCAGGATATATGTTCTTTGAGGTAACCACTCAACATTGTGCTGTAGAGTGCTTTAACCCTTTAACGCACACTAATTTCACAACACATCAAACTGTTAAAATTGCTCAAAATCAGTTCTATTTGTGCCATACATCTACAAAGCAAACTTCTTTTCAAAAAAATTTTTGCATATTGTTGATATATGGCATAAATGTTGTGGGACACATATGTCCCTCGGTGCATAAATGGTAACTGTTGCTTTAGGTGAATTTCTAAAATTACTCCATGGCTGCATAGATACTTAGATAGCACAGGTTACTTTTCGAATACTTGGGCTTACTTTGCAGGGTGTAATATAGCCGGTCAAATAGATTGGCTACTTTTTAGCTAGACAATGGCCCAGATGGGCAATTTTTTTACCATTGTGAAGGCCAAGCATCAGAAAACAAAATTTGGTGGGTAGGCCTACTAAGCTGCAGAAACGCTAGACTTGAGATTGGATAAATAGGGTCACTTTGCAGTCATATACAAATGTCAGTAACTAAACTAAGCAAAGAAGGGTCTCTTTCTTGTCAGACCAGTAGGATGACTTCTTTTATGGAACTGAAGTTTGGAACAAAGCCATAAACAACTTGCTGTCAAAATTACAAATGACTGAGCTTTTTTCACTCTGATGCATGTGCTTCAGTGTAAATAATATGGCTGTTTCAAGCTGTTGGCCTTGTTCCATGTCTATCTGAAAAATAGCTAATCTATTTGGCCAGCTGGATTAAACCCTGCAAAGTAAGCCCAAAGTAATTGTAAAGAAGCCTGGGCTATCTAATTATTTATGCAACCGCAGGCTAATTCCGAGAAATCCCCTAAAGAAACAGTTACCATTTATGCACAAGACGCATGTATCCCTTACATAAAACTTATGCAAAAACTTATTAATACCTGCACAAATTTGAAAAGGTCAATCATAGTACAAAAAACAACATAAAATAACAGCCCAGTGTGCCCAGCGCGAGTGCATCAGCACAGAGGTGTTGTCGCTGCTCAACTACTCCATGTGATGCAAAGCATAACATGCACAACATTGAACAGATGAAACGTACTAGAGCAGTGATTTTTAACCGTGTCTTCAATCATCCTTTTTTGGCTCTCATTAATGCTATGAAAATCATGAATGCACTAAAGTAAAATCAGCAATGCTGTATGTACATGCGAATGAGTCTGCAAGAGGTGCAGAAGCATTGCGTGCAGTGATATAACACCAGCAAAATTGCTTTCAGCAATGAAGTAACAGTAACTATCAGTAGTTCGTATTACGACAGGTGAGCCTAAGTTTGATGCGGCTCCTTAAAAGCTTGAGAGGATTCAGATTTGTCTCTGACACTAGAAAAGGTTGAGAACCACTGTACTAGAGCACCTTCAGTTTGCGAAATTTTGTGTTAGTCTCAGTAGTTTAAACACGCAGGGCACAACTTCTGAATTGCGAGAAAATAGAGTAATACTTTTGTCTTGGCAAACCTTAGAACTCGTTTCAAACAAAACTTAAAACTTTTTAAGCATCATCCGCTGTTTCCTGAATATAATTGTGAGCTTGGAAGTAGTGATGACATTTTTGAAGAAATTTAGAAAAACTAACAAATTTTCAAGTCTCGGTCTTGTCTCGGATTTTTTGATGAAGTCTCAGTCTCGGAGTTTACGGTCTCGACTACGTCATTGATTATTTATTAACGCATTGTTCTTCATTTCCGCGGCAACACGATAAGTTAGTGCAGGAAACAGCAGCTTAGTTACTGGACGACTATTCACGCAAGACGACTATGCTTCATTAATCAGAAATCGTTTCTTGGTCTTTCACATGCTGGAACGGGCAGTAGAGCAACTGGAGTTTGGTATTATATTATTGCTATCAACTGAGGCCTGTCAGCATTGTTCGATCAAAAGGGAATGTTATATCACATAAATGTTTGCCTTTTTAAAGGTCAAGGCGCAGTTTATTTGCAACACTTATTTCTTAACTATCCCGTTTACAGCAAGGGTCTACACCTGACACCTGGTCTTAGTCCAGAACCACATTTTCCCCATGAGCGTTAAGTCGCGACCCGCTTCTAAAAGTATGCATTAACTTTAGGAGTTTGGAAAGGTTAAGTTATAAAAACAGTTTGATAAGTGCCTTACTAAAATTCTGGTGGTAGTAGAGATGACATGATAAAAATGGTCTAATCGACCCTTGGAAGTAGGTACCGTTCAACAGTACAATGTTACTTTTAATATTTCTGGGGTAACGTGCCCCTCCTTGACCCCGTCCAGGTGCACATATACAGGCAACCTCTGCAGGACCTAAAACAAGCCTCTGTCTAGCATTGTGTTTGTGGTCTTGTGCATTTTTCGTCTGTACTTAATGAGTTCATGTGTAGTATGTCTTGTACTTTTGCAATCGCACTTGATTAACATGCGCAAAGACTCATCGTCATAATATGAGAGGATAGGGCAAGCACTGGTACTTTAAGCAATGTGAGTTTGCATAAAACTTTCGAAGCAAATGTGAAAAAGACACGTGTAAGATAGGCTTGGGAATATTTTTTATGTGAATCGCGGATAAGTTTTTTGCAATAAACATATTTTGAGCATTTTTTTCAAGATGTTTTCTTCAGAGATAATTCGCGTAGAGAAAATTATTTAGAACTGATTTTAGGTCCAGTGTAGAATGAAAGCTGATGGTAACTATGCTCTTCTACAAAGTTTTCGGAGTTTAAACAATATGCTGAGCGTAAGGTTTTTTTGCAGCTACTTTCATGTTGGATTATTTGCTTTTCAGAGAATCAGTTTCGTGGAATCGATAAAGATGAAGCTGATTTTCTTGGAGAAATCGCAGCAAGAGCTTCAAATTTGGAAAAGCAGAAAAAGGAAGAGGAAGAAAAAGAGTTGAAAGAATTTCGAATATCCTTTCTTAGTTTTATTGACAAGACAGTCGTATACAGCTCTTTACAAATCGGAAAGTTTAGCGCCTGGATGTTTTTGATATTTGCGCCTTTTTTCTTTGCTGCTAGCTGTTTATCTGCGTTATTTTGGTGGCTTATTTTCGCCCGTGGCATTCGCGCGGTCTGTATGTTTAGACAGGTTGTTTTATTGTGAAATTTTGCGGCACTTATTCATGAATTATACGGATAGACCAGCGGAAATACGCTGGACATAATGCGCGTACAACAATGATATTCTGTTGTTTGTCTGCGCGAGTTGAATCAGATTTTTAAATCAGACATACCTTAGTTTTTAGACTTTTGAATCAGACATGACTTAGTTTTGAGACTTTCCGCTTTTGCAAATTTTGAAGAGTTTGAATCTATCTGCGGCTTGCCCCTTAACACACCTTATACACAGCTGTTCGCAAAAATCAATTAACCGGCGTGAAACCCGTCGCCATTGTCGCACCAACGCAGGCCAGTGCCAACCACAGTGAAACGAAGAGCACGAAATCTCAGTCAATGTTAATTAAACAGGGTGTCAAAAGGAAAAGGTAAGGTTAGCTGTGAGAAGTAAAACAGTTTGCTAACATCGCTGTTGCTGAGCTGGCATTTCATTCTGTAAATCGAGCCAGTTTTAATCACGTTTTACGTGGTGGCGATTTCATGGGAGGGGTCTTTTAACTATGAAAGGAGGATAATCGCATGTGTAGCAGCGTTTCTCGCAAACTCTTAGACGGTTTTGGGTTAAAATCAGGTCAGTGTAACTTTTGAGGAAAAGTTGTTTCATGCAAAAAAATAACTGCCTTCCGACCTTGCTCAAAGCGTGAACGGCATTCTGCTTTAAATTGAAGTAAATTGGATATGTGGTGCAAGTTCTTTAATTACGCAGCAGGGATCACGTTTAAGGCGCGTTTGTGAGTACGTTATTGTCCGTTCTAAAAAACTTCCTACTTTATGCTGACGCTGCTGGCTTAGTTATTTGTTTGAAAAATTTGACCAATGTCTCACGCTTGCCATTCTTTGTGTTTTTAGTGTTGCACTTGATTCAGACGACCAGTCTTGCGCCACGAGTGCCCGTGCGGCCAAAAAAGGTAGGCTGGACTTGATTGTGTGGTCAGTTTTGTTAGTCGTCTCATCTTGGATTGCACTGTGTGATCTTGTGTTCGTGCCGGGGCTTCTTTCTTTTCAAAGCTCATCACACGTGACAAGCATAGATCGTGTATAGCAGGGTTCACCAACATCTTTGGAACTGAGAACTACTTCTTGGTACAGATTCATGCGAAGGGCTACCATTTTGATGCACACACTTGTGAAATAAAAATTTGCTCAATTTCTCTTCAATTATGTTATCATTAATAAAAATTAAAGATATTCATCAATATGAAGACACTGATCATTTCAATACTATTATCAGAACAGCCCCGCGGCCAACCCACGTGGTCCGCGCGGACGACCTGGTGCCCGCGGGCACCATGTCGGTGATCCTTGGTGTATAGTCTTTCGCAGTGGCGTAACGAGGTTAGGTGGCGTTCGGGGCAAGAAGCAAGTTTTGCGCCCCCATGTTTGAACCTGCCAAACCAACCTGATTTTGAACCTGCCAAAACCCCACGTTTGAACCTGCCAAACCAAGTTTGGCGCCCCCGTGTTTGAACCTGATTTTGAACCTGCCAAACCCCCATGTTTGAACCTGCCAAACCAAGTTTGGCGCCCCCATGTTTGAACCTGGCGTCCCCATGTTTGAACCTGAGGTCTTTCGGAAGCAAATGTACTGTATTGAAGAAAGTAGTTGTAACATTATTGGGAGTTTTCAGCGCCTCCCGCAGTGATTCGGTGCCCGGGGAATTGTGCCCCTCTTTCCCCCCCTCGTTACGCCCCTGGTCCGAGGTATGCTTGGCTTTTCTCCGACCGCAGTGTGTTAGTTTGTTTAAGCAAATTCCAACACTTTGAAGAGTCCTATTGTTCGAGAGGCGTTCGTAAAAATTGTGTAAATGAATATTTCCTGTTCTCGTCGTCATAAGATGGACGAAAATTGTCATTCAGCAAAAAATTGGAGCACAGCAAATGCTTTGCAGTCAGCAAGGATATTCGATATTCAAATTATTTCATGATTAAAAATATTGTCGTTAAGCTTGCCATTTCTGTTTGTTCGACCAAGAGAATCGCAAGGCTCTTGCTCGTCGCTTTCTGAAATGCCTCCTCTTGTTAGTTGTATCGTTGCGACAATTCAAACGAAAACAACTTTCATTCCTGCAGCTTCGGAAAGTGAAGACGCCGCTCCCGCTGCGCAAAAGTCATCCGCGCCACCGACAAGAACCATCTACCCGTCGGCGCAACAATGCGTCGGGTTTTTACCCGGTATCGGGAGTTACGATTCGGACAGCGACTCGAGCGGCAGCGTATCGTCGACCGACATCGACGTGTCGACCACGCTACTCGGCGAAATCATCTACGCGAACGCTCGAGACGACTGATTTCATGGGGCGGCGGCGATGATCAGCATGTTGCATTTCGAACAGCTGGCCAAGTGGAGAGCTGACATGTACAATCCCATCTTGATCGGACACGTCTGTGCGGCGAGAATGCGTTGTTTTCGTGTTTGGGGTGGAATGCACTGAAAGTGATCGCCGTTGGCCGTTCCGTTACTCGATCGTTTAAAGATGAGGATCTTCTTTTAACAAATTTTAAAGGGGTGGTTAAACTGGAGGAGTTGACAAGCAATTGCCGGAATAGTTTTTGTCGAGTTCAGAAACGATGAAAATTGTTTACTTCCAATAAATTTTATAGTCCATTTCAATAACGTAGAAAAGAAGACACTCATGTGCAACTTTGTTACGCAAATAGAGCAAAACTTGTCGGAAAAGGATTTGAGACTACCATTAAAAACAGCTGAAGTGATGATTTTGCTCAGTCATTTGTTATGGTATATTATTATTCTGTCCATCCCTTTTGATGTTGTATAATTGAAGCGACAAACATCGAGAGCTCGATAGTTGCTGATAGAACTCCTGCATTGTGGCATACTAGAAATTGTGTGGAGGACTTGCATCTTTGGTGCCAACCAGCATACGTGTTCCTGTGGGAAGTTGCAAATGCTTTTATGCGACCCTTCTTGCTGTCGGACCAACGTACTGATGCTTGTTTCTGCGCAACCAACCATGACCTAGACTCGAAATGCAGACGCCTCGGTAATCTTTACCGAACAGCAGCGGACCTGCATGGCCGACTTGCCTTGTCCCGAGCGAACGTTGCATCCTTCATAACAGAAGATCGCTTCTTTTTGCGATGCTTGTTCCTTATCTGACGTTTCGCCTTCTATCATACAGTGCGCAGTGAAAATTTCGTCCATTTGGCCTCTCCCCACTGCCCTCTCTAACCTCACTTTTCCGCAGTCGTTGAAATCTTTTTTCAAATGGCTAAGCAAACGTGAGCGAGCCCAAGTGGGATTTTTGACACTATCTGTTGCTTTGTTTACTTTTGAATCGCTTGGTTCGCTCACTTGTCGTCGGTCGCCAGGCCTGTCCACGACTAATGCAGGTTTGTCCGAAATTTGAAAAATCAGACTCGTCGATGTTAGTAAAACGGTCATCCAGTAGTGTACAGTGCGGATGTTGGTCAATCAGAAACCAGTGTGTACCGAATTTGCATATTCTAAGTGTGCGGCCAGTTCACGTTTAAATCTGGGCATATAGGCTATTCTCTGCACTAAATATTGTCGACTCTCTCAGATCGACCACGTTATATAACAGTGGTGGGCAAACTGCAGCACGTCGACATGTTTTGTGTGCCTCATCTAGCTGAATAGCAATATCTGTAATTGATAGCGAGTTGTTGCCTCAAATTTAACGCTTTGTTTCATTTGTCAATGTGTTTACCAGGGAGTCTATGCGATTTGATAACAAAAGCAGTTAAAGTAAAGTTCAGGTTTGGCTTCTTGAATTTCCAGAACAAAACTTTTTCAAAGAGAAATATTGTCAAAAACATTCTGTCATTTTACCAATGTCAGAATGAGAACGAATGCTTTTACCGAAAAGGCAATTTTGTATCCTTCCTAAACAAAAATACATTACAGGGGCTTGGGTGCCCCTAGTCTTGATAGTCCATAAAACCGCTTGGAAATCACCTGCATGGTGTCATTTCTTTGTATTGTGTACCAATAAAACGAAACGCCAGTGCACTGTCACTGTCACTCCAACATTGTGAGTCATGATTCCATAGGAGAAATAAAGTTTGCCGATTGCGAAAATATTGTCACGCTGACATGGGAAAGCTGGAGCTAGATGGTCCGATTGAGTGTATCACGATCCAAAATACGAACTATATACATCCACTATTACTGCAAAGGGCTAAGATAGGGTAGGCGACTAGATATTGCCGCTTCCCTGGAGCATGTGCTGCCCGTGGCGGAGAGTCGTGTTCACCATTGGGCTCTTACGCTCCTGTACAGGATATAATTGAAAAGCCTGCACGAAGTTCGTAAGTTCCTGGCTTCGCAAAAGTATTCCTAAATAAGGACAAAAAGTAAACAAAAACTGGAAAAGATTTAGAAGGTTAGTCGTGGTGTCAGTTTTTGCGTAATAATGTGTCCTCTGGAGTAAACTCCTTTCATGGACACCAGTCAGAAAAATTGCACAAACCTGTCAGAAATGGAAAGTTTGTCGCAGTGTTTCATGTTTTGAGGATTCAACTTTTCCGAAGTGGGTCAGCGCTTCATTTGCCTTTATACGCAGGGGAACACCTACGTCATTTACATGGCAGCGATATCAGAAGTTTCGTCATCGCTTTCGTTTGATTGATAAGCTTTGTTGTCATATTCGCCTGCATCAGAAGAGTCGCTAATCGTCACAACTGGACTGAAGTCATCGCTCTCAGACATGCTATTTCTTCTCTCGTTCCAATTTAGTTCGTTGTAGCTTTTTTCTGGAGATTCTTTGGCTTCGGGTAGCGAACACTTCCAACGTGCTTTAACACCTTCATATTTGTCATTGACACTTGCCGCAGCCAAAATCATCTTCGCAAATTGTGAGTTCGGGTTGTTAAGAAGAGCATCAGGTTCACCGAATTCTGCCACCTGGAAATGTTGCATGTTGAAAATATTTTTACCTTTTTATTTCAATTACCTTCTTCACTCATTGAACAAACAATCTGCATAGCAAAGAAAAAGTAAGATGAACAGCTGGTTTGGTACGTCCACAAATGACTTATTTTCATTAAAACTTTTTCTATGCTTGATACTAGCAGAAAAAAGCGAAAATTGGCATGTTTCAGAAACAAGATTGCTTGGGAAAATCTTCGGCCGTTGCTAAGTTTCTGGTTGTGACAAACGCAGAAGGCTATAGCCTAAAATTAGCAAGAATATCAATCTGCTAAAATTAATGAAAGGCTTCTTTTTACATCGAAAAAAATACAACAAAACGATCTTATTGAGTAGAACAGCAAAGGTTTATGTTTATTCAAACAAACTTACCTTGCCATTGTCCATCACTAAGATCTTATCGCATGTGAGAACCGTGTTGAGACGATGAGCAATGGTCAACATTGTACAATCAGCAAACGCTTCACGTATCGTGTCTTGCACCAAACTATCGGT
>JGI24021J15306_10003657_pt1 | contig 17476 bp, 12 predicted proteins | sample Ectturendosymbi1_FD_15306 | JGI IMG/M metagenome (IMG submission 15306)
GTTGCTTTATTTTTTGACTGAAGATGGATTAAGAATAATCCGAAACGTCTCGAAATAAAACATGTATAGTTTTTTGAAGGCTTTTTTAGTGTTGATGGTTCTAATTAAATTTGACCAGTTTTAATATATCTACTTAATCAAATGGAGCCACTATGTTCGACTTCTTCTTTTGATGGAGAGAGAGTGAAGCCACTCAAAAATTTTTCGTGTTTTTACCCAACAACCTACCATACCCTGGGAGGTGTAAGCTAGCACTGAAGCGAGGAAACTAAGACAGAACAAAATCTTGTTTGCTGAAATTGGAGACAGTATAAGCGTGACTTACATTGGAGTATAAAGTCACTAGAATAGACATGTATTAGAAAAATTTATAATAAATATGGAAACAAGTAGTAAGTTTGTGAATTTTTGTTTTGTTTTTCAGATTGTCATGCGTATATGAGATATTGAATAAAAAGTAAAAATGCCGACAGAGAAACATGACAAATGTTTTAGGGCGATACGATCTTTGCGTTTAAACTGGGTTCAAAATCCAGAAGTCGTGTTAGATAAAAAATTACAAACTATTGGATTAAACTCGGACTATCTTAAAAAGAATCCTGGATTGTTTTAGGTATTTCGGAAACGGCTGTAAAGAAGGTTAAACAAACGATATTACGGATTACTAGATTTCATTGTTCCGGTACATTTTATCTGCCAAATAGAGATTATGTGGTACATGTTGAAAGGTAAGCCCACGAATAAACAAACGTATGAGCAAATAAAAAAGCCATAACCACACCACCGTTTAGAAAAAGGCACACACCTGTAACGACTGTCGAGAAATCTGTTGTTATTGCCAGATCGAAAACCTAAAGGATAATGACCCTACCAGTAATTCTCCTAGGGATCTGAGACAATGCGAAAAGAAAGTAGGATACTCCCAACACTGGGAGACAAGGTTTAAAGGGAAAAGGAGTCCAACTATAGCATTGAAATAAAAATTGGAGGTAGTGGGAGTACAATTAGATGTTTTTGAAAGGAGAGCCTATATTGTTTAATAAACTTAAAAAGCGCTTTAGCAGAAAATTTCAAATAGATAAATTCCATATATATAGTAAATTTATAGAAACGATGAATAAAGATTCTATTCAATCACAACTAGGCATTAATTGGGAAGTATTATTTAATGGAAGACTAAGAGAGGAACGTTATACATTGCTGCAAACTTTGTTGTAGAAAGAAGCAGTTACTAGGATTGATAAGAATGCTTGATATCATATAACGTATTTCTTAAAATATTTTTCAGGTTTAAACAGACATTTATGGTTTTCCGTTTGGGTTGCGAGTTGAGCTGCGACCTGAAATTGTTTATTTATGTGAGGAATGTATGTCAAATGTTCTTTCAACCCTCTTCTTTTTATCATGGTTGCGTTGCGTTCGTAATTTGCCTATGTTCTTTCCAATAGGCTTAGGATTGAAAGATAACGTTGTAAATAGACGATAAAAATGACCAATGTGCAGGAAAAAATGTTTATACGTTCTTCGTAATCTGCGCTGTTATTGGATGCAAGACCCAGAAGTAGCATTGAATGAAGCATTAAAAACCATTGTTTTAGACTCCGATTACTTGAAGACCAGTCCAGAATTATTTGAAATTTGTCGCCAAAATCTATACCGACGTTTGAAAAACAATAGCACCCTTTGTTAGATCTTCTCGTTCCGGCCCATTTCATCTGACAAGTCAGTGTGAATCATGATTAAAAAAAGGCCAACTGATGATCAAACTTATGAACAGGTGCGAAAAGCAATATTAACCCCCCAACCACATGACGAATACGATTACGAAACGGCTATGGAGGGACCGAAGATAATTGGCCCCCCTGAAGCAGGCCCAGATACGCTGCATATGTTAGAACATGAACTTATTCAATCAGAGTTTCATCCAACACCAGAACAGATAGAAGCATTTTATGAAAACGTTGGTGTCAGTAAGTCCTATTTTGAAGCCTTAAGTCCAAAGAAGAACAGGGTCATTTGATTGAGTCAACAGGACTACGAAATGAGGCTAAAACCAGCTGAAGGCTCTCATGATGAATAATAAATATTTGTATTTAGAGTAATTCGGGCCAGTCATGATTAAAATGTCAATAAAAGCTACAAAAAATTGTATAAAAATCTTGGTCGCTAAAGGTGTTGATGTTTCTGATATTGTTGTACTGACTCCGACTGTCACTCTGGACACTGTTCATTTGCAAAGTCCTAGAATAGATTGTGCCAGTCAAGTTGATGTATTGAGTTCAAGTTCTCAGAATTTGTTTGAGGGTTTTTTGAAAAATATGGACGTGGCAGAAGCTGAAATAGATGCTATACTGACAGAGTCAGAAGAGGACAAATTGTTGCCTGACCCAATAGACGGCATTGTGCAAGCCATTAACTCTATACATTTCGATTGGCCTCAATGTCCTATACTGAGATTGCAGAATCAATTGCAGGCCAAAGGATTAAAGATAGATGTTTTAGAACAAAATCCTTTATTTTTTGAAGCATTCAAGCAGAAATTGTACAAAGAATTTCAGAGCTCCTTTTTCTGGTATTGTCCACTTCTTCAGTATGTGACCCCACGCAATTATGTGGCTTTTAGTTATGTTATGTGGCTCTGGGAATTTCTTGTAAATACACCGATAGATGAAAATACTTATGAGTGGTTGCAAATATTAATTAATGTGTAAGTGGATCGCAAAACATAGTTGAATCTAAATAAGTAATAGGGCAAATACTAATTGTATAAACTTTTTGTGTAGATCATTTGGGGACTTATACAATAAAAAAATGACAGTAAAAGCCACTAAACATTGTATAGAAAGATTGATAGTTGCAGGAGCAAGTGCTGCCGAGATCACAGAAATGACTATCAGTTGTACCGAGACCTGTATGATTACTTAGTGACAATGTGGATCAAGTCTGTCAAATAGTTGAAAATGACTCAGTTGACACAAGTTTAAAGATGTTGTTTGAGACTTATTTACCGGATATTGTTTGCACGAAGTCTGAAGCTCAAGCAGTTGTGTTAGGCCTTGAACAAGAATGCTCATTGATTGGCAAACCAGCCCATGCCTTACAAGTGATTAGAAGTGTGAATTTTGATTGGGATCAGTGCCCGATAAAGGTGCTAGAAGATCATTTGCAGGAGAAGAATATGGAATTAGCAATTCTGGATGATAAACCAGTGTTGTTTTCAGTGTTCAAACGAAAATTGTATAGCAAATTTCGAGATTCCTTCCAAGCATATCGACCACTGCTCGAGCTTATAAATATCAAATTTTATCGTTGTCAAGTAATTTGGTTTTGAGAATATCTAGTAAATATTCCTATAACAGCAGACACCTATGAGCACATTTATACCCTGATTGATTTGTAAAAATAACGCGGTTTAGAGGGGACTAGTGCAAAAAGTCGAAAAGTGACTATATTGTTAATCAAGATAAGGAAAAAGGTATAAAATGTACATTGTTTGAACTTTAAGTGATAGGTTTCTGCTGTAAACAATTTATGGTTACAATTGATTTGTGCATGCATCTGTTAGAGTGGAACAATAGACAAACCAATATGTTTTCCCAGCAAATAAGTGCATAATGCGGTTTTTACATGCTACTACTCATGTATTGATATTTTTGGCAAAATAGTGGACCTTGAGTGCGTATTCGATTATGTTTTGTATATAAGTCCGACAGCTTTGAGCAATAATATTAGAAGAACCAATAGAAACCTGTAAATGATAAAACAGTGAAAAATAACGTGATATGCACAGGGCACACTTTATTTCCATCCGTCTGTGATGTTTTACTGTTGGTACTGCTTTTATAAGACCATGATGCTTACATTGAGTATTTAGGAAGCAAGGATCGTGGATAATGTTGTCCATAACGTTTGGGAATGATTGTGACATCTTGGGTTATTACTACCACTGAATTCATGAAAATGTGAAAATTAAGTTTTAATAAGTATCTAGTATTTTGCGATGTCTCAGGGGGATATAGAGTAAAAGAAATAGGGTCAACCTTCGTTCCTATAAACTTTCGTGATTAAAATCCAGAATTACAGTATGTTTCTTTTAAGTGTATTTCATTTTCTAATTTTGCTCATTTTTCTTTCCCCTCTAGAAAAAAATAGCACAGGGATTTTGGTTGTGTTTCAAAAATAAAAAAGTTTCTGAAAAGGTGTATGAAGAATGTGCGGGATAGAAAGTGAAACAAATATATCGTCTCATCGAACATGAATGCAAGAAGAATTGAGCTGCTTTACTATCCAGTTTTCAAAGGATTGAAGCTGTCCACCAAGGAAGAATTGCAACGAATGATTACCAGTTATCTTATACACCACCCTGAGTTAAGACCCCAGAAGCATGACCCTTGGTATTGTTCCAAAGTATCACCTGGTTTCAACCATGAGACAGTAGACTGTTATTTCATTGTGGCACCTCAACCTTTAAAAGAACTTGAACACATAAGCGGTATGGTCCGCTATTCCAGTATTGAATTGTACAGCTTTCTGAAAAGAGGTACCATTGTTTTGGAAACCTCTGGTAAATTACCTAAGAAATTCAAGTTGGTGTGAATGTTTTGCTTACATCACACTTTCCAAGTAATGTCCTCGTTGAAAAGAGAAACTGTGTGTTTTGTTTGTTATTTCTGAGGAAGAAGAGGCGACTATTGCTGGACTTCGTTTGACATTGATTCAATAAGAGCGAGTTTTTGTTTGTTGGGCATATATTATGCACCGGTGCACAAAATTGAAAGTGCTTGATGATTATGGTGCTAGGTCTATAAGGAGCACATAGCACCCACCGATATATGTTTTGAAGTTAATGGAAATTTCATTGCAAAATTAACCACCAATCAGACATGAATCTAGGCAATGTTTGCTGTGAATCATTTTTTTTATTGATGCTTTCATCGGTATGTAACCAAACGGCCGAATGGATAAAAATTATACCCGTGCAAACAATACCTACGAGACCTTGTGGTTTTGATTCTGTCTATCTAGACAGCCAGCCGTGGGCTGAACAGAGACCAGAGGATAAAAGGCACAATAGTTGTGGGATAAATCGAATTGTTGCAGCAGCGCCGGCCAGTCTCCCAAATATGCCAACTGACGTTTTGAAGTTGCCCAGCCTAAGCAAGGCAATACAAAGTCTCTCACCACTCTGTCCGTTCATTACTCTTAACATGGATTGCTTTCTTCGATTATTTTCACAAATAGAACAAATTCACCAATACACGTGAACTTGAAGCCAGAGCAACATCGCGCAAAACGATTCAGTGTAGAATAACATCGAAACACAGCGTTGAGCGTCCACAGCAGTTGCCTGAAACAGCATTTGATCGTCGTGATGTGGGTTAACAGGCTGTCGTGTCAACTGTTAAGCTGTTCGCAAGCATGTACATTGCATCGAATCGCGAATAGAAAATTTATGAAGTCATGCAGTGGAAACACACAAAATACTAAAGTATGTATGCATTTCCATTGCACACTAAAAACAGTTTTTTCGTTTTATTTAGCTAATTCATTTTATCAATGTCAATCCTATGTACCAGACAAAAAAAAAATATATATATATATATATTTAATGCAGTGCAAGTAGTTCACTTTGAAGATCATTTTGGTAGAACTGTAATTGTCATGTTTGTTCGATCAGACAAAATATAAATGTTCACTCATGAAATATATACGTAACTGAACCTGCATCTTCCTTTCAATGCATGTATTGTGCAGGTGCAAAATAGAATGAAAAGNTAATGTTTCTATATTTACTTGAACCCGTTTATCTGCATCACCTAAAGTCACAATCCTGGACAATCGTAAATATTTGCAAATAAAAAGTGTGGAAACATTTCTTCTGTTTTGTGGCATTTCCTTTTCTGTTTTGTGCCGTTTGTTTTTGTGATCAAAATCAGTTTTTTTCACAGGTTTGGTAAGTTGCTTGGCACTGGCCAATCAACAAATGATTACAGCCCTAACAAAACAACACATGATGTGATGAAAATAACAATGTTTACAACCCAAAATAACAAAAATTTTTGCAAACCAACATAACAATTATTTCAACAAAATAAACTTTTTCAACCCAATATGCGGTTATACGAGTCTTATATAAATGCCGTGCACCGGACATGGCGAAGACATACAGGGGGCGATGCCCCGTGCTTGTTTTTATGGGGGCAGCGGGGAAAAAAGTTTCTTTATGAAACCAGCAACTTGTAAGTTTACGGTGCTTTCAAGAAATTTGTTGCCGTGTGTTATGCAACTCCACAAATTAAAATGGCATAACTATTTCCTTTTTAGCTCGAAATTGTGCAGAGCATGTTAAAGCAGCAATCATTCCTAACTCGTATGCGTTTCGGTTTTGCGCACTTGATGGCTTGAACAATTCTAAGGTGGCAAACGCTTCGCAACATCACAAAATCTTTAAAATGTAGCAATCTGCGTTATCACGAAAAAAATGATCCAGACTTCTCAGCCACCTGTTCATCGCAACTGGTGACAAGCGTGAACACTAAGGGGAGACTCTTGTCGAAATCCATCAAGTTCTTACGATATTTGAAAACGCTGCAGTCCAGGTGGTAAAATGTAGAAATTATCCAAGCGCTGTCGCAGATACAACATGATGTTAAGCTGACAAGGGATACTGGCCTGCCGATGTATACAAATCGTATGAATGAAGGGTTGGCATGCCGTGGCAAGCTAGGCTTTTATCGGCCACTATACTGCCGTAGTCACTAACCGAGTGTTTTGCGACATGGTGTTGAAGTGGAACGTTACTAATACAAGCCATCAGAAAGTTTCTACCTCAACACTAGAAAGTTCCCAAGATTTTCCAACAGCTTTATATTCGTGCAAAAGATTTGTTGTTAACATGTAGGTTGACAGTGGAATGAAAAGTTATGTATTTCATGAAAGCGGTCAGGTTTGATTCGATTTTCCTGTCACTACCATCCACTGCGGAAGATTTATAGATGAAACTACTTTAAAAAAACTAGTTTTTTTGTCGCTAATGCCACGGAAAAAGCAGAAGTTGGTGTCTAACAGCTTGCAGTAGTTTGAGAAACACCGTAAAGGGTACGTTGATATGATAAGGGCATGTACAAAGAAAAAAACAGTAGACTGTGAACGAAAACAGGAAAAGCGAGTGCAAGTTGATGAATGTCACTGAGCAAAATAATAGAAACGAAAAACGTCATTGCTTTGAAAATGAACCTTGTCTCACAAGCGCTTTCTGTGTCCGCTTCTGAGTGGTACCCTTAATTTTTCTCAAGTCCCCTGCGCGTCTACTATTCCGGCATCGCATATTTTTGAAACAAACTACAGTATCTATTCGCAAATCACTTTGCGTAGTGCTGGGCCAGGAATTACAGCAGGATTGCAAACAGGTAGGTATAACCATCACATTAAATAGTCTGCTACTTTACCCAGGATGAGCATCTAACATTGTTTGATTCTGTGAAGATCCCCAATTAAATGCATTACTGTTCAGACCTGTTGTACATTCACTGCGCCTCTACGGACATCTTAAAAAATTTGTTTCTACTCTGCGAAATCATTTCGTTTTTCAGACTTGCAAATTGAAGGTGCTACAGATGTAAACTTGCCGCGTCATTGTTTTACGTTTTTGCTTAAAAGTACAAAAAATTTCACTCTTTGTGTATAGGAACTTACTCAGATTTTTGTTTGTATCAGATGTATTCAAGAAAAGGTTTAACATTCTTTCATATGTTGAGAAAACCTTTTCCTTTTCACTGTGTGACGTTTAATTTACCTCTCTGTATACAGAATGTTTATGTTATTCAGCTCTCTAATGACAGATTTCCTCAGTGATTATCATTTATCAAGTGTTCTGTAGGCATGTGGGAGAGACCTGCACTTTACCATGTCGCTCATTGTTCGTGTAGTGCCCACCAAGCTGCTGATCATGTAGTTAGAACATATCATCCAAAACAAAAATTCGTTTACCGTGGTGTTTTGTAATTAGCGTTTCGTGTAGGCTACTATGTTTGCAGAAGTTTTACATGATTAGGAATTGTTTTTTTGGCAAACTATTGTCGATACAGGCTGGCGCGGAAGTAAAATCCATGTTCTCCTGCAAGGTTAACAGATTGCATTACAGACTTTCATGTCAGGATTGCTTGCTGTGAAGCCCTTTTTAGCTATTGCAATGACACTAATATGTTTCTCGAAAATGGCTATAGGAAATAAACGAGGGTTTGATTGATCTGAGTTAAGCTGTTTGATAGCTGGGATTCGTTTAGAGGTGCTTGATAGGCATTCAGACTTAAATAGGGTTTGTTAATCAAGATAATTTGATGGAGACCTTTTTATTTTAAAGTCAGTTTCAGCCCCATTCTCCGAACAACAAGCTATGCGCAGGCATAACAAGTGTTATTTTGCCAGTGAGAAGTGACGGAACACTCCATGATAAAAGGACGTGCAATGCTATGTATATATATATATGTGTGTATATATCAAGTGATTACGTGCTTTTTCACATGCAAAAATCAATTAACGTGGCTTTCTATGCAATCTTTGCTGTTGTTTCTCGAGCGAATATCAAATATATTCTTCCAAGCATCAAATCGGGATTTCTGTCAGCATTCACTCAAGCGTTTGTATATTGCTACTGAACATTATTCAGACATTTCATGCGCATGTACTGTATATTTTAAAACATTATTTTCGAACTTCTTCAAGATTTGTTGCAACAGTAATACTTTCCCGTTCAAATGCTCATACAGAGGGCGGGTATGTCTCTGGTTTGGGGCTGTTGCATGCCGTATAATTCCGTTAGAAAGGCATTGTTAGCGCAAGCTTTCTCGAAACAAAACGACTTTGGTACACGAAAAGCAGAAGTATACAGCTTAATGATAAGAATTACAGCCAAAGAAAAAGTTGTCAAAGAACCGACTTTCCTTCTGAAGCTATAGTACTGCTGCTGGATTATTTCAAGTCATAAGATAGACTTTTGCAAACAGTTAGTGCCGAAAGCACAACCCAACGACTTTCCACCTGCAAGTTTTATTCTTTTGACGATTCTGACTAACTAGGTTGAAAACTTGCAAAAACAACGCCTCTTTCTGTATAGATGAAGTGTTAAATGGTAAGTTCTCTAGAGCTAATCAAATTTCGTCAAAGACATTGTTGACAGCAGTTAGCTTTCACAGCTTCTCTTTTAAATAAAGCTGCGAAGATTCGTGGGCAAGGTTTTTACGAAATTTCTTTAATAAGCAACATATTTTTGACAAACTGTGTCAATTGTGTTCAAAAATGAAAAAAAGGCAAAAACATGGGTGTAATCAAGAGGCATCATCTCGTTTCTTCATTTGAAGAGCATAGTGTTGGCAACGCATTAACGCAAAATTTTTTGAAATTACAAGCAGCATAGGCAAACTAACGCAAGTATAAACACTTAACAACAAGGACAAAACTGAACTAATTTTATCTAAAGAGTATTGCAACCACAAAGCATTGCATTTTTCCATGTAGTTAAGAAATAACCGCCATTTGCTACTTAGGTGTCTATGATTAAATGATTTGACGATAGTTTTGCACTGCACGCTAATATCAAAAAAAGAAAATTCGTGAAAATGTTTTTAATCCAACAAAACTGATGAATAGTTTGTAATTGTTCATTGCTGCTTAAAAGCACCACAATTTTATCGTTAACTAAAAATGTAAACTTAATTTTTGAGTAACATGGTCATTTTGGAGAACTTGCCAGGCGCTAGAAGAAAAAAAACACATCACCGCCAATTTCCCACCATGTTCGAATTTCCCCGGTTGAGAACTACACTGGCGGTCCTTGTTGTGCACAATGGCCCTTATGGTCCTCATTACTTATATTTATAAAATACTTGGATTGCCCCAGGGAAATTTTGCACAACTTTTCGTTTGACGAATGCACTTGATTTCTGGTACTTATTTTTTGTGAAGAACACATTTGCCGTGAAACGAAGTTGATTTTACAAGGATCCATTTAGTTTTATTACACTCGCATTGGTAGTCTCTCTGGAGTGTCACGGGCGGTCAGCATATCCCACCTCCACTTTTTTGCGCAGGGGGGGTCACGAGGACTATTTCCGTGTGAATGCTGCATTTGTGGCGGGTCAATGGCGGCGTGCTCATGAAACTTTTCCTTTTATCCATTCATTAACGTCGAGTTCGAGGCTGGACAGGCAGTAAGTAGAGTTTTTCAAGTCTGCGGTACGACCTCATCGGGAATCCAACCCATCCTACCAGCTCCAGTGGCCTATGCTCAACTCACGGTACCACTTAATTAGCTGGTATTTAAAAAGAAATCAATGAAAACTTTACTCGTTCAAAGTTCATAAAAGAAAATGCAGATTCTGACCCACTTAAGACAAGGTTAAGAAAAAATGTGCAGGCATTTCAGTTTGGGGAAAATTATTTTCAAAGGCAAGAGGCTGTTATGTAAGCTAAGTTTCCATCTTCAGGAGAAACATCAAATATTGCTTTGTATTAACAGGCAGGAATTAGCTGTTATCTAATTTGTTTTCTGAAATGTCGCAAGAAAAATTACGTGATTATTATGTTAATATTAAAAACATCTTGTGACTGTTCAAACTCAAAAAATAGTGGCAATATTTAAAATGAAAATCGATCAAAAGTTAATGGAAGGCGTAAAAACTTGTCAATATTCACTACTTTGTTTGGACTTCAGATCGCTCTCGGAAGTCCTCGAAAGTCTGAAAATTGCAGCTTCAACTCACCTAAGCACATAAATACCAATCATGCAACAAGAGTTTAGGAATATGCTTCCCAGGCCCTGGGGGTTTCTATTTTGTCTCAGGAAGAATTTGCCCTAGGCAGAAAATCAGTGTCAGAGTGACATCTGGCTCCAGTCGTTAAGTAAATCTATTTGCTAAAAACTTATGCGGCGTTTTTCTAGGTATCAGTCAATTTCATCATCAGGCATGTGGGAGCAACGAAGTGGAAACAACTAGCAGTGAAAGGTACGTTTACGAGGCCTGGCAGTTGTCTAGGATGGTTCCTGCGCAGATACGCACTGTATGGCGTGCGAAAACTGGTCTATGTGCTACTGCACACCCTGGATCTGTGAAGGAAGACAGGTAACCGCTTGCAAGCTTATGCTGTACTTTCTCTTAGTTTATGTAGTTGCCACTACGGCAGCGCATGTGACGTGGTGTGCATTAACCACCGCACTGTCGTCATGGAATCTACAGCCTAAGTGCAACCTCAGCTCCCTAGGGCTTGTTGGTTGTTGTTTCCTTGCTTGCGAAATTGCATGCATGCGAACGTACTATTCGCAAATAAGATTGATCTGCAGGGCATCGAGCGCCAAAGAACCCCTGGGAGTAAGTATAGAGAAAACAAGGCGTGACGTCATCATATTCCTCCGGTCAGCATGACTCATATGCACGTTACCGTCTTCCCAGAAGTCTGGTATAAACGACGACACACGCTTTTTAAACAAAATTTTGCGACTTTCCTCCCCATTGATAAGCGTCGGATTCGTTGATTACGGGAGACATCCCGCTTCACGAACATAGAAAAAAGTGACTTTTTAAGTGACTTCATTGTTGGTGAAGTAAAAGATGTCTAAAAACGCAAGCCGAACTCCTCTTTCTGTGGTGTAAAAAGAATCCCATGACAAAGGACAAGCCTGAAGCATTATTTGTTTGAAGATTTCAAAAACGTTTTTCAACTCAGCGGTACAAGCTCATGTCTTCCTTGCTTTATTCATACCACAACACAGTCTTTGTCAATGAAACGGATGCGAACCGGTAAATGCTTGCATTTCGTCTTTCTAACCGTATCTGTTAATATATGTTTCTGGGCAGGTAAGCAGCCACGGCCTGCTCTGACTTAAACAAAAAGACACTCAGTCCTCAATCTTACCGTGATAAGTAATCACAAAGAATGAAGTTTTCAGTAACGTAATTATATTCCTTCCATGGTCAGTGAAAGTGTACCTCTTTTTGTAACAAAGAGAAGCAAGATAAAAATAAGAATTGTTCTCCTGATTTCTATACGTCATGGATCAGTGAAGGAATGAGCAAAACGAATAAAACGATGTCATACTTTCACTCTTTTTTAGCAAGAACTCATTTTTAGTCCGGTGATGTCGATAAATTCGAAGCACGCCTTCCATTTGTATCACAAAGCCTTTAACCACTGTTTAAATTTAAAAAATGAAGGAGAAAGATAAAGAATGTAACATGTTAAGATCTTATTCAGCAATGAAAAATTGAGCAAACATTTGGGAAGTAACATAGAAAAAAATGAAAGGTCTGTTGTACTTGGGAAATACGCAGTTTTGATGAAACATCCAAGAGTTGCAATATCTTCTCGTCTGAACCATTTTATATTTTGTCTCATTTACTTTGCAGTTTTATCAGCAAAATGATCGCTGGCATTTTCATGATCAGCTGCACTTTCGTCTTGGAAGAAAAAGCCGTTCCTAGCATTGACAGTTTTTTCAGATAGACGACCAAGAAAACTTGTCAAAGGGCCTGTCAGTTCTAATCTTATTGGAGTTTTCCATTTGAAAGACTAAATGTGTGACCTTTCACATGAAGTAAAATTGGACCACAAGCATAGGGGAGTAAAAAGACATTGCATACATAATGCATATATTATATGAAACCTATGCGAGAGTTGAACAAGGTGAGAGGAAATGAATTTCCAATCCAAGCAACTATTGTACATCTTTTTTCAAAAACAGTAGAAATGTAATTAGCATGCATTTGAATCACCAAGAGCTGTTTTTTCCCTATAGTCCAAATGCCGCGCAGCTTTCCAGTGCGTTCAGCAAGCAGCAAGCATTTTATTCTACACAGATTTGCTTTCGAGTCACTTGGACCCGAAAAGCATATTTCGGTCGGAGAGGCTCGAGTGCGAACGAGGTCGTACATCTAGACCACTGTCCGTACATCAGCTGCTGGTGCCAGTGCGCATAACCGCGGTTTAGCCAATTAACAACTTGCTCCCAACGTGATGCAAGAGGTGCTATGAGTCATGCTGCATCAAGTAGATCGGCCTTGTAGATCTTTGTATACGCGTCGAGAGTTGCGTCCTAGCGCTGCGAAGCGCACTCAATAAACAAAAGCTGAACGTGATTCTATTGGAATAAGAGCTGATGATGCCAACCTAGCTGGCTAAAAAAAATATATTCTGTGATTTGGATCTTAGTGTTTGATTCTTGACTAGGAAAGGATTCGTTTCAATAAACAGGGTTATGAACGCGCTATTATGTGTAAGTAAACTTAAGTTACAGTTTAGAAAAGGCAGAGAAACTTGTTTAGCAATCGGAAGAAAGTAGGCAAGAGCTTGGAAGAAAAAGACACGTTGGCTTCTTTCTTTCCTCAGCACTAGAATACGTACAAAGCGGTTAGTGGGCGACCAACAAGTTGAGACACTTCCTTGCTTCAGAAGTTATCGGGGCGAAAGCCTTATTGCAATTTTAGAATGCAGTCGGTCAAGTCACATGAGCAGTGACAGTCAATCACCAATAAAATCTGATTCAGCTGGAAGCAGATTTTAAACTTGCAAAAGGATCCAAATATCGATTTTCAACGTTCTTATCATTCATCAAAAACGTGAAACGTAACGTTTTTGGTTTATTCGTGGAGACTGATTTTGCAACACGTACGCAAGTTCTAGTTACGTATTTTTGGGATAAATTCGCTCAGTTTGTGATAAAGAAAACAACCTGTGCTTTTTTTAATTGAGAAAACATTTTGCTCTCCGCAGAGGGATGAAATTATAAATTGTTGTAATTGGTATTGTAAGTAGCCAGTCGCAAAATTTACTGACCATTAGCGCTTTGTAAGTGAGGTTTTTGTTGGTATTTCTATTCACTCAGCTTACACCTTTTTTACAAGTCTATCGTTGGTATAGCGCTCACGCAACGACTGAGGAGATGCTATAATGTAAGGTCATAAACCCTCAATTTTCCCGTATCTTCCTATTTTGTGAAAAAGAATAGAAATGGTTTATCACAATTGAAACCTTTTGAACACTTTCACCAACTTCTTCATAAAATAACATAACACAAATGAAAACCCGCTCAGAACCTGCAGTATATTTTATTCCCACGCTAGCCAATTACTAAAATACCTGATGAGTGTACATCAACATTAATGGGAAGGTTATAACCATTTAATTTTTAAACATAAAATTAAATTTATAAAAATGTTCATTTGATAAAATGACACGGTAATTGTTATAATTAATGTTTACGTTGATAAAAATAAGATCACTTATTTTGTTCGAAAACCTCGTTTTTCTCACTCACTTGAAATGTGTCTACAGTCGCCTGCTGTGACGTTTGGCCAAGCAAAGGACTTTATTTAAAAAATTAAAAAACTTCTGGCATACCTTTTACCTTTTCACATGCTTTTCACCAATTCGCAATTCTTGCAATTATATTTTTATTTTTTGTATTTTCACAAAAAGCACATGTACACAAAGGCGGAATAGAAATGTCGAATTGCGAGCGTAAGTTGTGAACAGAATGTCGAAAATGTAATATATTTTGCAAAAAATTAAAAACTTTAAAGAAAAGCTATGCATGCGTGTAAAGACTTGCTCGCGGAGACTTCACCACCTGTTGGAAGGCAAGGTTTCTGTTCCAAAACAAGAGATTCTGTGTCGCTTAAACCAATTCTGCGTTGTAGAAACACAGCGACGCATGTCATGCATGAATTATTCAGGGTGATCTCGTCAAATAAAGCTTTTATATTGAAGCGACAGAATGACGGACGGCGCTCCAAGTACAGACAAAACACAAAACGCTGTAAAACGAGCGTGATTGAGTGAGTAATTGCACATATACGGGAATAATTATTGGAAAGGCAAATGCACTCGACGCCGAAAACAAGGGATAATTGTTCAATTGCCAAACGTCTTAAAGGGAAGACGACTCGCAATGAGCAACTATAAAGCTGATTAGAAATCGGATCGCAATCGCGTCCTACAGCCACAGAGAGTTGCTATAGTAACTGTTGCAGAACACTCGTCGGAAAACAGCAGCAAATCCATGAATTTTTAAACAACCCTAAACATTTACCGATATTACCACAGTCAAATGAGTTTCTCTCTCGTAAAGGTTTCAGTTCTGACGTTTAGCAAGTTGCAGCTGGCCTTACATATTTTGCAGTCGTAGTGGAAAGTATTTGTGTTGAAGGGGGGTTCAAAACATCCTGTATATATTTGCAGAAACGAGAAATTCTTAATTCGTGTTTCTTTGCTTGTCACTACCAAATAATCTCGATCACCTGGTTCTATCCCGTGCAGTACAGTATTTCTGTTTTATCAAAAGCAGTTCGCCCAAACTTTCAGAATCTATCAATTTATGTTGGTCTCTTTTTCTATCCATATCAACCTGATTTATCAGTTTTTTTAAGGAAAATGTTAGGTAACTGGTACGGACCTGTAGGGACCCGATTTTCAATTCTAGGGACCCGAATCAGGTCCCAAAAACACTTAAAAAAACCTGGATTTATTAATGTAAGGCTTGTGAAGCTGAGATTAACATGTTGCAATAGAAAACGGGGAACAAGCATGCTAAACAGGTATCACATCGGTGTGTGTCAGAGAATCAGAACCACTTGCTTGGTGCAAATCAAAAACATTAATATTAGTGTGCCGGACCGAAAGAAGTACATGTCAACTTTCGGCTTTCGTCCGACGTTCACTGAAGTAATAACATTTTGAAACTGCTGTGTTACCGGGGATTTACCGATTGCTTGATATAATTATCTTCGAACAAATTATGCAACGTTCAGCAGCGCAGTATCTACGGATAAACTCTTGAACGGTTATGTGGTGGGCAAATATTATGCTCGAACTGAAGGTACGCTGTCGGGTGTCACGTATTAAAATTTTGCGGCCATTCGCAATTGGGGAAAAATTTGAAACGTGACAACAGATACAAGCAACATTTGAAAATACTTTTACTTCTAAAGGCAATGACTTTGTACTTCCACTTATAGGTGCAGTGGTCTGAACACTTCAGTGTATGGCAATGTATTCATTGGCCGCGACCTACTGGTGGGTGACGGCGTTCTTTAAGGAGAGCTGCAAAACATTTCAAAATGTTACAATTTTCTGATATTTAACCGAAAAATTTCTCGAAAACCAAGCGATTTTATTTTGCTTTGATATTGTCATATCTAGTAAGTAAGCTCAAGTTTCCAATAAAGAGTAAATTTCGTAAGTTGTTAATATTTCGTTTTTCTCATATCTCAATTTTTTGTTTTGGTTTTACTGCAATATCTCACAGCCGGCCCCACCAAAATGTTGACTAAATGTGGATCGGGACCTGAAAAAATTTGGGAAGCACTGAAATAATGGACGTACAAAAGTAAAGTTTATGAAAGTGCAAAGCATTAAACTATAACATTACGAAATTTGATGGTATTAGCAGTGACCATGAGATTTTATAAAAAAATCGTCTCCACTATGCAAACATCGCTTACTGGCCATTAGCAATTTAATTGGTGAGTCAAGTCTTCACCAAATCAAAGGATGAGTACAGTAGCGGACACAGGATGATTTGGTAGGGGGGATGCGATGTCGATTGCAATGAACCCAGTGCTTCACAGAACCATAATGCGTAAATCAATAACTTCCACATAAGTACTTTTACGAGGTAACAAGTCTAAGCTTGGTTTAGAAGAAGCTTGAGTGATGAAACTGGTCAAACTTTAACACTGCACCGCCACGGAACCAACAAGCAAATGTGGCACATAACAGCGATCTGACGGAGTCACTGGCGTCGGCGCTGGTACATCGAGGACTCGAGATAGGCAGTTCACGTGACGACATAATAATTATTCGCATTGTAGGTTGCGTTTGTTACATCACAATTACCGGTGGCAGTAGCAAGCATAGTGCAGTAGCGCTGCTTAACTTGTATGTTGCAGCAAGTGAGTGTAGTCACTTGGATGCGGTTTAGATCGGTGCTCTTGAAATGGGGAACCTTATAGTTTTTAATTGTCGTTTGGAATAGTCTCCAACACCCATAGTAATTTGCGAATAACATTTGTTATTGCAGGTAATTTTGATGAAATAATAACAAGAAGCGAGTTGATTGTGTTTATTTTGCAACCGAAATTCAGAGAACGGAAAGAAACAAACAATTCGTAATGAGTGAAAGCACGAAAAAACGAAAGCGAGAAAGCATGATCATTCATGGGCGTCCGCAGAAATTCTTCCAGGGGGGAAGGTCGACATTTTGTTTATCATTTTCAAATTGCTGACGATCAGTGTTCCTTCTAAGATAATTTTACACTGAACAAACATTTGCTTTAGTGAGCATGATTATTTTAGGGTTGAGTAAGTAGAGTTTTCAATTAATTACAAATTTTGTGAATTACGTATTAAATATACAATCTTATCGAAATACGAACAAAACACACATTTCATTCAAATAGCTCCTTGTTTTCGGTGGAGTTTCCAT
>JGI24021J15306_10003658_pt1 | contig 17468 bp, 14 predicted proteins | sample Ectturendosymbi1_FD_15306 | JGI IMG/M metagenome (IMG submission 15306)
TTTCGATGAGAACGCGCAGGAATTTACTTCTTTTGTGTGGACTTCAAGCTTGATATGTTGTTCCATGATGCAAGGAAATTATTGCGAAAAAGCATATGGAAACCTAAATCAAACAGAAAAAACGCTTTAACCACATTGTGGAGCAAAATTGCAACGTTGTCACAAAGTTGGTAATCACACCGAAGGGAAAAATTTTCTTTAATTTGTCTTTGGATCATGATACCTGTTCATCACTGCTCGACTTTTACTGGAGAACTATTGCGCTCCTGCAAAGTAATTGACAAGAATATAAATATATACTCCAGGTTTGTAATTTATCTTTGCTGGCTAAGGTTAACTTGAATGCTTCGAATCATTTTCAAAAACTCTTGGAGAGTTAGGAATCACTTCTACCTTTGCTACTTCTCTAAATAGATGCAACCACTCGAAATGTGTTCAACTGTTCTACTGCTGGTTAAGCTTACCCTTGCAATATCCACGGAAAAACTTTAAAGAGCTTTCAATTCTAGGCTAAACATAATGGTTGAAAGACAAATGACCTGTTTGNTTGCTCTAGCGTAGAATCAACTGAATGAGAGCACGGTCGCTAACAATGTGGTTTGGTAACAAGATATCATTAGCTTTCATTGTCTGTATTCTGCGGTTTGGAAAGTAATCAAGGCCAGCGTTTGGATAGGTAGGATTGATTAGCGTTTTGTATTCTTCATCTACTGGCTTACTACTCTGCGACGTGCGCATGTGCAGTTTTCGGGGAAGGCATACAAGTATTTTCTGTAGGACTGGGAAAGGCTTGAGTCAGAGACTGGTCTCGCGACTTGGTATCGCCTCCGAAACAAGTCTNGATACCATTTGTGGTGAAACTTGATCTTGATNTCGGTCTGGAAAGATACAAGCTTTCGTCTCGAGCCTTTGTCTCGAAACTTGCAATGCTCGACTAAAACCTGACATTTTGCACGAAATTCCAGCTTGAAGCTTGACTTCGAAAGCGTTTTGTTTGGATCTAGAGCCAACTATGACTAACGTTGTTCGCTATGCCGTTGGCCACGTATTGAAAAATAAAAAAATCTTCGATGCCGTGCCCTGCGCGGTAAAACGTCAGAACAATTCAAAAGTTTACAGAAGCTTCTAACATTGCAATCCAAAATAGGCCTACGGCTTCAAATATATCGGTCTCGATTCTATTCGAATAATAGCTGATGATGCCTACTTCGTAGGCGAAATATAGAGCCTGCTCTGTTCGATCTTAGTGTCTGATTCTTTCCTGAGAAAGGATTTCTTTCCATTGACTGTGTATCGGTCTCGAAGTTTGAATGAAGTCTAGATCTTGAAGGTTCAGTTCGTGAGTACGCATTACTGCTGTGAATTGTACTGGAAGGAATTGGTCACTTGGAGAAATTCTATAGAAAGTAATATCTACTGATGAAACTCGTGGCAAATGAATGTGTGTTGCCTGCACAATGGCTGTCTAAATAAAGTCGTTCCGTAAGTGTAAACACCTCAATCATTCCTCCTGCTGAAAGCGCATTGTCACCCTTCCGTCACATTCCTTACTTTAAAATGAATTCCTAAAGCTTTGATTACAAAGCGGTGTTCACTTAACAATGGCCAACGTATAAATGCCTGCAATTTAGTGATGTCAAGAAAAAGTTATTTGGAAGTTCCCAAGTTGCAGCACTCGAATTACATTTTTGTTTTGTGCTATTTTACAGTTTAATCGATATAGACTCCCATTTACCCTTTGCTGCTTTTTTTGGATAAAGCTGACGGGTTCAAGCGAGAAAGAGTTTTGGGCCACATGGGGCACAGGGAACTTCGGACGACAGAGAAAAGCAGCTTTGATTAGGGGCTAAATTTACCCAAGTGTAGTGCTAAGCCCTGCCCGGATCTTTTGCCTTTGGTACGCGTCATTATGACGTAACAAAACGAGTTTCTTCAAAACTATGTCATGAGCATTTCTCCATGAACTGTATCTAGCATCGTGAGTGAGGTGTGAGCGTTCTTGTTTTTGACCTGTCAAGTTGAATATATGGAACCAGCGGTGGGTCATGCCCCAAATCAAGCAGCAAATAGGCCGAGTATTCCTGGCGACATCACCAGTCTATCAAAAGCTAGGCCATGGGTCTCAGAAACCAGGCTTCAATTATCAGAGAGTGGGTCAAGGTCATCAGAAATTGCTGCAAGGATATCACAGATAAAAGCGAAGACGTCAGAAATAATTGCAAAGGCGTCAGAAGTTGCTTCGAAGTTATCAACCGCAACTACTTCACAGACATCAGAAAAAGAAGTGAACACTTTTCAAGGTAGGCAAGAAAATGTTACAAATTTTTCGTGCTGTAACATTCTTTTGCACCAAGCTAATAGTTTTTTTTTTTCAAAAAACACCTGCTTCCTGCTCACGCAAACTGCGTACGAGTCACAATTTCGTTTTGTTGCTGAAACAGCAACCTTACTGAACTTTTCCTAAGAACGAAGGGTCCAGATTGCTGTACGGCATGTTTATTTTATTCCAACGAACGCGCCAGTCGCTGCATTGCACAAGGGAAACCCAAAACTTCCTTAAGCTTTGTACAAGTCATGGACAGTGGCGTAACTAGAGATTATAGCCAGGGGAAAACTTAGCTGAAAGGAGCCCAACAACCTACCGAAAACCAAAAGAATACTAAAACCGAAATATAAGATAAGTGAGGTCCCGTTTTTTTCATTAACTCTGATCCCCGTCAGTTACGCCAGTGATCATGGAGTAGTTGTGAAGCAGTCATATTCATCCTTTTCAGTGTTCAGTGCAAGACTGTAGCGTCGTGGTACTTTGATAAATTCAATAAAATAATGTCAGGCAGAGAGAAGTCCGTAGCAAGCCTGCGAGTTTTAGGTAAGCCATACGACCATGGCAAAACAACAAAAATCTGGTAACCGCGTTTTGGCCAAGTTAATCACTTTCGAAAATAGTGCCATTCGATTGAGCATAAATTTCGTCGCCACCAAAGCGATATGCACGTTGACGTTGAGTATAACAAGAAAGTTAGTAGTGCTGGGTCATCCATCACTTTATTTACTTGTAAATCCAGCCACATCGTATTCAACAAAACAAGCTCAAAAACCGATGAAAAAATCTTCCCAAACTACGAAAACCAGAACAAACTTATTACGAATTGTTTGAGTGAACCTGGTTGGGTTAACTGAATGAAGTGTAAAGTTGGGCTATTATAAGCTTCATCAGAGCTGAAACTCTTGTGAAACCTTCTATTCGCTTATTGGCATGTTGATCCTGCTTAATGCGTCACTGTTATCAACGCAAGCACTACAGCTAGCATATCTGTAGGCATGCGGTTTAACTAAGCAACTGCGATATCAATATTATTTTTTTCCCCGATTTTTTTCCCGCCTCTTTTTCCCGATGTTCAAATGCAGTTAAAATGTACATTTTCGTTCCTTTTGTACGCCTGTGTATGCATCACAATTATGATGTAATTTCAGGAAGTCATGCATGCAGAGATTGCGTGTGGCCTATAATTTTGGATGCATAGCTCTATACAACCTGCCCTGGAGAGTGAGTGATATAGCCATCAGGTTATCAGGTTCAATGGTTAAAATTTCTACATTTGAGGCCCTGTCAGGTTCAAATTCCTGCATTTGAGGCCCTGTTACGAAAATATACGTACCTGTTTCTCGAAAGATGCAGAAAGTCTCACAACATATGGTTGCGTGCTTTTATGTTGTCAGATTGTTTGTATTCTTCCCTATTCTTTGAACACTACAATCGCATTTTACTTTGTGAATAAGTGCTCGAACATTGCAGTGTCTGTTTGATTGATGGCGCGTCATGTCACAGCGCATTCGTATTTTACCTGGACTCGACCAGTTTGGGATTTGGCGCCCTGCTCTGCAGTAGGGTTGTAACAAGTGTTACGTGTTAGCTAACATAGTGTTAACAATGTGTCTGCAAACCTGTGGTTCTGTCTTCAACGCAGTTGCAAAAAGTGTATGTAACTCTGTGATTCCGCCGGCTCCAATGTCTTGTAAAACGTTTTGTTTTGTCTGTTTTTATCAACCTGCGTTATGCAGAGTGTGTCTGCTCACAAACAAATAAATTAAATAAAATAAGCCTTTGTTGCTATTGTAATTGCAGACCAACCGAATGCAACAATCTCCTACTGCGGGTCCAAATCATCAATCGCTGATGTTGTTCTTTCTACTCTTGCAGTCTTTGCTGATGGATTCTCAAAATGCGACATACTTGAGGACACAATGCAACCATTGCCAAACGGTTATTTTGCCATACAACATTTTTGAGAACACTTTTAAATTTCAGATGCGATTTACAAGTTTTTGTCTTCTACCCACGACATAACGCTTCTCTATCATGATGAGAAGTTGCTGCAGTCAACGCTGCGTTATTTTCAAAGTTTGTTCTGTGCCAGCAGTATCATTTGCGTGCACAGTGCACAGTCATACCCAGTATTAACACGCCCATCCTCTGCGTTGTTTATTAGCCTGCCTAAATGCTTTTGGTATTTCTCGTGGACTACCACTAAACCTCTTTGACGTGGACCGTAAGCCTGATATCAGCAACTGAAAAAGTTGATGATACAACACGTGCTGAGATGCTGTATGCTGCAATAGATACAGAAAGTAGCAACAGGTGTAAGAGCGATTCGACCTTTGACCGTTTACCTGAACACAACCGCATTTTACCAACGATTTTACGAAAATGTTATGATGATTAAAAGTCTGTGTTTAACTCAGAAAATGCTTTCGTTATTTTCTTGGCGCGAGAAAGAAGAAAGTCGTTAGCTTTTCAACCGGCAGCAAGCAGCATCTTCCCCTCAGTTTTTTGCTACTATCGGGATTGTATTCGACCTTATAAATTTCTAATCCAGTGGTTCCCAAAGTGGGGGTAAATTACACCCGGGCGTAATATGCTAGTATTCGGGGGGTAAGGCGGAACTAAAACCACAGTGCTGTTCTTTATTATGAGCGATCACTGCAAGATAAATTTTCGACCTTAAATGCGAGCAGAATTAACAAAATGGCTGCCACCAGTTTAGGGCCATATTTTAATGACCTAAGAGTTAGTTACATGACTTTATTATTCAGAAAATATGACTTTATATGACCATATGACTTTATATAACAAAAATGACTTAGTTGAACGTATACAACTACTGTACAAAGAAGCATTACCAATGAAAATGGGCATGAGAGATGGTAGCCCCATGGCTTGTTGAAGCCCCACTAAAATAAACAGCTCAAAAGATGAGCACAACATATAGTATGGTTTGAACTTTGAAGCAAATTGAAAGCATGCATGGACATTGTTTTTTTCTTTGGGGCAGCAAGAACATGCATTTTTAGGCAGTGCGTTACATTTCATCCAAATAACTTGGTTCACCTACGTCTTTGCCAACATATGCAAGGTGCCCAAGTGGGGTCAATATGCAAGATGCAGGTTAGACCTATCGATGTAGTAGTTTCACTGATATTTTGAGATTGTTTCAATGGTTTCCTTATTGAATTAATTGAAAATATACAAAATATGACTGTATGACCTAACATGGAAAATATGACTTTTTATGACTTTATAAGTTTTGATGTAGACTTCGTGGAGGTGCGATTTTTGTTTCAAAATTCGTTTCATAGCTTCCTAAACCATGGAAAAAATATGACTTTTATGACTTTAAATGGCCATACTAATAAGCTGTGAAGGCTTTTGTCTTTCGCAATTGTGATACCGCAATGTGTGCTGATGTACTATAACTTCAAGAAGCCCCTCACAAATACGTCATTAGTGGTTACGTTGTAATAGAGCGGCGTAGCGGCGCCTCCGGCACTTCTGTTACTGATTTTTTTGCAATGATTAAATAAACTTACTGAAAAGTAATAAGAAAAATATAGACACAAGTATACTGGTTGCGTTCTTTTTACGAAGCAAAATATTGAGGGCAATAAGACAAAATCGCTACCTTAATTTGGGTAACGGCTCGAACAAGTTTGGGAAGCACTGTTCTAAGCGCCAGCGAACTAAAAATAATTCGAAATTTGAACAGCAAAGTTATTTTGCATGAACATGGTGAAACCTGTTGAAAGCTCCTTGTACAAAAAAACTATTTGGTAAGGTGCTGTACATTAATTAACCTGTTAACTCTTGACTACAATAAGATGTGGAAGCGTCGGAAAAAGTCTTTTTCAAGCTGAAAACTTTTGGTTTGAAGTTTGCACTAGAAAACATTTGATTTGAAATTTGCACTCGATAGTGTTAAGTTTAAACTAAATATCATTGTCCAATAAACTGTTTTAAGCGACTGAGATACATCTCTCAGCACTGTTTCTTGAGAAATCGTAAGAGTGTTCCGCAAATATAATTAGATTGTGTTTTTCAGTCAGCGCTGTTTGACTATGCTTGGGCATCACAGGCATTGACCACTTGCTTTTCACAGAATCTGCATCTGACACGGCTTGTTTATCTCATAAACAAAATTTTGAAAGCAAAAAAGTAACATTTTCTCTGCTGTGGAAACACCTATACAAGGCAGACGAAAATGGTCAAGGTAAGTTAGAAAAACCAATGATTCGTTTTATTATTCCTATTTGAATTAAGAGCTGTAGGTGCCTGCTCAGTACGCAAAATACATACTTGGTAAACATCATATAGTCCGATTCAATGCTGTGGAAAAATTCCTTGCGGTAGATACTGTAAAGACCTGATAATTGTTTCATTCAACAGATGAGGTTTGACTTTAACATAACTTTTATTTGTCATATCAATGATGTAAGATGTTATAATCGTTGTGGACTTAGGTGTCTACGCAACTGTGCTTTTTTTCGCAAGTACTTTAGGCTAAGAAGCAGTTGAGGCTGCGCTAAAAATAGACAAGAGCTTGAAATTCCTCTTGATATTTCATTCCATGGCAGAGTTGTAAGTCGGGCCGTGCCGGGTTCGGGCCGTGCTTGGGCTTAAGTTTGTCAAAACGTTTCGGGCCAATTTCGGGCCTGCATACAAAAGTTTTTTTATGGCATTAAGAGTAACAATTTTTTCTTTCGTGACGTAGATTTGTTGTGCTTGCTGCGGTAGCTTCTGTGAGCGAAGCAGGGGCGTGACGAGGTGGGATGGCGCCCGGGACATGAAGCAAGTTTCGCGTCCGGTGTTCGAACCCGAGCTCTCCCGGAAGGAAATTTACTGTATTAAAGAAAGTACTTGTGACATTTTTTGGGGACGTTTCGGCGCCCCCGCAGTGATTCGGCGTCCTCGTGGTGATTCAGCGCCCGGGGAATTGTCCCCCCCTTGCCCTCCCTCGTTACGCCCCTGGAGTGAAGTGATTGTGATTTTTCTTCAGCTAATTCTGTTTGCAAGCACAGCTGCGTTCTTTTGTTTTCTGCTCGGATTAGTCTCATGTACTGTTTGAGAAGACGGCAGCGGTGAGGAAATTAGCATGCGATGGCGTTGCTTCGAAAAGATCAATCACCCCTGCGATTCTTGACATGTTTTAAGAAGCCTACAAACCGGCTTTGCATGGCTATAGCGCTATCCTAGATAGTATCTTTTGTGCCTATAGCGCAATCGTGGATAATTTCGTGATAGTCTTTTTTTCTTGAGAAACATTACACTGGCCAACACAATTTTTGGTGCTCAAGGTTTTAGAGCTGATTTAGACTAATTTTGGGTCGCTAATTTCAAAAATGCAGTCCGTTATTTTCTATCAGGTCAACTTTTTAAGTTATTTACGAATTTCGATTTTTGTGAAGGCCTTGGTGAATGGTTTAGCTTTACTCTTAGACTTCTGCAGCGATTGTAATATTTCCATTGAGCAAATTTTTGAGCGATATGGCTGAACACGTGAACAAAAAACGGTTTCAATTTCCAGTTTTTACTGCGCTGCTATTTTCGGAAAGCTCTAGAATGTGGCAAAAACATGTGTTAAATTATTGCTCGTTTTTTCACAGATCTTTCTTTTTGGGTTTTGATACTTGTCTGGAAGAGACAAAATTTGCGCATAAATGTGCAGGAAAAATGTGAAGAAAAACGTTTTGTGATAAAGCCTAGTTCACACGACAGGAAAGTACTATATGTTGCAAAGCTGGAAAATACATTAATGGAGACTATAAGACCAACTTAGACGATTTAAAAATCCAGCATTATTGCTTTTTGTTAAACTCCGTTGCATTTGTGGAAAGATGTGGGAAACTTCGTACGCTTTTTCAGAAGACTTTTCATTTCATGGCGTTCCTCCGTTGGAATCTTCTGTGGATAAGATTGACGAGGATGATGACTTTGAACGACAGGTTAAGAGAAAAAGATCTCCCAGTGTGTGGCCAAAGAAACCCAGAGACAGTTTCTCTCAAGGTGAAAGTCTAGTTTATTGAGTAGAGCATATCCTTCAATTGCGGGACTAAACCTCACAACCTTGCGAATTGGTCAGTGCCGGTGAATCGTTGCGTTTTTTCCAAATTTAGTATTGTTTTCCACAACAATGCGATCGGTCGCGTGCTGTATTTGTGCTAACCTAATTAATTTGTCAATTTGAACTTTAAGATTCTTTCTTTTATCCCAAAAAGTTCAGCGTGCTATGTTTTGATGCTTGCTTTTGTGGAAACTCGAGATGTGCATCATTTTGCGTACGTCTGCGGATAAAAAAACAGGTTTTTGAACACACGAACAATTTTGCAACTTTTTACAACTGAGTGATCTTACACTAGAAGTTCGAAAACTTCTCACTGCCGTCTCATTAATTATACTGCACTATACCTTTTCTTGATTTGATTGCAAACAACACGCTTTTTTTCTGATCATTGCAAACAACACGCTCATTGCCATCATCATGCCGTTTACAATAATTCGAGAACAGAGTTTACTTTTGATTTGTTTGTTTCTTTTCCAAGTTTTTGAGACAAATACATTTGCTTTGGACATGAAACCATTTCTTGCTTCTCAAAAAAGGCGATTTGTTTCTTTGCCTTTCACTTTACGTATTACGTAGACGACGAAAACAAACTAAAAGCCTCAACCGGACCCACGTGAATTACGTGAGGTTGCCAAAACTTTTATCAGAACTCTAGTGACACAGCATTTGATCCTTGTCTTGCAAGGCCGAGCCGCGCATTTTCATACGCATACAGCGTCTTCCCTTCTAAACCCATCTCAAACAAACTGAGAGTTGCATTTCGCAAGCACCATAGCCTTAAAAACAAACAAAAAGCTTTTCAGTGAGGTAACCTAATGCCACAGTGTTTTCTATAAATATTTTCTGGTAAAACACGCAGTGGCTCGTGTTAACGGGACAGTTTAGATAAAAGTTCATTTTATAAATGATGAGCATTCAAAAAATCTAACGCCAGATGGCGAAATTAGATTGGACGGAAGTCTTATGCCCTAGCATCCTTTCAGAGTTTCGCGTGTAAAACAGGTTTATTTCGAATTGATTCGCCGCAGATTGGGGGATCTACAGCGACACACACCCACCCGACATAATTTATGAGCCGGTTATTAGTTCACACCGACACAGTGGTCTCAGCACTGCAAGCAGCGCTCAGGACGATGTTTCTGATGTGGATGGAGACGAGATGTCGAGTAGTGAGTGGCTTCTTTTTTGCAGTTCACCTTGTTGGTTCTGAAACTTTTGTTTTTGTCGTTCGCAAAAATATCGACAAACAACTTCGAACTTTAGACCGAAACATAAATTTACAATTTTGTTCAAAGAACATAATAGAATTTGCCAAGAATTAGAAGATTATGAACAATTTGTAACATGATGGTTTAAGTTTCTCTGCTGACAACATTTTACATTCTTAATAAACCATTAAAAGAGTGTTTGGAAATCTCTTTTGAAAACAAGTTTTGTTACGCAAATTTGACAATAAGTTAAGTAACTCAATTACTTGATCAGTGGCGTATCTAGGGTATGGCAGGCATTGTACCTGCCATGGGCGCCACTTTGACGGGGGCGCAAAAATTGCTTGGCAAAAATTAGAATCTTTATTTGCAGTTTCTTGAACATCTATTTTGCGCCCCATGCATTTATAAACTGCAAAGCTGCAAGAACACCGCGCCCTTACCTAAATTAAGTATTAAGTCGAGCGTGTTACGACAGCACCGCTAAGCATTATGACAAAACTGTGGTATTGTGACATAACACGCACGTCAGACATTGTGACAGAACAAGAACGCTCGCACGCCGTACTGCATCTATGAGACCTCGTCCTTCTCACGCCATAAGAAAGGATAAGTCAGTCCGTACTGCTTCATTTCAGGCAAGAAACTAGTAGTCAGGATCTGACTGAGACGAGTTTAGGTCCGTGGCTGTGAGAATCTGACTGTTATGCAAATGAGGTCGAACAGATTTACAAATTACTTAAACTGCTGCGGCTCAATCCGACTTTACGAAACTTCTTTGATGGCTACTAGTGCCTGATAAATAGGCTGAATACAATGCCCCAGTTCAGTGACTAAGGTAGAGAACATTAGTTCGTCCTCAAAAAAATTAGCAGTTAGTATCGTTTACGTACCAGTAGAGCAACAAATGTTAACTCATGAAAGAGATTTATTGGTCTTGTTTAGAGATAGCTTTTTCTGTCCAAATTTGGGTTCCTGTTCGATGTCCAAGGCCTTGTGAAAAGTTTTGACTGTGAAAAAATAAAATCTACGTGTGACGATTTAGGAGGAGCTGTATGCAGTTCAGATGTAGATGGCAAGTAACTATACTAGAAGACTCTAGATTGCAAAATGCTGGTTTCAAGCAGCGTTACTTAAAATTATCGCGTCCTGAAGTCCTCCTGACATTCTTCGAACTGCTTTTCAAATAATGCTGATGGTGGCAGTAATATGCATTCAGGGATGTAGGGCTAAAAAAAAGGTGTGGGAACGCTCCCAAAAACTAGCCCTTTTAAAACAACTCCAAACTCATTTTAAAGCAAAACATGGAAAAGGTGTGGGAACGCCACTCCCACGCGTTCCCGCCCCACTACACCCCTGTATGTATCGCAAGCTGCGAACGATCTTTCAATAAACTGAAACTGGTCTTTTCATACCTCCGGGCCTCACTGACTAGCAATAAGTCAGGACAGGTTTTGTGATCTAGCTTTGATGAGAATAGAAAGGGACGAAACAGCGAAAGCTTACTTAAATGAAATCATAGAAAGTGTTATATTAATTAGCATTTTCGTGTAATTTACCGTAACCGGAAAAGGCTGGATATATTTATGTTTCGATTGAATTGTGTTTTTCAAACACATAGATACATGACTTGCATAATGCATTAAATATTTTATTGTGGAATTCAAATGAAATGTGTTCCATTAAAAAAAAATTGTCGTTTGCGGTTGCAATATGTTGTTTGCTTTTTTTTGTAAGATATGCAATTTTGTCAGGCAACACTATGTAGACCTACAAACTACGATAACGTTATTATTTGATTGTTTTCATCGTCTTCATAATAAAAAAATGAGTATATAGAAGTATGTTGCAGTCGTTATGGATAATTTACATTTCATTTGCTGAAAAGTTTAAAGCAAAAATAAACACAAATATTTACCGTTTCAATACATTTGTTTCATTTCTGGTTTATCTTTTGTGAAAATTGTGCCTACATCTAATATATAAATTATTAGAAAGGACGCACATTTAAATTTTGTCTTGGGCGTCACTTTGCATAGATACGTCACTGAACTTGATATATGTTTTATCTCTGTGCTGAGAAACACCTTTTTCAAAACGAAACCAGGAAATTATCATAAAGCAAAAGTTCTACATGTTTAAAATCAGTATCAACAATATTTCTGCTGAAAGCGTCAAAACAATGGCTGCTCTGCTTTTTTATTCAATACACGAATCAGCTGAACGTTAGCAGTTGTATAGGTCGGGAAGTACGCCACAGTTTTATGCTGCGAAGCTGGTTTTCCAAAGAAAATGATGCGGAGAGGCTTAGCAAAGCAATTGTTGCTGAGAAGATTCCTCGTTGGTCAGCTTCCCAGCATGGTGGTAAGAAACTGTTTGGTATGGCAACACGTTGGGAACATTTGATAGACTGATTACTGCTATGGGAATGAAACGCGGTTAAAGTTTTAAACAACTGTTACAAATCGGTGACTTTTACTTTGTGTAACGCATTTTAGGCCTTGCAATTTTGGAAAGGTTGTTACAGGTAGAATTACATCATACTCATTATAGTAAACAAATCATGGTATATTTTTGTTATGTTGTCTATTCACATCTGATAAATTGGTTTTATCAGTCATCCTGTCCTTTTCAACAAGCATCAGTTGCGACTTTGAATTAAAGCTAGTTGAAAAAAGCCGACACGGAACTTTGCATATAAGAAACACAGGCAACTTTAAAATTACTATGGATCATAGTTATCTGTACTGGATAGCCAGTATTTATGAAATCACTATGGACAGTAATTATACAGTAGGTGGAACGTATTGCCGGCATAACCACATGGGGTCCCACAAGCTATGCGTAGGTTTCTTTTCCTACCCAAGCAAAGGATTTTTTTCATTGCATTATGATTTCATGATTTTATTTACCAGAAGTGCATTAGATCATGTAAATTGACTTTGTAAAACTGTATTGCCCAGTAGCCACACCCCTGGTTGCGGGTCCGCCACTGTCCGAATGTTTGATTGTGGTATCACTACACGTAGGCCCATTTTTGGTTTTACAGACGTGAGACTTGTCAAAACACTTTCTGAATCAAAGGTTGGTTGAAGGTCGATTTGAAAATTTAGCCACTGTCGCCCTAAAAATTTAGTCTGAAAGGGGGTACTCCGTGTCACGAGTTTTTGCATAGAGTGGGAGGGTTGACTGTAAATAACTTGTAAATCAAACGCATGAGACAACTGATACAAGCAACTCATGATTTGATGAGTGTATGCCTTTGTGGCACGTAATTTCACTCACTTTTTTAACAAACTCACAAAAACTTTGCATTACCCGCAGTTGTTTTACTGTGTTTTGGGAAAAATAAAGTATTTGCTTTTAACGAATAAAACCTAAACAGAAACAAAACTTGTTGGTGCATCACCACTGGTCAGGAATGATAATTATCCTTAACTTTGCGTTTTGCTCACAGGTGAAGGACTTGAAAAAAAGGCTCATTCCTCATCAGTCGCCGGCGTCGTTTTCTCTGTGCTGAACCAAAGAACGCCGGACTTGAGTGCGAAAAGGAAGGCTGCCAAAAGTAAACGTGTTTTGAAGGTTGCAGCAGTTGCGGCCAACGTTGACGTAACATTATGCCCAGTAAAAAGTATTTGGTAGCATTTTTAACTGAAGCATTTTTAGCGTTTTATATTTTTACTTAACGTGTATGTCTTGCATAATTCTTACCTGTTGCCAACGGTCTAGCGGGAGTTAAATGAAACTTTTTAAAGTGTTTATGGCAAAAGCTTTGTGTCAGTGCTTAGTTTGGAAATCAATGATTCGAATGTTTTCAAAAAGAATAATTTTCAAGATTCCACAAGAGAAGCAAAAAGTAGCGAAATTGATGAACGTACGATAAGACACTCGCAGATTTAACGGAATAGAATTTGTGACGACGAAAATTGCTTTTTTTCGTTCAGCATATTAAAATGGATGATGTTACGTTCATTGAAAGCAGTTGGAACTCCGTCAAGCTCAATAAGCGCAAAGGGCAAGTTTCAATAACGTTTCATAAAATCTTCCTGGTAACTGTGCGTCACGTAAACATCTTCACGATAGGCCGAATGTTTTATGCGGAATGTTATTTGTTGTCCATGAAGCTAAACAATTAGCTTTCTCCATGTTTTGTTTGGGCAACCAGAAGAAGCTGATGACAAGAAAGCTGCTAAAAAAGAGAAAGATGCCAAAAAACAGCCTGATAAGAAGATGGCAAAAGCGAATAAGACTGCGGTGAAGCGTGACATGGGTGACGTTGTCTTTGACGTCATGATTAAGCGCCAAGAGACAAGTCAGTAAATAAAGCAGTAGTGAACTGCCTGTTTGTTTTTTCCTAATTTTCTCTTGTTTATCTTTAGACAATTTGCTTAAAACTGCTGTTCTGCGTGAAATGGAACTTTTTGAATGAAGAGCTTCAAAGCACATTTGTGACAATTCCCTCCGTTCCTTGCACGCATTTGCGAAAAATATCTTTCCCTAGCGACTGTTTTGCAGATGCCCGGCGTCCACAAACTTCCGATCTTCAAACGTTCGCTAGTTTTTAAGTCAATATCAAAAAGGCTGTGCTTGAAAAGTCATTGTTACAAAATCGAAGACAATGTCGCTTTCACCCGCTCTTTTTATCTTTGCCAGAACGCGAACGAGCACGAAGACGTCGGAAGAAAGCTTCAAGGAGAAAACAGATTATGGCGCTTTTCGCCTTGATCGGGTTCGTGGCGGGGTGTGCCATACTTGCCTGGGTTTTAGGTAAGAATCTCGCATGTCTATTGGTTGATGCTCTTTGGATATTGCTCGATGAAAAAGTTTTCTTTATAGTGACATTTACGCGCAGGGGATGTATTTGCGTTTTTTTCGTTATTCTTTTTCTGATATTACAACGTATTGTTTGTCTGTTTTTTTTTCGGAAAAGCTTGTTTCAGTTATCGGGGTTTAGCAGCGGCGTCCAGAGTCAGCGCGCACAGAAAGCTGAACTGGGGCATCGTGCGAGTGCTGGAGCTTTTACCACGACCTTATAGAACCGCACAGCTACTGGAAATGAGCAAGCAGGGAATGCTTACCTTTCAGCGCGACATACTATAGTTTACGTTGCACACGCAACTGCAACCGAAATTTCCTGCCGTTTTTCAAGCAAGTGTGCTTTGCGATGATTGGCTGGTTGCACTTCTAAAACTCAAGCCAGCCAATCAAATTATGTTCACTCCCCCGAACGAATATTCGACTTCAGATATGCCTCTCTAAATCAGTGTGTTTCAACCTTTTCAGCACCGTGACCCATTATAGCAACCCACTACTACAACCCAACGACCCCCATCTAAAACTCGAATAAAGCAAATGTAATACAGCTGCATACGTAAAATATCTATTCGCGACCCCTCCAAAAATGGTTCACGACCCTTCTGGGGTTGGGTCACCGGGTTGAAAACCAGCGCTCTGAACTGTGCTATAACCAACGTGTTCCAAACGTAGTGAAAGTTTATGCATTTGTTTCTTGTGTAGTTGGCGTTAAACTGACCCACTTGTTTCATTTTTCTCCAGTCGTGACCGCATCGCCCGAATGGGCCAACATCCGTGCGGAAAGCAGGTACATACAGTCGGAGAAGCCGGGGGTCATTTTTCGGAGCGCCCTCATACTTGAATCGATCGACGGAAAGCAGCTGGCTTGGGATAAACGTTTTGAAAATCGGAGCTCCGAGGAAGTTGAGAGAATCAAGAAAGCGTTAACGCGAAACGTAGGCAAAACTATTTTCGTGGAAACACTCTTTTCAGTCTCTGACAACCACATTTTTTGTCATGTCATGTACTACAATAATTTCAACCATTGCATTTTTCGTTTAGCAACACATCAAAAAAAAAAAACAGCAGAAATTTGTTAGGAACATTTTTTTGTTCAGGCTTACTACAATTCAGTCTTTTCACCGGGAAACTAATGTTGCTTTGCTTCGACGATTTTACACCAAGCCCTTTGTAAAGCTTTGTGAAGCTGTTGCAAAAACTTTACAGAAGTCATCGAGCGGCTTAAGCTTCGCTTCATAGCTACACTTGATTGCAGTGGCACAAGATGTATCTGCTGTATACTATTCATGTCAAACCAACTGGCGTTCGATGCTGTTTGACTATATGGCGACAACGAAGTGGTTTTGGTCGAGATGGGAATAACAGCAGTTAGAGGAGAGCAAAAGCGAGCACGCTGTGCTGACAGATTTCGGCCACGGGAATACATGCTTTTACCATGTCCTTAATTGCTGCTGACCCACACTGCTCTTTCTTTCATCAAATAATGATCCGTTTCCTGAAGTGTAAACTGCTGTCACCTTCTTCAGAAATTGTAAGCAGCTGTCACCTTCTCAAAAAGCGCGTGAGACTAATTCGAGCAGAGAACAAAAGAACNNTGCTGTGTGTGCGGTTCTAGAAATAGCTGAAGAAATATCACAATCACTTCACTCACAGAAATCATCGCGGTGAGGACATGGATCTTGGGTTAGCACAACAAATCTATGTCACGAACGAAAAAATCGTTACACTGCATATTATCAAAAACTTTTGTACACAGGCCCGAAATTGGCCCGAAACATTTTGACAAACTTAAGCCCGGACCCAGCTTGACCCGAACCGCCAGGCCCGACTTACATGTCTGCGCAGACCACTCGTGGCACTCCGAAACAAGTACAAAAACGAGTATAGCAAAACCGAACTGAACTGTACTTTTCATTTTCTAGGTGTAAGTTCGTGGTACAGTATTGCCTTGTTTTTTGATAAAAACGTTAACGGAAGACTTCGTAGTACCAAACTAATTCTCACAGAGCTGAACACATAAAAACAGAAGCAATTTAGCATTTTTTTAAACCACTAGTTTCGACAATTTTTTGATCAGCGAGCAATTTGTCTTTGAAACTTGCGGTGCTCGTGGCTTGAAACAGAGTCTTAGTTCTTTCTCAGATACTGGGAGCGTTTGCTGCTGAGGCCTTCAACTTGACGAAAGTCGTGATGACGTCGCTGAGTCCATTCAACGTCACAGTTTACTCGGTCAACAACAAAGAAGTTACGTCAATCTCTTACGTAGATCCCAGTGAAGCAAAATATCAGCAATCTGAAACAAACAAAACGGTAGGCATTTGTCTCCAGTTTCATTCTTTCGACTTTTTTCAACAGTACCTCGGTTTTCATTCACGTTTCGCCATACAGAAGGAAATCGCATTGATTTAAGCGTAGCTTGGATTGTATCTTGTGTAGCAACCGCTTCATGTTATCGGGCTTCATTTATGCACAGTGGGCATAAAATTTATGCACAGTGGGTACAAAACTTATGCACAGTCGGTACAAAATTTATGCACAGTCGGTACAAAATTTATGCACAGTCGGTACAAAATCTATGCACAATCGGTGCAAAATTTATGCACAGTCGGTACAAAATTTATGCACAGTCGGTACAAAATCTATGCACAATCGGTACAAAACTTATGCACAGTCGGTACAAAACTTATGCACAGTCGGTACAAAACTTATGCACAGTCGGTACAACACTCACTGTTCTTTTTGCACTGAGATGTGGAGGGGAATGTCGTCTAAGTTTATGCACCGAGTGCAATGATGGCAGAAACTGGTACTTAAAAGTGGGTGATTCCATGGTTACTTTGTTGAATTCTTTACTTTTTTATCTTACACGTTTGATAAACTTGCAGTTTTTGTACTTTGACAGCCATGAACGACAAAAATGTTTTGTGGATTAGTAAAAAATTGTCCAGGATTTTCATAAAAGTGTTGTTGTGGCACGAGGAAACTCCTGGGTTCCGAAATGAAAGAATGAAATTTGTTACGCAGGTTATAAAGTTAGCAGCATGAATTT